>Ga0105044_10011266_pt1 | contig 12198 bp, 12 predicted proteins | sample MAT01_FD_78092 | JGI IMG/M metagenome (GOLD analysis project Ga0105044, IMG submission 78092) | Freshwater microbial communities from Lake Fryxell liftoff mats and glacier meltwater in Antarctica - MAT-01 | ecosystem: Environmental > Aquatic > Freshwater > Ice > Liftoff microbial mat | place...
CGCTCCGGCATAAATGGCGCACCGAATCGCGTCACCAGTTTTAGGATAGCTGCTTGATTTGTGATTATTTTTTCAGGTGCAACCGTATCAGCAGTTATTTCCTGGCTGTAGGCGGTTAAAATTCCACACAGAATTAAACATAGCTGCACTGCTATTTTTTTCATGCTATTTCAATGAAACGCGGTAAATACCATCACCAATTAGCTGCAGTTTAAGTCTATAATCTGCATACATCGGCAACAATATGTCTTCAGGTTTTGTATTGATTCTGGCTTTTAAAACAATGAATCTCGTTTGATCAAGATTTTCTTTTCGGGCCGAATTAATTGAAACAGATAAGGTCGATCTGCGGGGAACTTCAACTTTAAGGTTCGTATTTACATCCGCTGCGGCAACAAGATCTTCCGTCAGCAATGAATCGATTAGTTGCTTATTCTCATCAAGCAAGTATCCCTTTACACTTAAATCGAATGGAAATCCATTTGTCGCGATAATTCTCAACTCACCTGATTGCACAGGTCCTGTGGTTTCTGCAGACAGGCCTTCAGTTGCTATCGTGTCGGTGAAGCTGATTGCATTTGCAGAAAATGTTAACGGCAATTGCAGCGCATATTTCAAGTTGATATTACTCGTATTGTAAATAAAATCATTTCCACTCGATATATTTCCCAATGGGTTAATATGGGCTGAAAATGAATATTCAAAACGATCGGGCAGCAGTTCGAAAAAGTCTTTAATGTTCGAATTACCTGAATTGAAACTGTAATTTTTGATGGTCGCCGTAAACGGATTCACTCCATCGGACTGATGCTGTGCCCGGCCAATTAATTGGGTATTGCCAAGAAGCGAATGCGAAAGATCCAGGGTTTCACCTGTTGTTGTGCGGATGCCGGTAAGATGATCAATTAAAAAGCTGAAATCTGCACCAACACTGTTTTCAATCTGCAGATCCATCGTTACATCCTGCAGCCTTATCATCCCTTCAATTTTTTTTAAGTCAGAGACGTCCGTTGACTGCTGCGGTGAAGTATATTCCGAAGTTCCGAGAAATCCTTTTGCATAATAGGGAATGATGTTTTTAAATGTATTATTATAGAGGATAAGCGGCTGATTAGCCAGCACATTTGCACCGTCTCCAGCCGGATTCAGTCTCGCATCCAGATTTACACGTAATTGATTGGAATGCAATCCGTCGTCGCCGGTAAGATCGAGGAAATAACCAGCCAGGTCAAGATTTAACTCAGCGGTGTAAGGTGCCGAAACACTTGCAGCAGGAATCTGTTGGTTTTGGTAGAATAGGGGAGCCTGGTTTAAAAATGCTTTCGGAATACCATAATTAAAATAAATAATATCCGGGATTGTATTGGTAACAGAAAAATTACCACTGCCCGATTTTATTATTGCCTCCGTTATCTGTACGTCTTTATATTCGAAATCAATAAGCTGGCTGATAGCAGAAACCTGGAATCCGGCTGGCAGCCCGATATCAATTGGCAGTGACGCTGTTTGGGTGAATGTTGTGTCAGGAATCCTGAAAAGGGAATCTGAGGGAATCAGGCTAAGCGTGTTTTCATACCTTATGATCAACGGTTGGCCAGGTTCGCTTACTATCAGAGAATCCGCGATAAGATCTTCAAGCGAAAGGGTGGTTTCTGCAAGCGGGGCCAAAATGGCTGTGTCCCAACCTGTCTGTTCGTCTGATTTGCAACTCTGAAAAACGAATGAAACGAGTAAACCGCCCAGTATTATAAATAGAAAAGTCTTATGTCCGCTCATCCGTGGCTAAAGTAACAAGAAACAGCGGACCATAAATGAAAAAAGGCGACCGAAGCCACCTTTTTAGAAATAGGATAAGTTTAAAATTTACTGAGTTGAAATAGTGTAAGTATTTCCGTTTATAGTAACAGTAGCCTGTTGGTCACAATCGCCGGCTCCGAAATTTACAACGCGGGCAGGCCTGGATGATGGAGTTATTGTAAGAATTCCACTCACTACCTGACGGCAGCTCCTTTTAAATACCAACGGAGCTGTATCTGATATCTGTGATGTCCAGCTTATAGCGTTTGCCTTTGTTCCGCTTGAACTTCCGGTTGTTGAAATTACGTCGTCATAGAAAAAAAGTGGAGTATCAAAGCCAGTTGTCCAGGTTCTGTTTCTGTTTGCAGTCCAGGTGATTGTTCCGCCGTTGTTGGCCAGGACAATTGTTCCATTTACTTCTACCGAAAAAGTTGGTTGTCCCGATGCGGTTGTTCCAAGGTTGGTTACTTTCCTAAACCCGGTAATTCCGTTTCCGTTAACGAAATAATTTTCTGGGGTTGTTGTGATAACTGTTCCCTGTTCGAAATAACGGCCGGTATAGGTAATTATGATCTTACCGCTGCGTGTTTTGCCATCGTTGCCAACGCAGCTTGTTCCAAAATCGAGGGTAATTGAATGAGGATCAGCGAGGGAAGCTTCACCTGTTGTATCAAAGGTGATCACTACACATTCTGAGATAAGGACGCCCTGATCTTCTTCGGTCTTAAAGGAAGCAAGATTGTTGGTTCTGGCGACCTCATCAGACATATCACCGATTTCTGTATAATATTGTTCCGCTGTGTTTTCGTTTTTTGCGGTGTTTGTATCACTGTCGACATCGTCTTTTTTACAGGAATTTGTAAAAACTGCAAGAAGGCCAAGTAAAAAGATGTTCCGGCTTATTGTTTTGATTGATCTTTTCATGGTTTTTTTTAATTTTTCTTGTAGACGGATTGAAAAAAAAAGGGTTTAGTCGTACAAATTAATTTTCTGCAGAAATGGCAAATACTGCTGGTCTTTTATGAAGGTCGGGCATTTGCGTTTGCCAGGCCTGTATGGATAAAGTACGAATGAATGCATTCTCCCCGGTAAGATTTACGCCGATACAAAGTCGTGTGCGCGGATTGCAGGTGCTTAACAGATCTTCAGCTAAAACTCTGTTTCTGTATGGAGTTTCGATAAACAGCTGTGTATAGCCAGTTTTCGCAGATACCGATTCAAGCTCTCGGATGGCTTTTGCCCGTTCGGATCTTTCGACGGGAAGATATCCGTTAAAAGAAAAGTGCTGACCGTTCATTCCAGATCCCATAAGTGTGAGGAAAATTGCACTTGGTCCGGGAACAGGGACAACAGTGATTCCTGCTTCGTGTGCAAGTTTAACGATTACGGCACCAGGGTCGGCAATTCCGGGACAACCGGCTTCGGGCAATATCGCTGCGTCAGATCCTTCAAGAAGTATTTTGAGCAGTTTTTTTTGTTCGGCTAATGGAGTATCCTTATCGGAATGGTGGATGTTTATGTCTTCGAATGGAGCGGTAAATCCTGCTTTTCTCAGGAAGCGCCTGGCCGATCTTTCATTCTCGGCGAAATAATGCTTGATTTCTTTGATAAGGGCAATTTCCCAAACGGATAAAGTATCGACTCCTGCTGTATCTCCAAGAAGAGCTGGCAAAAGAAATAACGTTCCGGTCATTTTGTTTTTCCTACAATTTTAGCTGCAGCCTGGCTGAGCATCTGGAATACATCTTCAAATCCTTCCAGACCACCATAATAAGGATCTGGAACTGACCTGTTATGGCCGGGGGCAATTTCATCCATTATTAGAGCTACTTTCTTCTTTTCTTCTTCACTTCTTGCCATTGATAGTACATTCATAAGATTTGAAAGGTCCATGACATATATCTGGTCATAATTTTCAAAATCTTTCACGGTAAATTGGCGGGCGGCGAGACCTGAAATATCTATTCCTTTTTTCTGAAGTGTCCTGATAGCTCTCAGATCGGGAGGTTCACCTGAATGATACTGAGATGTACCTGCCGAATCGACAATGATCTTTAACCCCGATTTTTCTATATGGTCCCTTAGTATGCCCTCAGCCATTGGCGAACGACAGATGTTTCCAAGGCAAACCATCAAAATTTTGGCTACCGACAAATGGCGTATTGGATTTTATTGATTACCGATTTTCTTCTCAATTTCTTCAATATATACCCGGAATTTTTTATCCGTTTCAATAAGGTTATTAACCGTGCGGCACGCATGCAAAACTGTAGCGTGATCTTTACCTCCACATTGAAGTCCGATACTTGCCAATGAAGATTTCGTCATACTCTTGGCGAAAAACATTGCTATCTGGCGTGCCTGTACAACTTCCCGCTTGCGTGTTTTAGATTTAAGCAGTTCAAGCGGAAGGCTAAAATAATCGGAAACAATTTTCTGAATAAAATCGATAGATATTTCTCTCGTAGTATTCTTAACAAACTTATCGATCATCTGGCGCGCAAGTTCCATGGTGATGGCTTTGCGGTTGAGCGTTGATTGTGCAATCAGGGAAATAAGAGCGCCCTCAAGTTCACGCACATTTGTTGTGATATTATAGGCGAGGTATTCAATAACTTCCCTTGGCATTTCAATACCATCGGAGTAGATCTTTTTCTCAAGAATTGCAATTCTGGTTTCAAGATTAGGTACTTGCAGATCAGCAGAAAGGCCCCATTTAAATCTTGAAAGCAAACGCTGCTCAAGCCCGATAAGCTCGATCGGTGATTTATCAGAAGTAAGCACAATCTGTTTTCCTGTTTGATGAAGATGATTGAATATCTGGAAGAAAACGTCTTGTGTTTTTTCTTTACCCGCGAAGAACTGAACGTCATCGATTATCAGCACATCGATCATCTGATAAAAGTGGATAAAGTCGTTATGAGAATTGCTTTTTACAGCATCAACAAACTGATGGCAAAATTTCTCGGACTGAACGTAAAGAACAGTTTTATTCGGGAAGTTTTTCTTGATCTCAATTCCGATAGAATTTGCAAGGTGTGTTTTACCCAATCCAACACCTCCATATATAAGTAAGGGATTAAAAGCGGTTCCTCCTGGTTTATTTGCAACAGCAAATCCTGCAGCTCTTGCCAGCCTGTTGCAATCTCCTTCGATCAGATGATCGAAAGAATAATTTGGGTTAAGCTGTGATTCTACATTCATCTTCTTTAACCCCGGAAGAATGAACGGATTTTTTATCGAGCTGCCGTTAAGATCGATCGGCATTGAAACCGGTGGATTCTTAATAGGCTTGCTGTTAACCGCAGGAATATTGACTGTGTAAGGATTAGCATTCCTGTAGTTATTTTCCATAATTATGGAATACTCAAGACGCCCGTCCGGACCCAATTCCTTGTTGATGGTTTTTTTAAGCAGATCTATATAGTGCTCTTCCAGCCACTCATAGAAAAATTGGCTGGGAACCTGAATAGTCAGAATCGCCCCGTTTAATTTTACAGGACGAATCGGATCAAACCAGGTCTTAAAACTCTGTTGATTTACATTATCCTTAATAATGTCAAGGCAATTCTGCCAAACCTTTTCAAAAGTTTTATCCATTCTCTCTTCTAAACTGTTAACTTTAAGATAATTGCCCATTGTAACGCGTTTTCAACTTCACCCTTCATCCAGTAGCGTCTGGCAAATGGCAAATATTTATTAAAAAAAGATGAAAAAAAAATCAAATCGCTATTGATTTTTTGAAAAATTCAATTCGTGAAAAGCCTTGATTTTTCACGTTGTTTATGTTACCAAACACGTAATCGATCCTTCCCAGACGCAAGCCTGCCCAACCTACCTGATTAATGGTCACCGGATTACCTTTTTTATTCATGACAATTATTGGTTTTTCAAGAAACGTATGCGTATGTCCTCCGATTATCAGGTCAATATCCTCACTGTTAGCGGCCAGAATGCGATCTGAAACTTTGTTGGAGCTATATTCAAGTCCGAGATGCGACAAGCATATCACTATGTCGCAGCCTTGTTCTTTTCGTAGTCTTTTTGCTTCACTATTAGCCTTTTCCACAGGGTGGTTGTATAAGATACCTTTATGATTCAGAGCAGGAACCAGCCCATCCAGGTCAATACCGACTCCCAATATACCAATTCTTAGTTCATTCTTCCTGAGAATTATAGATTTTTTTATTCTTCCTTCAAGTACCGTGTTTTTTACATCATAATTACAGTTGATAAACGGAAAATCTGCGAACGGCATCATTTTCACAAATCCTTCAATTCCATTATCAAAATCATGATTTCCCAAAGTTCCCGCGTCATATCCCATTTCAGTCATTAACCTGAACTCTGGTTCCCCTCCGTAAAAATTAAAGTAGGGCGTACCCTGAAAAACATCGCCTGCATCCAGCAACAAAACATTCTCCTGCTCGTTTCTAATCGCGCTGATCAACGCTGCACGCCTCGCTGCACCGCCTTGTCCGGGATATTTCGGATCATTAGCAGGAAAAGGATCAATCCTGCTATGCCAGTCATTTGTATGCAGAATCGTTAGCGTTTTTACACCATGCTCTTTTTCCATCCCTTTTATCCAATCAGGGGTGGATAAAAAAGCTCCTGCCGCAAAGCTGGTTTTTAAAAAATTACGGCGTGACCAGGTAAATTCGTCCATCGGTTCGCGGTTGGATTACTTTTCCGGTTTGCTTTATCAGCCGGAACTTTTCCAGCAATGCATCTCTTAAAAGTATATTAGTAATGTCGACTTCTGCTTTTTGGGGGAGCACATATTTATCGCCACCATTAAAAAGATAATCAGAGGTGAGAACATTGTAAATTTTAGAAGGATCGATGCTTTTTCCGGCAATCAATGCCTGGTCCGGAGCACCGTTTCTGATACCCATTTTTAGTCCGGAAACGGGACCGCCGCCTCGTTGAGCGATCTGATCCAGAAGAAGCCGCAACTCCACGCCATCGAGCTTTGCGATAACTAGCAAGTTTTCAAAAGGCATTAACTCATACAGCATACTTCTCGTGATTTCGCCTTTGGGCAATTCGATGCGCAATCCTCCAGTATTGAGAAAACAGAAATCTGCCTGTAAACCTTTTTCTTCTTTTACATATTGAACAAGCATGTCGCACACGAGATTGCCCAATGAGCTTTCCGGAAGAGCTTTGACGGCCTGACTATCGGAAATTACCATTACTTCATTCATGCTTTTGATCAGAGGATCGCGATAAGGTTTTATTATCGCTTCCAACGCCTGATCTTCACCGGTGCTTAGTTCCGCGCTGATTTTTACTGCCGGATATTCTTTTGAAGAATGCGAAACGGGCGCGCGACAGCCTATCAGTAGTATACAGAAAAGAAGGTGTATAAGTGTTTGAATAACTTTTTTCCTGATCACTTTGCCGGGATTCAATTTCAGGCATAATTTAACATGATTTTAAATCGCTGCAACGCTTACAGAAAATATTATGTTCAGGCATCAGAGTGCGGTACGAGTGCGTTATTCAGAAACCGATCAGATGGGTTTTGTTTATTACGGTCAATATGCTTCATATTTTGAGGTTGCCCGGGTTGAGGCGCTCAGAAGTCTGGGCTGCACATATAATGTTCTGGAAAAAAGCGGAATTTTAATGCCCGTCACAGAATACAGCATCAAGTACCATAAGCCTGCGTTGTATGACGATGAGCTTGTAATTGAAACTTCAATAAATGAACTTCCATCAGCGCGTATCCGTTTTGCATATAACACGTACAATGCTTCCGGCAGTCACTTAAACACGGCATTTACAGAGCTTGTATTTTTAAATAAGGAAACAATGAGACCAGTAAAATCTCCGTTATCGTTGCGTGAAGCTTTGTTACCTTATTTCCATGGCATATAAATTGGCTGTAGAGACGAAACAAATAATGCGGACATTCTTTCTGATCATTTTTGGTACCTTAAGTCTGTTGTCGAGTGCACAGATTGATATTCGAAAGCCCAAAAAATTATCAGCCCCACCTGAAAAGGTTTCCTATAAAGTTCAATATATCATCGGGGACAACGGTGACACAATTCCTACAATTATTCTTGCTCAATACAGTGTTATTGAACAACGCGTTTTTTCGTCGAAAAGAGAAGAACGGAAGTGGAGTCGTCTTAAACGTGATGTTGCCAAAGTTTACCCTTATTCCAAGCTGGCTGGTAAAAGGCTTATGGAATATAATGAGAAAATGAAAGGGTTGAATGAAAAGCAGCAAAAGCGCATGCTTAAGCAGGCAGAACAAGATCTTAAAAATGAGTTTGAAGGCGACCTGCGCAATATGACCCTTAACCAGGGAAGGATATTAATTAAGCTGATTGACCGCGAAACCGGGAATACATCTTACGGTTTGGTGAAAGACCTGAGAGGTTCGTTCCAGGCTTTTTTCTGGCAATCGCTCGCTAAGATATTTAGTACAAACCTTAAATCTGCCTACAATCCTTATTCAAATCCGGAGGACAGGATGATTGAAGATATTATTCTTACGATCGAAGACGGAACATTTTTGAATTAGGGTAAACCTCAAAAGTTCAATGACGTGCAGGCGAACGACGGCCAAAAAAGCGTAGTCCCACTTTAGGACGGGATGAGCATTTTTCGGACTAGTGGAACGACATCGGGAGACTTTATAGGCAGACGCTATTTAGTGTTTGAACTGCTCAGCCACAATAAGCTCTTTTCCTTCGCCGCGATAATCGTAAAAACCGATTTTCGTCTTTATTCCTAGCTGATGAGCGGCAACCATATTAACAAGCAATGGCGAAGGAGCATATTTAGGATTTCCAAATCCATCCTGAAGTACTTTGAGAATCGAGAGGCAGATGTCGAGTCCAATAAAGTCGGCAAGTTGAAGCGGCCCCATCGGATGTGCCATACCTAGCTTCATTATTGTATCAATTTCCGAAACACCGGCAACACCTTCCTGCAATGTAATGATAGCCTCATTTATCATCGGCATGAGTATTTTATTGGCAACAAATCCCGGATAATCGTTTACCTGAACCGGAATTTTGCCGAGCTTTTCTGCGAGTTCATTTACCGCAGCAGAAGTTTCTTTCGAGGTAGAGTACCCGTTGATAATTTCAACGAGCTTCATTACCGGAACGGGATTCATAAAATGCATTCCAATCACGCGGTCGGGTCGTTTTGTAACTCCAGCAATTCGTGTAATTGAAATGGAAGAAGTATTGCTGGCCAGGATACACGCAGGTTTGCAGAGCTCATCGAGTTGTTTGAATACAGAGCTTTTGATTTCAAAATTTTCGGATGCGGCTTCAACAACAAGATCCGAATCCTTCAAAGAAGCATTGATTCCTTCGTGAGTTTTAATACGACTAAGCGTTTCATCTTTTCCTTCGGCAGAAACAGAGCCTTTGGCAACCTGGCGGTCTAGATTTTTAGTAATTGTGGCAATACCTTTTTCCAGGGCGGCAGCATTTACGTCAACAAGAAGAACGTTAAATCCTGATTGAGCAAATATGTGTGCAATTCCATTTCCCATGGTTCCTGCGCCAATTACCGTGATGTTTTTCATACTGAATTATTGGGCGGCAAATAACGTAAAATAAATTTGTAAGGGCTCTCAGGGAGTTGCATCCTGATGAATTTATTTTCCCCGTCCCTGAATAACAATCAACGCAGTGTAGATCATTATCTTAAAATCAAGCGCCAGGGTCATATTTTCTATATAAAGGATATCATATTTAAGACGATCAACCATCTGCGGTACATTTTCGGCGTAGCCAAATTTAACTTGTCCCCAACCTGTTATTCCTGGTCTTACTTTATGAAGGATCCTGTAATGCGGGGCAACTTCAACAATCAGATCAATATAGTGCTGTCGTTCGGGGCGTGGACCACCAATCGACATGGTACCCATTAACACATTAAAAAATTGGGGTATCTCGTCAAGCCTTGTTTTACGCATAAAGCTTCCGAACGGAGTAATCCTTGAATCGTTGGCACTTGACAGTTGCGGGCCTTCTTTTTCCGCATCGCAGAACATTGACCTGAATTTTATTATCCTGAAAGGTTTTGCATTGTATCCGATACGCCAATGGCTGTACAATGCAGGGCCTTTGGATGTTGTTATTACAATAAGTGCGGTTGTAATGAAAACGGGAAAAAGTCCAATCAAAACAAAAAGAGAGACTGTAATATCGAGACTTCGCTTAAGTGATTTTTGCCAGATTGGCATTAAAGAACGGTTGATCTCGATAACCGGAGCGCCGAAAATTGCCGACATTTTCACCGAACCAAGAAGGATATCAGTAATATCAGGAATTACCTTTATGAAAACGTTTGTAACTTCCAGCTCAGTGAGAATCTTTCCAAGGTACTGATGTTCGCTGTTTTCGGGGGCAACGATAACTTCTTCCACATCAAGATCGCGGATGATACGGGCGAGCTCGCTGAAATGACCCAGATTTTTGAGGGTTGAATCCACCTCTTTATCAACCACACCATTTACCGGAATATATCCAATGAACCGATTTCCACTGCTAACAGTCTGCTCGGTGATTTTCCTGTAAATGTCGAGCGCCTTTTGTCCTGAACCGATCAGCAGCGTATTAAAATAGATCGTTTTATGTTGGATTCTTCTTGCATTTATTGTTGCAATAATCATCCGTTGAATGATTGTGATGCCAAATTGAAGAAAGAATAAAGCTGCGAAAGACGTATAATAATATTGGTAGGATGGAACAAAATCATCCAATGAGATTCCGAAAAACAAAACCAGCGAACCGAGAAGAATTACAAGGGAAGTGTTTCCGAAAATACCAACACGTGACTTGCGGTAAACTTCGTGGTAGTTGCCCGACATCTGGTAAAGTGTTAACCAGAAAAGAGGAATGAGGACGAGCCCGAAATAAAAATTATCGTTGTAGTCAAGTTTAACCCGGTGCCCGAAGCTTATCGGCTCCAGGTAAACTTTCCTGAAGGTGAAATAAAGGGTCCATGCGACTGCGGCAGACAAAAGATCAGCGCTTATTTGCAGGAAGGCCTGTTGCTTATCGCGGCGTGGAGAGGTCAAACGATCAGAAAATGATTTTTAGATTATCAATTAAGATTTTCAGAGGCTCTGATCCGGCTGGTTTAACAGCGGTAAAGTACAGCCTGAAATTCTCAGCAGAGGCAGAATTGCTGGTTAATGTGGTTAGATTGATGTAGATTTTGTTCCAGCCATTTGTTTTGTTAAGTGTGACTAAGTCGTTTGCTGAAGTTCCGCCTGCAAATGTCGCATAAGAACCGACAATTAGTTGTTGATTGATATTATAATCCATCTCGAGGTAAACGAGATGGCCGTCTGTTGGAAGAATTACCGGGTCTACCATCTGAAATGCAACATATCCGCTGTCTCTTTGTAAGGTAGATTTAAATGAGCCATTGCCTTCAAAAATTTCTGACGGGATGTTGGTTAGCGCGGCAATGGTATCGCTTCCTGGGGCGGCCTGCAATTTATTTCCCGAAAGGTCGTCAAAATTTGCAATAAAGGCGAAATGGCTTGAGTCGATGTATGTAACCGAAGGAGAAAGTGTGAGCGTTTGGCCTGCTACCATTGTTGCTTCTATATCCCAATTACTGTAAAAAGGATAGGTTGCCCTCGTGTTAGCGATGCCGTTAATCATAACACCAGGGCCAATGGAGATTCTGTGGGAACCACTGTAAATTGCAGGTATTTCGCAAGGAAGCTCGAATGCACCTAAGAGCTCGTCATCAATAAAAATCCATGCATCGGTGACCTTTGATGAATTGCTGCCTTCAAGGGAATAATCAGAATTCACATCAATCGAAGAAATCCTGATATAAGCAGGAATTGGTTCTTCAGGATTGATCAAATCGCATGAACTTAGGCTTATCAGCACGCACAAAAGAAAAAGGGTAAACCAATGTTTCATGTCAGCCAGACAAATGCGTGGTATGATGAAGCTTGTCGATGATCCGATAAGCTACATCCAGCGCCTGCAAGCCATCGGAAGCAGAGACTGCGGGACGTTTGTTATGCACGATCGCATCAGCAAAACTTTCTAATTCCGCTTTTATTGCATTTGTTGGTAAAATCTCGGGCCGTTCCATAAAGATCTGCTTCATGCCCTTTCCTTCGCCAAGATCAATTGTCAGCGATAACGGATCGGGTTCGCCAATAACATTGCTCATCCGGATTACTTCAACTTCCTTGTCCAGAAAATCAACACTTATGTAAGCATCGCGTTGGAAGAACCTGGTTTTGCGCATGTTCTTCATCGAAAGCCGGCTTGAGGTAAGATTGGCTACGCAACCATTGTCAAATTCGATACGTGCATTAGCAATATCAGGACTTTCACTAACGACAGAAACTCCGCTCGCACTTATTTTTTTAACGGTTGATTTTAC
>Ga0105044_10011278_pt1 | contig 12194 bp, 12 predicted proteins | sample MAT01_FD_78092 | JGI IMG/M metagenome (GOLD analysis project Ga0105044, IMG submission 78092) | Freshwater microbial communities from Lake Fryxell liftoff mats and glacier meltwater in Antarctica - MAT-01 | ecosystem: Environmental > Aquatic > Freshwater > Ice > Liftoff microbial mat | place...
AACCCCGTCATTCCCGCGGAGGCGTCCCCGCAGCGGGAATGACGGCTTAAGCGATTTGCTTTGACCTACTTCGAGTTGGCATCGTTTTGAAAAGTGGCATTTACTTCTGGTCACTAACTTAGGTCTTGTGCCGCTGGTGCAAACGGCCGTATTGACAGGGTTGAGATGCCTGTGGGTTGGTTCCCGCATTGGCTGAGTTCGCTGACGACCACACAAGCTAAATAGTGTATCGTAGGCAATTTTGCCTATGGGATTACACCCGTCTTCCTCAGTAATATCACCCCGATGAACCGCAGAACATTTTTTGCTGCCACTGCCGCGCTTGCTTTTGGGCTGGCGGCTTGCGGCCAGCCACCCACGCCCAACCCAAATGGGCCAAAGATCGAATTCACCACCAGCCCTTCGCCGCTGAAGATGGGGGATGCCGAGCTGATCGTGATGGTGACGGACAAGGGCGGTAAACCGGTGGAAGATGCCGAAGTCAATATCAGTTACAACATGACGTCAATGAATATGGACATTACGACTGGTAAAGCAACGGACGAGGGTGGCGGTCGATATACCGTCAAGACTTCATTTACACATACTGGTGGCACGAAATTCACTATACAGGTGGATAAGCCAGGATTGCCACAAGGCATCTTTGAAACGACATTGGATGTGCAGTGATTGATCGCTCCATCTGCCGTCGGATTGCATTCGGCATGACGCTGTTGTTGAGCCTGGTAATCTCTTTGCCAACTCGCCCCAAAGCTGCGCACGCTGAAACCTGGGTGCAGCACACGGTCACCTTTGGAGAGACGCTGGCTTTCATCTCGCAACTCACCGGCACAACCGAGACCGACCTGGCAGAGATGAACTTCCTCACCCGAGGTGATGCGCTGGCTGAAGGTCAACAAATCAACATCGCTGAGCCGTTTACACCGAACATCAAACTGCATCGCGTGGCGGCCGGTGAGACATTGAGCGCCATTGCGGCTTCCTACGGCATGTCGCGGTTGTTGCTCACGCAGATGAACGCACTGGCCTGCTACACCTGTTTGACGGTGGGGCAGTCTTTGCGGGTGCTGGCTGCGCCATCCAAAGATGATGCCGATGCACTGCCTTTCCCCCTGCTCTCTATTCGCGTTACGCCGACGGTTGCAGTGCAAGGCGATGTATTGATCGTGCGTGTAGCAGCCCAAGACGCAATTTTGGTTGAGGGACTGTTTGCCGGACACCGCATCAACTTTGCGCCGGATCCGGCTTCACTGCGTGCAGGTGATTCAGGGCACTATATCGGCCTGATGGGCGTGGATGGTTTGCTGGAACCTGACAACTACAGCGTTACCATCACCGCCAAAACGGCGAACGGCACGCTGGGAGTGGCCAAAGGCCGAGTGCGTGTTCAAAGTGGAGGGTTCGTGTTGGAGCGTGTGGCTCTCCCCAAAGAACTGGAGCCAACGATTGACCTCGCGCTGAGCCAGATTGAGGAAGCGGAAGTGAAGGCGATCTATAGCCAGTTCACCCCACGGCAGTGGTGGAACGCGCCCTTTCAATTGCCTGTTCGCGGCAAGTTACTGTCGGTCTATGGCAATCGTCGTATCTATAACGGAATCGATCTCGGCACTTATCACAGCGGCTACGATATTTCATCAATTGCAGGCACCCCTGTGACTGCTGCTGCGCCTGGACGCGTGGCATTTGTTGAAACCTTATATATTCGCGGCAATACGGTGATTGTCGATCATGGGCGTGGTGTGTTTACCGGGTACTTTCATATGCGGCAGACCAGTGTTCAGGTAGGGCAGGCCGTGAATGCCGGCGACAAGCTGGGTGAGGTTGGTACTACTGGCCGCAGTCAGGGGAACCATGTGCATTTTGATTTGGCGGTGGGTGGGGTGGCCGTTGATCCGGGGTATTAGACTGAGACGGCACTGCCGTAGCAATCGATGAAAAATATGTCATCCAAAAGAAAACCAACGGCCACATGGATACTAATTGGCGTCATGATGTTGGCCATCATCCCATTGCTGTGGCTCTCCGTCTCGCGCCGGATCAATATGCCTAAAGCAGACCCTAATAACCTGAGTCAGGTTGCGCAAGGGCGGCAAGTCTATGCAACCTACTGTGCCAGTTGCCACGGCCCAAACCTGGAAGGCCAGCCGGACTGGAAGGTGGCGTTGGCCGATGGCAGCATGCCCGCGCCGCCCCACGACACGAGTGGTCACACCTGGCATCACCCCGACCAGTATTTATTTAACGTGGTCCAACAAGGCGGTCAGGCCTCTTCGCCGCCGGGTTACAAAAACGCCATGCCGGCGTTTGGCAGCAAAGTGAGTGACGATGAGATTTGGGCGGTGACGGCTTATATCAAAAGCACCTGGCCGCCAGAGACACAAGCGGCGCAGAAGGCGCGGGATGAGGAGAGCAGGCAAAAGTAATCCTGCGTCACGTTGATTTTTGGGTGGTGTTGATCGCATAGCCGCTAATCAACCCAATATAGGCTGGCACCAACGGCAATACACATGGTGACGCAAACGAGAGAAACCCAGCCGCTGTGGCAATCAGAATACTCGGCGCGCCGCCGATGCCTTGGCCGAGCACCACGGTCTCCAAGCTAAAGCCAGACCGAGCCGCAGCGGAGCTGAGTGACGTACTCCATTGCGCCATCTGTCCAGTCAACATTAACATGCCAAACTTTCCGCATTGACACTGAGCGATAAGATTGCACCGAGGAATGGGCCGATACAGGGTGTCCATCCGGCCGCGAAGGCCAACCCATGAGATACGGTTGCAACACACCTGCGCCTTGCGCGGCAGTGTTCAGCATTGCACCTCGCGTGTCGCTCTGCAATGCAGGAATATTCACAATACGCAGGGTGAATAAACCGAACAGAATGAGGGTAATGCCACCCATGATGCGCACGACATTTTTCGCATCGTAGATCACATCGCCCAGCACGGTGCCCACCAGACCAAACAGCCCGATCACAAACGTGGCGAAGCCGGCTACAAATAACACGCCTTTGCCAAAGGTGCGGAAGCGTTGCTACCTGGAGAGGGTGGGGGCACCCATCATGCACATGCTCATTGTTTGTTGTGCCATCAAGATCGCTCCTATTGCTCAAATGATTCTAGGTAAAACAATCCAATGCTACAACACGCAGCCTGACTCGCCACCCCGCAAAATTGCCTGCTTGCTCGATAAACAGGTCGTCTCAGGCTTGCATGGCCTAAGCGGCCATTTTGCGACAGGACTCGGCGCAACGGCGGCAGGCTTGGACGCAGGAATCCATGTCATCCAACTTTTCGCAACTTGCGGCGCAAGCATCGCATATGGAAGCGCATACCCCACACACTTCACGGTGGTGCGCCGCGCCCATTAACATCATGTTCGCGCTCGTCTGGCATATTTCGGCGCAGCTCAGCATCAGTCTGAAATGCTTGGGTTCAACATGTGCGCCGCCCACTTCCAGACAGTGCTGGGTGGCATGCTGTAAGCACTCGTTGTGACAGTCCTGGCAGGCCTGAATGCATTCCTGCATTACTGGATCCATCGTCATGTTCATGTGATCGTGTTTCATTTCTTTTCTCCTTTTAGCCGGCCTTGCAAATATAGGCCAGCGACGGGGAGAGTAACGTATTTGGCTATGCGCCGCTATAGGATTCGCAAACTCATGATCGTAGGTAAATGGCGCGATTTAGCTAAAAATGGGCCAAACAGGCAAAATTGCCTATGGCGTTTGCACGCAAGCTCATTTAGCGCGCTTTGGCTGCTAAGTTAGTGCTCAAAAGTAATAGCCACATTTCAAAACGTCAATTCTTTAAGTGAGTGCAACGTCCAAGGGAAGTCATTGAGTAACCCCGTCATTCCCACCTCCGCGGGAATGACGGCTTAAGCGATTTGCTTTGACCTACTTCAAGTTGGCATCGTTTTGAAATGTGGCATTTACTTCTGATCACTAACTTAGCTGGTCGAATTGTCGGATAGTCCGCTCTCACCAACCTTGAGTGAAGTCATCATGCACGGGCAATCGAAACAGGCAAAAGGGTAATGTTGCCAGGATACTTAAATGTCATTGGTGATTTCCAATTTGGGAATCGAAACAACTTTGGAGGAGACCTGCACAGCAGCCAACTCGTGTGGGCACCGAGTGATCAGCGAGAAATTTATCGCTCACGCAATGGCAGGGAATCTGGGAGCAAATAGGCATATTGGCCTATAGGCCGATTATCGGACCGGCATATACTTCTGATATAATCCCCCCCATGGGGATAGGATAAGCAAAGGAGATCGGACATGGTGATGTTGAGAGTGGCAGCGCGGGGTGAGGAATTCAAGATTCCCCAAGTGGTCGGCAATCTGTTTGTGTGTGCCGATGAAAATGGCGGTTGTTGTTGCGGCCACACCGAGAAGGGTCGCGCTGACGTGAACAAAGATTTATACGCGCAGGAATGGGAAGACCATAGGTTGCGCAACAAAATACATCTGACGTTTGTGGGCTGCCTTGGGCCATGCCCCATCGGCAACAATGCCATGTTGCAAATACAGGGCCGCTCTATCTGGTTCAAAGACCTGAATGACGACCGATTCATCCCCATGATCTATGACTACGTGGACGCGATGATGTCGGTGGGCAAAGTATTGCCGCCTACGGGCGAACTGGCAGCGCACGTGTATGAGCGATATGTGCCATCATCCATGAGTGACAGCATTGAGATTGTGTCGGCCGATATCGCATCGGCCGAAGAAGAGTTTGACGGCATTGACCCGGTGTGCATGATGACAGTGGATCCGGCAACAGCGGCATGGAAGTCTGAATTCAACGGCAAGACATATTACTTCTGCGCGCCGTCGTGCAAGCGGTCATTCGACAAAGACCCAGCGGCATACCTGCCGTTAGCCCATGTGAAAGGGGTTGTAGCGACAACGCCTGCAGCACCTATTGAACTTAATAAGGAAGAACAAATCATGTCAAACACAGCTAACCCAACAACCGAAACCAAAACGTTCACCGTGCCAAACATCAGCTGCGAGCATTGCGTGCGCAGCATTCGGAACGAAGTGACGGAGATTGCCGGTGTGGCCTCGGTGCAGGCCGACGACAAGACAAAGGTGGTCACGGTGACGTGGAATGCGCCTGCAAATTGGGAGCAGATCAAAGTGGCACTGACTGAGATTGATTACCCGCCGCAAGAATTAATTCAACTATGAGCACGATTGACCTGCCTGTTACTGGCATGACCTGTGCCAATTGTGCTAACACGATTGAACGCACGCTGAAGAAGACACCCGGCGTGACCAACGCGGCGGTGAATTTTGCCAGCGAACATGCCCAAGTCGAGTTCGACCCGGCTCTGGTAAAACCCATCGAGCTGATCGAGCGGGTGCGCAAAGCCGGCTATGACGTGACGATGGCGCACGCCGAGTTGCCGCTGCTGGGCATGACCTGCACCAATTGTTCCAACACCATCGAGCGCACCCTGAAGAAACTGCCCGGCATTAGCAACGTGGTGGTGAACTATGCCAGTGAGCGCGCCAGTGTGGACTACGTGCCCGGCGCAATTGGGATTGCCGACATGGTGGCGGCGGTGCGCAAGGCCGGCTATGACGTGCCCACGGCAACGGCTTCGGCCAGCAAAGCGGATGCGGTCGATGTCGAGCAGGTCGCCCGCGATGCTGACATCGCCGATCGCAAGAGGCGCATGGTCGTTGGCCTGGCCTTTGCCCTCCCAACGTTTGTCCTGAGCATGAGCCGCGATTTTGGGGTATTAGCGTTGCTGCTGGGCCAAAACTTTGCGCCGATGTCGCCGGGCATGGGGCATGCTGCGCCGTTGGAATATGCCCTCGGCAACTGGATTCTGTTTGCGCTGACGTTGCCGGTCATGCTCTACACCGCCCGGCCGTATTTTGTGCATGGCTACAAGGCGCTGCGCAATGGCGCGGCCAACATGGATGTGCTGATTGCGCTGGGTAGTGGCGTGGCCTTTGCCTATTCGCTGCTCACACTATTGGGCGTGTTTAGCGGGCATGTGTATTTCGAGACGGCAGCCATGATCGTCGCGCTCATCAGCATTGGCAAATACATCGAAGTCAAAGCCAAAGGCCGTACCAGCGCCGCCATCAAGAGCTTGATGAACCTCGCACCCAAAACTGCCCGTGTGATCCGCCCTTCGACTTCGCCTGACGGCTCCGCTCAGGGTGGATGGATCGAAGTGGATTTGCCCGTGGAGCAGATCAATGTAGGTGAAGTGATTCTCGTCAAACCGGGCGAACGGATTGCCACCGACGGCATCGTGATTGAAGGCCGCAGTGCGGTGGACGAGAGCATGATTACCGGCGAGAGCGTGCCGCGCGACAAAAAACCCGGCGACAACGTCATCGGCGCAACGGTGAACAAAGAAGGGTTACTCAAATTCGAGGCCAGCAGAGTCGGCAAAGACACGGCGCTGGCCAACATCATTCGGCTGGTCGAGCAGGCGCAGGGTAGCAAAGCGCCGATTCAGGCGCTGGTCGACAAGGTCTCGGCCATCTTCGTGCCGGCCGTGCTAGTCATCGCGGCATTGACATTCGTAGGTTGGTTGGTGATTGGGCGCGCCCCGTTTGAAACCGCCTTGATCAATGCGATTGCCGTGCTGGTCATTGCCTGCCCGTGTGCGCTGGGGCTGGCCACGCCAACTGCAATCATGGTGGGCATGGGCAAGGGCGCGGAGAACGGCATTTTGTTCAAGAGCAGCGCGGCTTTGGAGAAGGCTGCCGAGATTACAACCGTGGTGCTGGACAAGACAGGCACGATCACCCAGGGCAAGCCACAGGTGACGGATGTCGTGCCGCTAGGTGCGCAACCCATCAGCCAGAACAGCCTGCTGACGATCGCGGCCAGCGCCGAGAAAGGTAGCGAACATCCCCTGGCCCAGGCGATTGTGCAAGCCGCCGAAGCCAGGCAACTGAAGACGTTGCCGCTGCAAAAATTCCTGGCGGTGCCGGGCAAAGGTTTAACGGCCTATGTAGACGAGCGACAGGTGAGCGTGGGTAATCTGGCGCTCATGCAACAGCAGGGTGTGACGATTGATGAAGACGCCGCGCATCAGCTGGCGTTGCTGCAGGATGGGGGCAAAACCGCGATGTTTGTCGCCATCAACAGCGCATTGGCCGGCATCATTGCCATGAGCGACACCCTGAAAGTGGGCTCGGCAGAAGCGATCGCCACGTTGAAGCAAAGCGGCGTGCGCGCCGTGATGCTGACCGGCGACAACACTCGCAGTGCGCGGGCGATTGCCCAGCAAACGGGTGTGGATGAGGTGATTGCCGATGTGTTGCCGGCGCAAAAAGCCGAGAAAGTGAAGGCCTTGCAGGCGGTGACTACAAATGGCAAGGCGGGTGTCGTGGCCATGGTAGGCGACGGGATCAACGATGCGCCGGCGCTGGCGCAGGCCGATGTGGGCATGGCCATTGGCACGGGCACCGATGTGGCGATGGAGGCGGCTGATGTGACGCTGATCAGCGGCGACATCCGCAAAGTGGCCCAGGCCATTGCGTTGAGCAAGCTGACCGTGCGCGGCATCAAGCAGAATTTATTCTGGGCGTTCTTCTACAACGTCATTCTCATCCCCATTGCCATTGCCGGCATCTTTGCTCAATTTGGGCCTATTTTGGCTGCCGGTGCCATGGCATTCAGCTCGCTGTTTGTGGTGAGCAACAGCTTGCGGTTACGCAAGGTGAAAATTTAGTATGGACGAAATAACCCGGAAGAAAACCATCCGGCGCTTGCAGATCATCGAGGGCCATGTGCGGGCGGTGCAGCGCATGGTAGACCAGGACGAATACTGCATCGATGTGATCCGCCAGATCAGCGCGGTGCAGAGCGCGCTGAGCAAAGTGTCGCAGGTGATTTTGGCGGAGCACTTGAGCCACTGCGTGACCGAGGCTGTGCGGGGGGACGATGCCAAACGGCGCGAGAAGGTGTTGCACGAGATTGCCGAAATGTTCAAACAGACCCACAACAAGTCGTGATGGGTGACGGCAATACAGGGTGGAAAAACCGGGACAGCATTCCAGCCGTCCCGGTTTTTTATGGGTTCAGCAGGCAGAAATGCCTATTCCACCCTGTTCACACTTGCCCATACTGTTGCGCGATGGAAGCCTTCATCTCATTTCTTCCTATGCGGGCTTGCCTAATCTTGATGGGTGTGATGGTATGGATGATGAATCGTCCAGAGGCTCAGCAGAGTGCCATGGCTCACACGCAGCAATCGCTGTGGAGCGAGTTGAGACAACTGGTGTTGTGTTGCGTGAACCCTATCCGCGATATTCGAGAGAGCCTAGAGTTGATCAAAACATGGTAACGGCTAAACCAATCGCGACAAATGCCCAATTAACAATCCGACTGGCGATGGTTTTTGTCGCTGTCGTGGGATTGTTTTGGACATGGGTCTCGCGCCCGCACGACACCAGTGGCCAGAGCATCGCCTCGGCGCGAGTGGGTGCCACTGCGCCAGACTTTGCGCTGCAAGGGCTGGATGGCAAACCCGTTGCACTGAAGGACCTGCGCGGCAAAGTGGTGGTGCTAAACTTTTGGGCCACCTGGTGCCCGCCCTGCCGCGCCGAAATGGCTGCGTTAAACCAGATGCAACAAGACCTGGCCGATCGTGGCCTGGTTGTGTTGGGGGTGAACCAGATGGAAGCTCCGCAGACCGTGCAACGCTTCATGCAGCAACAGGGCTTGCGCTTTCCAATTGCGTTAGATTCATTAGGCGTAATTGATTACCGTGTTTTCATCCTTGGAAACCCTTGAAAAATAGGCTTTTTCCGTGTGCGACGATAATCGAAATCACATTTTCACATACCCGGATCTCGTCAACTTCCCCTGCCGCAAATCAAACCCTGATTTGCACTTTTGAAAAAACCCTTGTTTTCCAGGTTTTTCGACACATGCATCCATTTCAGGGAGCGCATTTGTGTAGAACAAGTGTTTCGATTTTCGGGAAAACGCGGTAATCAAATACGGGGAGTCGAACACTTCATCAGCGACTCCCCTTTAGGGGTCGGGGGTCTCTGAGGTCACACTCAATTACAGCGTTTGCTGGGTTCTCGCACGCCTGATCCTTAATTTCGTGCCTATGGGGCGGGTCTGTCGTCAGCTGCTGGCGCACCCGCCCCTACGTGGCACAACCAGACTGCGCTGCGTGACATCAGTTATTAATCCGCCAACCCGCTCACATCTTCCACCGGCAACGGCTGTCCACCGTAGTCTTCGGGCGTCTTGTGCACGGCAATCATCGGCACAAACTGGGCCACGTAGGGCTTGGTGTTCTCGACGCCCAACCGGTTGAAATACAGCGCAAACCGTTCCTCAAGCGCCGCCCGAATGGCCTCGCGGTCGCTCTCGGGCAGGTTCCAGAATTGCTCCTTGAACAGGCCGGTGGCTTTCTTGCGGGTCTTGTGGAAGAACTGGGCGTCGGTGTCACCGGCCTTGCGCTCGTCGGCCGCGTTCACCAGCAACCACTGATTAATCTCATCGCCCAGGCTCTTGGGCAGTGCGGCGAAGAACACCGTTTGCAGTGCTGTGGCCAGATGCACTTCGATGGCACCGGCTTCGGCAAAGCGGCCAAACGCATTGTCGGGCAGCGTGCTGGCACCGTGTTGCACGGCGCCGCCCATGCCATAGGTGCGCGCTTCAATGCTCAGTTCGCGCAACGTCACGAAATCAATCGACACATCCGCAATCGAGCCATCGGCCAGAATAATGCCGCCGTGCGAGGTGCCGGTATTCACCGAAATTTTGCTGAGGCCGGTGCCCTGGGACAGCGGCATAAAGCCTTTCATGAACGCGCGCAGCTCGTGCACGTCGCTGTTCTTGTGGCCCACTTCACCAATCTCGCCACCCAATGACGTGGTCACGCCCTCGGGCTCGATGCTGCGAATGTAGTTGCTGAACATCGCGCACAGCTCGTAGTTCAACTTTTGCTGCTCGACCAGATCAGTCTTGCTCAGATCCACCAGGGTCGAGGTGTCGATATCGATGTTGTAGTAGCCGGCATTGATCGCGTCTTTCATCAACGCCTTGAGCGCATTGAGTTCGCCATCCGGATCGCTGGCATACTTCTTGGGGTTCACCTGGAAGTGATCGCCCTGGAAAAACAGCGCGCCGCGATAGCCCTCTTTGATGGCCGCGGCCAACAGCACACTCACAAACTCCGCCGGCACCTGCATGGTGTAGACCATCTCGCTGCGGGCAATCTCGAAAATAAACGCGCCCACGTTTTGCTTGATGGCGGCGCGAATGGCCGCGCGGCCGGTGTCATACGACGACACGCGAATGTTCATGGCCGGCGTGGTGAAGTTGTGCGGCAGCGCCTCACGGCCACGCGCCGCATACAGCTCATGGATCGAGGCGGGGAAGATGCCTAACGACAACGCTGTCTCGCGGATCAACCAGCGCGCCACAGGTTTATATTCGTCGCCGCCAAATACGGCCGTATAGACCAGCGCATCAATGCCATTGGCTCGTAGCGCCACTTCGTCTCGCACACTGACATGCGTGCCGTTCACTTCGATGCAATCTCCGGCGCCGACGTCGGAAAGAAGATGCTCAATCAAGTTGCTCATAATATGTTTATCAAGTCCCGCCTGGATTTAGGAAATGCCTTTGTAGGTGCCGCATAGTATATTCTGTCGGCGTCCATTACATATTTACGATTTTTAAGGAACCTGTTTCGTGTCCAGCTCAAATACCAGTTCACCCGCTACCCGTGCAAATCACTACATCGTCGGCCTCGGCGGCACCCTGCGCGCCAACAGCCTGACCCGCGCCGCCACCCAGTATGCGGTCGATGCCGCCATTGAACTGGGCGGCCAGAGCGAGATGCTCGACCTGCGCACGCTGAATTTGCCGATGTATAACCCAGACCTAGCGCTCAAGGATTATTCGGCGCAGGATCAGGTCAACATCAGCAAATTGTTGGAGGCCTGCCGCAAAGCCACCGGCATGGTGTGGTGTTCGCCGTGCTATCACGGCACCGTCAGCGGCGTATTCAAGAACGCGCTCGACATGCTGGAGCTGTTGGGCGATGACACCCCGCCCTACCTCACCCATCGCCGTGTCGGCCTCATCGTCGTCAACGATTCCAAAACGTTCAGCGCCATGTCCAACAGCGTGCACGAGCTGCGCGCCTGGCTGGCCCCGACCCACGTCACCCTGACCAAAAAGGATTTCGATGACGGCATGAATCTGGTCAGTGAAAACGGCGTGCGTCGGGTGCGCCGGTTGGTTCAGGAATTGCTGGACGCCTAACCAAATCAGCATGTCCAACCCACCCCAACTACCCACCTCGCCCAAAGTGGATTACCACACCCACACCCGCTTCTCCGGCGACAGCCAGGAGCCGATGGAAAATCAGGTGAAGGCGGCCGTCGATCGCGGCCTCACCCAGATTGCCTTTACCGAGCACGAGGATTACAACCCCGACGACAGCACCAGCTTTTTCTTCCGGCACGACGATTACCTGGGCGAGCTGGCGCGGCTGCGCGAACAGTATGGCGATCGCATCACCCTTCGCGCGGCCATCGAGATCAGCGAGCCGCATCGCCACCCCGAGCGCGCTGCGGCCGTGCTCGCGCGCTACCCCTGGGACTTCGTGCTCGGCTCGCTGCACTGGCTGACGCCGTGGATCAACACCTTCGAGCCGGCCTTCTTCACCTATCGCGGGGCAAATACCTGGCGCGAGTCGTTTCGAGATTACTTTGTGGAGCTGGGCCAGCTCGCCAAACACGGCGACTTCGATGTGCTGGCCCATATCGATTACCCCTCGCGCTACGGCCTCAAGTTTTTTGCCGAGGATTACGACATCGGCGAATACGAGTCCGAAATTCGTGCAGTGTTGCGCACGTTGATCGAGCGCGGCAAAGGCACCGAGATCAACACCAGCATTTTGCGCCGTGGCCGCAAAGACCCGAATCCCCCCCAGGTCGTGATCAACTGGTATCGCGAGATGGGCGGCGAAATTCTCACCGTCGGCAGCGACAGCCACGCCGCCAAAGACACCGGCTCGCACCTGGATGTGGCCCTGGGCATGGCGCGCACGGCCGGCTTCACCCACATCGCCACGTTTGAGAATCGCACGCCGACGCTAGTGCCGATTGGAGCATGAGGCGGCTGGCTTCTGGCAGCTAGCAGCCAGAAGCCAGCCGCCTCCGTTTTCATTGTGTGTAT
>Ga0105044_10011280_pt1 | contig 12192 bp, 10 predicted proteins | sample MAT01_FD_78092 | JGI IMG/M metagenome (GOLD analysis project Ga0105044, IMG submission 78092) | Freshwater microbial communities from Lake Fryxell liftoff mats and glacier meltwater in Antarctica - MAT-01 | ecosystem: Environmental > Aquatic > Freshwater > Ice > Liftoff microbial mat | place...
CGGTCTCAAGCCGCTGGTCCTCGGTCCCAAGGAGGGGCTGGCCCTGCTCAACGGCACCCAATGCTCGACCGCCCTCGCTTTGGCCGGACTGTTCGCCACCGAGGCCGCCTTCGCCGCCGGGATCGCCGCCGGGGCCCTGTCGGTCGACGCGCTCAAGGGCTCCGACGCCCCGTTCGACGCCCGCATCCAGCTCTTGCGCGGCCAGCCCGGCCAGATCGCCGTCGCCGCCCGCCTGCGTGCCCTGATGGCCGGCTCGGCCATCCGTGACAGCCACCGCCACGACTGTTCCAAGGTGCAGGACCCCTACTCCCTGCGCTGCCAGCCGCAGGTCATGGGCGCGGTGCTGGACGTGTTGCGCAACGCCGCCGCCACGCTGGAGCGCGAAGCCAATGCCGTCACCGACAATCCGCTGGTCTTCATCGCCGAGGGTGACGTCATCTCCGGCGGCAATTTCCACGCCGAACCGGTCGCCTTTGCCGCCGACATGATCGCCATCGCCCTTTGTGAAATTGGCAATATCTCCGAGCGCCGCACCTCCATCCTCGTCGATCCCAAGATGAGCGATCTACCGGCCTTTCTGGTCAAGGAAAGCGGTCTGAACTCCGGCTTCATGATCGCCCAGGTCACCGCCGCCGCCCTCGTCGCCGAAAACCGGATGGTGGCCCATCCGTGCAGCATCGACACCGTGCCGACCTCGGCCAATCAGGAAGACCACGTCTCCATGGCCACCCACGGCGCGCGCCGCCTGCTGGACATGGCCGAGAACACGGCCGCCGTCGTCGGCATCGAACTGCTGGCCGCCGCGCAAGGGATCGAATTCCACCGTCCCCTGACCTCGTCGCCCGATCTCGAGAAGGTCTACGCCATCGTCCGCGAGGCGGCGGCCGCCTATGGCTCGGACCACTATTTCGCACCGGATATCGCCCGCGCGACGGACGGCGTTCGGGCGGGTCGCTACCGGGTGTTCGCGGGCGACCTGTTGCCCTCGGCCTGAGCAGGGACTCTCGCTCCTGTCGTACCCCCGAGCTCTATGACTTCAACGCCCTCCAGCGTGGGTCTTTGACATCACTCAGCGGACGCCGCGCCGCTTTTGAGGGCCGGTTCCCCCGCCCGAAGACCGGTTCGGCCGCCAGAGCAAAATCGCTCGGATTTTCTTGAACGGCATACGAGTCTCTCGCGCCCCTTCAGTCCTGCAAGGGCGCCTTGCGCAAGGCGGTCAGATCGGCCGAGCCGGTGCAGAAGCACACCGTGCGCATCTGCCGGATCACGGTCTGGAAATGCTCGACCACGGCCTCGGTCGAAACCGTCGCCGCCGCCAGCACGCCCGCCGCCTGACCGACCATGTCGGCCCCCAGCCGGATGGCCTTGGCCGCGTCGACCCCGTCCCGCACCCCGCCCGAGCCGATGATCACCGCCCCGGGGCAGGCCGCCCTGACCTCGGCGATGGCCCGGGCCGTGGGAATGCCCCAGTCGGCGAAGGCAGCGGCATGGGCCTTGTCCGCCTCGGCTGTCGCGCGTTCGCCCTCGACGGTGGCCCAATTGGAGCCGCCGGCTCCGGCCACATCGACCGCCGCCACGCCCATGTCCATCAGCCGGCGGGCGGTCGCGGCGGAAATCCCTGCACCGGTCTCCTTGACGATCACGGGCGCGTCCAGCGCCTTGACCAGGGCCTCCAGCGCCGCGCCCACGCCCCACCAGTCGCGATCGCCCTCGGGCTGACAGGCCTCCTGCAGCGGGTTCAAATGCACGATCAGGGCGTCGGCGGCGATCATGTCCAGCACGCGCCGCGCCTCGTCGACCCCGAAGCCGCGCGTCAGCTGGGCCGCGCCGATATTGGCCAGGATCGGCGTGTCGGGGGCCTTGAGCCGCAGGACCGTGTCCAGTCCCGGTGCGCCACCGCCCTCCAGCGCCGCCCGCTGCGAGCCCACGGCCAGGGCGATGCCCAGATACTGCGCCGCCTCGGCCAGCCGGGCGTTGATCGCCTCGGCCCGCGCCGGACCGCCCGTCATCGAACTGATCAGCAGCGGGGCCTTGAGCCGCCGGCCCAGGAAGTCTGCCCCGAGATCGATCTTGCCGTGGTCCAGATCGGGCAGGGCCTCATGCACGAATCGCACGTCGGCAAAGCCGCTGTCGAGCCCGTGCCGCGCCTTGCCGGACAGGATCACGTCCAGATGCTGGTCCTTGCGGGCGGTGATATCGGTCACGCGGCGAACTCCACTCTCCCTGCGACCTTAGCGGCCTCGCGTCGCGGTTGGAACGTCCTGCGGCGCGGCGTATCCTCTCGCCATGATCCCTGCCGCCTTCATCGCCGTCGCGCTCGGCGTCTTCGCCCTGATGGAAGGCTTCGCCTGGTGGTCGCACCGGTTCATCATGCATGGCTGGGGTTGGGGCTGGCATCGCAGCCACCACGAACCCCGCAGCGGCCTGCTGGAGATCAACGACCTCTATGCCGTGGTCGGCTCGGTGGCGGGTATCAGCCTGTTCAGCCTCGGCTGGTGGACAGGCTCGTGGCTGATCTACGCGGTGGCGACCGGCGTGACCCTGTATGGCGCGGCCTACGCCCTGTTCCACGACGGTCTGGTTCACCAGCGCTGGCCGTTCCGATGGGTGCCGAGATCGGGGTATCTTCGCCGGCTGATCCAGGCCCACCGTCTGCATCATGCGGTACAAAGTCGCGGCGGGGCGGTCTCGTTCGGCTTCCTGCTGGCCCCCGATCCCAAGGCGTTGCACGCCGAGCTTCGGCGGTTGCGGGCCGACCGCTCAAATCAGACCTGAGTCCACAACAGCGGCCGCGGCGGCGGCACCCGGCCCTTGTCCAGGATCTGGGTCCAGATGGCGATCAGAAAGCCGCGCCCGAACAGCCACAGCTTGGTCGGCTTGCGCACGACCACCCGCTTGCCCCAGACGCCCGGGCCGCGACGGCGGACCTTGCGGCCGATCTCGCGATAGACCCCACGCGCCGCCGCAATGGCCAGCGAGGACCGGAACGGCAGGCCGCGCAGACCGTCGCGGGCGCTGTCGTAATAGGGCTCTGCCAAGGCCAGAAGTCGGGTCGTAACGACATGCACCGCGGCCCGATTGGCCGGGTCGGCGACCGCATCGGCCGTGGGCTCCAGCCCCACCTCGGCCAGCCAGTCAGCCGGCAGATAGACGCGCCCGTTGTCCGCATCCTCGGCCACGTCGCGAGCGATATTGGTCAGCTGGAACGCCAGACCCAGGTCCTGGGCGCGGCGCAGCACTTCGGGGTCCGATACCCCCATCACCCGCGCCATCATGACACCGACAACGCCAGCCACGTGCCAGCAATAGGCCATGACGTCGTCGACGGTGCGGTACTCCCGGTGATCGACATCCATGGCGAAGCCGTCGATCAGGTCCAGCGGCCAGCGCTCCGGCAGGTCGTGACGCAGCGCCACCCGCTGGAAGGCGGCGAAGGTCGGGTCGTCGGTCGGCTCGCCTGCCAGCGCCCGTCGGGTCTGGTCATACAGCCGCTCAAGCCGCCGGCGCTGCTCTTCCGGCGTGATGTCCTCGTGCCCGTGCCCGTGGTCCTGACCGTCAATCTCGTCGTCGCAGCGCCGGCACCAAGCGTACAGCAGCCAGGCGTCCTCACGCACCTCAGGATCGAACAGCCGCGACGCCGAGCGGAAGCTCTTCGACCCCTTGACGATGGACGCCTTCGAAGCTTCCAGAATGGCGTCGGCCGTGGCCATCAGGCGTTCTCTTCCAGCATCAGGCCCGCCGTTGCCTTGGCCGAGCCGACCACGCCGGGAATGCCTGCGCCGGGATGCGTGCCGGCCCCGACAACATACAGGTTGGGGATGCGATCGTCGCGATTGTGGGTCCGGAACCACGCGCTCTGCGTCAGGATCGGCTCCAGCGAGAAGGCGCTGCCCAGATGAGCATTCAGGTCTTCCTTGAAGTCGGTCGGGGTATAGATGCGCGTCGTCACCAGATCACGTCGCAGGTGGGGGATGTAGCGCTCCTCGAGATAGTCGATAATCTTCTCGCGATACCGCGGCCCTTGCGTCTCCCAATCGATATCGGCGGCACCCAGATGCGGTACCGGCGACAGCACATAGTGGCTGGACATCCCTTCCGGAGCCATCGACGGATCGGTGGCGCAGGGGGCGTGCAGATACAGGGAGAAGTCCTCGGGCAAGGCCGGCCCGGCGAAAATCTCGCTGATCAGTTCCCGGTACCGGGCACCGAAGCAGATGGTGTGGTGCGCCAGCTGCGGCTGAGGCGTCCGGAGGCCGAAATGGAGCACGAACAGGGACATCGAGAACCGCTTGGACTTCAGCGATTTTGCCTTGGCCTGGCCACGCGGCGTCAGGCCCAACAGACGCTCATAGGTGTGGACCACGTCGGCGTTCGACGCGACCATGTCTGCCGGAATGACCTCGCCGTCGTCCAACACCACGCCGGTCGCCCGGTCGCCTTCCGTGTCGATCCGGGCCACCGGCGCGTTCAGCCGCAGCACACCGCCGAGATCCTCGAAGAACCGGATGAGACCATTGATCAACGCACCCGTGCCGCCCCGCGCGAACCAGACCCCGCCGCGCCGTTCCAGCGCGTGGATCAGGGCGTAGACGCTCGATGTCTTGAACGGGTCGCCGCCGACCAGAAGGGTATGGAAGCTGAAGGCCTGTCGCAGATGGGGGTCCTGAATGTAGCGGGCGACCATGGCGTGGACGCTGTTCCAGCTTTCCAGCCGCGCGAGCTCCGGTGCCGCCTTGATCATCGACCAGAAGGACTGGAACGGCACCGCCCCCAGCTTCAGATATCCCTCCTGATACAGCTCCTCCGAATAGGCATGGAAGCGGTTGTAGCCCGCGACATCGGCGGGATTGAAGGCGGCAATCTGGCGCTCCATCGCCGCCTGATCGTCGTTGTAATCGAAAGACGTCCCGTCTTCCCAGCACAGCCGGTAGAAGGGATCGACCGGCATCAGATCGACGTAGTCCTTCAGGCTCTTTCCCGTGCCTTCGAACAACTCTTCCAGGCAGGCGGGATCGGTGATGACCGTCGGCCCGGCGTCGAAGGTGAAGCCCTGCTCATGCCACACATAGGCCCGACCGCCCGGCTTGTCCCGCTTCTCCACCAGCGTCGTGCTTACGCCGGCGCGTTGCAGCCGGATCGCCAGCGCCAGGCCACCGAAGCCGGCTCCGATCACCACCGCACGTCTCGTCGTCCGCTCTCTCATGTCGCAGGTCTCCGTCCGGTTTCGCGTAACTGTTGCAGTGCCGCGGCGACTGGCACCGGCGGCTTGCCGGATAGGATACGCAACTTGTCGGCCATTGTGCTCTGCCCTGCGTAGAAGCGCCGCACCACCCCCTCCGGGAGGCCGTAGAATCGCTGGAAGACGCGCCAACGCTGCGCTGGTTCCGCCGCACGGAACAGCATCCGGTTCAGCAGCCGGTAGTAGCCGCGCTCGCGCCAGAGACGCTTCGAGCGGCTTTCGGTCAGCGCACGAAGCGAAGACGACGACAGGTCCGCCTCCGTCGCGATCGCCCGCGCCAGGCCGACCGCGTCCGGCAGGGAATAACCGGTCACCGGGTGAAACAGCGCAGCCGCCAGGCCAGCGCGTGCCACGGTCGGCCCTTCGGTCCAGAAGGCGTCGATGTCGCCGTCCAGTGCGATCGGCAGAACGCCCTGTTCTTCGCCCACGACAGCCTCGACCGTCCAGCCGCGCGAGCGGACATAGGCGTCGATCCTCTCAGCCAGGGCGGGCCGATCGAGCGCAGGGCCATCGGCGTAGACGGTGTCCTCGACCAGAACGGTCATGGCGTCGAACGGCAGCAGATAGACGAAGCGGTAGCCGCCGGTCTGGGCCACCGTCGCATCCATGATGGTAGGCCGGGTCAAGCCGTGCGGATGGGTCAGGCGCAGGGTGCGACCGAGGAACACCTGCCAGGCCAGAGTCAGTTGTGGAGTGCGCTGTGGACCCCGCGCGTCGACGACACCCGCCGCAGCCAGCCGGCGTCCATCGGACAGGGTGACGCCGACCGCATCGACCGCGACCGCCTCACCGGTGATCAGGCGGTCGCCTAACAGCGGCCCGACGACGGCGTGCAGTCGATCGGACGTCGCGCTGTTGTACGGCGTCTTCAGGACCCGGCTGCGCGACGGGAAATAGACCTCGTGCCCGGCGGGCCATCGGTGCGCCACCAACGGCTTGATCCAGTCTCGATCGGCATCGGAAAGGTCGCTGTCGAAGAAGGACCAGGTGTGGGTCCCGCCGAGACGATCGTCGCGCTCGACCACGGCGACACGGACCCCCGGCCGGTCGAGGGCCAGCCGCCAGGCGATCAGGCAGGCTGACAGGCCGCCGCCGACGAGGATCAGGTCGAAATCATCGTCAGGCGGTGGCATGGTCCTCGTCTAGCATGTCGGGTGCCGCTGAGGGACGCTACGTCGGCTGTTTGTCGACGTTCAATGCATAGGCGCCGGTCTGGCCCTGTTGGAACGTCCCGGCACGGACCTCATAGACCCCATCGGTCGGGGCGGTCCATTCCAGCTTGGCGTGGGTGTCCGAAAGGCTGTCGTCATCCGAACCAAGAACCTCGAACTCGCCGTCCTCCTTCTCGCGTCCCACGACCACGAAGCTGTCGACCTCGTTCGAAACCTGGGTGATGACCAGCTTTTCGCCTTCCTTCAAAGTCACGCGGTAGGCGTCGAAATAGCTGTTGTCCGGGGCCGTCGCGTCGGTCTCGGTCAGCGTCCCGCGGGCGGTGGCCCCGACCAGCAGGCTGCCCGGGCTCGGCTGCGGCCCGCGATCAACCAGTTCGAGCGAATACAGGCCCTTGCCGTCCGAACCCAGAGGCGACGAGCGCAACACGAAGTCGCCGTCGGACGGCAGGGTGAAGTTCAGCCGCGAGTCCGTGCCCTCGCCCAGTCCGTCGTCGTCGGAGGCCAGCGCCTCGAACTCGGCCCCGGCGGGACCAACCTGAAGATAGGTATCGAAATCGCCGGACCGCATGATCGCCTGGACCCGCTGGCCTTCCCGGCCAGAGAAGGTGTAGGCGTCGTAGCCCCGGTCATCGCCATCCGTCGGATCGGCCTCGCCGATCTCGCCCTGGATGGTCGCGCCAAACGCCATTGCATCCGGTGCCCGCTCAGGCTCGATCTCGGACACCGACAGCGAATAGGCGCCGATGGTGTCCGAGAAGGCGCGGGCCTCGACGATGTAGGACCCGGTGCGCGGCAGGGTGAAGGTGATGCGGGAATCCGTACCCTCCGCCGCGCCGTCATCGTCCTGCGCCAGCGAGACGCGGGCTTCGTCGAACAGTTCGAGGTAGGTGTCGAAATCCTCCGACGCCATGTCGATGCGGATGCGTTGGCCCTCGGTGCCGGAAAAGCGCCAGGCGTCGGTTGGGCGGCCTTCGGCGCTCTTGCCGTCGCTGTTCGTGAGCACGCCCTGCACGGGCGTTCCGATGGCGATCGGCTCCGCCGGGGTCGGCGCCGGCCCCTCGGAAAGGGCCAAACGGTAGGTGCCGTCGCCGGACCCGGTCAGGGGAGTGGCACGAATCACGTAGTCCCCTGCCTGCGCGGCGGTGAACACGAGCCGCGAATTCAGACCGGTGTCCGGCCCGTCGTCGTTCATGGCCAGTTCGGTGAATTCCCGCCCCTGCATCTGTCCGACCCGGACCAGCGGGTCGAAATCGTCGCTCGTAAGATCGATCGCGAACCGCTCGCCGGCCCGGGCCCGGAAGGTGAAGGCATCATAGGGCTGGCCTTCGTCGCTCTCCGGATCGGTCGGCGCGAGACGTCCCGTGACCGTCTGCCCCAGCCGGATCCGTCCCGGTCGCGGTGCCGCGGCGGCGGCCGGACGCTGGGCCAGGCTCAGGGTGTAGGCCCCGCCCTCGAGACCGGACAGGGGTCGGGCGCGCAGGATATAGGTTCCTGAGCGCTGAGCGGAGAAGCGCAGGCGGGCATGGGTTCCGTCGCCCAGTCCGTCGTCGTCGCTGGCAAGGGGCTCGGCCATTTCGCCCTCGTGGTAAACCTCGAGGTAGGCGTCGAACGCGTCGGACCGCATCACGGCCTCCAGTCGCTGGCCAGCGCGCGCTGTGATCGCATAGCTGTCGTACAGGAAGGCGTCTTCGGGGCCGGTCGCATCGCCCTCGGCGATCTGACCCTCGATGGCGCGCCCGACGGACAAGGGCGTGGAGGATTGCGCCAGTGCCGGAGCCGCGAGCGACAGGGCCAGCAGGCTGACGGCGGCGAGGAAGGTCTGACGGCGCATGGATGTCCCCTTGATGGCTGGCTCGATCATAGACGCCGAACCGTGGCGTCTGTAAATCGCCCGGACCGCACGATACCTTACGATTGGAGCCGAAATTCATGACGGTTGAACCCGCCGCCGCGACCCGGATCGACGGCAAGGCCTTCGCCGCTGCCCTGGTGGACCGCGTCGCGGCCGCCGTCGCCCGTCTGGAGGCGGACCACGGCGTCAAGCCGGGACTGGCCGTGGTGATTGTCGGTGACGACCCGGCCAGCCAGATCTACGTCCGCAACAAGGGCGAGACGACGCTTCGGGCCGGCATGCGGTCGGACACACATCGGCTGCCGGACACGGTCGGCCAGGACGCCTTGCTGGCGCTCATCGCCATGCTTAACGCCGACGCCGGGATCCACGGCATCCTCGTGCAACTGCCCCTGCCCGGCCATATCGACTCTGCGGCCGTACTCGGGGCCATCGATCCGGACAAGGACGTGGACGGGTTTCATGTGGTCAACGCCGGTCGACTGGCGGTCGGCCTGCAGGGTCTGGTGCCCTGCACGCCGCTGGGCTGCCTCATGCTGCTGAAGGCCGAGTTGGGCGATCTGTCCGGACTGAACGCCGTGATCGTCGGACGCTCCAACATCGTCGGCAAGCCAATGGCGCAACTTCTGCTGGCCGAAAGCTGCACCGTGACCATCGCCCATTCCCGCACCCGCGACCTTCCGGCCCTGTGCCGCACCGCCGATATTCTGGTGGCCGCCGTTGGACGGCCCGAGATGGTGCGCGGCGGCTGGATAAAGCCGGGCGCGACGGTGATCGACGTCGGCATCAACCGGGTCCCCTCACGCGATCCAGCCAAGGCGGCCGAGGGCAAGACCCGGATGGTCGGCGATGTCGCCTTCGACGAGGCGGTCACCGTCGCGGGACGCATCACGCCGGTCCCCGGAGGCGTCGGGCCGATGACCATCGCCTGCCTGCTGGCCAACACCTATTCGGCCGCCTGTCGCATCAACGACCGCGAGCCGGAATCTTTGAACGCTTGAACGGCTGTCATCCAACGTCGATAGTCGGGTCATCAAGCTGCCCGTTCGTCAGGAGACGTCCATGATCCGCCTCTCGTCCCGCGCCACCGCACTCGCCGCCGTCGTCGTCCTGGCTCCGGCCATGGCGTCCTGCGGCATCAACGCCATTCCGACCAAGGAAGAGGCCGCCAAGGCCGCCTGGGCCGATGTGCAGTCGCAGTACCAGCGGCGCGCCGATCTCGTGCCCAATCTGGTCGCCACCGTCCAGGGAGCGGCCATCGCCGAGCGCACGACCCTGACCCAGGTGATCGAGGCCCGGGCCCAGGCCACCGGCGTCACCGTGACCCCCGAAACCCTCAACGATCCGGCCGCGTTCCAGCGCTACCAGGCCGCACAGGGGCAGCTGTCCCAGGCCCTGTCGCGTCTGCTGTTGGTGGTCGAACGCTATCCGGACCTGAAGTCCAACCAGAATTTCCTGGCGCTGCAATCCCAGCTGGAAGGCACCGAGAACCGGATTTCGATCGCGCGGCGCGACTACAATGAGAGGGTCCGCGACTACAATACCAGCCTGCGCACCTTCCCCACGGTCATCTGGGCCAAGACCATCCACGGCGGCTCCGAGCCGATGCAGCTGTTCACCGCGACCGAGGGGGCCCAGACCGCGCCTGGTGTCAATTTCGACGCGCTGAATCCCGGCCAGCCCGCTCCGTCAGCGGCACCGGGCTCCGCACCCCCGGCTGCCCCGGCGCAGTGAGCCGCAACCCGGCCCTGATTTCGACCACCGGCAGGACCGCGAGCCTGCTCGCGCTCCTGCTCGCGCTCGTCTTGCTGACCTTGGCCGCCCCTGCGTTGGCCCAGACCGGGCCGACCTTCCCCGCCCTGAACGGTCGGGTCGTCGACCAGGGCAATCTGCTCTCCGACACCAAGGAACAGGAGCTGACGGCGAAGCTGGAGGCGATTGAGCGGGACACCACCGATCAGGTGATCGTCGTCACCGTGCCCGATCTGCAGGGCTATGAGATCGAGGAATACGGCTATCAACTGGGCCGGGCCTGGGGGATCGGCCAGGACAGCAAGAACAATGGCGTGCTGCTGCTCGTCGCTCCGACCGAGCGCAAGGTCCGCATAGAGGTCGGCTACGGGCTGGAACCGATCCTGACCGACGGCCTGTCGGCGCTGATCATCCAAAACGAGATTCTGCCGTCATTCCGGGAGGGCTATTTCGAGCGCGGGATCGAGCAGGGGGTGAATGCGATCGACGCCCAGCTCCGGCTCGATCCAGCCGAGGCGCAGGCGCGGGCAGCCGCAGCCTAACGGCCAGCGTCCCAGTTCCCGTTCGGCATCGCCGCCGTAATCGCCGTGATCTTCGTACTGCTGGTGCTGGGTATGCTGGGCGGGGCTGCCCGAGGCGGTCGGCGCGGACGCGGCGACGCGGCCGGCGTCCTGCTCTGGGTCGCGGCGGAGGTGTTGCGGAGCGGTCTGGGCGGCGGCGGCGGCGGGGGCGGCTTCAGCGGCGGCGGAGGCAGTTTCGGCGGCGGGGGGGCATCGGGCGGATGGTGATCAAACTGACCTCCGAGGTGCAGGGCCGGATCGCTGCGGCGATTGCTGAAGCCGAGACCCTGACCTCGGGTGAAATCTTCTGTGTTCTGGCACGACGGGTGTCCGGCTATCGCGACGTCTCGCTGGGCTGGGCCTCGGCGGCGGCGCTGATCCTGCCGCTGGGCCTGATCCCGCTAGGCTTCGATCCGGCCTGGGTTCCGGGCATGGCCGGCGGATGGCAGGCGGCCCATCTGGCGTCCAGCGACGTCGTCATCGGCCAGAGTCTGGCGACCTATGCCTTGATCCAGGCGACGCTGTTCGTGACGATCTTCATGCTGACGCGGATTCCCGTCGTGCTCCGGGCGGTCACGCCGCGCAGCGTGCGGCGCGCCCGCGTCCGAAAGGCCGCCCTGCAACAATTCCTGGCCCACGGTCTTCACGTCACCGAGGCGCGCACCGGCGTGCTGATCTTCGCGGCGCTTTCGGATCACCAGGTCGAGGTAGTGGCCGATCAGGGCATCCACGCCCGCGTCGACCAGGCCGTCTGGGGCAAGGCGGTGAACGCCCTGGCCGCAGGCATGAAGCGCGGCGATCCGGCGACCGGGTTCGAAGCCGCCATCGGCCTGTGCGGCACCGTGCTGGCCGAGCATTTTCCGCCCGACACCCTCAATCGGAACGAGGTCGCGGACAAGCTGGTCATCATGTGACCCACCTGCCCGCGCGGCCTGCCTGGGTCGCCGTCGCGGTCGAGACGGCCTTCCCCGCCCGCAACGGTTTGCCTCTGGCGGACCTTTAACAGGACCCCATGCCCCGCCTGCTGACCTACAATGTGCACCGCTGCGTCGGCGTCGACCGCAAGCTGGACGTCGACCGGATCGTCGGCGTCATCGCCGAGCACGAGCCGGACATCGTCTGCCTGCAGGAACTGGACGTCGGCCGGGCCCGGACCGGCTTTGTCGATCAGGCGCAATCGATCGCCGACAAGCTGGCCATGACCTTTCACTTTCATGCCGCCATGCAGGTCGAGGCCGAAAGGTATGGCGACGCGGTCCTGACCCTGCGGCCCGAGCGGCTGGTGAAGTCGGGGCCGTTGCCGACCATCCGCGGCATCCCCGGTCTGGAGCCGCGTGGCGCCCTGTGGGCGGCCGTCGATTTCGATGGCGTGATCCTGAACGTCTTCAACACCCACCTCGGCCTGGTCCCGCGCGAGCAGCGGCTGCAGGCCGAGGCCTTGGCCGGGAAGGACTGGCTCGGTCACCCGGACTGCGTCGGCCCGACCCTGCTGACCGGCGACTTCAACGCGACGTCGCTGACCCGACCGTATCAGACGCTGACGCGGAAATTGGCCGACTGCCAGCGCACCTTGGGACTGAAGCCGTCGGTGAAGACCTTTCCTTCAAGCTTTCCCGC
>Ga0105044_10011287_pt1 | contig 12189 bp, 6 predicted proteins | sample MAT01_FD_78092 | JGI IMG/M metagenome (GOLD analysis project Ga0105044, IMG submission 78092) | Freshwater microbial communities from Lake Fryxell liftoff mats and glacier meltwater in Antarctica - MAT-01 | ecosystem: Environmental > Aquatic > Freshwater > Ice > Liftoff microbial mat | place...
CAAGTTCGTCTGGAATACGTTTACAATTCCTTAGGGATTTACAAGTGTCACACACTGGAATATTCCATACCGGCCCCAACGGAATATTCTCTATAGCTCGTGGGCGCTGAGTTGCCGTCGTCGATCATGCTGAATGCTGGCGGATATGTGTGGCCTTTGATTTTGAGCGGTATTGAAAGGCCAACCTCCGTTGATCAAGCATCGTGTTCTCCGGTGAACAATGATCGAGGCGGCAATCACTTTCATGGGATACTCCTGGAGCTACTTGCAGTACCGGTGCCGCGCAATTGCCTGGAGGGAATTGAGCAGATCAAATTCGAATACGAGTTGGGTGACCCGTCGTACCTGCGTGGCGTCAAATGGCGAGGCGGCTGGTGGTATTACTATCAGTATACAATGCGGGTGAAGATGCCGGTGGGGACGTTGGTTTTGACTGGGGTTGGGGCTGTGCAGTTTGTTTTGAACCACAGAAGAAACGGAGTTCACCAAGGCAGCACAGAGGGGATGAACGAGGCTTCAGGGACCACCAGCAGATCTGACGCTCCCTGCAATTCGACTCTGTACTGCAAACGATTGAGACTTTGTTTTCCTGAGAAGATTTGGAGGCGGCGGTTTGCAGAGGTTGTTCACGTATATAAACTTCGTCGCCCCTGGGGTCTGGCCGCGGTGACGGGCAAATCGCAAAGTAGCCGTCACGCTCCGCCGTGACGAGGGTACCACATCGCGTGACGACTTAATGTGGCAAATGCTATTCTTCCGACTCACGCCTTTGAATCACCGGGAATTGCAGGGAGACATGAGATGCCTCAATCAGTTGCGCGAAGAGATTTTCTTTCCAGTATGGCTGCTGCGACGATTTCCGCCACCGCGTTGTCGGGCCACATTCTCGGTGAGGCGGCTGCAGCTGTGGCCGATGAGAACAAATCCGCAGCCGCATGGAAAGCCGGTGTGGCCAGAACCGTGATCACTCCCGAAACATCCATCTGGCTCGCGGGCTACGGAACCAAACGAGCGCCGGATGGAAAACTCCATGACCTTTGGATGAAGGCCCTGGCGCTGGAAGACAGCAGCGGAAAGCGGGCTGTGCTGATCACCAGCGATTTCCAGGGCGTGCCGAAGATGATGAGCGACCGCGTCTTTCAACAGTTGAAAGAGAAATTTCAGCTGGAGCGGTCGCAGATCGTGTTCACTTTTTCTCACAATCACTGCGGACCTCGGCTGGGTGATGATCTGATCGACTACTATCCGGTAGAAGCCGAGCAGGAACAACTGGTCACTGAGTACACCGCTCTGATGGTGGTACGAACTGTCGAACTCGTCGGCGAGGCACTATCCAGACTCGCCCCGGCCAGATTGCAGACTGGCGATGGAAAAACGACGTTTGCCGTGAATCGACGCAACAATCGTGAAGCCGACGTTCCTGACCTGATCGCCAAAGGAACGCCGCTTGTAGGTCCGGTGGATCATTCCGTTCCGGTCATGACCGTGACGCGCCCGGACGGCAAGCTCGAAGCGATCCTGTTTGGTTACGCCTGCCATCCAACAACGCTGAGCTTCACCACCTGGTGCGGGGATTATCCCGGCTTCGCACAACTGGAACTGGAGAACAATCATCCCGGTGTGACGGCGATGTTCGTGAATACCTGCGGTGGCGACCAGAATCCGCTGCCTCGTCGTGAGGTCGAGTTGTGCGAGAAGTACGGGCACATGCTGGCCGTTGCCGTGGAAGAGGTCCTTACGAAGCCACTGAAACCGGTGTCGTCGGGGCTGAAGCTGGCTTTCGAGATGGTGGATCTGCAGTATCTCAATGTCGTGTCGCGGGAAGAACTGACGGCGTTACTTGAGGACAGCAATGCCTTGAAAGCTCGGTGGGCGAAACGGCTGCTGGCAAAGCTGGATGCTGGCGAACAGTTTCCGGCGGCGTACCCGTATCCCATTCATGCGTGGCAGCTCGGCGGCGAGATGCTGCTGATTGGCATGGGAGCGGAAACCGTTGTTGATTACGCACTGCGATTCAAGGCAGAGTTCGGTGAAGGCACATGGGTTCTTGGTTACGCCGACGACATGATTTCTTACATTCCGTCGCGCCGAGTCTGGGACGAAGGTGGCTACGAAGGCGGCTCAAACCTTTACGAATACGGCCGTCCCGCCTTCCGCTGGGCCGGTGACATCGAAGACCGTATCGCGGCCACGGTGCAAAAACTTGTAAAGCAGGTTCGCGAGTAGTGGACGGCAAGTCCCTTCTCCCCCGAGATCGCTGGCGCTATAGTGCTAATCGTTTAACGGCAAGCCGCAGGCGTCGTCGCTGCATTTCGCCTGCGCCTGCGGCTCGCCGTTATACGAAAATATCGACTCAGCAGACCAAAACGACCTTCTCGATAGGAGAAGGTGGCCGACAGGCTCCATGAGGGCGCTGTCAAGGTATACAACGTTCAAACAGGTTCTGCTTCACAACAGGTTTTTCGGGAAAGTGAGTCATGGGCGAGATGGGCTGGATACTTGCCGGAGTCGTGATCGGTGCTGGCGGTATCTGGCTGCTGCGGAATCCGATTGACGGCTTCTTGTTTAAGAGATCCCGACCAAAGAGCGTGGCGGAATTGCTGAAGATTCATTTTCGCCCGACTCCGGTCTCCGACATCACCGTTTCAGAACGTGTCTTTCCTTATCGAGTCCGGGCCGACTTGCAGCGATCCCTGGAGCGACTCTTCCAGGATGGATTCCGAGTTCATCATTTCTTCGGCGTGCGAAAAGAATTTTCCCATGAAGCACTGTCTTTCGCGGATTGCATCGGTGAGAGTCTTCATTCCAGTGCCACTTCAATTCCTCCGGAGTACGAGAGTCTGGATATCGGCGAAGGTCGGCCACTCCAGGTGTTGAAAGTGGGATTGTGGATGCTGGAGCGTGATGACATGCGACTGGCTCTGCTGGTTTCCCCCAAAGGTCATTTCGGCGAAGTGACGGGTGTGCAGATTCAGATTGCGGTGCAGAATTCCCCCGAGGGAACTCAGATGTCGCAGAAGCTTCTTTCCGATCTGGAGCGAAGTCTGTTGAAAGTCGAATCGTATCGAGGGAAGATCCTGTCTTTGGAAGCATCGCCGCGATCATATACCGGCCAATCCTCCGGTATCACCGTTCATCTGCTGAGACATGTGGAACGCGAACAGGTGATCCTGCCCGAAGCAACGCTGCGGCTGTTGGATCGCAACGTGATTCAGTTTGTGCGTCAGCGCGAGCAACTGGCGACTTTTCACCAGTCCCTGAAGAAAGGCATTCTGTTTTACGGTCCGCCGGGAACGGGAAAAACGCACACGATCCACTATCTCGCGCGGGCTCTGGAGGGCCACACGACCTTACTGATTTCCGCAGAACAGGTGGGACTGCTTGGCGAATACATGACGCTGGCCAGACTCATGCAACCAAGTATTGTCGTGATCGAAGATGTCGACTTGATTGCTCGTGACCGAATGACGATGAACAGTCCCTGCGGAGAATCGATGCTCAACAAACTGCTCAACGAAATGGATGGCCTGAAGGAGGATGCCAGTATTCTTTTTCTTCTGACGACGAATCATCCAGAGACTCTGGAGTCGGCTCTCTCTGCCCGGCCTGGACGTGTCGATCAGGCGATCGAGTTTCCAGCGCCCGATGAAGACGGTCGTCACAAGCTTATCGAGCTTTATGCGAAAGGAGTGCCACTGTCTGATGCTGTCAAAGCTGCGATCATCCGACGGACTGACGGTGTCAGCGCCGCATTCATCAAGGAACTCATGCGCCGAACGGTCCAGTTTCAACTCGAACGATCTGCAGAGGCCGGAGTCGAAGTTCAGGATGCGGACCAGGCACTCGACGAGATGCTCTTCAGCGGCGGCTCGCTGAACCTGAAGCTGCTTGGGGCAGGAAGAATTGGCTTTGATCCCAGTCCTTCCTGAGTGCGCTGCGACTGAAACCAGACTAAGCCACTTCCCAGCCCGCTCGATATTCCTTGTTGATCAGCTTTGCGGCTTCTGGCACGTTCGTCACCACGAGCTTTTCGGCATCCCAATCAAGGGCCTTGCCGAGACGATACGCCACGTTGCCCAGCAGGACCGTTTCCGTCAGTGCACCGGAATAATCGAAGTTGCAGGTGGTCGGTGAACCGTCCTTGCAGGCTTTGATCCATTCTGCATGATGGCCGATCGAGTTTGGAATCGTTTCCGCTGGCGGTTTGAAGTCGTTGAATTTGTCGCCAGGAAACAGTTTGTACTTGCTGTAATCGGCGAACATCATGCCTTCAGTCCCCACAAACATAACACCATTGGCAGGCACGGTCTGGCCGTTGACTTTCTTTGGGATCAGGTCACCGTCGTACCAGGTAAGTTTGCAGGCCGGCATTTTTCCTCGGGCCGGGAAGTCGTACTTGACGATCAGGCCAAGCGGACATGTTTCGGGATGAACCGGTGGGCCTTCCGCTTCACAGCGTGTCGGGTGACGCAGATCAAGAGCCCAGAATGGCAGGTCCATATAATGACACGCCATGTCGCCCAGCGTACCCTGACCGAAGTCCCACCAGCGACGCCAGTTTGCCGGATGGTACATACCATTGGCGTAGGGTCGCTCAGGAGCTGGTCCGAGCCACAGATTCCAGCTCAGATTGGCCGGAACCGGATCACCTTTCGCAGGTCGCTCACCGCCGCCCCAGCCCTTCCCGACCCACACGTGTGCCTCAGTCACATCGCCAATCACGCCGGCCTGGATGATTTCAACAACTCGGCGATAGTTATTTTCGGCGTGGATCTGAGTCCCCAACTGAGTCGCCACGCCTTTTTCAGCGGCAGCTTTCGCAATGAGTCTGGCTTCAAACACGGTATGAGTCAGCGGTTTTTCGCAATACACATGCTTGCCAGCTCGAATCGCACGGATCGACGCGGGAGCGTGATGATGATCGGAGGTACCGATAACAACTGCGTCAATCCTGTCGCCTTCAGCCTCGATCATTTCCCGGTAATCGGGGTAGCAGCGTGGTTCAAGGTGATTTTTTTCAATGAGCATCGCCTTCGCTTTGTCGAGGTAGCTGGAATCGATATCCACAATGGCCACGATGTTTTCGCTCATCACGCCGGCCACATCTTCAGCCGCTCGATTTGCCGTTCCGATGCAGGCGATGTTGAGCTTTTCCAGCAGACTGCGGGAAGGCCTGGCCCCGGCTTCAGAAACAAACAGCGACGCAGACAAAGCAGCGGCAGATCCGGCAGCAGAGGTCTGAAGAAACGAACGGCGATTTTGAGCAGGCGTCGGTGCCATGGCGGGAACCTTTCAGGACAAGGTCGGGAATCAAGAGGGCGGAGAGCGGAACGCACGTCGCAGGATAAACAGCGGCGGGCAGAAAAGACAACGATCAGTAGCAGACTTTCTCTGACAGCGGAGAAGTGCCGCTCGAAACGGCGGGTGGCGACAGGGACGTAAGGCGAGCGGCAGATTTCTCGTTACCGTCGAAAACCGGGGGCTAGCGCCCTGCGGCTAATAAAATCAGCCGCCACGCGCTACCGTCCGGTTGTTCGGCTTGGTAGTTCCTTACCTTCCGCTCGCCTAATGGCTGGCCAGCCGTGAAACCCATGCGCAGGAAGTTGACGCCAGCCTGACAGGACAGTAAGGTGTTCCTGTGGGCATTGGCAGGGAATGCAAGTCGGCGAAGTGATGTCGTCTACGTAGCCCAGTCGCTCCGCGACTGAGATTTATACTCAACGCGGTCAGAAATGAAGCTGTCGATGGTCTTGCGAATGTCCCCTCTCCCCCGCAATCAATTCGCCATGATCACGAATATTCCACGGGGGAGAGGGCTAGGGTGAGGGGGAAAAGAATCAACTGTTTTCTGGTTCATTAGATTAACTCAAGGCCAACCCCCTCATCCGGCCTGCGGCCACCTTCTCCCCCGATCTCGGGGGAGAAGGGACTTGTGAACGAGTCCCGCTGAAGGCAGTGCTCCTGACCGCGCACGGTATAGATGGACAATTGATGATCTTTGGGGTCCTTTGCCATGGGGTTTGTGATGCGCCGGGCCCTTGTCCTGAAGAGCAACAGCGAACATATCGGGGTGATCCATCATCACGCGAAAGCCAAACTTGTCAGATCCTGATGTCCTGATCGTTGGCCAGGGTTTAGCGGGTTCATGCATGGCATGGGCACTCCACTGGGCGGGTCGCCGGGTGATGATCGTGGATCGCGGCGAGCCGATCACCGCGTCGCGCATCGCCGCTGGTTTGATCACCCCCATCACAGGCCGGCGGATGACGCCCACGCATCGTTACAAAGAAAGCTACCGACACGCTGCCGCATTTTATCGCCGTATCGAACGCGAATTGAATTGCCAGTTCCTTGACGAGAAACCGGCGATCCGGCAATTCGTCAACAACGACGAACAACGCGCATTCGAAAAGAAACTCTGCGGGTCCGACGTTCGTTTTGCGACTCTCAAAGATGACGCGGGCAGAGTCACGGGCATCGAAATGCTCGATGCGGCGCGGTTGAACGTGCCAGGATTCCTGGATCAGACTCGGCAGCATTTCTCGTCGTTCGGACAGTACCAACAAGCGGAGCTGGATCCGGACACGGACATCGTGATCGATCAAAGCGGAGTCCTCGTCGCCAGGCTTAATATTCGAAGTGCATTTGTGGTGTATTGCCAGGGCTACCAGGCCAACCGAAACCGGTGGTTTCCCACAATTCCCGATGGCCCGGCAAAGGGCGAGATTCTACGTGTGCGATTGGCGGACTGCAGAGAGAACAAAGTCATGCACAAAGGCGTCTGGCTTGTGCCGGATGGGTCCGAAGCCGACGAAGCAATCTTCCTTCTCGGCGCGACGTACGACAGAGTTCATCTGAACGACGAACCCACGACCGCCGGGAGAGAGGAACTCTTATCGGGCCTGAAACAAATCACGGCGGAAACACCGGTCGTCATAGATCACGTTGCCGCCGTTCGCGCGGGGATGAAGCGCCGCAAGCCGATCATCGGTCTGCATCCCGACGGTAATCGCGTGTTTGTGCTGAACGGACTTGGATCCCGAGGTGCGTTGCTGGCACCAGTCGCAGCTCGGGCGCTGTCCGATTTGATGTGTGGAAAAGCGATCAGCAGCGACCAGTACGAAGTGTTGGACGTTGTACACGGGAAGTCGGATGCAGAGTCGTCAATCAGGACGTCCGGTCGTCCCAAATCAGTGACGCAGCTTGCCCACAACGTCATCCGCAGAATTGTGCAGCCAGGCGACACCGTGATTGATGCCACTGCGGGCAACGGCAACGACACACAAATGCTGGCAGCTCTCGTCGGAGCCGCCGGCCGCACGATCGCGATCGACATCCAGCAATCAGCGATCGACAGCACGTCAAACCGCCTGACCAAAGCCGGACTCAACGCAGACCTGCGGCTCGGCGATCATGCCAGCGAACTCAGAAAATTGCAGGCGTCCGGACTTTGCGTCAAAGCCGTGATGTTCAATCTGGGATATTTGCCAGGCAGCGACAAACAGATCACAACGGCAGGCAACTCGACTCTCGCCGCGATCCAGGTTGCCAGCGACATCATCGTGCCAGGGGGAGTTGTCACCATTATCGCCTACCGTGGCCACGCCGGAGGACTTGAAGAAGCGACGATCGTGGAACAATGGATCGCCGAATTGCCCATAGATCGTTTCGAAACATCCCGCATCGAAGGAGATTCGACGCAAGCAACATCTCCCGTGTTGTTTGTGGTACGGACTGTGAGCTGTGGAACAAGGTTGTAAGCAGTTGGTGACAAATAAATTGGTATTACCGCAGGAATCGCAATCAGGGGACTGACGTCCCCCGCTCGCCTGGACCATGCGAGCCGTGAGACGTCAGTCTCCGGTTTCGGATTTCCCAAGCGACTGTTATGCACTCAAAATTGTCCTCAGGCTCTTAACCCGACGCGTCAGCGAATGATTGAATTTTGCGGCCCTCGCTGACGCCTCGGGTTTGTGTCAATCGCCTGGGCGATTGACCTCACACAAGTCCACATGTAGTTTATGGGAGCGAGAATCATTTCGCTCGTTGTTGAAATTCCGTTTCTCATTCGGTTGGGGCGCATCTCAGTTGTCAGATAGAATCCTGCATTCTCAGGCGAGCAATCTGGTTCATTGACGCATTTGCTGATGGAGAGATTTATGATTGGGTCGTATCTTCCGACGGTGTTCATGTTCTTGGCAATGATGCTCACCATGGTGAGAACGGTATCTGCCGCAGAGGCGCCTGAGAAGATTGCCACGATTGAAGGAGTCTCCGAGTTTCGACTCTCAAACGGTGCAAGAGTTCTCTTGTTCCCGGAAGCATCCAGGCCAACGATAACGGTCAACATGACGGTGCTGGTCGGGTCACGCCACGAAGGCTATGGTGAGGCCGGCATGGCCCATTTGCTGGAACATCTTGTCTTCAAGGGGACTCCGACGTTTCCTCAGGTTCCGAAAGCCCTGCGCGATCATGGAGCCCGTTTTAACGGCACGACGAATGAAGATCGCACAAACTACTTTGAGACCCTACCTGCAACAGATGAGAACCTTGACTTCGCGATTCACATGGAATGCGATCGCCTGGTCAACAGTTTCATCAGTCGAGACGACCTGCTGTCGGAATTCTCGGTAGTGCGTAACGAATTCGAGCGCGGCGAAAACAGCCCGGAGGGCGTTCTCTATCAGCGCGTGATGGCAGCGGCATTTGAATGGCACAATTACGGCAAGACGACAATCGGCAATCGGTCAGACATTGAACGAGTCCCCATCGACAACCTTCAGGCGTTCTATCGTAAGTACTATCAACCCGACAACGTTGTGCTGGTCGTGACAGGTCGGTTTGAAGAAGAGCGGGCTCTGGAGTACGTCACGAAGTATCTCGGATCAATCCCGCGTCCGGAGCGCAGGCTGGACCCGACCTACACAGAAGAACCGGCTCAGGATGGCGAGCGACTCGTGATTCTGCGACGCGTGGGAAGTCTTGGATCAGTCGCGGTTGCCTATCACATGCCGGCGGCGTCACACACCGACTGGCCGGCGTTGTCGGTTCTCGGCAGCGTTCTTTCGGAAACGAAAATCGGCAGACTGGATCAGGCCCTGACAGAAACCAGGCTCGCAACCAGTGCGTCCGGTCGATCGGACACCGCTCACGATCCGGGGCTGTTCTTCTTCTCTGCATCGCCCGCAGAAGGCAAGCTGGAAGAAGTCCGCGACGTGTTACTGAAGACGATTGAAACGATGGGAGAAACACCCTTCACCGCCGACGAAATCGACCGGGCTAAATTGCGATCACAACGAAGCTCTGAGCAACTCATGACCAGCGCTGCGGCGATGGCTTCAGCGTTGAGCAGTGCGTCCGCGCTGGGTGACTGGCGGTTGTTGTTTCTGCAGCGAGATCGGGTTCAGGCCGTGACGGCCGACGACGTCAATCGGGTGGCGAGGACGTACTTTGTACCGCACAACAGAACGCTCGGCATGTTCTATCCGGCTGATGCTCCGCAGCGATTGTCAGTGCCCGCCGTAGAATCCATCGCAGACGTTGTGAAGGACTACAAGGGAAGCAAGACTGTCGTTGCCGGAGAAGTTTTCGATCCGACTCCCGAAAACCTGGATTCCCGAACGACCACCATCGAACAGGACGGCATCCGAATCGCACTGCTGCCGAAGAAGAATCGCGGCGAGACGGTGGTCATGTCGCTGACGCTGCGATACGGCAATGAGGATTCGCTGAAGGAGAATACGATCGCAGCCGGGATGCTGCCGTCAATGCTCATGAACGGTACGAAGCGGCTCAACCGCCAGGCGCTGCAGCAGGAGATGGACAAACTCAACGTCCAGATCTCCGGAGGTGGTGGCGGACGACGAGGCGGACGAGGCGGTGGTGGAACGTTCGGACGTTTGTCGTTCTCCATCGAAGCCCGACGCAGTTCGCTGGAGCAGGGGATTCGCCTGCTCGGAGAAATCCTTCGCGATCCGGCCTTCCCTGCAGACGATTTTGAACAGATGAAACTCGCCACCGTCTCGGGCATCTCGACAATGCAGACTGATCCTGCGGCATTGTCAGGCGAGCTGCTCTCGCGAGCTCTCTCGCCGTATCCCAAAGGAGACGTACGTTACGTGTCAACGATGAAAGAAACCGCAGAAGACACGAAAAACGTCACGCTTGAACAAGTCATGGCAATCTACAAGAACCAGTTATCCGCTGCGACCGGTGAGATCTCTGTCGTTGGCGACTTTGAACCGGAACCCGCGATGTCTGCCATCCGTGAGATGCTGTCCAACTGGAAATCGAATGTCGAATACAAGCCCGTACTCAGGGAAGCCAGGACGAACCTGCAAGGCGCGAAGGAAGAAATCCTGACCCCGGACAAGGCCAATGCGGTGTTTATCGTCGGTCTTTCTTTCCCGATGAGCGACACCGATCCGGACGCAATTGCACTGCAACTCGGGAATTTCATTCTTGGCGGCGGAACTCTGTCTTCGCGACTCGGTGACCGCATTCGTCAGCAGGAAGGTCTGTCCTACGGCGTCACGTCTCAGGTCGGAATTCCGAGCGAAGGCAACGACGCGCGATTCGCCATCAATGCCATCACCAACCCGGACAACATGGATGCGGTCGAAAAAGCAGCGTTCGAAGAACTCAACCGGTTCCTTGCGGACGGTCCGACCGAATTGGAACTCAGCGATGCCAAAACCGCATGGCTGGAATCCCGCAAGCTTTCCCGCGCGACCGATGGAGCCGTTGCCGATCAAATTGTCTCGAACCTGCATCTCAATCGCACGTTCGCTCACGCCGCCGACGAAGATCGCCGCACGGCCGAGCTGACGACGGAACAGGTGAAGGCCGCATTCCAGAAACATATCCATGTTGATCAGCTGATCGTGATCCGAGCGGGCGACTTAAAGAAGTAGACTTCGCGCGGAGTATAACCCGAAGCGTCAGCGAGGGAACGAGTCAGGTACAATCCCTCGCTGACGCTTCGGGTTACAAAAATGCTCGGTTTCCACAAAAAGTGGCGTTGTCCAACTAACCATCACGGAAGCCTCGTCGTCATGCGCCATTCCAATCAAATCGTCTCCGCGATTATAATCGCGATGGGGATGAGTATCTCTGTCACCGCCGCTCCACCGAACGTACTCATCATTCTGACAGACGATCAGGGATGGGGTGATCTCAGCCTGCACGGGAACACAAATCTCGGGACGCCGCATATCGACCAGCTCGCAAAATCCGGAGCCCGTTTTGAACACTTCTACGTCTGCCCGGTGTGTTCGCCAACGCGGGCGGAAATGCTCACGGGTCGCTGGCATCCGCGCGGCGGCGTGCGAGATGTCACGAGTGGCGGCGAAAGACTGGATCTGGACGAAACAACCATCGCCGACGTGTTCCGAAACGCCGGCTATCGAACGGCTCTGTTTGGCAAATGGCATAATGGAACTCAAGGGCCCTACCATCCGCTGGCGCGTGGCTTCGACGAATTCTACGGATTCACGTCCGGCCACTGGGGACATTACTTCAGCCCACTGATTGAAGAGCAGGATGAACTGACGCGCGGCGAAGGATATCTCCCGGATGATCTCACGAACCACGCGATCGACTTCATGCGACGCGAAGACTCAAAGCCGTTTTTCACGATTCTGACGCTGAACACGCCGCATTCACCGATGCAGGTGCCAGACACCTGGTGGGACCGCGTCAAGGATCGCCCGCTGGAAATGCAGGGGCCGAATCCGAACAAGGAAGATCAGCAGTTCACCCGCGCCGCAATGGCAATGTGCGAAAACATCGACTGGAACGTTGGTCGGCTGATGGCGACTCTGGATCAGGACAAGATCGCTGAGGAAACGATCGTCGTCTTTTTCAGCGACAACGGTCCGAACAGCAATCGCTGGAATGGTGGCATGCGCGGCCAGAAAGGAAGTGTCGATGAAGGCGGAGTCCGATCACCGCTCTTTATCCGCTGGCCCGGACAGATTGCGGCAGAGACGATTGTGAAGCCGATTGCAGGAGCAGTTGACCTGCTGCCGACGTTGAGCGAGCTCGCCGGAATCAAGGAGACCCCTCCGAAGCCGCTTGACGGTGTCAGCGTCGCTGCACTTCTGAAGAATTCGGACGCAGACTGGTCCGATCGCCTGCTGTTTGCTCACTGGAACGGCAAGGTGAGCGCCCGCAATCAGAAGTATCGGC
>Ga0105044_10011289_pt1 | contig 12189 bp, 10 predicted proteins | sample MAT01_FD_78092 | JGI IMG/M metagenome (GOLD analysis project Ga0105044, IMG submission 78092) | Freshwater microbial communities from Lake Fryxell liftoff mats and glacier meltwater in Antarctica - MAT-01 | ecosystem: Environmental > Aquatic > Freshwater > Ice > Liftoff microbial mat | place...
CGATCCCGCCATGCTTCCGGCCTCAACGCCCGTGCGGCGTGAAACCAACACGATGCCCGGTTCCGCCGGCTCCTCGTGGTACGCAGTCCGCTATTGCGACCCTCACAACCACACCCGACTCGTCGGCACCGATGCCGAGCGCTACTGGATGGGCAACGGCGGCGTCGACCTGTACCTGGGCGGCAGCGAGCACGCCGTCGGCCACTTGCTCTACGCGCGGTTCTGGCAGAACGTGCTCTTTGACCTCGGGCATGTTTCCACGCCCGAACCCTTCCGCAAACTCTTTCACCAGGGCCTCATCACCAGTTTCGCCTACCAGCGGACGGACAAATCCATCGTCCCGGTCGATGAGGTCAAGGAAGTTTCGGAAGGTTCATACGTCGAGATCGCCACCGGCAAGCCCGTGGTGCCGATCGTCACGAAGATGAGCAAGCGCTACAAGAACGTCATCAACCCCGACGATGTGATCGCCGAGCACGGGGCCGACACCTGCCGCCTCTACGAAATGTATATGGGCCCCCTCGAGGCCACCAAGCCGTGGAACCCGCGCGACATCTCCGGTTGCTTCCGATTCCTCCAGCGGGCGTGGCGCATCGCCATCGACGAACACTCGGGCACGCCCAAACTCGCGGCCTCCCCCGATCCGTCCCTAGAAAAATCCCTCCACCGGTTGGTGGCCAAAGTCGCCGCGGATATCGAACGCATGGCCTTCAACACCGCCATCGCCGCCATGATCGAGTTTGTAAACGCCGCGACGGCCCTCGACAAGGGCGCCGGTTCCCTCACAGCCGATCAACTCGATCGCTTCTGCCGCGCGCTCTGCCCGTTCGCCCCGCATATCGCCGAAGAAATCCGCACCCGCATCGGCAACCCCGGGCCCATCGCACTCACCCCGTGGCCGGTGGTCGATGCTGCGCTCCTCACCGACAGCGAGGTCGAGATCCCCGTGTCGGTGCAAGGCAAAGTCCGGACCCGCATCACCGTCCCCACAGGCGCAGATGCCGCAACGATCGAAGCCCGGGCCTTGGCCGACCCCCGCATCATCGAATTCCTCGCAGGCAAGCCCATCAAAAAGGTGATCGTCGTGCCCGGCAAGATGGTCAACCTCGTCGTCTAAAAGTCCCCGACTCCGTCCGAACCCGGGATCCCACCGCATGCTCACCGACGCTCTCACCTTCTTGGCCGCTATACCCATCTGGACGCTCGCGGCAGACGTCACGGCCGAAGCCGGCCCTGTTGCAACACCAAACCTCTTCTCGGTCCAGAACCTCACCGCCCTGGTGATGCTCACGTCGATGGAGATCGTGCTGGGCATCGACAACATCGTCTTTATCGCCATCCTGGCCGGCCGCCTCCCGCCAGAGCAACGCGACAAGGCCCGCAAACTCGGTCTGGCGGCCGCCCTCGTCACCCGCCTCCTGCTGCTCTTTTCCCTCACCTGGATCATGAAACTCACGGCCGACCTCTTCATTGTTCCCGGCGGCCTCACCGAGCCCATCCTGGAAGGCCACGGCGAAGCGACCGGAAAGTTCAAGCCACTGGGCATCTCAGGGCGCGACCTCGTGCTCCTCATCGGCGGCCTCTTCCTCATCTGGAAGGCCACCAAAGAGATCCATCACAAGATGGATGAGCACGAAGAATCCCTCAAAGCCAAAGCCGCCTCGTCCTTCATGTTCACGATCGTTCAGATCGGCCTCATCGACATCGTCTTCTCGCTCGATTCGGTCATCACCGCCGTCGGCATGTCCAACTCGCTCCCCGTCATGGTCACGGCGGTCCTCATCTCGATCGGCGTCATGCTGGCCTTCGCCGGCAGAATCAGCGCGTTCATCGACAAGCACCCGACGATGAAGATGCTCGCCCTCTCCTTCCTCCTTCTCATCGGCGTCATGCTCGTCGCCGACGGTTTCGGAAGGCACATCCCTAAGGGCTACATCTACTTCGCCATGGCCTTTTCACTCATCGTCGAGACGCTCAACATCGTCTCCCGCCGCAAGAAGGAATCACTCCTTCGCCCCGTCAAGAACGCGTAACGCTGTCCGCCCCCACCTTGTTCGCCCCCACCTTCTCCCCCACTTCCGCCACGATGGCCTCGTCCACCCGCGTGTGCACAAACCTGAACCCCAGCCGCCGCAATTTCTCCGGCACCGCCCGGCAACTCTCCAGCACCGCCTCAGACTTACGCCCCATCGCCAGCCGCACCGCCCAAGGCGGCAACGAACCCAGCACCGGCCGGTCCGCCGCCCGCGCGATCGCCCGCACCAAATCATTCAGCGTGGTCGGCGCTGGGGCCACCGCGTTCACCGGACCAACGATGCCCTCGCGCTCGATCGACCAGTCCACCACCTCCAGCAGGTCCCGCATCCCGATCCAACCCACCCACCGCTCCGGCCCCGCCACGTTGCAAAGAAGCCCCGCTTTCGCCCACGGCCAAGCCGCCCGGAGCAATCCCCCCCGCATCGACATGACCGCCCCCATCCGCAAAAACACCACCCGGATCCCCGCCTCCCGCGCGGGCTCCGCCGCCTCCTCCCAGTCGCGCGCCACCTCCGCCAAAAAACCGCTCCCCACGCCCGATTCTTCCGACAATTCCTCATCACCGCGGCTGCCATAAAAACCCGTTCCCGAAGCCACCACCAACACCTTCGGACGCCGCTCAGCCCGGGCGCACACGCGCGCAATCAAACGAGTGCCTTCCACCCGGCTTATTCGGATCCGTTCCAGTTTGCTCGGTGTCCACCGCCCGCTCGCGATCGGCTCACCCGCCAAATGCACAACCGCCCGCATGCCCGAAAAACTCGCGGCGTTGGCCGCGCCAGCGTCCGATGGGCCGGTCGGCACTTCCCAATCGCGCCCACGGACAAGCGTGAACACGGGCGTGCCGCGGGCCCTCAGCCGGCTCACCAGTCCACTTCCAATACATCCCGCAGCGCCCGTCACAAGGATGGCCGCGGGGTCCGATGGATCCGGTCCGGTCAACTTCGATGTTTCTTCACGCAGTGGGTTCACCGGACAACTGTTGGCGCACCCCGCGCGTCAGGCATCAACTGTTCCCGAGTTCTTGAGGTCATGCCTTGCCGCACGAACCGCCAGCCTTGGTCCCGGCAGCAATCAACTTCACCCCGTCTTCCGGCGTCATGCTGCCCTCGGCCACATACGCCGCGATCTCGCGCCGCGTCTGCTCTCGCTCCCGCTCACGCGTGCCGCTGCGCACGCTCGATGCGATGATGGCCACCAACGCGATCGCAATCCCCCCGGTGACCCCCGCGATCGGGATCAGGTCACCGCTATCCATAGCCAAAAACAACGGGAACGACATGATCAATCCTCCGGGCCAATCCTCCGAACCATTTCTCCGGACTTGACGAACAATCTCAGTCCGGGCAACACTCAGTTCAGGCAAGACGACACGGTCTCACGACTCCTTCGAACCCGCCTTCAGCAGCCGTTCACCCTGTTCCGGCGTCATGCTGCCCTCGGCGATGAACGCCGCGATCTCACGCCGGGTCCGCTCACGCGAAGAGAACCGCACGGTTCGACCGATAGTGCCGATCAGCACGCCCAGCACGATAAACGAACCCACCATGAAAGGGATCAAGATGCCCTCGTTGCACAGCCGGTTCAAGATCTCGGTTTCGTTCATGGTGAGCACCCCAATGCGAATGGAAACACGCCGCCGCCGTTCCTTCGGAAACGCCCAGATCCGGTTTCAACCCAACAGCCCCAGCCGACGGTTGACCAGGTAAATCCACGCCGAATAGAAGTCAAACGCGGGGAAATCGTCCCGCCGGGAAACCCCTGAAGTCCCGACCGACTGAAACGAATCCCGCAAGATCTCGGCCGGCGGCTTGAACTTCTGGAACGACATATCCACCAAGGCCCGGGGGGCGTCGTTCGCCAACCGCAGGCTCAACTTATCCATGTTCTCATGGTCGCTGTACCCCTTCTCGGCCCCCAACACGTCAAATGAAAATTTGTCGCCGCTTATCCGCACGCGCGTGCCGTTCCGCACAAACACGTCCAACAAATGCGAGAGTTCAATCCGCGAACTCCTCACCGTTCCGCCGCCTTCGGCCGCCATGGCCGCCCCAAGCACGCCACCCACCAAATATCCCGCGGCCATCGCACCCGCATTCCCGGAACTGCTGTCCGTACGGCTCGACGAGCGTTGCACCCGACCCCGCACCAGAAGCACAATGTCCTTCACCTTCAGTTCCGTCACACGCCCGTCCCAGAAGTGAATGGCGTACGCATCCGCAGCATCCGCGGGAATAAGCGACCGGATCCGCGGCGTCGTGCGAAAATTCCATATCTCGTCACGAGTAGGCGCAATCGCCGGAACGCCCTCGGCTTCCAGACCCGCAAGCACCTTGGCCGCCCGCTCCGAATCCATCCGCCCGACAATCGTCGGCGACTCTCGGATCGAAGTCAGTCGCGCCTGGTACGCATCCATCGATGCCACCGCCACCAGCGTCTTCACGCGGAGCGTCTCGTCCATCCCGGCTGGCCATCGAGCGATCGTCACATAGCAACGCGTTTCCACGCAAGAATGATAGCGACCGCGCCCGTTCCTCGTGAAAACCCCGTACCCTTCGCCGCCGTGCCCAGCCCGCTCCTCACACCCCACATCCGCGCCCAACTTTCGCCGCAACAGGCAGACTTCCTCGATGAAGTTCTCACCCACTATCGTGCCGGCTGGTTCCCCATGAACGATCCCGACACCGGCCGAACCGAATGGGTGCAGGCCCGGCGCCGCGGCATCATCCCCCTCCAGCCCGACACGTTCCATGTCCCCGGCACACTCAAGGCCCGCATCAAAAGCGGCCGGTTCCGCATCGAAACCGACACCGCTTTCAGCGCCGTTATCCGCGCCTCCGCCACACCCGCCGCCGGACGCAAAGACACATGGATCGACCCGCTCATCATCGAAACCTTCGACCTCCTCCACCGCATCGGCCTCGCCCACTGCGTCGAGGCGTGGCTCGATGAGCCCGGAACGCCCGACACACAGCCGACCCCACGACTCGTCGGCGGCCTGTACGGCCTTGCGCTGGGCAAGATCTTCTGCGGTGAATCGATGTTCTCGCTGCCAGATGAAGGCGGGACCGACGCCAGCAAAGTGTGCCTCGTCAATCTGGTCGAACATCTGCAAATGCAAGGTTTCTGCGCGCTCGATGCCCAACTCTCCAACCCGCACCTCGCCCAGTTCGGCATGTACGAGATCGGCCGACACGCCTATCAACGCTGGCTCGATCAATGGGCCGACACGCCGCTTGAATGGCTCCCCTGGAAGCGCTGACGCTCAGCGGTTCGGCGGTGGGGTCGGCCCGACCTTTACTTCCGAGGAAGTTCGAACGCGAGTGCCGAGTTCTTGGCGCCAAACGCCAGACAGTTCACCAGCACACGTTCGACATTCGCAGGCGCTGCCTCGTTCGGCGTGTAATCAAGATCGCATACTGGATCGGCCTCGCGCAGATTGATCGTCGGCGGCATCACCGGCACCCCGCCGTCCGCAGGGCTCAGGCACGCCAGCATCGCCACCACGCTCGCCAAGCCCGATGCCCCTTGCGGGTGCCCGATGGCACCTTTGATCGATGACCCCTTCAGCCCAGCGGCATGGTCCCCGAACGCCGCCTTCACCGCCGCGGTCTCGGTCGCATCATTGAGCGCCGTCGACGTCCCGTGATACGCGATCGCCTCCACGGACTCGCGCTCCCACCCCGCATCCTCAATCGCCAGTTGAATCGCTCGCGCGGTCTCCAACAGGTCGGGACTGGGCCGCACGCGATGAAACGCATCACACGTCGCTCCATACCCCATCGCCCGCGCCAACGGAGCGCTCCGCCGCTCGCTCGCAAACTCCGGCCTTTCCACCACCACCGCCCAGGCCCCCTCCCCCAGAACGAACCCCGCCCGAGACAAAGAGAACGGCCGCGACGCTGTCGCCGCGTCCACGTCCGACTCAAACGCCCGAAGCGAGATGACCTTCATCATCTCCATGCCTAGCAGTGTCTCCCAACGCACATGCGCATCGGCCCCCACCACCACCCACGCATCGGGTGAGCCGGGACGCCCCGCCCGCAACTGATCCATCGCCAGGCCCAACGCATCGCTCGATGAAGCGCACCCCGTCGAGATGCACATCGATGGACCTTTGCACCCCAACCGAATCGAAAGTTCACCCGCAAGATTCCCGTGCGTGGCATTGGTGATCGACCAGACACTCGGACGCTTGCCGTGATTCATCGCACCCGCCTGATCGAGCGTGAAATCGATGCCACCGCCGCCCGTCCCCAAAATCACACCCACCCGCCGACTCGCCTCCGGTCGAACCCCTACCCCCACACCTTCCCCTCTCACCAGCCCCGCCATTCCCAACGCTTCGCGGCAGGCAGCCAACGCAAGCGGCACCAGCCGCGGCAAGCGGTCCACATCCGCGACCCCCACTTGGGCGGCCGACTCGGTGTCGCCAAAATCCACACATTCCGCCGCCACTGACGACCGGATCCGCTCATCCGCCCAGCGCAGTTTCCGAACGCCCGATGCACCAGCCCGCAGGCCCGCGACAAAGGCCGGAACACCCACACCCAACGGCGAAACCGCTCCCCAACCAGTAATCCACGGACGGTTGTCAGGAACGGGCGTCACAACGAACGGTAAGGCCCCGTAACTCGTCACCGGTCGGTATCCCGCGAGATTCCTCGGGGGGGGTTCTCTACCGGTGGCAACGATTGTTCCGATTTTCTCGCCCTCGAGGTGGCATTCCGCGCCCCGTGTTGTACCTTCTTAAGCGAGGGGTGTCCCACAGAGATCGCGGAGCCAAGACGTTTACCGGAATCGCCAAGCAATGGGCGAAACCGGTCCGCGGTCTTTGTGCGCCCGTGTTCGGCTTTCTGGAGGGATCTGTCCTATGAAATCGCATAACTTGAAAGCGGCGGGAGCGTTCGCGCTCGTCCTGCCGCTTTCCGTCGGCTTTGCCGGCGTGGTACCGCTCGGTCCGCCGACGGCTTCCCTTATCACCGCCTCCGGCGACTTTGAGGGCGGCGGTGACGGAGGCTTTGGAGATCGCGCCCCCGGAACGCTTGGTGTTGCCGTCAACGACATCGCCAGCATCGCGGTCAATATGACCGCCGCCAGCGGCGCGCAGGCCTTCATGAACGGCGGCGGCCACTCCTTGGTCACACGCGGATCCGGCTTCACCGACATCGGAGTGCATCGCGGCAGCAACGCCCGAGTCTTGGCCAGCTGGGATGAAGGCATCAGTGGCGGACGGACCTACATCTCCGTCATTATGAAAACCAGCAACGGCGGCCACCTCGTCCCCGTGACTTCCAACATCGACGGCAGCGGCATCGCTTCGTGGAACTGGAGTTTCGGAGCGGTCGATCCCGTCGACTACCAAGAAGGCGTTACGTCCGTCCTCCTCCGCAGCGCCCGCGCGTTCTTCAGCCGCAACGGCGGTGCGTCCTTCTTCGGCAACACCAACATCCTGCCGAACCTGCCCCCTTCCTTCAATCCCGGTGTCGATCTTGGTCTTCCGCTGCTCACCGCGGGCGACGGCACCAACTACGTCCTCATCCGCTACGAAGTCGATATCACCATCCCGGCACCCGCCTCGGGCCTTGCGCTCGCCTCAGGCCTCGCGCTTGTCTCCCGCCGTCGCCGCCGCTGACCTTCCCAGGTCGAAGCGCTTCGAAGTCATCCCACCTGGTCCCACGCCGTCGGCCCCGAAAGCCGCGGCGTTTTTTTTTCGCCGATACCGTCCAAGCATGTCGCCCCCCGCCGCCATCTTGTCCCGTCCACGGGTCATCAGTCTCCTCCCTTCCGCCACCGAGGTGCTCTGCATCATCGGCGGCGAGCCCCTCCTCGTCGGCCGCTCGCACGAGTGCGATTCGCCCGTCTCCGTTCGGGCACTCCCAGTGCTCACCGCCCAACGCACGCCAGACAATGCAGATTCCGCCTCCATCGATCGGGCCGTCCGTGAATCGCTCGCCAGCGGCCAATCGCTCTATAACGTCGATGATGCCCTCCTCAAACGTTTGCGCCCCGACCTCGTCCTCACTCAAAACTTGTGCTCGGTATGCTCGATCGATCTCGCCCATGTGCAACGGGTCGCCCACACCATGCGGGCCGATGATGGGAGCCCCGTCCGCATCGTCAGCCTCGATCCTCACACCGTTGAAGACGTCATCGACACGCTTCTCATCGTGGGCGAAGCCACGGGTCTGGCCGCATCGGCAACGGCCGCCGCGGTGCGGTTGCGCGAACACCTGTTCTCAACGATGGAATACGTCAACCCCTTTGAATCGCGGGGCAACGTTCTCTTCCTCGAATGGACCGACCCCATGTTCTGCGCCGGCCATTGGACCGTGCAACTCATCGAACGCGCCGGCGGCTTGCACCCCCTGAACCCCACCGCAATCAAGCCAGGACACGGAGCCGCGGCAGGGCCACAGCACGGCGAGCAAGTGGCCGGCCCCTCACGCACGATCACACCCGAAGAAGCCCTCGCCAGCGACCCGCAATGGCTCGTGGTCTGCCCCTGCGGCTTTGATCTCGAACGCTCGACGGCAGCCGCAAAGGCGTTCCTCTCCCAGCCATGGACACGCTCGCTCCCCGCGGTGCGGGCCAACCGCATCGCCGCGGTCGATGGAAATCTGCACTTCAACCGCCCCGGTCCACGCCTCGTGGAGGCGTTCGATTGGCTGGTGGGCTGGCTCAACGACCGCCCGTCCCTCATCCCGCCCGATTTTGCATGGAAAGCCCTGTAGCGCTACGGCAGTCCACGCCCACACAGTGATGGAACCCAAACTCGTTACCGGGGAGCAACCGGTTCGGGAGCCGGCTCGGGCACGCCGTCGCCCTGCACTGCGTCGCCCGGCCCCCCTCTGGCAGGCACGCTTGTGGCAGGCTCGCTCGTGGCCGGCGCCACGCTGGGCGGCGGCACGCTTGACGCTGGCATGGTCGACTCTGGGTTGGGGCTGGTGCGGTACTCCCAACCAGTAGGGAGAACGGGCTTGAAGGAGACATCGGCCGAGGTCGGAACGATAAAGCGAATGCCGTTGCGCTCCAGACCGGTGCCCATCGCCGCGAACAGGTCGGAGATGGCGATGTTGTAATCAACGAGAGCCCGGAACTCTTCTCGCTCGGCGTTGGCTACCGACTCCTGACGGTTCAGACGCAGGTCGAGCCGCTCGACGGTAAACCCGTCGCTCTCATTCTCGATCTCGAGGACGCGGAGGGAGTTGGTGGCCGATAGGCGGCTGTCGCGCGTCTGATTGATGAGTTTGTAGTTGAGCACCACGCGGTCGAGCGAGGCCTTCACTTCCCCGACCACCTGCTGCACGGTGTTGCGATAGGCAATCACGGACTGCATGCGCTCAAGCCTGCGGCGAACAAAATCCGCCTCGCCTTTGCGGTTGCCGATGGGCCTCTCAAAGACCAGACCGACGACATAATCCACAAAGCGGAACTCGGAAAGGTCGGCGTATGCCTCACCAGCGGTGTTATCCAGCGTGCGGGTCGCACCCTGCAAACGAAGGTTGAGGTCGGGCAGGCGGGCGTTGTCGGCCACGATCTGACGGATGCCCGCATCGTCGATGCCGGTGATGGCCTGCTGCACCTCCGGGCGGTAGTGGATGGCCGACCGAACGGACTCGAACATGCTGAACTTGATCGGGGCATCGACCGCGCGGTCGGCGGGCAAAAGCACGATCTCCGACCCGACAGGTAGCGTGGGGTCGTTCACGAGGTTCTTCAGGCGGTCGGAGACGAGCCGCAACTGGGTCTGTGCCCGAAGCACATCGGCCTTGCGCCGCTGAATCCGCGCATCGGCATCGGCGATCTGAGCGTCGTTGGCGTCGATGTCACGCCGCTTCGAGACGATATCCGCCACTTCGACGCCGTTCTCAAGCAGCCGCTGCAGAATGAGCAGGTCGGCGTAAGACTGCTCCAGTTGCCAGTATGCCGATTCCGTATCCTGGACGATCTTGAGAAGGTCACGCTTCAGCGTGTGGATGGCGTTGCGCTCGGCGTTGCGGGCGATACGAATCTCGGCCTGCGAAACCTCGCTGCCAAAGCCCTTCAGCAACGGCTGATCAAACTGCAGAAGAAAATTCGGCTGGTTGGCCGGGTTGGGCCGCACGCGCAGGCCCGGCGTCTGGTTGTCGGTATAGGAAAACTCGTGCTGGAACGTGAACCGCCCACCACCGATGGTGTTGCGACGCAGGCCAAGCGACTGCGTGACGGCCTGCGACTGGTCGAACGCGCTCCCGAACGAACTGTTGTTGATGCTGCTGGACGATCGGGGTTGATCCGTGTTCGTGTAGTTCGAAGATGCAAAGAAGACCCAGTCAAACGCGGCTTCCGCCGAGACAACCTGAGCCTCGGCGATGGCCGGCCCCAGACGCGCAAACTGCACCGCGAGGTTGCGCTCAACCGCCGTCTTGATCAGGCGCTCGAGGCTCACCGAGACGGTGCGGGCGGGCAGGCCCATCAGGTCTTCGCTGAGCGCGGGCGCAATATTGCCATACGCCCGTGGTCCGGCCCGGCCCTCCAATTGCTGGACGAGTTCCGGAGACATCTGGAGTTGCGCCGTTCGCGAGGCCCGTTCGACAACGATCGACTCGGGGTGTGCCTTGGAATCCTCAAGTTCGCGGTTGGCGGCTTGCATGATGGCCTGCCGGAGCCCGTCTTCACTGGCTTCATCAAACGGTGACGAGGCACAGCCCGCCGCCAGAGCGAGGCCAGCCGCGGCAAGCAGCACGCCAACCCTCGGCAGGGCCAGCGCAAATGCCGAGCGACCGTCGGGCTTCCGGCGCGTGCAGGCTCCGAACCGGGCGGGCGGGAGGGACTTGGGGGCGGGGTGCGCTCTTCCGGTGGGCATGATTAGTGAACAAAGTAGCGGCGGCGTGGGGTGTAAGGCAAGTTTCCAAGGCAAGTTGGCGCGACATGCTGGGGTTAGAACATGTGGGGGTTAGAGCAACTCGGAGTTAGAGCAACTCGGGGTGAGAGCACAGCACCCGACTGAACGCCGCACCACACCCAACCCCACAGAGGCCACCGCCGACACTCCCCGCATACCCTTCCTCGTCCACGGGTGCAGTCACAGGTTCGCGGCTAAAACGCCCGGTGTTGCATTTGAAATTCGGGAGACGATTTTTATGTCCGGATCGAAGAATCGGCAGGTCACGGCTGTTCGGGCGATTCTCGCGGCGGTCACACGCGGCACTCTGATGAGTTCCTTGACGGTCGCCGCCGTCACCGCAAGCCTCGGAGCCGGTTGCGGCACTGGCCTGTGCAACGTTGCGCTGGCCCAGGCTCAGACCCCGATTCAGGACGCCATCCCGTATTACGGCGTGATCGTCTCCGACAGCACCGCCGTGCACTGCAAAGACAGCGAGCGGTACTACAAAGTCGGCGCCCTTCCCGCAGGCCAAGTGGTGATGATCGACGGCGAGAGCCTCAACTGGGCCCGTATCGCCTATCCCGCTTCGCTCTCGGCCTTTGTGCGTGTGGAGGACGTTGACGTCAACGGCAACGAAGCGAAACTCCGGGCCGACTCCAAACTCAAGGCCGTCAATGCCACCAGCGGCTTCAACGGCAGTTGGCAACCCCTGCTGCCAACCGCCGCCAAGGTGGGCACAGTCCTCACGATCATCGAGCCGATCGCCGATGCCACCGGACCAGTCGTGGCCTACCGAATCGTGCCGCCCAAAGAAGCCCGCGGCTTCGTCGAGGGCCGAGCCGTCCGCAAGGCCACCGATGCAGAAGTCGCGGCATTCCGAACGAAAACCGGCGCAGCCGATCTTTCCCCCAAACCCGTCACGCCCGCCCCACTGCCCACCCCAGCGCCGGGCGTCACCGACCCCGCCAAGCCCGTGGCTCAAAAACCCGCGACCCCGGCCCAGCCGATCGACCTCACGAAGCCTGTGACCACACCGTCTGACTCCGCCGCCGCCCCGACAACCCTCACACAAGGCGGCTCGAACCCGGGGACAACCAAGCCCGCCGATGCATCGAGCGCAAACCCGAGCGCAAACCCGGTTCCCGCCGACAGCACGCCGCAGCCCACGACGCCCGAAGTCATCGTGACGCCCCGCCCAACCGTTCGCACAGCATCCGCGTTCGAGGGGCTCGAGTCGAGTTTCCAACGCCTTGCCAAGCAACCCGGAGCGAGGGTCGATGAAC
>Ga0105044_10011291_pt1 | contig 12187 bp, 5 predicted proteins | sample MAT01_FD_78092 | JGI IMG/M metagenome (GOLD analysis project Ga0105044, IMG submission 78092) | Freshwater microbial communities from Lake Fryxell liftoff mats and glacier meltwater in Antarctica - MAT-01 | ecosystem: Environmental > Aquatic > Freshwater > Ice > Liftoff microbial mat | place...
AAGATGGTTTGAGCGGGACTTTCAGTCCCGCAAAAGGCAAGGCAGGGGTTTTCAACCCCTGACGACAGGACAAAAACGAGGTGGACGACGGATGATTTGCTTAAGTTGGTGCATATGGGGCGCAGCGTGCTGTGTCCCCTACAAACCATCATAAATATCCCTCATGCTCATTGTGGTGAGGATTGCGTGATCCTTTATACCTCCCGTGTAAGACTCCCTGCTCTCCATCTCTCTACAACACATCGACTTACATATGATGGAGAGTGCTATGGATGTGCTTGAGGCTGTTCGCAGCAAACACGCTGTTCGCCTGTTTGAAGACAAACTCGTCCCCGAAGAGGTGATCCTGCAAATCCTCGATGCAGGCCGCCGCTCCCAGAGCAGCAAAAATACCCAACCCTGGCAGTTCATCGCCGTGCGTGAGCGCGAAACGCTCATCGCCCTCTCCAAGACGGGTGATTATGCGGGCCATCTGGCGGGCGCGGCCTTTGGCGTGATCCTGCTGGGCGAAAACAACAATCTGTGGAACATGTTCGATCTGGGGCAGTCAGCGGCGTATATGCAGTTGGCGGCCTGGGAGTTGGGCGTCGGCTCATGCATCGCGTCAATCTATCATCCCGATCAGGCGCGGGCGATCCTGGGCGTGCCGGACACGCTGGAGCTGAACTGTGCGCTGTCCTTCGGCTATCCCTCGCCGGAGAACAAAACCGCCAAGATGGGCGGACGCAAGCCGATTGCCGAGGTCGTGAAGTGGGAAAAGTGGTCGTCGGAGTAGAATTTTAACCCCTCACCCCCTACCCTTAAAAGCCCCTGCCCCACAAGGGGTGAGGGGTCATTTACTCAGGCGGCAGCGCTTGCGGCTGCCAGATGGGGAGCGTGAAGACAAAGCGCGTGCCACGCGGCATATTGTCCTCAATCCAGATGCTGCCCCCATGCGCCTCCGCCACCAGCTTGCAGAACGCCAGCCCTAAACCGACGCCGCGCCGCACCGTATTATGACCTTCCACCTGCACAAAGCGATCAAACAGCCGTATCTTGTATTCGTTGGGGATGCCTGGCCCCTCATCCATCACATCAATTCGCATCAGAGCAGGATTGCCGGGATCAAGGCGAGCACACACATAAATATTGGTCTCATACGGGCTGTATTTGAGCGCATTATCCAGCAGATTGAGCAGCATCCGTTCGACTTTATCGCCATCGGCATTCAAGAGCGGCAAATCCGACGGCAGATCTGTCTCAAATTTAACGTCTATCTCAACCGCCAGCGGCTGCAACTCGGTGATGACATTCTCAATCAGCGTATTGAGTTCAATGGGTTCGCGGGCCAGATAGAGATTGCCGCTCTCGATCTTGGCAATATCCAGCAGCGAATCGACGCGGTGCAGCACTTTTCGCAGCGCACGGCGGCTGGCATCGGTGGTCTTTTGCACCAGAGGCCGAAAATCGCTGTCGGGCGGCACGAGTTCTTGCAGCAGGCGCATACTCGTCGTCACGGCGGTCAGGGGGCTGCGGAGATCATGCACGATCATCTGCGTGAATGACTCACGGGCGCGTTCAAGTTGCTGCTCATCAGTGCGATCATAGAAGACCAGCAGCGCCCCAACCAGCGTACCATCGGCCTGACGCAGCGGGATGATCTGGCGCTGAATATAGTGACTTGCGCCCTGCACATCCGGCACTTCATACAGCCATGAGGCATAAGGCGTCCACAGCGGCGGCTGATGCAGCGCTTCGATCAACTGCCGCAGCGTCTCCTCGCCCGTAAAGCCCATCCGCACCGCCACGTCCAGCGTCTGCGCTGTGATGAGATCATTCACCGAGCGATTGACGATATCTTCGGGCTTGAGGCCAATGAGCGTCACGCGAGGATTCGCCATTGCGATCACGCCCTGGGCATTGATGAGGATCAGACCCTCTTCAATCGTATTGAGGATGACCTGGAGATTGTCGCGGGTTTCGCGCACGCTCTGGAACAGGCGCGTATTTTCGACCACTGTGACGACTTGATAGCACAACTGCTGAATGAAATCGCTGTCACTCTGGGTAAAGCGCCCGACCTGTGAGCTTTCCAGCACGACAACGCCCAACACCTCACGCCCGCGCACAATCGGACTCACGAGCACGGCGCGGCTGTGCGGCGACAGCGGCAGATAGGCATTCTCCTGGCGAATATCGTCATAGCGGGCCATCTCTCCGGCCATGACGCGCTCATACAGCAGCGTCTGGATTTGCAGCGCCCCCTGGACGAGCGTTTCATCGCCGCCCTTATGCGCCACCAGCACGAGGCGGCTGGATTCGAGCAGCGCAATCGCTCCCACCTGTGCGTGCGCCGCATCCAGGGCATAGCCGAGCACCGCCTCATAAATATATTGGGCCTCCATCGAGGCGCTGAGGACGCGGCCCAGGGCGGCCAGCATCCACAACTGCTGGATACGCTGCTCACGCTCCTGATCAGCGTGCTCATAGGCGCGGGCATTCCGCACCGCCTGGGCTGCCTGGGTCGCGTAGGCTTGCATCAAATCCAGCGACTCCGCGAGATTGGGCTTGATGCTCTTGTAATACAGCACAATGATGCCGACCATCTGATCGCTGATGTGCAGCGGCAGTTCCACGAAGGCGCGTTTGCCATCTTTGAGCAGGGCATGACGCAGCACAGGCGCTTCCATCAGCTCAACATTGGGAACCACAATCGGTGAGAGCGTCAGCCCCTGTCTGAGTTTTTCACTCAGCAGCGGCACAGGCGCGGATTGTATAAATTCTTCGCTCAGGCCACCGCTGCGAACGAGCGTCAGCGCCTCTTTGCCGTCTTTTTCCGGCAGATAGACCGCGACGGCTGAGGGATCAGAGATCATGGAACTTGAAGTGACAATCGTATCGAGCACCTCGGCGGGCAGCAGCGTTCCGGTCAGCAGCGCCGACACCTGATTGAGCGTTGCCAGTTGTTCCGCCGTGCTGCTCTTCTGGTTGTAGAGGCGGGCGTTTTCAACGGCGATGCTGGCGCTGGAAGAGACAATCGTGAACAGACGTAATTCGCTGTTGGTGAAGACGCGCCCCGGCTCATACGTGAGCACGCTCATCATGCCAATTGTCTGCTGGCCGAGCAGCAGCGGCACGCCCATCCAGGCCTGCGCCTGATGTGGCAGCGGCAAAATCGTTGAGGCGGCATCCTGGAATTTGGTCAGGCGCAGCGGGCTGGCGGTGTTCATCACGTAGCGCACCAGCACATCATCATCGGGCGTCGCCTGCGGCATGAGGACGCTGAGTTTATGGCGCATCACCAGACGATACTCAAGCCCGCCCGTCTCCGTCCGCAGCGCCAGCGTCATGCTGTCGATCTGGAGTAGATCATGCACCTGCGTATAGAGCATGGAGATGAGATTTTCGAGATTGAGACTGCCGCGAATCATGCTGGTGGCCTGCGAGAGTGATTGCAATTCCAGGAACTGCCGCCGCTGTCGCTGTTCGGCGCGGGTGAGCACATACGTCCCGAAGATGGTTAAGGCAATGCCCACCACGACAATCGTGAAGTACAGCAGCGATTCACCCAACCGTGTCACGTCCGCTGCCACCAGTGCAAACGGGATTGGCAGCAGCAGCAGCAGCAGCACAGGCAGGCGATTCTGTGAGGTAATCGAGCGCCAGTTGGATTGTTCGCCGTAAATGTGCAGGACGAAAATAGCAAAATACAGCGCGATATAGCACAGCAGATACACGGACAGCGGCAGCCCGTCTAAGGCCCAGGAGAACGAGCCGCGAATATGGATGGGCAGATAGCCCTGGGCAATATCGACGTAGACGCGGGCTGAGGCGTAAAAGCTGATCGTGACCTGTGCAGTGGTATAGACGATATAGCGCAGATCCGTACCCGGCATACGGCGGTTGTCTTCACGGCGGATGAGACGCTGCCGCCCCCACGCCCCCACCACACCGCCCAGGAACAGCGCCAGCGTCATGACGGGATAGGCTTTGGCATCCAGCGAGAGAAAGGCGATCAGACCGATAGCATGGGCAAAGCTGATATCAGCGTGATCCAGATACAGGCTGAGGGCCAGCGCGAAGGCTGTCAGCAGGGCAAAGACGACAGCTTCGGGAAAGTAATTCGAGAGCAGAGATATGGCTGGCGCGACACACACGCCGACCACCAGCAGCGTCACCGCTCCCAGTGACCAGACAATCAACGTTTGAAGTTGCGGGCGCGTCATCGACGATTCCAGTATGGCTCAAGTAAGACTGTTTTCATATCATGGGAGATTGTAGCGCATTCCGCCGCACACACAACGCAGATAGGACATGTGTCTCATACGAGAGAGGAGTTTTTATAGCGTTTAAGTCATGTTTGAAAGTAGTAATGAGTGCGCGAATCTATTGCAATCTTTATTCAAATTAAATATCAATACCTTCGCCAAAATCCTGTGCTTGCTAGCCAAAACTTGAGCACAGGCTCTGATGATAGGTTTTGATAGATCAGAAACTAAATCGGAAGCGATAATTCCCGCTTGTGATTTAGTTTTGGCGGTGTTTTGCTTGTCGAACTTGTGTTATCAGACACAAGATGTGTACGTGATCTAAAATTGGCGAAGGTATTGTTATTTGGACACAGAATTAGAGGTTGGGAAAGTGTATCCCATTCTTTTAGCTCTTCCAGAGGGTGAACGGCTGTCTGATGAGAAGCCAGAAATTGTCATCCATCTTGAAATGCTAATGCCTTTCATAGAGTCATGCGGTGATGGACATTTTCAGCGATTCATCTTATCGCCGCGCATTGTTAGTGGTGAATCGCGTTTATTGTCTGAGCTGTATGGCAGCAGCCCTCATATCCTTTCAGATGAAGAGTTGAATGAATTCCGAATGAAACTACTTGTAGATGTTTTGCCCAATTTAAATACTATCTTTTCTCCAACACCTGTAAACACACCAACTGCGTTCCCGCCTATAATTCCAACCCCTATTCCTCAAACAGAGGCGTCGTAAAAATCTCTATAGCCAACAAATCCGTCTCTATAGACTTCAATAGTTTCTCTACATCTTGCTTTTGCCCTGCTGCTGCGGCTCCTCCTCCGTCGTATCATCGGAGGGGGCGATGAGAGGCAGCAGCATCGCAAAACTGGCCCCTGAGAGCAGCCCGTCTCGCTCCACCCAGATGCGGCCTCCGTGTGCCTCAACCGCCAGCTTACAGAAGGTGAGGCCGACGCCTGTGCCTTTGCCGCCCTGGTGCGGTTTGACAGTATCGAGCTGGACATACTCATCAAAAATTGCATCGTGCATATCGGCAGGGATGCCCGGCCCCGTGTCGTTGATGGTCACGCGCACATAGCCCTCCTGGTCAGACTGGCGGTCTACCACCAGCGCAATCTGGCCTGTGGGGGGTGTAAATTTGAAGGCATTGTGCATGAGATTGACGAAGACGCGCCGAATCAATTCCGGATCGATATTCAATTGATCCAGTTCCGTCGGCACGTCAATGCCGAGCGTGATCTCAGCGTCTTTGAGCGAGGAAGCCAGCATCGCCCGCGCCTCTTCCGCCAGCAACTTTACCGAATGCGGCGTGCGCTCAATCGGCAGTTCGCCTTTGTCCAGGCGCGGGATATCGCGCAGGCTGGCGACCAGCACGAGCAGGCTGTTTGAGCTGTTGGTTGAAATATCAATGATCTGTTCGAGTTCTTTGCTGCTGGTTTCGGAGATGGATTCCATACTCAGGAGCAGGCGCATTACATCCATCGCCGTGACAATCGACGCCAGCGGCTTGCTCAGATCGTGCAGCACCATATCCTGGATACGCTGACGATGCAGCATAGTGTGCTTCTCTTCGGTCACATCGCGCAGAGACATCAGATTGCCCGTAATGCGCTGTTCCCGATCCTGCACAGGCAGAACAATCTCCTGAATGAAGATGGCATTCTGGCCCACGCGATACAGCGGGTATTCTCGTGCACTAGGCGTGCTGCGATAAGTATGCTCCAGTTGCAGAATCGGCTGCGTTTCATGGCCCGTTGCCTCAAACGTGTAATGCTCGTTCAGGATGCGCGAGAACGGGCGATTGAGGTGCGGCTTGAGTGATAGACCGAGCAGCAGTTCGGCGGCGGGGTTGTACTCCTGCAAGCGCATGGCCCGATCCAGCAGGATGATGCCATCACGAGTTGAATCGAGAATGGCCCGCATCCGATCATGACTCAGGCGAATGGCCTCATTCAAGGCGGCATTCTCCAACAGGCCCGCGACCTGTGTGGCGATCAGATCTACCGTTGTGCGATCCCGCAGATCAAAGTCCCGCTCATGGCTGAAGACGATGCACATCACATCCGAAATTCGCCCCTGGCGCGTATACAGCGGCAGACTCACAAGGCTGCCAAAATCGATCTGTTCCGTGCCCTCAACGGCAAAATACTCGCTGCTGCCCACATGCGGGATGAAGATCACTTTGCCCATCTTCACCGTGTCATAGACCAATTCAACCGGAATCAGCGGATAGGCATCCGCCGTTTCGCGGGCCTCATTGCACATCTGGACAAGTTCGCCAGTGTGTGTATCGTACTTGTAGAGCACAGCGGCCTGTCCATCCAGAATTTGCATGGCCGATTGCAGCACGGCCTCCATCAAATCCTGATGCTTCACGACAGTCGCTACTTTCAAGCTGAGTTCGCGCAAATAGGTGAGCGTGGTGATCTGCCACTGGCGCTCTTTCATCATGCGGGCATTGTCGATGCTGATGGCGGCATGGCCCGCGAGACTCTTGATGAAGCTGACATGCTCCAGCGTGAAGAAGCCCGGCTTTTTGCTCTCGACGTTCAAGACGCCCAGGATCGCATCACCCTTCGACAGCGGGACGGCCAGGGTCGAGGCCATGACCTGCTGCCCGCCCTGGTGATACGCCTCTAACTGCCGATTATCGCCACTCATGATCATTTCGCCGCGCCGCGCAATATCGCCGATGACGCCTTGCAGCGGGAAGCGGTCATGAATGCGCTTATCAATTTGCCCGCCTTTAATCTCGTGCGTGATGATATGGAAGTAATCATCATCAGGCCCTTCGAGCATAGCAAGCCCGGCCAGATCCGCGCCCGTCGCCCGCAGCGCAGCATCCAGCACGCCATCAATCACCTGCATCGGTTCGAGAGAGCGTGAGATTTGACCGGCGATATCTTCGATCATGGAGAGCTGTTTCAGGCGCTGAATCAGTTCTTCTTCCGTCAGCGTGTGAATGCGGGCATTATGAATCTGGCCGCTGATCTGGTTGGTCGCCATCTCAATCAAGCGGCTCTCATTGGGATTGAACTGACGCTCTAAATCCTGCTCACCCAGCAGAATAAAGCCCGTCGCCCGCCGATTGATGAGCATCGGCACGAAGGCCAGAACACGCGACTGTGTACGTTCAAACAGCGACTTCATCGCGGGCGTATTGTCCTGATCGTCGCGGTAGATCTCCAGCGAAAGGCTGGAACTGTTCATCAGCGTGAGCAAATCAGGCGGAATCGCCGCATCTTCCAATGTGTAAGAGCGCATCCGCAGCGGGAAATCGGCTTGCAGATAAACCTCAAATAGAGACCGATCCGCATGGTAAAGGCCAATTTCGACATGCGAGACATCCAGCATCTGGCGCAGCAGCGTACACACGTCGGTCACGATACGCTCAAGATCGAGATTGGACGAGGAGATGCGCGACAGATGGACGAGTTGCGACTGCTCCGACGCATAGAGTTCCAGCGATTGCAGCAGTTCGGCATTGTCAATAGCCGCCGTCAACTGGTTCGCCAGCATCTCAATCAGGTTAATTTCGGGCATTTCATAGTGATGCGGCGCGGCATGATACACCCCAATCGCGCCCGCCATACTGATGCCGGAGCGCAGTGGCACATACAAACAGGCCTGGAAGTGAGCAACGGCGGCCTGACGCTGAATCTCAGGATGAGTGTTCTCCTGGGTATCAACCACCACCACTGACCCTTCGCTAAAGGCCAACTGTGGATAATGGAGTTCAAGCTGGTCATCAGCACCAAAGCCCAGGCTATAACGCCTGTCCCACTGATGCTCGATATCATTCCAGGTGAAGATCGCCGCTTTTTGTCCGCCTGTGACCTCAAGGGCCGTTTGACAGGCCGCATCCAGCGCCTCTTGCAGCGTGAGGCTGAACATCACATCATGCAGCGACTGGTTGATCAGCGTCAGGTTCCGCGCCACGCTCACAGTGCGGTGATACAGGTTGGCATTGCGAATGGCGAGGCTGGCTTGATTGGCGATGGCCTGCAAAATCGCAATATCGTCTTCCTTAAATGCCTCTGCATCGTCGGTGCTGCCCAGGGCCATCACACCAATGATCTTCGTCCCGACTTTGAGCGGAATGCCAATATAGGCGATGATGCGGGCATCTTCAGGCTTGAGAGAGGGCTGAGGCACATTGGAACTCACCCGCAGCGGCAGGCCCGTCAAAATCACATGATCGTTATAGTAATCGTCCAGTTTGCGCGGTGAATGCAGGACGCGCTGGCCCTCTTTCATTACCAGCGGGAAATCAATCACCGAACGATCTTCATCAAACAGGCCGATGGTGAACGTGGTCGCCGGCACCAGCGCTGTCGCCTCTCGATAGACGGTCAGCAGCACATCCTCTAAGACGAGATTATTGGTGATGAAGCGTCCTAGCGTATAGAGCGACGACACTTCACGCGCACGACGAACAATATCCTCGCGCACACTGTGAATCTGATAATGGCGAATCGCCTGGAAGATCGTCAGCCCCAGAATCACAATAAAGGCTGCCGCCCCGACCTCATACAGCACCAGCGGCAGCACCAGCATCACCAGACTGAGGGCAAAATCCAGCGTGATCTGATGGCGGCCTTCGTCATCAAGGAAATTGGGCAGGCGGCGCGTGACCCACCAGCCCACGCCCTGCGTCGCCAGGATGCCAATCCAGATGCTCACCAGTGGGCGTAAAATCGTCACCGCACTCAGTGACAGAATCGGCGTCTGCTGGCCTTCGAGATAAAAAATCAAACTTGTGCTCATCAGGCCGAGGCTGGTGATGGCAATGCGGCCCATCACCTCCTGCCAGAAGGGAAGCTCATCGTCGTCGATCATCCAGCGGCGCACATGGCGAATGCCCACACCAAGCGGCGTGCTCAGGACGATCACCAGCAGGGCGGCCTCGGTGTTGAGCGACAGCCAGCACACCATGACCGACAGAATCACATAGCCTGTCCAGAGGCGGCGCTGAATCGATCCGGCCAGGATACAGGCAGTCGTATAGGCCACAAAACACGCGATCCAGGCGATGATCTGGTCGGTGGTTTGAAAGACGGCTGGTAACAAAGATATCCGCATCAGCAGCCACACAATGGGGAAGAGGGCTGCAAGATAGGGCCATTGGGATGACAGGATGCCCACAGGATGGCTACCGTTATGCTCACTAAGACGGGATGGAGACGGTTCAATCATTAATAAAGCATTAAACGACAGACCTCCGAATGAATTATACCCCAGAATAGGCGTCACAAAAATAAAGCATTGTCTGTGTTTCAGGGTGGTTTTTTGTCATGTCTGGGTTGGTGTTTGGTCTGTAAAATGAAAGACCTCCCCTGATGGAGAGATCTTTCATTGCAAAGTGACGGTTTAAAACAGGTTAAGGCTGGGGGATGCCCCATACCTGTGCTGTGCCTGTTGTGCTGCCTGCGGCCAACTGTTTCGCATCAGCATTGAAGGCGAGGCTGCTGATGACCATGCCGCTGACGAAGGTTTGTGCGGGCGTGTTGCCGCCTGCGTCCATGTTATAGACGAAGATCGTGCCATCCTGCACCGCTAGCGCCAACCATTTATTGTCAATGCTGATGACAAGCACGGTGGGGATGCTGCTGGTGGCGGGTTCGATGAGCACCGATCCGACTTGTGTCTCAAGGCTCGTCATGGCAATCCCGACGTGGCCGCAGGTAGTCTCAGTCTTCGGCTCATCGCAGACAGCGGTATACATGATGGGCAGGTCGGAGGGCAGCGCAGGCGCAGCGACTGTTGTTCCCACTTGCGCGAACACAAACTGGCCTGTCTGTGTATCCCAGACCTGTACGCCATCCTTGCCCCATGAGACGATGCGTTTGTCATCCGGCGTGAAAGCCGCGCCATACGGCTGTCCCTGATGGGCAGGCTGAGAGCGGATGACTTTGCCCGTCGCAATATCCCACAGATCGATTTTGCCTGATTTGCAGGCCGTATCATTGCAGCCTACCGTCAGGAAATAGCGGCCATCGCTGTTCACACTGAAAGTCGGTGTATCGACAGCGCCGCCCAGGGACATTGCATCCTTTGTGACTTCCGTCAGGGTGTTGAGCGCATAGACGTGCAGCGTGCCAGCGGCATCCAGCGCATACAGACGATCCACTGTTGTGTCCAGCGCGATGATATTTTCGGCCAGTGACGATCCTGGCGCTGCTGCCACATCCTGCTTTGACGCATAAAGTGAACGCTGTACGAGCGTAAGCAGCGTATTATCGGGGGCAAAGCGCAGATCACGGATCGGTTCAGGCCGTTCAAACGTCATCGTTTGCAGCAGGCCGCTGCCGCCTGTGGGCTGCACCATCACCGCCGTTGGCGCGGCTGTGGCCGCGCCGATTACAACTGTCGGCACTGCGGTGGCAATCGTTGGAACTGCACCGACAGGCTCAAGGAAATATGTGCCTGCATCAGTTGAATCTGACTCGGCTGTCCAGCCCTGGACACCATCAATTTCGACAAACCACCAGACGAACGTCCCATTACACGCCGCGCCGCTCAAGACCTTATCGAGAGTACGACCTGGTTGGGCCTGCCCGACCTGAAGCGCAGTCACAGTCGGTTCAGCACGGAGGCGGTTGGGTGAACCCCCTGTGCCAACACGGGCTGTTGCAGCGCCCAATGTGATACGCGGTGCGAGAAAGCCTTTAAAATCAGTCGGGCACGTAAAGGCGGCGGGCAGCGCGGTTGCAGTCGCCACAGGTGTAAAGGTCATGGTCGGGATAGAGGTCATAAACGGAGTTGAGGTCATGGCGACAGCAGGCGTTGGCGTGGGCGTGCCGGGAATGACGCCCACGAGATCATTGTTGACCTGGAGACTGCTGCATTCGCCATATTTTTCCGTCACGCGATCCGCGACCCAGCCCGGATTGATGAACAACCACTGACCATCAGTCGTGGTCGCGTAGACTTGAAAATAGATGTTTTCATACAGGAGACTGAGAACAGGCGCATTGGCATCAGGCTTCTGGCGCACATTCGAGAAATCCTGTGCCGCCGTGATGAAGCATGTCCCCGTCACATAATCGATATTTTGCGCTCCAGTAATTGGCAGCGGATCACAGGCCGCGTTCCCGTTGATCGTGACCTCTTTGGCCGACACCCAGCCGATTTGATTGGCATTGTTGCGCGTTTGATACCAGTCTTTTGTATCCGTGCGACCAATGGCATAGGCGATGCCGTTTACCATGACCTCACCGCCCAGAACGGCGGTTGAGGCATCGGGCGCGATGCGGAAGGTGGGCTGTGAGGCAGCCGCCAACTGGCAGCCTGACGGTGGGGCGGGCGTGCTGGCGACCAATGCGCCAAATTTGGGATCGCAGGGCTGCGCCAGCGTGCCATCCGCGGAGACATGCACGATATAGACGCCATCAGGATAGGTCAGCGAGACGGCATAGGGTGTGACTTCGCGGCCCAGATCAAGCCCCTGCACCAATGGGCAGTCCAGATTGCTGAGTTTGGTGGGATTCAAGCGCTGCCATTTAAAGTCACTCGATGCGCCGAGGCCGGGTTTCGCGCCCTTTGCCGCCCGCACCGCCGCCTCAAAGACACTATCTGGGACATCCTGGGCGGCTACAGATGTGATACAGCATAGGAACAGAATAAGAAGGAATATAAGAGTACGAAGACGCATGGGCTGATCCTTTCATAACGTCATCACGATGATCTGGCCTGATTTTAGCGCAGATTGTGCGATGATGGGGACAGCCTGCCCCACGCTCACCCGACGCTTTGGGAGCAGTTGTCAGGGGCGCAGTACAGAACAGCGTGATTGTGAGGTTCCCATTCATTCGAGGTGGGATTGGCGTAGGGGCGCGATATATCGCGCCCCTACAAAAGCGCTGTGACCCATTGAGAACCTATAAAATGACGTGAAAATCCCGACCACGTTATCATGTCCACACATTCGGACATGACATGTCATGTC
>Ga0105044_10011292_pt1 | contig 12187 bp, 8 predicted proteins | sample MAT01_FD_78092 | JGI IMG/M metagenome (GOLD analysis project Ga0105044, IMG submission 78092) | Freshwater microbial communities from Lake Fryxell liftoff mats and glacier meltwater in Antarctica - MAT-01 | ecosystem: Environmental > Aquatic > Freshwater > Ice > Liftoff microbial mat | place...
GCGGTCTGAATCCTTCAGCCGAGCCATCGCCTGCCGAATAAGTTCACGCTGTTCTTCCTTCTGCATTTTCGTGGCCGGCCCGGACTCCTGTTCGATGAGTCCGCATCCCAGCTGGAGCGACGAAGATTCCGGCAACGGCAGTTCTCTCCGAACATCACGCGGACTGCGACTGTGCTTTCTCCAGGCTTCAATCAGTGCATCGAGCGTAATCCGATAAAGCCAGGAATAAATCGACTGGCTGGAATCTGAATCCGGCGATGCTTTCGGCCGGGCGCTGAATTCAGCCCAGCGGGTTCGGGCGAGCTCAAAGGCTTCCTGCAGAATGTCCGCACTGCTCATGCAACCGCGCAGCGCTGGGTCCATGCGGCGATCCACCATCGCCAAAAGGCGAACTCGATGCTGCTCAAAGACCTTGCCCAGAGCTGCCAAATCAGCAATCGTTGAATTCATGGTGTGTCCGAAACCACGTGCTGGAGCGTGCTACTCAGTGTTAGCCGATAGCTTACCGAGAAATCTTACACGGATTCCCGGAATCTGTTCGAATCGCCTGGTCCCACAACCGCATGTTGGAAATCTGCCACCTTTCGAACATCGCCATGCGCCTGAATCGAGAACTCAACTGGGATTCAATCAAGTGAGAAATTATCGGCGAGGTTCAGGCCAACGCATTCCTCATGCGAGAATACCGCAAAGGGTATGAGATCAATATGTAGTCGTTGTGGGGTGGCCACCCTGCCGCACAACGTTCGAGACGGGATTACTGCGGAAGAACGGCCGACATCCGAAAATCTGCAATTTGAGGGGTATCAGATGCTGCAGTTGCAGCGTGTGTGAAATGCCTGCCAAGCCAATATTGCTATACCGATCCAGTGGTGTCGCGGCCCATTGCACGTTAGGGACATCCGCGAAACTCTGAATTCGTTTGCTGAATTGAAGAAGTGTCTTATGGTCAATATAAACGCGCCACGCCTTGTCAGAAAGAGCGAGATTGATGCAGCAATTGCACTTTGGAATGCGCTCAGCGAGGAGGAGACGGGAAGCAAAGATCCCTTCAATGGATATCTGGGGCGAAGCGGCGCGTCAGCATACAACTTCCTGATGCTCGCGACAGCCTATCCGATTTGGATGGAAGAATGGCTCGTAGAGGCGATCACCAAGATGACAAACTACCACAATCCAGACAAGCCGCTTTCGAAGAATAAGGATCACATCAAGAGGCTTCTTGCTGATTCAGCGAATTACGGAGTTCCGCCGGTAATTCGCGTCAATGAAAAACAGTTCCAAGTAAATCCTGCTGTCTTATCCCAGATCACATTCGCGTATGTGAATGCAGCAATCCAGCAGGGATGGACGCCAGGAATGGAAAGGTAGCCGGGGCTGGAACTCGTTACGATTTAAGCCGCTGAACTACATTCAACACAATCGCCAAGGTGGCATGTGTTGCGGCGATGTACAGGCAAAACCACGGCACGGCGTTGAAGACCATAGGCCAGAGGTCAGTCGCCAGCAAGATGCACGCCGGGGTTTCACTCACTTCGTTCGCTCCAACCCCGGCCACCCACTGGAGATTTCCTACGCTCAACAATCCTTGAGCACTCCGGGGCTTCCTTCGCTTCGCTCACTCCAGCCCCGGCCACGCCTGTTCAGGGGGTGCGGAACAAATCTGCAAGTGTCACTTGCGAAAATCTGCTGGCAACCGACAATCCGTAACTGCCAAACCGCCGGAGACATACTGCATGGACTACAAAGATCGCGTCCACCGTCCGAAGGGTTACAACGATCCGGGCCATGCGCACGAGCTGACGTTTTCATGCTACGAGAAGTATGCATTTCTCTCCAAGGATCGCACCTGCGAATGGTTGGCTGAACAACTCGACGTCGTGCGTCGGGAACTCAACGATCACCTTTATGCTTACGTCTTCATGCCCGACCACGTTCATCTGGTCGTCATGCCGAACGAGCGTGAATATGACACGTCGATATTTCTCAAGCGGCTCAAGGAACCGATCAGTCGCAAAGCCGTGCAATTCCTGAAGCAAGAATCGCCAGAATGGCTGGAACGCATACGTGTTCGTCGAGGCTCAAAGGTTGAACACCATTTCTGGCAGCCCGAGCGCGGTTATGATCGGAACATCGTCAAAGGTAAAACGCTGCTGGCGATGATCGAATACACTCACATGAACCCAGTGCGGAAAGGGTTTGTGCAGCAGCCCAAAGAATGGAAATGGTCCAGTGCAGGTTGGTTCGAAGGGCAGCCCTTGAACGACCTCCAGCCGGATCCCATTCCTATCGACTGGCTCGAAGACAATTGAGCTCAAAACCGGGTGGCCGAGGTTGGAGCGATAGCGAAACCCCCGGTCGGGTTGGTACGGTGACCGGGGTTGGAGTGTGAAGTTATAATGGCTGTCACTTGATAGATTCCTCATTCTCAACACGGTTTAGATGTCCTCGAAGGAGACGTTGATGCGAAGCCTTGTCCGAGTCGCGTTGCGCATTAGTCACAGTCTCTGCGACGACTGTCAGCGATCGGTGACTATTGGCAGGTGAAGGCGCGAATGTCGATTCGAACAAACCGGAACTGCTGTCTATTGTCATTTGCGTCACGACGCCAGATGTGGAGCATCCGGACTGCGAAATGCCGACGTCCCCGGGTCAGCCACTGCGCAGGTAAGCAGAAGTTGAGCTACTTGCCGAAAAGACCGCCGAAATCACAATTCGGCTGCAACCCATCGGTACGGAAACGATCGGGAGAAAGTGACGCGCGTGAGATCAGACATCGTGTTACAGCGGCCGCAAACTATGCAGCAGGACCAAAGCGATCGCCGCTACGACGCCGACTCGGATGTTGTCGTTGATGCGGGAACGGATGGATTCTGCGAGTGCCGCTGCGATGACTGCCGGCGACGTTAACAGCAATGCGAGCCCAAACGACACCGCTGGATCAGCAGCTTCCGGGTTGTGTGTTTCACCCCAGTAGATCCAGGCGGTCATCAGGGAACCAATCACGACAAACCCCAGCAGGCCGCTCCATGACTTTGCGCGATTCCACCACAGCCTCGGTCCGCGAAAAGTGAGTCCTACCAGCGTCGCGGACCCATCACCAAACGCCAGAATCGCGAGGACCGCAAGTCCAAGTTCCAGATGTCGCGGAAACAGAAACGCCGTCAACAGGACTGACAGCGCGTATCCGCCGACGGCCGCAAGTCCAGCGCCTTCACCCTGACGTTGAATTTGTCGAAAACCCAGAAGAATCCGGGCCGCGATCGCCATGCAACATCCCACGATGATCAACTGCAATGTCGGTGAAATCGGATCTGCGTGAGATACAAGGTGCAGTCCAAAAGCCAATAACCCCGGGCACATATGCCAAAACCGGCGCTTGAGCTCACGGGACGTCAACCGATGCAACGTCCAAACGCCGACGGGCGATTGCCGGACAGACGAAGCCGGAACCTGAGCCGAAACCGTGGGCAAAGTGGAAGCCCGCGTCTTTGGTGTTGCATCGTTCCTCAGCACACTCATAGCTGCCTCCATGCTCAGCAACGCAAACGACTCCGCCCTGCAGATTCCATCGATCTTCCAGCTCAGGGAATTCCAAAAAAAAGCTGGAAACAGGCAACAAACCGTCAGTGATTATCGTAGAGCCGAATCCGCAAAGTCGTCAACCCGCAGATTCTGCCGATCGCGTGAGTGGGCGGCAGACTCGAAGGACCTGCTGGATTTTTTTCAGGACGCTGGACAAGCGATGCGTAGACGTGACATGCTACGGACTCAGCTCTGCTCTCAAAATCTCTTGTTGCCTGTCAGGTTCCAGATGGAAAAGTTCATGCTCATGCGAATCCTCGACTTATTTGCTGTTGTCTCGATACTACTTTCACCCGCCCTTTTGAATGCACAACTTGCCGCTCCGGCAGAGACTCCGATGACCCGACGCCCGATGACCGTTGAAGATCTGTTTCAGTTCAAACGTGTGGGAACACCCAATGTCAGTCCAGACGGCGGCTGGGTGGCGTATCCCGTGTCGGAGATTACCGATTCACACCAGAACAAGTCTCAATCGCAGTTGTGGCTGGTCCCCAGCGACGGCTCAATGGCTCCGCGACAGTTGACGAACGGAACGGCGAAGGACTCGAATCCCAAATGGTCACCGGACGGGCGCTGGATTCTGTTTGAATCGACTCGATCAGGCAGTAGCCAGTTATGGGTCATCAACCCTGCCGGTGGTGAAGCCCGACAGCTGACGAAGATCAGTACCGATGCGGCCAATGCAATCTGGTCCCCGGACGGAATGCACATTGCGTTCGTGTCAGCCGTTTCCCCGGAGTTCTCTGCGTTGCCCTTCAGCGAGAGTGATGCCGCGAATAAGAAGAAGGCCGATGAGATTACATCATCGCCAGTCAAGGTCCGCGTCTTTAAGCGACTCTTCTACCGCCACTGGGACAGCTACGTCGAAGACAAACGCCAGCATCTGTTTGTCATTGACCTCAGCGTGAAAGAACCCGGGGATCTTGTATCCAGCAATCCACGTGACGTCACACCGGGGGATCGGGATGCATATCCGACATCGACCACTTTCTCTGCGCCACAGGATTTTTGTTTCAGTCCGGACAGCAGTCATCTGATCTTTAATGCGGTTCCCGCGACCGATGAGTCCTGGAGCACGAATTACGACCTTTGCCGGGTTCCAACCAGCGGCGGTTCGACGGAATGGCAAACGCTCACCTCGAACAATCCAGCAGCCGACGGGCATCCTGTATTTTCTCCTGATGGCACCAAACTGGCCTGGCGTGCGCAGCGGACGGAGGGCTACGAAGCCGACAAGTGGGAAATCATGATTGCCGAATGCAATGCGGACGGAAGCCTGATCAGCAACGCGAAATCGCTGACAGCTGAGGTCGATCTGTCATTTGATGAAATCGTGTGGCGTGGCAACGATCAGATCATCACGGTGGCCGAATCCGTAGGTTCGAAGGGGTTGTTCAGCGTGTCGTTGAAAACGCCGAACATCATCGACCGCGGGCAATCAGTGGGAACATCCGGAAACATCAGTATTTCTGCGGACGGCAACACGCTCGTCTGCAGCAACACGCGACTGACTCATCCTGCCGACATCTACCGGGTTCGACTGGAAGATTCATTCCTGCGATCCAAAGCTCCGGGCGACAACCTGTCACACGCCAACGACATACTGCTCGCTGAACTGGACCTGCCGCAGCCTGAAAGCGTCACAGTTGACGGCGCGGACGGCGATCCGATGCAGATGTGGATTCTGCTGCCGCCGGGCTTTGATAAATCGAAAAAGTGGCCGCTGGCGTTTCTGGTTCATGGCGGCCCGCAGGGAGCCTGGGCAGACAGCTGGAGCTACCGCTGGAATCCCGAAGTCTGGGCGGCGCAGGGTTATGTCGTGGCGTTGCCCAATCCGCGCGGAAGCACGGGCTTTGGCCAGAAATATACGGACCAGATCAGTGGCGACTGGGGCGGGCGATGCTACATCGATCTGCTGGCCGGGCTGGCGTTCATGGAACAACAGAGTTATATCGACACCAACCGCATGTTCTCCGCCGGAGCTTCGTTCGGCGGTTATATGATGAACTGGTTTCAGGGGAATACGTCGAAATTCAAAACGCTCGTCACACATTGCGGCGTCTACAATTTCGACAGCATGTACCTGACGACAGAAGAACTCTGGTTTGACGAATACGAACACGGTGGACCACCGTGGGGCGAGAATCGCGAATCTTACGAAGAGCATTCACCTCACAAATTCGCCGCGAATTTCAAAACTCCGATGCTCATCATTCATAACGATCTCGACTTTCGCGTTCCCGTCAGCGAGGGACAACAACTCTTCACAGCATTACAACGTCAGGGAGTACCAAGCAAGTTCATTAACTTCCCGGATGAAGGCCACTGGGTGAACAAACCCGCAAACAGTCGCTACTGGCACAATGAAATTTTCTCATGGATCCAGCAATACTGCCCCAGCGGCGGTCGGTAGCTGGAGCATCGAATCTTCATTGCCCGCCCCTGCTTCTTCGTATCCCTCACAAACAGCCTTATTCTCTTCTCTTCGGCACCATGCAAACGGAGGAATGTACTGCGGCCTCTCGGCCTGACGCGGGCTAATAACGGCCATTGCTTCGATCCTTCGGACCTGAGAAGATTCAGCAGATTTTGCTGGTTTTTCCAGTTCCTGGCCGTTGATGGCCAGGGCAAAACGTTCCGAAAGGCAAGCCAGGGAAGGCGTAAATAATGGGCAAGAACAATGTGACATTCACGGAGCTCCAAGCCTACTTGGACTGTCTCAAGAAACGAGGCGTGGATGCAACCAGGATTCCGGGACTCCCGTTAACCGAGGCGGATTTTCGTCTCTGGTGGGATCGTATCACTGCAAGTGACGACCTCCAGAATCGATGGACCCGACGAATTCGGCTGAGGGAGCAGTTTATTACTGAGCTGGCCGAGGAGATCATTGCAATGAAATCCCTTTGTCGTGTCGCGTCTTCGCGAAGGAACACCCCCCCCGGCATCGCGAAGTTGTTGTATGGTAACGGTCTTAATGCGAGCTTCAGCGGCTTCGTTCCCAGTGCCCCAAACCATTACCTTCCGCCCGAAGTGGGAAAGACTCATCCCCGGGGGAAGCGAAGGGATTTCTGGCATTGGCGGGCTACCGTTTTGAAACATTTCCACCTGAGTTGACGCAGCACTTGCCCGTGCCGCACGTCACATCAGATTGCGTCCAGAGTCTTCTGGACGATAGTAGGATTTTAGCAGTCCGTCAATTTTTCAGTCTGGAGCCGTCTGTACCGTCCTGGTATTTGTCCATTTTCACAGCGGGTGTTGCGACAGGTGGCGGGACAGCTTTGAACATCACAGTGGCCAGCGGCGGCACGGTGATCACAATGCTGGCAGGTTGGCCATGTGCCGGCGTATCTTTGGAATAGACGCCGCCCTGATTGCCGAGCCCCGCGCCGCCGTACCAGTCGGCATCGCTGTTGAAGATTTCTTTGTAGTAGCCAGCACACGGTGCTCCCAGGCGATAATTGTCGCGTGGAGAGGGAGTCAGATTGCTGATCACAAGAATCGTCTCGCGGCGATCTGGTGTCTGACGCATGTAGGCGATGACGCAGTTTGTGTGGTCGTCGCCGACCAGCCACTGAAATCCTTCCGGCACGACGTCGCCTTCGTGCAGAGCGGGTTCATTGACATACAGGCGATTCAGATCGCAGATCATCCGGCGAATGCCTTCGTGAGTGTCAAAGGTTCGCAAAATCCAGTCAATCTCGGCATCGTGATTCCATTCCGTCCACTGACCGATCTCCGTCCCCATGAACTGCAGTTTTTTGCCCGGTGCCGCGAATTGCCCGGACAGGAGGACGCGCAGATTCGCAAATTTCTGCCATGTATCGCCGGACATCTGAGACAGCAGCGACTGCTTCCCGTGGACGACTTCGTCATGCGACAACGGGAGGACGAAGTTTTCTGAAAACGCGTAGATACCGCGGAACGTCAGGTCATTCAGATGGTACCGCCGATGAACAGGATCGCGCCGCATGAATCGCAGTGTGTCGTTCATCCATCCCATATCCCATTTCATTGTGAAACCAAGACCGCCGGTATAGCACGGACGTGACACACCAGGCCACGCTGTGGATTCCTCCGCAATGCTCATGGTGCCGGGGAATTCAGCGTGCATCAAAGTGTTGAACTGCCGCAGGAAATCGATGGCGTGCAGGTTTTCCCGTCCGCCGTATTGATTCGGAATCCATTGTCCCGAGTCTCGCGAATAATCGAGGTACAACATCGACGCCACTGCATCGACACGAATTCCGTCGATGTGATAAACGTCACACCAGAACCGGGCGCTGGAAATCAGGAACTCCGTCACTTCCCGCCGACCGTAGTTGAAGATCAGCGTGTTCCAGTCGGGATGGTATCCGAGTCGCGGGTCGGAATGTTCATACAGACATGTCCCGTCGAACATGGCCAAACCATGCGTGTCAGTCGGAAAGTGTCCGGGAACCCAGTCGATCAGCACACCGATGCCGCGCTGGTGCATATGATCGACGAAATACTGAAAATCATGCGGCGATCCGAAGCGTGCCGTGGGCGCGAAGTAACCGGTCGTCTGATACCCCCAGGATCCGTCGAAAGGATGTTCGGTGATTGGCATCAGTTGCAAATGCGTGTAGCCGGTTTCGAGGATATAATCGGCCAGAGCATGAGCAAGTTCGCGGTAGTTGAAAAATGTTCGACCATCTTTAGGGCGTTTCCATGATGCCAGATGGACTTCATACATTGACACGGGCGCTTTGAGCCAGTTTGTCTGATCTCGTTTTGTGAGCCAGTCCTGATCGTTCCATTGAAAATCGCGAAGGCTCCAGACGATAGAAGCCGTCTGCGGGCGCATTTCATGGTAGAAAGCGACGGGGTCAGTTTTTTCGAGCAAGAGCCCGCTTTGAGTTCTGATCGCGTACTTGTAACGCGTTCCCGGGAGAACGCCCTTGATGGCTCCATGCCAGACGCCGGTGTCGCTGGAGCCCAGCCAGTCGCGTCCGGCCGTCCAGCCGTTGCCGTCCGTGATGACAGACACTTCACGGGCATTCGGAGCCCAGACGGCGAATCGAACGCCTCCATCGACCAGATGCGCACCCCAGTGGCGGTAAAGAGTTGTCGCATCTGCCGCCCGATCAAATGTGCCAGGTTGGTTGACCGCAACGGGTGCTGGCAAAGTTGTTGTTTGTTTTGACATGGCGTCTTATGGCAAGCCCGAATAGATGAAAGGATGCAGAATTCCGACTATCGGCCTTTACAAGGGGTCAGGAACCAATAGTGCGCAGCACCCTTCGGGCCATTTGGCTATTGGTTCCTGTTTAAAAAAGGGGTCAGGAACCAATAGTGCGCAGCACCCTTCGGGCCATTTGGCTATTGGTTCCTGACCCCTTTTTTAAAGTCTGACAAAGCACTATCCCTTACGACAACGAACGTTTGAATTGTCTCTGAGATCAATCAGAGACACAACTGGAAGTCACAGTTCGCCTGTACCGTTTCTCAAACAGATCAGGAATAGTGGCTTGAAAAAGGGGTCAGGAACCAATACTCCGCTGCACCCTTCGGGCCTTTTGGCTATTGGTTCCTGATCCCTTTTCCAAGCCGAAGGTCAACTTTAATGATCAGTCTCAGCCTGACCCGCTCCCCGTCTGCGATTCTCCCACAGACGCGTGAACAAGCGACTGAACTGTGGCGGAGACCCGGGACTGCCGGTCGCCACTTTTGCTTCTTCAGCGTCTGCCGCAGCCGCTCGACTGGCACGGGCGTCAGGCGCCATTTGCAGTGCCACGATGTTCGAATCAGTGACTGCGGTCCTGTCGTCCAGTCGTCGTTTTGCCCGGGAAATCAGGGAGTCTGAATCGGACGTCAAATCTGCTTCCGGCAAATACACTCGTTCGGTGCCGCCTGAATCGCTGCCCGTGGTCCTGCCTGACTGCTGAAATTGCCGCACGTCGGCGCGCAGGCTGGTCACCGATTCCACAATTGGAAATACGTCGAGGTCACCGGAGATTCCCGGTGACTGCAGATCCCAGTCGAGTCTCCTGTTCGGGACCTTGAGTGTGAAGAATTCGCCTTCGCCGAGCATTGTGGGAGTTTCGGGTAGTCGTCGAGCAGTTTCATCGACGGCGTCTCTAATCGTCTCAGAATGCTGCACGACTGAATCTGCAGCGTCCAATGATTCGCGTTCATCCGACTCAGCAAAAATCAACTGACCATCACGCCAGATCTTGAGGCCGACGATTGCGGGTGATGCTTCTTCAATTAACAACGTACTGCCGAACAGCTCTAACGATCCTTCTTCCCGACTCGGCAAACGATGCAGGATTTCGTCAATCAGAATTGCATCCGTTGTCTGCGTAATTGGAATCTGATTGCTCGAAGCCCTTTGCAGCACTGCGGCCGACCGTGAACACAGCGTTGCCAATTGATTTGTGGCCAGCATTCCGCACTCTCCCAGCATCAATTGCCTGGCCTTTGTCTGCGAGACAAGCGAACTGACTCCTGGCGGAACTTCTCGTCCGAGTGCCAGCCATGTGTAGCGATCAAAGACAGGCGTCCGATCCGACATGCGAGAAGCGCTGAGATCGATAAAGCCAAAGTGTGCCGTACATTCTGAGACTGCCACGATGTCTTCATTTGCTGCGACATTCCCACCCGTTGGGTTTGCCTCCGACAGACTTTCATGACCATCAATCCAGATAACTTCCAGCACAGATCTTTCAACAGGAGTTGCCGATACATGGTTGGGGACGAATGAACCTGCCGTTTGCGGAGACGTAAAAAAACCCCAGGGCTCACAATCAAACTCGCCGTCCGGGTTCAGCAGATTTGCGATATCGCTGTCGTCAACATCTTCAACGGAAATACTGTCTTCTGAAGACTCAGCAAAAAAACGGCGACCCACTTCAAATGGCGCCGAGGCTTCGTTCGTGATCGCGACTCGCTCCGATCTGGCGAAATCAGCAATCGCTTGTGGGATGCCGAACTCAAATACGGACGACGGTGTCGGCTCACTCAGCAGCGAAACGACAAAGTCTTCTTCGCTGTCGGCAACTGCGATGGTCGGTTCGACTTCGCTCGACCTGGTCGCCATGATCGATCGTGAAGGTGATTGAGTAGCGGGATGAACATCTGCCGCATTTACGGATGGCCCGCCGAACTCAATCACACCGGGTGAGAGAGCGGTGCGGACCGGAGTTGGTCTGCTGACGGTCGCCGTTAACGTTGGTGAAGCAACCCGACTGATCGGTTTTTTCGCAGTGTCTTCATCGTCTGACACCGACGACTCGGAGATGTCGGCATGAGGCGATGCGTTCCAGCTGTACTGCAGGTGCTGCAGGCGACCGAGTGCGTTGCGCACCGATTGCTCAGTTGCGATCTTCTCTCCGCATTCCGCAGCCACGACGAGAGTTTCGTCTGCCAGCAGACTCAGACAACGCGGAATTCCATCTGCTGCCGTGGCAATCAACTCCAGAGCCGGAGTCGTCAGGATTTGTGATAACCGGCCTCCGGCAAGTTCAATCTGTTCCTGCAAAAAACGGACGGATTCGACAGACTTCAACGGCTGCAGGAATGCATGACATCGGATCCGTCGACCGAATTCAGCGTACTCGGAACGGGCGAGTTGTTCTTCAAAAGAAATTGGTGCTGACACCAGACAACGCACAAGATCGCGACCGTTCCATTCTTCTTCCGTACAAGCTCGCAATTCGTTCAGCACCGCCAGCGGTACCAGTTGAGCATCATCGATCAACAACAGAATTGGTCCCCAGAGTTCCGCCGTGCGCCGCATATGGTCCATGACAGACGATCGTGTTGCCGACGACACGGAATCTGCGGCGTTCGACTTCGACGAAATGTCGCTGCCGGCTTTCATGCGAGAAGCCTGCAACAGGACGCCGATCAGATCGCCGGATGTTCCCAGACTGGCACCGGAACAAACGATCACTCGGCCTTCGCTCAACAATTGTTGCTGAATATGCCGCAGCAATGAAGTCCTGCCGCTGCCGGGGACTCCCGTCAAAACGGCAATGCCCAGATCTGATCTGAGCGCATGCATTAATTGCGGCAGTATCGTGCGGATCGATTCTGATACGAAGAATGCGCGCGACGCATCCGCTGAGTGGAACGGCTGGCGATGAAATCCAAAATGTGTTTCGTACATGACCATTCCGTCCCTGGATGCCGGCACTATTCCGGCAGATTATGCCGGTGCCCTCGTCGCGCGGTTTCCCCCGTGTCATCATCGAACGGGAATAACCGAATTCTTTAGCGCAACCGCTTTGCGCCGCAACGACGAGCCATCCAGAATCGATTCAGGACGATGCACGCCGACCCAGCCCGCCAATTACCCGGACTGCCTGATTTAACAGACATTTGCTCAGACTGCGCAACTGATACAGCTCTGCTGCGGTTGTCCATTCGTCCGATGAATTCGCATGTTCACATCCGGAAACAGCAGCTTCCAACCGAGCGACAGAATCCGCGCAAGCCTGCCAGAATGCAGGTGACGTATCAGCCGATCGCTGCACGCGGGTAAGTGCGATCTCGCACAACCGCCGAGATTCGCGAGGTGCTGACGGATTCCTGCGACAAAATTCAATCGCATCTCGCAGCATTTCTGCCAACGTAAGCC
>Ga0105044_10011300_pt1 | contig 12184 bp, 10 predicted proteins | sample MAT01_FD_78092 | JGI IMG/M metagenome (GOLD analysis project Ga0105044, IMG submission 78092) | Freshwater microbial communities from Lake Fryxell liftoff mats and glacier meltwater in Antarctica - MAT-01 | ecosystem: Environmental > Aquatic > Freshwater > Ice > Liftoff microbial mat | place...
GAGCCCGCCGCCGGGCGGTGACTACGTCTGGGACGGCGTGAGCGAAGACGACCGCCCACTGACGGCAGAGGAGATGCGCGCCGGGAAGCGTCTTGGGCGCCCCCCGGGCAGCAACAAGGAGTCCACCACCATCCGCTTCGACAAGGAAGTGCTTGACGCCTTCCGTGCCAGCGGTCCGGGTTGGCAGACCCGCATCAACGCGGCGCTGCGCGAGTGGCTCGAGACGCATCCCGGGACGTGATCGGGAGGCTGGTTGAACTACGACGCGTTGAAACGTCTCGTGATCGACGCTGCCGAGTTGCGGTCCACGGACCGCCCGTTCGCTGGCGGTGGCTTGGGATCTCCTGATTGTCAGCGATCGCGTGGGCGACGATCGTAGCGAGCAGATCCCCAGCGTGCATGAGCGCGTCCTCGACAGTCTCGCAGCTTGTCGCCCCGGCAGGCCTTCAAAGACGATGGTGACGCCGTCGGGCTCGGACAGGACGTCGTCTGGATAGCATTACGTGGCGCTCCTCACGACAGGCCCAGTTGCTTCTCGATCGCGCGTACCGCCGACCGAGCACGTGGACTGGTACTTCGTTCCCGGCGACTCGCTCGGCGACCTGGCCTCGACGGCTTGCTCATACGTCTACGACGTGTGGTTCGAGACCGCTCAAGGCGAGATCGAGCCGACGATGCTGCCCACGGCCTTCACGATCGTGTTCGGGGCCGGACCGGGCTCGTGGGACCGAGTCGCTTCGAACCCCAGAAACGAGCAACCCGCCGGTCGGTTTGGGGATACGCTCGCGCGCATAGCCTTGGCGGGTTTTGTCGTTGCGGAAGGTAGGCGGCTTGGATCGGCCGTCAAGTTCTCGGGGCGCCATCGGGCTCGAGGCGCCGAGGACGGGTGTGGGACTCTGGTGTGGGACCCGGGACTGTCCCACACTTGGAGGGCACCCGGGGTCCGCCCAACCTGACGGAAGTGTTTGGAGCGGGAAACCGGACTCGAACCGGCGACTTCGACCTTGGCAAGGTCGCGCTCTACCAACTGAGCTATTCCCGCGTCATCATCGTGTAAGTGGCTTGGTTGGCCGCCCTCCGCCGTGTGGCGGTCGATGTGTTTGCGCTTTTACTCAAGCCCTTGGAGGGTGTCAACACAAAATCAGACAGCGACTTTTGATGCGCCGCGCGGGGCTGGTCAGGTCGCCGCGGCGGCCTGCGGGGCGCCCCGTCCGTACTTCTCGACGAGCGCCGCGAGCTCGGGGATCGAGCCCTCGACGTGGGCCAACGCGGACGGGCGGAGGCGGTGATAGAACTTCGCCGCGGTCTTGTGCCTGGTCGTCTCGGCGCGGCCATCGGTGACCTGGATGAGCGCCTCCGACACGCGCACGCGCTCCTGGATGAGGTAGGCCGACAAGGTGCCGGCGGCGCGCTTGTCGCCGTGCTCCCTCTCGAAGCCAGCGAGCTTCTCGATCCACTCGTCGAGGAGCGCGTCGACCACGCCTTCGACAAAGCGCGGCTTGATCATCTTGACGCTGCTGTAGGCGCCCTTCACCGCGATGCCGGTGAAGCCCTTGGTCGACTTCACGGACTGGTCGATGAGTGCCACGCAGTCATTGACGAGCAGCGGACGGACTTCGGGGGCAAGCAGCTTGTCGGTGATCGATGCCATCGTTGACTCCCTTGCGTGCCGCCCAGGCCCGAGCCTGGCGGCTGCCGATTCGTGTTCGCGGACGAAACGCGGTGTGGAGCCTTCGCACAAAGGCAAGGTCGACTCAAAAGGTTTCGCTGCCGATCACTTGGAACCCCCGTCCGGCTTGAGCTTCCGGTCCCTCGTGCGGGCGGAAGGAAGCGCCTTGGCCGGGTCCTCGGGCCAGTGATGCTTGGGATAGCGACTCCTCATCTCCGAGCGGACTTCGGGCCAGGTGCGCGTCCAGAAGCTCGCGAGATCGGACGTCACCTGGAGCGGCCGCCCGCCCGGCGACAACAGATGCATCACGACCGGCAACCGCCCGCGCGCGACGGTCGGCGTCGCCTGGAGGCCGAAGACTTCCTGGATCTTCACCGCCAGCGCCGGCAGCCCGTCGGCCGAATACGCGAGCTTCAGGTGCGAGCCTGACGGCACCTCGAGGCGCTCGGGCAGTTCTTCGCGCAGGCGCCGTTCCAGCTCCCAGCCAAGGGTCGTGACGAGTGCCTGCGACAGGCTCACCGCGGGCTTCTTGATGAGCTCGCCAAAGCTCGACAAGCCCGCCGCCATCGCGGGCACCGCTGCCGCGAGCCAGCCCTCGCGGGTGGATGGAAGCCCTAGTTGTGGGTGCAGACGTGCCAACGTCGCGAGCCGCGCAAGCAGGTTGTCCTCCTCCTCGGCGAGCCCCCCGAAGACCTCACCCAGAGCGGCCGCGGCGCGCTCCGCGAGGATCGTCCCCGAGCGCTCGCGGTCCCGGTTCGGCACCGACTTCCGCTCGAGTGCCAGGTCGACGAAGAAGCTCGTGCGGAACGCGACCACCCGTCGCTCGCCTGCATCCCAGACGAGCTCGTCAGCCACCCGATAGAGTGGATGCGCCTCGAGCCACGCCCGCTCCACCGCCGCATAAGACAAGATCCGGCTGGTCGCGCCCTCCCCTCGCCGTCCCGCTTCGAGCTCGAGCGCGACGATGAAGTCCCCGGCGATCGGCGTGTCGAGCTCGCCGAGGCGGCCTCCGACGAGCGCGTACTTCGTGCCCTCGCGGCGTGCCCCGACGCGATCGGCATAGCCCGCGAGCAGCAGCTGGCGCAGGCCCACGCCCGCGCCCACGCCCGCGCCCACGCCCACGCCCGCGCCCACACGCACGCTCTTCGCCCTCGCCCCGAGCTGCCGCGCCGCCCGCTCGATGTGCGGCAGCAGCCCGGCGCGCTTCACGTCCTCGCTCAGGTCGCCGGTGGCCTCACCGCCATCGAGCACCGCCGCCCACGACGACGCCTCGTCCAGCGCGCGTGGCGCTCGCCCCGCGACGGCAACCAGGAAGGCCGCGACTCGCGGGTCACACGGCAGCTCCGCCAACGCCTTGCCGAGCGCCGTCAGCTTCATGCGCGCATCCAGCGCGCCCATCAGCACGAGCCGCCGTCGCGCGTCTGCCAGGGCCCGCTCGTCGGGCGCTTCGAAGTACCCAAAGTCCATCGGATCAGCGCCCCAGCTCGCGAGCTCCAACACCATACGCGCGAGATCGACTCGGCGAATCTCGGGGGCCTCGAACGGCACGAGCCGCTCGTCCTCGAAGCGCGTCCACAAGCGCAGGCAATGCCCCGGCCCAAGGCGCCCCGCGCGCCCGCGCCGCTGGTCCGCCGACGCCTTCGAGATCCGCCCCGTCTCGAGCCGCCCCGAGCCGACCGCGAGATCATGGCGCATCACCTTCGCGAGCCCCGAGTCGACGACCGCACGCACGCCCGGGATCGTCAGCGATGTCTCCGCGATGTTGGTCGCCAGCACCACCCGCGGCCGCTCACCCGAGCGCAACACCTGGTCCTGCTCCCGCGGCCCGAGGCTCCCATGCAGCACCTCGACGTCGAACCCACGCTGCGCCAGTGGCCCGGCCAACCGCTGGCGCGTGCCCTCGATGAGCCGCACACCCGGCAGGAATCCAAGCACATCCCCATCCACGCCCCGCGCGATCACGTCCAGCACGCCCCGCGCCATTCGCGCCTCGACATCGCGCGGATGCGTGCCTGGCCCAATCGACAGCCCGTCGTCCGCGAACGCCGTCGTCACCTCGAAGCTGCGACCCTCGGCTCGCACGATCTCGCAATCGCCCAGAAAGGCCGCGATCGGCGCGGCATCGAGCGTCGCCGACATCACGATGACCAGCAGATCATCGCGCAGCACGTCCTGCACCTCCTTCAGCAACGCGAGTGCCAGGTCCGCGTGAATCGACCGCTCGTGGAACTCATCGAGCACCACCGCCGCCACCCCCTGAAGGTCCGGTGACGCCTGCAGCCGCGCCGTCAGGATGCCTTCGGTCACGACCCGGATCCGGGTCCTGGCCGACACCTCCTGCTCGAAGCGCACCTGGAAGCCGACCGTCTCGCCGACCCGCTCGCCACGCATGTCGGCCATGAAGCGCGCAACCGATCGCGCCGCCACCCGACGCGGCTGCAGGACGACGATCTCGCCCTTCGGCACGAGCCCCGAGTCCAGCAACCACGGCGCCACGAGCGTCGTCTTGCCCGACCCCGGCGGCGCCACCAACACGACCCGGCGCGACCGCCGCAGCGCCGCACCGAGCGCCGGCAGCGCCGCCCGGACGGGCAGATCGCTGCCGAAAGCAGGCGCCACGATCAGTGCCGCTGCCGGAACGCCTGCATGAACGCGATGAGCCGCTCGACGCCTTCGAGTGGCAGCGCGTTATAGATCGACGCGCGGATCCCGCCCGCCTTGCGATGTCCCTTGAGGTGATGCAGCCCGGCCGCCTCGCACTCGGCGACGAAGCGCTTTTCGAGCGCCTCACTCGGCAGGCGATAGGTCACGTTCATCCTCGAGCGATGACGGGGGTCGACGCAGCCGCGATAGAACCCGTCGGCCCCGTCAATCGCCGCGTACAGGGCGCTCGCCTTCGCCTCGTTGCGCGCGGCGATCGCTGGCACGCCGCCGAGTTCTTCCAACCACCGACAGACGAGCAACGTCGTGTAGATCGCGAACGTCGGCGGGGTGTTGTACATCGAGTCGTTTGCGTCCTGGACCCGGTACTGCCAGATCGACGGGATGTCGTTTCGCGCCGCGGCCATCCACGCTTTGTCGAGGAACAACAGCGTCAACCCCGAGATCCCCGCGTTCTTCTGGGCGCCCGCGTACACGAGCTTGAACTGCGAGACATCGATCGGCCGCGACAGGATGTCGGAGCTCATGTCGGACACGTGCGGCACGGCGCCGAAGGTCGGCATCGTCGGCCACTGGGTGCCATAGATCGTATTGTTCGAGGTCGTGTGCACGTACGCCGTGTTCGCCGGCAGCTCGAGCCCGCTCACATCCGGCAGCTCGAGATAGGCGCCACGCGCCGCATTCGCGGACGACGCCACGATGCGCGCATCGCCGAGCGTCTTCGCGTCGTCATACGCCCCGCGCGCCCAGACGCCGGTGTCGATGTAAGCCGCGACCGTGCCCGGCAAGAGCCAGTTGAGCGGCACCTGGGCGAACTGCCCACGCGCCCCGCCCTGCAAAAACAGGATCGTGTGCGTATCCGGTACGCCCAGCAGGCGCCGCAGCGCGTCCTCGGTATCCTGCACGACTTTCTCGAACCACGGCAGCCGGTGCGAGATCTCGACGATCGACAGGCCCTGCACCTCGGGCACACCGCGCAACGCCTGCGCTGCCTGCTCGAGCACCTCGGGTGCGACGATGGAGGGACCTGGGCTGAAGTTCACTGGGCGCATGCTTACACTCCGTGCCGCTGACGACCGCCCTGATACCGCCTGCGCCTGCGCGTTGCAAAGCATCGCGCGCCCATGCCATAGACCCGGCGGCGGACGGCCCGGAGAGGGCCCGCAGTCCAGGCTCCGCCATCCTTGCAGGGCCCTATCAAGGAGGCGACCATGGCGCGCTCGGAAGCACTCGGCATCAAGCGACTCGAAGACATCACGTTCGTCGTCAACGACATCGAACGCTCGACACGCTTTTACACCGGCAACCTCGACTTCGCGCTGACGGCCGAATCGGGCAACGCGCTCGAGGCCCGTTCAGGCGAGCGCACGCGCGTCTTCGAGGCCGACCGCTGCCGCGTCACGGTCGTCCAACCGTTGAGCCCGACCAGCATCGCCGGCCGCTACCTGAAGCGCCACCCGGACGGGATCACCACCCTGGTGTTCGAGGTCGCCGATGTCGCCGAGACGTTCCGCGTGCTCGAGAGCCGCGGCGCGACGATCGTCGACGACATCGCCTGGAGCACACGCGGGATGGGCCCCGCCAAGGATGGCGAAGCCTCGACTGTGGGCCGCCTCGGCTGGTTCGACATCACCACCCCGTTTGGCGAAGGCCGCTTTCGCTTCCTCCAGCGCAGCGACTGGACCGGCCCGAACCCCGGCTTGGAGTCCAGGCTTCGCCACCCTGCCGAAGGCTTGGAGCCGGTCACGGCGCCCGCCACCACCAACCGCTTCGGGTTCGAGCAGTACGACCACGTCACCTCGAACTTCCTGACGCTCAAGCCGATGGTGCTCTGGTGCAAGGAGGTGCTCGGCCTCGAGGAATACTGGGACATCGAGTTCCACACCGATTCGGATGATAAGACCGCCACCAGCGGCCATGGCTCGGGGCTGAAGTCGATCGTCTTGTGGGACCCGCACTCGGGCGTGAAGTTCGCGAACAACGAGCCGAAGCGCCCTCATTTCGAGAGCTCGCAGATCTACGGCTTCGTCGTCGACAACCTCGGCGAGGGCTTCCAGCACGCGGCGATCACGACCCCCGACATCATCGGCACAGTGCGTTCCCTGCGCGAGCGCGGCGTGACGTTCATGCCGACGCCGGGCAGCTACTACGACCTCCTACCCAAGCGCATGCTCGACCTCGGGGTCGGCGTCATCGACGAGGACGTCGAGGTGCTGCGCGGCCTCCAGATCCTGGTCGACGGCAAGGGACCTGGCAGCTACCTGCTGCAGATCTTCTTGAAGGAAGCGGCCGGGCTCTACGGCGACGACAAGGCCGGCCCGTTCTTCTTCGAGGTCATTCAGAGGAAGGGCGATAAAGGCTTTGGTGGCGGCAACTTCCGCGCACTGTTCGAGTCGATCGAGCACGAGCAGAAGAAGCACCGGACGGCGGGCTGAGAGATGCTAGACCGCATGCAGGTGGGGGTCGTGCCCCCAAAACCCCACACCCAGTTGCGTCAGAACGGGCAGCTCCTGTTCGAGCACTGCCTCACCCGCCAGGGCTTCGATGGCCCGTTCACGATCGCTTACCGGCTGAATGGTCCACAGGTGCAAAGTGCGTGGGGTCCATTCGACGGTGGCTACGTCACGACCGCGGGCGAGCCCGAGGCGTTGCTGCTGCGCCGCCACTACCGCTCCCAGGAGTTGGCCCCGCACGCCGGCTCGCCGATCGCGGCGCGTACGCCGCTGCTCGTGTCGGACGACATGGCGATAGGCGTACTGCGCCCGACGGCGAGCGACCCGGTCTACTTCGAGAATGGCGACGGCGACGACCTCTACTACATCCACGAGGGCGGCGGCACACTGCGCACGATCCTCGGCGACGTGGCGTTTATGCCCGGCGACTATGTTCTGGTGCCGCGTGGGATCGTGCATCGCTTCGTGCTCGAGGCCGGCCTGCCGCAGCACTGGTTCCTCGTCGAGGCGCTGCGCGACCTCCACATCCCGCGCCAGTTCCGAAACGAAGTCGGACAGTTGCGCATGGACGCGCCCTACACGCAGCGCGACTTCAAGCGCCCCGACTTCACTGGCCCCAGCGACGAAGGCCTGCGCGTCGTCGTCAGCAAGCGCGAGAATCGCTTCACGCGCTTCACCTATCCGAGCTCGCCGCTCGACGTGGTCGGCTGGGACGGCTCGGTCTATCCGTGGGCGTTCCCGATCCTCGCCTTCCAACCGCGCGCGTCGAGCGTGCATCTGCCGCCAACGATTCATGGCACGTTTGCGGTCGGTGGCGGGCTCGTGTGCTCGTTTGTGCCGCGCGTCGTCGACTGGGATCCGAACGCAATCCCGTGCCCGTACCCGCATGCTTCGGTGCACTGCGACGAGGTCATCTTCTACTGCAAGGGCAACTTCACCTCGCGCAAGGGGGTCGGCTCGGGCAGCCTCAGCTTCCACCCGATGGGCACATCGCACGGCCCGCACCCGGGCTCGTATGAAGGCAGCATAGGTGCCACCCGCACCGACGAGCTCGCGGTGATGCTCGACGTGTTCAAGCCGCTGCGCCCGACCGCCGCCGCGCGTGCCCTCGAAGACGGCGGCTATCACGCGAGCTTCGTGCCCGCCCACCTGCTCGGAGCCTGACGATGAAGTCGACCGCCATCACCCAGGGCGTGCGCGTCCAGGTCGAGAGCCAGTGGCTGCCCGAGCGCAGCGATCCGGCCAGAAACCAGTGGTTCTTCACCTATCGCGTGCGCATCGAGAACGTCGGCAGCGACACCGTGCAGCTCATCTCGCGCCACTGGATCATCGAAAACTCGCGCGGCCACATCGAGCACGTGCGTGGCCCTGGTGTCGTCGGCGAGACCCCGGTGCTGGCCCCCGGCCAGAGCTTCACCTACCAGAGCTTCTGCCCCCTCGACACGCCGATAGGGTCGATGCGCGGCACCTACCAGATGGTCGTCACGGGCGCGTCCGACGAACGTTTCGACGCGGCCATCGCACCGTTTACGCTCGCCTGCCCGACCTCGCTCAACTAAAGGGCGTCAGTCGAGCAGGTCGACGTCGACGATCCCGTTGACCAACGCGAGGATGCGCGTGCGTGCATCGTTGGCGACCGATGTGATGCGCACCCGGTCGCCCTGGTTCTCGTACGCCATCACGACGTAGGCGTAGCCGTTGCGATAGACGGTGACGCTGCCGACCGAGGCGCCCTCCGCGAACGGTCCGAGTTCCTTGTTGGCCACCTCGTCGGCGGCCGCGACCGCCTCGATGTCGGCGCGCAGCCCGGCGATCTGGCTGAAGCCGAGGTCGACCGTGTCGGTCGGAGTGGTCGTCGGCGGGCAGCAGATCCGCTCGCTGCGGGTGGTCACCCCGAGCGCGTCGATCGTCAAGGTGCTGCCGATCACCTGGTTGCCGTAAGCGTAGTCGAGCAGCAGGTTGTTCGGGTTCTGGTCGCCGTCGGCGACGTCCTCGCGACCATCACGCGGCGTGCTGTCGGCGATGGCCGTGTCGCTCGCCGTCTCCTCGACCTCGGCGATGTCCTCGACCTCCGCGACGTCGCTGGTACCGTCGGCCTCGGCCGTGTCCGCCACGTCAGCCCGTTCCGAGTCCGAACCACAGCCCGACACGGCCACCACGAGAGCGAACGGGAGCACGAGTCGGACGTCGATGCGGTGGGATGCCATGCGCCTACCCTAGCTCCCACCCCGAACCTTGGCTACCGACCTCAGTACCGGCTTGGGCTGCCGTGGCCGAGGGCCCCGTCAAAGAGCCGTAACAGGCCTCCTCCCGAGAGAGGCGCGCACCGAGTCACTTCAACTCGGTGCACGCGAACGTCTACGCCCGACGCCGCTGCGTGGCCCCGACGATTACCATCAGCACAATCGCGCCGATGATGCTTCCGATGATGCCGGCGGTGTTGAAGTCGAGCACGCGCTCTTTGGTGATGAGCGACGCCAAGAAGCCACCGATGAACGAGCCGGCGACGCCCAGGAGCAGAGTCGCGACGAGGCCCATCGACTGCCTGCCGGGCATGATCGCACGGGCAATGAAGCCAACCACCAATCCGAAAATCAGGAACATCAAGATACCCATTACACACCTCCGTTTGCTCAGCAGCACTCGCGCTGCGTATGGCCTCGGAATGCTGCGCGATCCGTGCCACGCCTCGCGAGTGCGCTCCGAGCTCATCCAGAGGGCCAAGCGGCACTGATGAACTCCCGCCGTGCGGCCCGGAACGGGGCGCCGCCGGGGCCCTGCGCTAAGCCTCCGGGGCGTTCCGGGGCGGGCACGAGGTTCATCAGGACTGTCGCCATGAACCCGCACTGAAGCGTGCGCGAGATGCAGTCAGCTCACCCAGTCATGAACGCTCAATCGCCGCGCGGCACGCCATTGAGTCGTAGCATGCGCTTGTCGAGGGTCTTCCTGGCGAGCTCCCGCAGCGTGGCGGGTCCCTTCTCGGCGATGCGTTCGAGCGCGAGCTTCGCCTCGGGGTGATCGACCCAGCGCAGTGATCGCAGCGCGTGCTCGCCGACGTCGTGCTCGGGGTCGGCCGTGCGCGCCTCGATGAAGCGCACGAGGGCAACGTCCGCGCTCGCGCCGAAGCCACGCCCGAGCGTGTAGATCGCCTGGCGTCGGATGTCCTTGTCGGCATCGGCCAAGACCTGCTCCAACGTGGCGCGCGTGCGCGGTTCGACGAAGTACGACAGGAGGCTCAGGGCCCGGACCCGCGACCACGTGTCTCGCTTGGCATCACGCGCCACCGCGTCGAGGCGCGCCCACGCATCGGGAAACGCCGCCTCGAATGATGCACGGTCCGGCGGCACGACGTCGATCGCCCGCAGCATGGCGTCGAAGCGGTCGTTCGGCGCAGGCACCGTCACCGGCTCGGGTCGCAGTGGCGGCGCGGCCAGGGTCGTGCCTGCGGACGTCCCCAGCAACGCCGCGGTCATTCCAGAAATCAAGAAAACGTGAAGTGATTTCATAGCTTCCGACCTACTGCGGAGCGGGGTGTCGCACCCACGGGTTGGAGCGCATCACGCGGCCCTGCCATTCCGAGAGCTTGTTGCCGGCCCCGGTATTGAACATCAGATAGCTGGCGTCGTTGTCGGGCGTGTCGGGCAGCGGGTCGTGCACCTGCGGCCCGAAGAAGGCCTGCTCCGAGGTGTGGAAGAGGCCGAGAAAGTGTCCGACCTCGTGCGCCATGGTGGTGTCGATCCCCGCGGGAGCGCCCGCGATCGGCTTGATGGCGATGGCGACGCCCGAGCGCGACGAGCCCTGGACGAGCGGCGGCCCGGGGATGCCGCCGGCGATGCCGAGGATCACGCCGAAGCCGCCGAACGCCGCGGCCGAGAGCTCGTCGACGAAGAACAGGTTGAGCGCGTTCGGGTTGCCGTCGGACTCCGAGAACATCGCCTGGAGGTCCGAGCCCTCGCCATCCAACGACTCGATCGTGCGGTAGCCGCTGTCGATGTCGCGGTACGTGATCGTGCCGAGGTCGAGCCGGACCTGGCTAAAGATCGATCTCACCGATTCGATGGTCGCCCGGAAGCCTGCATCGGTCTGGGCGCTCGCGGCGCTGAGCCCCTGGGCGCCGGTGAAGTGCAGGTTCAGGTCGAGCACGCCCGTCGCCGGCAGCCCACCCGCGGCCATCTTGGCGTGCACCAGCACCCGCACAGGGCCTGTCGCCGACGTCGAGCGGCAGTCGCGCGCGCATTGGAACTGGTCGACCTGATGGCAGATCCCGTCGCCGCAGCGGCCCTGGCCCTGGACGACCTTCGGCGGCTCGTAGCCGAAGAGCGAGAACGTGTGGCGCCCGGCGGTGACCTCAGCGGCGGGGTTGTTCGGAGCGATCGTCGCGAAGGCCCCGCCCGAGAGGGCGATGCGGTTCTTGCACGACAGGCAGAGCCCGCCCTGCCCTTCGTCGGTATTGACCCAGCCCTTCGTGACGAGCGCGTTGCCGCCAGGCCCAGTCCAATCGGCGAGCCCGTAGAACGTCGCGTCATCGCCGATGACGCTTACCGTCATCGACACGACGTCGGTCGGCACTTCGACCTCGAACACCTTGGAGAGACCGAAGGACATCGATGCGTTCTCGTCGAGCAACACCTGCACGAAGGCTGGCTCGGCGACAATCGTCTCGGGCCCAACCGTGTCGGGGTTGGACGACGTATCGGGCTCGCTCCCATCCGGGTCGGGCTCGGCGTTGTCGGCGACGTCCACCACCGCCGCGGTCGTGCCATCGCCACACGCCACGAGCATCGCGGCCACCACGAGCGGCGCCCAACACCCTCCATCCAACACACTCTTTCGTTTCTGCACGTGCGTCCCTGCGGCTCGATTCTACTGGATGGCTGCCGTAGCGCGGCCCCAGCATCGCCTTGGGCTACCTTGGCCGAGGGTCCCCGGCCCACGACCGCGCTGCAAGGTAGGGCGCTCGGACCGAGCGAGCAATCAATCGCGGAACCCGTTTCGAATCCCGAACGTGCGCGCTATCCTGGGGGGCATGTCCGACGCCCCCAGCATCGCTTCCTTGATTGTACCCTGGGACACCCAGAGCGCCCTCGAGCGCATCGGTAGGGCGCTCGCCAACCGCGGCCTGACCCCCTATTCGACGCCGCTGCCGTCCGGCTACAAGCCCATCCCTGGCGAGTGGGTAGGCCTTGTCGCGCTGCCGCTGCCGCCGTTGCGCAAAGGCCGCGAGAGCCACCCGAACGCGGCGATCGTATCGACCGACGTGCCGCGCATCTTCGAACTCGCGCTGCAGATCTCGGCGGCCTATCCCGAGGACGTGCTCGTCGGCTGGCGCTGCTTCTCCGGGCTCGAGCCGTGCACGAAGATCTTCTGGGGCGGCAAGCCCCGCTGGAAGCACGGCGGCGAC
>Ga0105044_10011301_pt1 | contig 12183 bp, 10 predicted proteins | sample MAT01_FD_78092 | JGI IMG/M metagenome (GOLD analysis project Ga0105044, IMG submission 78092) | Freshwater microbial communities from Lake Fryxell liftoff mats and glacier meltwater in Antarctica - MAT-01 | ecosystem: Environmental > Aquatic > Freshwater > Ice > Liftoff microbial mat | place...
CAACCGATTGAACCCCGGCGATTCCCGCCTGCAATACCTTGTCGCCAACGAGGACCGCCCACAGCGCTTTGTCTCCTCTGGTAGCTACGAATTGCCCATCGGCAAAGGCAAGGCTCTCCTCGGCAACTCCGGTGCCTGGGGCAATCGCCTGGTAGGCGGCTGGCAGCTCAATACGATTTATAGCTTGCAGAGCGGCGGACCGGTCGGATTTGGCAACGTCATCTACTACGGCGGCGACCTACAGTGGAAAGACCGCAGTCTCCCACAGGTCTTTGACGTGACCCGCTTCGAGCGAGCCGCCCCCAATCAGCTTGGCGCAAACGTCCGCACCTTCCCGCAGGCCTTCCCTGCCTATCGCGCCAACATGATCAACAACATCGACATCTCCACGATCAAGAACATCCAGATCGTCGAGCGATTGACCGCGCAATTACGTGTGGAGTCGTTCAACGCCTTCAAGCACACAATCTTCAACGGTCCTGACACTAACCCAACCAGTGGCAACTTTGGCCGCATCACCAGCGCATCGAATCTTCCGCGAACCTATCAGCTCGCGCTTCGCCTGCACTGGTAAGGCAACTCCCAACCCGAAACGAAAATTCGGTGGCCCGCGCAACCGGATTTATTTTGATACTTCTCGCGGCGTTTTTTCGAGTTCGTTGCAGGAAACCTTATGTCTCTTCAGCGAACCATCTTCTTGCTCCTTCTCACGGCTGCCTGCAGCCTGGGACAAACCGTCGGCTACGGCATCGGCATCACTGCCAAAAACAACGAAGCACTTACTGCCGCCAACCCAAGTTACAACTCGGCCACCGAGCAGTACCTCGTCATCGGTACCGCTGTCCTACCCACCGGCGTCAATGCGGCTGACTTCCACGTCCGTATCCAGAATCACTTTGTCGGCATGACACCCGTAGGGGTCAGCACTACAAACTTCCAATTTGCCCTTCCCATACCGATGGGCCCAACGCCACCCCCGGGCGGCTGGACTGGCTGGGCCTATGTCGATCACTACGCAAATGTAGATCGCATCACCCGGCCCATCATCGCCGAACTGATCAAGAACGCCACCAATGAAGTTTTCGCCCGTACACGTGTCGTCATGCTCGACAACCGCCGCCACGTCAACATGAATACCAATTCCCCGGCTACCACTATCAGCTCAGGAATCTCTGTCGAGGTCAGCTCGCGTGGCCTCGATAACCTTGAGGGCCTTCTTCGTTCGGCTTCCCCTCAGCGCAGTCTCTCTGAGTTTAATGGCCGTCTTACCGAAGCCTTCCAAAATTACGAAAACGATACCTCCCTGGATACTACCCTCAGCAACAGTCTTAAGGCCTGCGTCCCGGTCAGCGATCTCCCCGCAGACTACAGGCTTACTCCCGCATTCATTACCTTCGCGGGGGCAACCGGAGCCGCTTATGCCGCCTATCAGGTTGCCGATGCTATCCTCAACGGCACCACTTCACCGGCTGGAGCGCTCAGTCTTCTCACTCCTGCTGCTTTTGCTACTCTGGGTGCGGCTGGAGGCGCTGCTGCAATCAAAGCAAGCAGTTGTGTGAGGGAATTTCCAACTTTTCCTCGAATGGAACTTTGTGCCCGCACACTCAGAGGTACGTCTCGCTCCCTCTCCATTGTTGGCCTTGGAGCAATAGACCTCCAGATGGGAACTACCCTTGATGTCTCTCCACCGAATCTCCTCGCCTTGAATACCCTACGCACTTCAACCGGTGTTCTTGATGGCAGCGCCACCGATCTCTTCTTTCGTTACAGCCACGACCCCTCAAGGGCTTGCCTGAACAGCAACACAACCTTTCGGCCAGTAAGAAACTTCCCCGCCAACCAGATACCAGCAACTTCCACCATGGATAGTTTCCGTTCCTGCTCTGGCATTACTATCAATGCTACCAATGCGACACAAGCCGTAGGATCCACTTGCGAGTTTCGCGCCGAGATTGGCAACAATACCAACCCCGAGCGCCATCGAGTGGAACATTTGACCTCCCCCAATCGTATTTTCACCCTCAGCGCTTCCACCAGTAAAGATGCATACAAGGGGCTCTGTAACCGAAATGGCTTTAAGTCTGGCGCGGACGCTTTAGCTGAAAAATTCTTCAATCGAATGCGCAACTCCCTCGATACCGCCTGGAAGCGGGATGACCCACAAACCCAGCAAGCCAATGCTCTGGACCTGGTTTTTTCAAAATGGGAAACCGGCATCTTTGGTGACCTCAACCTCGCCGGCACTCCCACCGGTGCCGACCACGTTCTCACACACAATTACAACCTTCTTGCCAGCAAGACTTTGACCGAACGGCTTTTCCTTCGCTACGACACTTCTTCGCTCAGCACCGTAGGAAGCAACGCTACGAACTTTGTAGATTCCAAGGCCGAGAATGTTACTTGTCAGCACATCAACGATCCCTGTCGCAACAATCGCAATCGTTTTGGCAACCTTTTTGATGTCAGCTACACCGTTTCTACTGCCGCTCTCAACGACGTGCTTCGCCGGTTGGGCGTAACAAACCTGCTCACCCTCGATTGGCAACCCACTTACGAGGAAATCGGCATCGTTCCCCCTCCCGGCTCTCTGCTCACCGACATTGCACTACTGAACGGAACGACGCTAGCGCAGATCGATCCCGCATTTGTCGCCCTGGGCAACAGCACAGCTACTCTTCGTTTCACCCCCACGATCTACCCGTACACATATATCAATCCCGAGCCTCCACCCACCGTCCCGGAAGGTACTGAAAACCTCACGTACAATCTCCCCCAATACAAAATGGAGTTAGCTGCCACGGCACCTGGTCCTTTTGGTGACGGCAAGTGGCTCGACGCCGTCATTGATTTCCATGACCCCGAACTCGATCTTCGTCTCGCTTCCGGTCCCTCTGTGGATCGCATCATTCCAACCTTGAGTAGCCAGAGAAGTGCGCGGGCCACTGTTCTGCGCCATTCCTTCCCCTCTTGTCCAATCGGGCCGCTCGTCGCCCCCGTCCAACTTCCACCACCCAACCCGGTAATTCCTCATCCCACTTGCGGCGATCAGCTTGCGGCCTCTCTGTTCAATCGCTTCCGTACCATCCTCACAGACCGCCTCACCTACATGCTCAGCCGATTCCCGGCGCCCGTGCTTTTTAACGCCAACGGCCAGGGTCAGCCCACGATTGTCGTCAATGCTACAGACCGCTTCCAGTGGGTCAACAACATCACCTTCTACGGAAACCTCCAATAGGACGCTCAAATGAAAAACACACTTCTCACTCTCTTTTGGGCTGCATGCCTTTCTCATGCCGCCACCCTCACCAATACCGTTGTCTCCACTCAATTCGTCGGCCCAAGTATTGTCAACAACCCCATCTACCGAACCTACGGTGATTTTCGCCCGGTCTCAAACACCGGTGTCGTCAACCAACCAGACGGCACTCAAGAGTTCTCCAGCCACTACGGAGCAGTTGCGGCAATTCAAACCAACATTGACTCGCCGGGTGTCGCACTCCAACTCTATAGCAATTACCGCCTCACGTTCACAGTGCTTGACCCTACAAACTCTGGATACAGCCTCACCCTTGGGCATTCTATTCTGGGCTTCATCAACGCGGGCATTGATGTTGATAACTCGCTCCCTGGGAGTGGTGTTGGCGCTCGTTATCAGGGCATTACCGTGGAATGGCTTGACCCTGACAATAGTTGGATTGCTTTGTCGAATCTCGAACTCTCTACCAACATTGGTGCGCAAGCGGACGTAGATGATCCACTGGTCAGTCGATTCATCTTCGACGGAGCAACGGAAACTGCCTTTGCCCTCTCCGGCACCCGCGACTTCCAGTTCCGCTTCAATTTCCAGCTCCAGGCATACAGCCAACCGGGTGCATTCGGGGAGGCGGCAATACGCCTCGGACTCGATCCTGGCAACGCTATTCCTTCGTTCGTGTTATCCAATACGCCGGGACCAGATGGCACTTCGGTCGATCAACTCGGCCACTTCGTCACCCTAAGCATGCAAAGTTTCGGTGGACCCATCGGCAATGAGGTTCCCGAACCCTCCACTGTCATTCCGATGCTTACCGCAATCGGTGTGGCAATTCGTTTAAAGTATCGTAAGTAAGCTGATGAGCGAACCACAATCCACTTGGTCCCGTATCGAGAGCCTTTTCACACAGGCTCTCGAACTTCCGGCCTCCGAGCGCCGCAATTTTATTGCTCGCGAATGCGCAGACAATCCTTCTTTGCGCGATGAATTATCGCGATTGTTAGAAGCCGACGCTGAAGCTGCTGACTTTCTGGCCCCTCCAACTCTCAACTTCAGCGGCCACACTTTTGGCAGCTATGAAGCGCTCGAAGAAATAGGCCGCGGTGGGATGAGCGTTGTCTATAAAGGCCGCCGTCGCGACGGAGACTTTGAAAAGCTGGTCGCGATCAAGATCCTGCTCCTCCACCCCGATCAGAGTCTCCAGACATCGGAGACGCAAATCCTCGCCGGGCTTGAACACCCCAACATTGCCCGTCTCCTCGATGCGGGAGCGACACCATCCGGCTTTCGTTTCCTGGTAATGGAATATGTCGATGGTGTTCCATGTCCGCAATACGCTGCGAACCTTTCTCTCGATCAAAAGCTGCGGCTCTTTCTTTCAATTTGCCGTGCGGTGCAGTTCTCCCACCAGAGCCTTGTGGCTCATCGCGACCTCAAACCCGCCAATATCCTGGTTACTCAAGACGGCACCGCAAAGCTACTCGACTTTGGGATTGCCAAGCTCCTTCGCTCCGATCCAGCACTCAATCAAACACACGGAATCCGCGCCTACACACCCGACTACGCGAGCCCCGAACAGATCCTTGGCGGAGCTGTCACTACGGCTTCTGATGTTTACTCGCTCGGTGCGTTGCTTTGTGAATTGGTCTCAGGCCGGCCTCCGCGACAGCTAAATACGCTCTCTACGGCAGACCTCGTGGCGGAAGTGCAACGGGATGTTCTCCCGTTCTTGCCTTTTGCCGGAGACCTCTCTGCAATAGCGCAAAAAGCGCTGCGACGGCTTCCGTCCGAGCGATATCCATCCGCTTCTGAATTTGCAAATGACGTCGAGCGATTCCTCGATCAGGAGCCTGTTTCAGCCCAGGTTCCTACCTGGTCTTACCGCACCAGAAAGTTTATCCGGCGGCATCGGCTGGCTGTATCCGCTGCCGCACTGATGGCTGCCGCCCTCGCTACAACGACGGGCCTTGCGCTCTGGCAAGCTCGCGAAGCGACGCAACGTTTCGAGCAGGTCCGGCGCTTGGCCGAGTCTCTGCTGTTTGAGATTCATGACGCCGTTGCTCCTTTGCCCGGTTCTATTGCCGCCTCAAAGCTCATCACTGCCCGCTCTCTTGAGTATCTCGATGAAATCGCCCGAAATCCACGCGCCAGTCTTGATCTTCAGCTCAATGTCGTGCGAGGCTACCTGCGGCTTTCGGAGCTGGCTGGCATCGAAATAGGCGGGCGCTCCATGGGGGATTCCTCAGGTGGACAAGTACTTGCGCAAAAGGCGCTCGATGTGGCCCGCCGCCTCGCCTCTGCCTACCCTTCGTCCCTTGAGGTGCAAGCTGCCCTTGCGGATTCACTCGTCAATGTGGCTTCGGCAATGCATTTAAGGGGATTGGACAAAGAATCCCTTCCCGGCTTTGACGAGGCCGTTCAGATCGCTAGCAAATTGAACGCGGCCCAGCCGGGGAATCCCGTCAGCCAGGAACGGCTTGCCTATGCTCTGAAACAGGCGGCAGGCCCAAGATTTAGGCTGAAAATGAGCGAAAAAGGCTTGCAGTTGGCCAAGCAATCCTTGGACCTGCGTCATAAGATTTTTGATGTTTTGCCCAACTCTCCCATGGCGCTGCAAAAGCTATCGGAAAGCTATCTGGAACTCGCCAGCCACTACGGATTCCTCAGAGATTTCGACCGGTTTCCACCTTACGCACGCGAATCTTACCGCCTCACTGAGCTTCGCTATCGCCGCGATCCGCGGAATTCCCGATTTCCGTTCTCTGCCGCAATCGCGCATATGGCCGTGGTGGCAATGCACAACAAGGACTACCCCGATGCCATCCGCCTCTATCTGGAAATAGCCAAGATTCGCCGGGAGATCGTCGATGAGGATCCTCGCGATGTCAATGCCAAGGTCAGATACGCCGCTGCGCTGGATCGCGTGGGGAATACTTATGCCTATGCTGGCAATTATCCTGAGGCCATTCGAAGCGGGGAAGAGGCATTGCAGCTATTGCGCAAGCTGCATCAGGAAGATCCCGAAAATAGCAATACAGCCAGAGAGTACCTTTTTGCCGTAGGAGACCTCTCAAAGTCCTACGATCTCGGCAAGCGTCTAGACCGTGCCTGTCCCCTGGCCCGTGAGTTTCTCGCCAATTTTAATCGAGCTGGCCGAGGAACCAAGGTTGCCCTGAATCGCCATCTCGACCGAAACAAGACCTTGCTTGAGAAGTGTCCCTAGCCGCAATACATGTCACTTTGAAAGTTGTTTGCCATTGTGTTTGGCGGACTGAAGCTTTCTTGGCTAAGCGTTTTGGAAGCAGCCCTCGAAACACAAGCGCATTTGATGTGGCCGGCCAAGTCGCACCTTCGTCTCGAAGTTCCCGAAAACCATGCCGACGCTTCCTGTCGCAGTGCGGGTGAACTGCCGTACGCTGCCTGTTTCCCGTTAGGCGGAACAAAAGCCTATCTCAGGCGATGCTGCTGAAGCTTAAGTGACGTGCAATGGGGCTAGCTTGCCTGGGTTCAGAATTTAACCGGGCATAATGAAGAGGTACACTCGGATTGTGCGGCGCATTCCAGCTTCTTTGCTCTTGCTCCTGCTCAGCTTCAGTCTGATCACGCCGCTCCTCGCTGCGCCCAACGAAGCCAAATTGCCGGCCTGCTGCCGTCGAGACGGCAAACACCGCTGTGCAGCGATGGCGAGTCAAGCAACACACTCCAGTGGTCTCAAGATTGCCACTGCGCCTTGTTCACAATACCCACAAACAAAGGCCACAGTAGCTAACGGCACTGGTTTTGCAATTGCAACCGATACAACTTTGCTCACCTTGAGCGCCGTCGAAGCTGCGCACTTACCCGAAGGTATTCTGCAGCAGCCTGTATCGGGCAATGGCCACCAAGAGCGCGGCCCTCCTTCTTTTTCCTTCTAGTCACAAACAGCGACGTTGGGTGATCACCCGAACACCGTATTGAAGGGAAAGGGATTTTCATTTTTAAAGCCAGGGCTAGTCACGAGATGGATTGCCTGAGAGCGAAGCTGCTTCGCCTGCTCATGAGCCTGTTGCTCTGCCTTGCTTTTCTTGGTCCTATCGCCGCTCAAGCTCTTGCGGTACTCCAGGCATCAAAAGACTCCTGCAAAATGCGTTGCTGTAGCAGGAAAACCTCTTGCTGCCGCCGGACGAGCAAACAGGGCGAAGCCATCACTTCACGGCCCCGTTTGAAGTGTGTCCAAGTACCGCTGACGATTGCATCTGCCGGGCCTGCACTTACAACAAGATCCACTACCGCGCTGGGCGTTGCGATTTCCATTTCAAATTCTCTTGGGCGCCCAGATGGGCTCGCCCATCCTCAGCCCAAAACTTTTGCACGCTTTGAGCGTCCACCCCCACAAGCCTGATTCGCCCCCCCCATTTTCAGACAAGTTCATTTTCTCTTTGGAGAAAGAGGGATCTATGGTGTTGAAGATGATTGACACCCCTGTTTTTGCGATAGCGATTGCCGCTGCAGGAGTGCCTCAAAAGCAATCACGGAGAGTGATCGCGCTGGAGCAAAAACTTCGCGACGCTCAACTCGATTTTGAAAAGGGCATTCGATATGCCGATGGAGCCGGTCTTGCAAAAGACATGCAAAAGGCTGCCGGGCATCACCGCAAGGCAGCAGAGACAGATCACATGCCCGCCCAATACAATCTTGCCGATCTGCTCGACTCGCGGGCACCGGCGCTATCCAGGCAGGCGGCGGAAAGTGGTTACCCCGGGGCCCGGGAGTGACGCAAGACTACGTGATGGCCTATGGTCGGCTCGATGTTGCTGCAGCGGAGGTGAGCGCGGCCGGCCCCCTTCGCGACCAGATAGCGAAGCGGACGACGCCTACGCAAATAGGACAGGCCAAACAAATCTCACCGATGAAAATCAAAAAGTTCAGAGGAGCTAAGCAATGAGTTGTCGATGCTCGATTCATGCCACCAGACGAAGTTTTCTGTTTGTGGCTGCAATAGCAGCGGGAGTTCCCGTAGCGTTCGCCAATCTGGCTAATGGAGACCCGAGGCTGGAGAAGTTGTTTTCGATGTTTATCGCGCCATGCTGCTGGCGGGAGAACCTTCTGGTGCACTCCTCGCCGACAGCAGATGAGTTGCGGGCCGACATACGCAAGAAAATAGAAGCGGGCTTGAGCGATGACCAGATCAAGGCAATGTTCCTTTCACGCTATTCAACTCGAATTCTGGCGATGCCAGAAGGCGTAAAGGCGAAGTGGCTGAATTGGACGCCGTGGTTGCTTTCCGCCGCCGGAATGGCTGCACTGACCGGGATCGTTTGGCGTTCGGTACATCGTGAACAGCCTGTATTGGCGCAGGCCAATTTGCCTGAGTTGCCTGAGGAGGAGTGGTAACAGATGAGGACTCTCATTCTGTTGTTGGCTATCGCCGCAGTTCTGCCTGGGCAAGCCAGGCGAGAGGACCCTCCCGCTTATAAAGAAAGTGGCATGCCCTTTGTTGTAACCGGGCTTGGTGAGGCGATCTAAGTCTCCTACATCGACTATTTCGGAACGGAGGGTCATGCCTTTCGTTTCTCTCGCTGGGATGGGCGCACGTGGTCAGCCCCTGAAACAATTGCGCAGGGCAAAAACTGGTTTTTGAATCGGGCTGATTATCCAAAGATTGCCCTGCTGCCGAATGGTGCGATGCTGGCACCAAGAGCTGGCGTGAAGTTTATGGCATGAGTTTAGAGGAACCCACGGATTAAACCGGCTTTCTGAGTTTCTTGCCCCAGTCCCCAGGAGCAGTCTATTTGGCCCCACCAGCCAATCCGAAACCCGAAGATGGTCATCGCAAAACAGTGCGGTACTTTTCATTTGGGCCCGTAGGCGAGGCACTAAAAGATCTGGAGATCGACTTGGACACATGCTCCTGTTGCCAGACTGCGATTGGTGCGACCAGCGACGGCTTCATCGCGGCCTACCGGGACCATCAGCCGGGTGACATCCGGGACATTGCGGTTGTCCGTTTTGCCGATGGCGTCTGGACCAAACCAAAGACGCTGCATCCCGATGGGTGGAAGATCAACGATTACCCGGCCGATGAGCCCTCCATTGCAACGCAAGAAAAGAACGCAAATGTGGTTTGGATGACCCGCGCCGGGGAGATCCCCAAGTTACAGGTGGCGCTGTCGCGGGATAACGGAAGCCATTTTGCGGCACCGGTTCAGATTGACGACGGCAAGCCGCTGGGCAGGGCTTCCATTGTGGTGCTGGATGACAGCAACTACCTGGTGGCATGGATCGAAAAGACAGGAGACGGCAGCAAAGCGCAGATTCGCATGAAGTGGATCTCGCTCGATGGCCAGACATCGCAATCCGTTGTAGCCGCCGAGGCCAGCACTTCGCGACTCGCGGGCTTTCCCAAACTGGCCGTCTCGAAAGACCAAATTCTGGTTGCCTGGCGCGATGGAAACATCCGCGCGGTGACGCTCAACGTAAATCAATTCAGAGGTAAGGATACAAAGTGAAGTTTCCAGACCGTTTATGCAGATCTATTGCTCTTTTTGTTTGCGGTTCTGCCGCATTTGCGCAGTCTTCTACTGCAACCCTATCCGGGCTGATTTTGGATGAGCAGGAGCTCGCGCTTGGGTGCGGCGTCCGATATAGGGTCTTCTTCCTTCGACTTCCGCCACACCTTCACCGGTTCAGCCAGCTACGAGATTCCCGTGCCTAAGGTAAGCCGCCTTGCCCGTGCTGTAGTTGGAGGTTTCGCCTTTGATTCAGCGGTACGTCTGCGTACTGCATCGCCGGTCGGAATCGTTACCGGGCGCGACCCGCTTGGGCTGGGTCTAACAAATGTGGCGCGGCCCGATGTGGTGCCGGGTGTGCCGCTTTATCTTCACAGCGATGCTTTTGCAGGAGGCAAGCGCTTTAACTCGGCAGCCTTTGATGGAGCAACTCCACTGGCACAGGCACGGCAGGGCACGCTTGGGCGCGGAGTGCTTCGTGGCTTTGGCCTGCAGCAAGTCGACCTGGCTCTTCGCCGCCGTTTTCGCATCACGAAAGAATCGAATCTCGACTTTCGCGCCGACGCTTTCAGTCTCTTCAACACCCCAAACTTTGCCAATTCGATTGGAGCGCTGACGGATACCAATTTTGGACGGTCGACGCAGATTCTCAGTACAGGCTTGGGTGGGTTAAATCCGCCCTTCCAAGTGGGCGGGCCGCGGTCTCTACAACTGGCACTGAAGGTGCAGTTTTGATCTTCTGTTTATTGGTGAACCTAAGATTTGAAACGAAACCGAATTGCAAATCCTCTGTTGGTTGTGTGCGCGGCAAAGTGATGCCGGGCTGAAGGAGAACAAGAAAGATATGACTAGACGAAATTTGATTGTCGGCAGCGCGCTAGCGGCTTTCCAGCTGAACGCACAAAATGCGGCTTCAACCGTGACCCTGCCCAAGCTCCCTTATGCCCTCGACGCACTCGAGCCCTTTATTGATGCCCGCACGATGGAGATTCACCACGGCAAGCATCATCAGACTTATGTAGACAATCTGAACAAGGCACTGGCCACACAGCCCGAATTGGCCAAACAACCGCTGGATCAATTGCTGAAAAATCTCTCGTCAGTGCCGGATTCGATTCGTGCAGCAGTTCGCAACAGTGGTGGCGGCCACGCGAACCATTCCCTGTTTTGGCAAACGCTGGGAAAGCCCAAGGGCGGCCCAGTGGGCAAGCTCGTAAAGGCAATCGACAAGAGCTTCGGAAATCAGGCAGCCTTTGAAGACAAGCTTCGTGTATCGGGCCTGAGCGTTTTCGCCAGTGGCTGGGTTTGGGTACTTCCGAGTGGCTCTGATGGCCTGTCGATTGAAACCTCACCGAATCAGGACAGCCCGTGGAATGCCGGGAAGACACCGCTTTTTGGCCTTGATGTATGGGAGCACGCTTACTATCTGAAATATCAGAATCGGCGTGCGGACTATCTCGCTGCAGCATTGAAGGTGGTCAACTGGGACTTTGTTTCCGCGCGCTACGAAGACCTTTCCAAGTAGATGCGTTTGCTGCTTGCCGTCGTGTTTTTTCTGGCGTCGAGTGCTCAACAAGCACTGGCGCCAGCGAAGGTAAATCGTTACCAACTGAATGGGGTTGTGGTTCGACTTTTCGACGGAGTTTCCTGATAAGGGCATGTTCAGCCCCCGCGACTCGGCATCTCCTTAAGTTGCTGGAAGAGCCAGGCTCTCGCAAATTCCCAGTCCCTCTTCGCCGTCACAACAGAGATCTCAAGGCTCTCGGCCACCTCTGTAAACTCCATTCCACCAAAGAAACGCATCTCCACTACTTGAGCTTTGCGTGCGTCTTTCTCCGCCAGTCGATCAAGCGCGGCATCGAGGTCGAGGAGCCGCTCGACAGGTACCGAAAGTTGCAATGCCGCGAATTCCACACCCGGTGCCCAATCGATTCTTTCTCTATCCCCTTGCCGCTTCTCCGCCGTGCGCGCCCTTACCGCATCGATCAGCACCATACGCATGGCGCGCGAGGCCATCGCAAGGAAATGCGTCTTGCTCTTCCAGCCGCGCTCGTGTAATCTCAGCCACACCTCATGCACCAGTTGTGTAGTCTGCATCGAGGCGTGGCTTACCGAACGGCTTAAATGAATCGCAGCGATTTTATGCAACTCGCTATAAATCTCATCGATGGGCTCACTCTTACTCATCACTGCTCGTGTAGCGTAATAGAAATGACTTGTAATAATAGGTGCGCGGACTTATGATGAGGTATGGCGCGCCCCATCTCCCTCATTGAACTCACTCCAGAGGAGGGTGCCGAATTGCGGCGACGCGCCCGTGCCACCACCTCCACGCAGCGGGATAGCCTTCGTGCGCGCATTGTTCTTTCTCGGGCGGAAGGGCATAAAGAGGAGGAGGTGGCCGCCGAAGTCGGCGTTAGCTTGAATACCGTTTCGTTGTGG
>Ga0105044_10011302_pt1 | contig 12183 bp, 8 predicted proteins | sample MAT01_FD_78092 | JGI IMG/M metagenome (GOLD analysis project Ga0105044, IMG submission 78092) | Freshwater microbial communities from Lake Fryxell liftoff mats and glacier meltwater in Antarctica - MAT-01 | ecosystem: Environmental > Aquatic > Freshwater > Ice > Liftoff microbial mat | place...
ACAAAGAAGACGGCCCTACCAACGGCACCACTTTTACGCCTTCCCGATGCGCCAAGGCTACAATGACCGCCCCTGGATCGGCCACGCCGGGGCAGCCCGCTTCAGAAAGCAAGCCGATGTCTTTGCCTGCGGCCAGGGCTTCGCGAAAGGTGGCTTCAGCATCTTCCGGGGCATGGTGTTCGCCTATTTCCGTAAAAATCATTTCCTGCAAGGGCTTGTTGAGTCCCAGCGATTTCACAAAATGCCGGGCGGTTTTGGCGCGTTCTACGATGAAGACATCGAGTTTTTGCACGATTTCAATGGTATGCGCGGGCAGGGTGTGCAGGGCATTTTCGGCAATAGGGGTAGGGATGAGGTAAAGTGTCAAGGCGGATTGGATTTGCGGCAAAAGTAGGGAATTCGATGGTGGTTGTTTGTTGATAGTTGTTTGTTGATCGTTCGCGTTGGGTTTGGTATTAAGGTGTGTTTGGCCAAAGTATCTTGAAATACTTTAAGCAACGCGCTGGTAGCACCGCGTTCACGCGGTCTGGATGAGGGCCTTCAGGCCCGCGAAAAAGGGTATGGACATTATTTTTTACCTAACATTATTTTTTTTATGCTTTCCGAGCCCTAAAGTACCTCTTCCGGACCGCGTGAACGCGGTGCTACCTGCGCGTTAGTTTGGCGTTGTGGCCTATTCGGCTAAAATATCAAGATTTACCTTAGCTTTTGCGTGGAGGGGTTCGTCGATTTTCAATTGGCCGCAATAATATTTAGTTGCTTCACACCATTTCATTCCCCAAAAGATGCCATATTTGCTTCAATTTGAGCGAAAGAGGATAAATGTTGAAAAACAAAAGCACCCTTCACCCCAAAGCCAGGCAATACCCGAGCAAATGAGAACGAACAACTATCAGCCAGCAACTAAAAATGAAAAGACCCAAAAAAGGCGAATACGCCCCTTTCCACGAAACATACCTCAACATGGTGCCACCGCGCGGTACACCACTCAGCTTGCTCCGAAAATCATTTCGGGAAACACAACTGTTGCTCACCGGGCTACCCGAGGAAATGGGCGATTTCGCCTACGCTCCCGGCAAATGGACCATCAAACAATTGATGATGCACCTGATCGATACCGAACGGGTGTTTGCCTATCGCACCCTCTCGTTTATGCGGGCCGACCGGATCGGGCTGCCGGGGTTCAACCAGGATTTTTGGATGGAACAGGTGGATGTCTCTGGCCGTACGACCAAAGATTTGCTCAAAGAATGGAAGGCAGTGCGCGACAATACCATTTTCCTTTGCCAGCAGTGCAGCGAAGAGCAGTCCAAATTTACCGGTGTGGCCAGCAATTGGAAGGTTTCGGTGCGTGCCTATTTTTTCATCATTTTAGGGCACCATTTGCATCATTTGGCGGTAATACGGGAAAAATACCTGGTGGAAGCTGAAGGGTAATACTACCTGTCCTGATCAACGAATATTAATAAACCCTGCCCGCGATTTTTTCGCGCCCTCCATGGAAGTCGTGCGGTAGTGTTCCAATTCAATGATGTAATATTTCATTCCCGCCGTGGCAGAGAGCTTGAAAATGGAAGAAAAATCAATGGTGCCGTCGCCAACTTCAATCGACTCGCGTTTGTCCGTATCTGCCATATCTTTTACGTGGCAAAGCTCCCATCGGCCAGGGTACAGTTTCAACCAATCGATGGGATTGTGTTTGGCAAAAGCCACCCAATACATGTCCATTTCCATGGTGACGAGTTTCGGGTCGGTTTCATGTAGCAGCCACTCGATGAGCAGCCGCCCATCGGGACCACGTTTCGTGTATTCAAAATCGTGGTTGTGGTAGCCGAATTTCATGCCCGCTTTTCGGCAGTATTCGCCCACAGCGTTGAAAGCTTCTACCATTTTGGCGATGCGTCCGCGTTCATCATCACCCATCCAGGGGTTTATGACATAGCTTTGGCCAATACTTGCCATATCGTCAAGAGCCTTTTTCAGGCTGTCGGAAAGTATTTTCCCGTCCCAATCGCCGGAAGTGACCGGGTGGTGGCAAGAAGGCGTTGACATGCCATTGTCTTTCAACATCTTGGCATAATCGGCAATCGGCACGTTGAACATTTTCCCCTCTTTGTAGCCAAAGCCTTCTACTTTGCGGTAGCCCATTTGCCCCAAAGCAACAATCGTAGAAGCCGCATCAATGCCCATAGCATCCCGGACGCTCCAAAGTTGGAGGCCTAAATTTGTGGTAGGGTAAGCCCCCATATCAAAAGGCAGTTTGTGCGCAGCCAGGGCAGTGCCAGCCAGGGCCAGGGAAGTGGTTTTGAGGAAATCGCGGCGATCAAGATGTTTCATGTTGAATATATTTTTCTGCAAAAAAAGCAAAGTTCCACCAATAGTTGGTGCTTCTGTATAAATTTGTTGGCTGTTGGCTGTTGGCTGTTAGCCGTTAGCTGTTGGCCTTTTAGGCATACACCGTAACTATTGGATGTTTTTGTATTTTTGGCCCGAACATTTTTGTCATCGTCAAAAGCTATTCCTCAACCTTAGCCCAAGCATTAAAGGTGTATGCCGCCCCGTCTACCGTCTACCGTCTACCGTCCACCGTCAAAATCATGATCCAAGTCCTACATATCTCCGCAGAATGTTACCCCGCCGCCAAAACAGGCGGTTTGGGTGATGTCGTTGGCTCTTTGCCGAAGTACATGAACCAGGCTGGTGTATTATCCGCCGCCATCATCCCTAAATATTCCCTTAAGTGGATAAACGGCCGCGAGTGGGTCACCGTGTACAGCGGTGCCATTCGTTCCGACTGGCGGCATATCCCGTTTTCGGTGCAGCAGGAGAAAGGCAATGCGCTCGGTTTTCCTTTTTTTGTGGTAGATATTCCAGGGCTGTACGATCGTCCGGGTATTTACAACGACCCTGCTGGCTGGTCTTATGAAGATGAACTGGAGCGCTACCTGGTGTTCCAGCAAGCGGTATTGCAATGGGTGGTTTCTTTCCCGGAAAGCGAGCGACCACGGGTGCTGCATTGCCACGACCACCATACTGGTCTGATTCCTTTTATGGTGAAACACTCGCCTGATTTTCGGCCGCTCGCCAATACACCAACGGTTTTTACCATTCACAACGGTCAATATCAGGGTGCTTTTAGTTGGAAAAGCCAAGCTTTGCTGCCGTATTATGATGCCTGGGCAAGGGGGTATCTTGATTGGAACAATACCATAAACCCTATGGCTTCCGCGGTGAAATGCGCCTGGGCCGTTACCACGGTTTCGGAAAGTTACCTGTACGAGCTGCATGAAAAAAGCCTTGGTTTAGAGCCTTTGTTTAAGTCAGAATGGCAAAAAGAATACGGGATTATCAATGGCATTGACGCGCAGGTATGGGACCCGGAAACGGATTCGGCTTTAGCATATCGGCTGGAGCCTGCCAACGAAAAAACATCGGCAGCAGAACAAATACGCGCCTTTAAGCGAAAAAATAAACAGGTGTTGTGCGAATGGTTTGGCTTGCCGGAGGATAAGCCTTTGATCAGTTTCATCGGGCGCATGGTGAGCGAGAAAGGCAGCGATTTGTTGCCGGATGCTTACAAAAGCTATATCCATGCGGGTGGTTCGGGCAGCTTCCTGGTGCTGGGCACGGGGGAGACCTGGACACAAAATGAGTTCCGGCAAATGTCGCATCAATACATGGGCCGCGTCAGTGCGGTCATCGACTACAACGAATCCCTGGCCCACCAAATTTATGCTGGGTCCGATTTCCTGATCATGCCTTCGCGGGTAGAACCTTGTGGCCTCAACCAGATGTACTCCATGCGCTACGGTACCATCCCGATTGTGCGCAGCATAGGCGGCTTGAAAGATACAGTGCCTGATATCGCCGAGCCAGATGGCAGCGGGCGCGGTATTCGGTTCGACAATTTCAGTCTGAACGACATCGGCTACGCCATTCACCGTGCTGCTTCCATGTGGCACAACGAACCGCGTATCATTGACATCCTGCGCCAACGCATCATGTCCATCGACTTTTCCTGGGAAAAAGCAGTGCAGCAATATTTCAATGCCTATCGGCGGATCGGCGCACACATTCAGGTGGCCAAAGCACAAAAAGAGCTGCCCAAGGAACAGCCTGTCGCGCCAACAGCTCCGGTGAAGCAGGCTGTTAAAACGGAGCTGCCCGCCCCGGAAAAAGCAGCTACTAAACAAGCCGTTAAAACTGAAAAGCCTGCTGCGCCAAAGGTAGCGGTGAAACAGGTCGTGAAAACCGAACAACCTTCCACGGAAAAAGCAGCAGTAAAGCAGGTATTGAAACCTGAAAAGCTTGCCGCGAAAAAAGCCAAGCCGCAGCCCGCCTCAAAGGACAAAGCGCCCAAAAAGCCCGCCGTGAAAAAGCCTGTTGCCGATAAAAAGCCTGCGGCGATTAAAGGCACTGGAACCAACCCGCCTGCAACCATCAAACAATCAACACCCGCCCCTGCTCCCAATCGCGCCAAGGCCGTGAAAACGACCCCCGTCAAGCTAAAGACGGAGAAGCCAAAATCTAAGAAGAAATAGTGCCTTCAGCGCACTTTCCGTGGACGGATGCTTACAGCAGGACAACTCAGGGTAAGGGAGGCAGTTGGGATTTAGGGTAACTGGATGGTTAGCTTTATCATGCGGGTTGGTCTCGCATTCGGGTTAAATTTTTGACGCGGAAATATGTGAGGTCAAGGAATTTTCCAAATAAATCATAAGATTATTACCTTCACCGCATCCAATTTTACTGCCCACTTTCGAAAAAACAACAGCACCATGATAAAGATGATTTCCATAATTCTTGGAGGTGGCGCAGGCAGCCGCCTTTTCCCCCTCACGGAGAAGCGCTCCAAACCAGCTGTGCCCATCGGCGGCAAGTACCGACTGATTGACATCCCCATTTCGAATTGTATCAATTCTGGGGTAAAAAGGATGTTCGTGCTCACGCAGTACAACTCAGCTTCCCTCAATGCACACATCAAAAACTCCTACAATTTCGACCAGTTTACCCAAGGTTTTGTGGATTTGCTCGCCGCCGAGCAAACGCCCAATAACTCCGGCTGGTTTCAAGGCACCGCCGATGCCGTGCGCCAATGCCGCCAGCACTACGAGCGCCACGATTTTGATTACATCTTGATCCTTTCCGGCGATCAATTGTATCAGATGGATTTTGAAAAGATGGTACAACACCACATCGCCCAAAATGCAGAGGTTACCATCGCTTGCTTGCCCGTGGATGCCAAAGATGCCACTGGGTTTGGCATTATGAAAGTGGACAGTGATGGCTATATCCCGCGTTTTATTGAAAAACCCGATACTGATCTGTTGCCCGACTGGGAAAGTGAAGTTGGCCAGGCCAATAAAAAGCGGGGCCGCCATTACCTCGCTTCCATGGGCATCTACATTTTCAACCGCAAAGTGCTGAGCGATTTGTTTGATGAACACCCGGAGGCCACTGATTTTGGCAAGGAAATACTGCCCAATGCCATCGCTGAAGGCCGCAAAGTATCGGCATATCAATACGAGGGCTACTGGACTGATATTGGTACCATCCATTCCTTTTTCGAAGCCAATATTGAATTGACCGACCATATACCTTCATTCAACTTGTTCGACAACCGGCATTCCATTTACACCCGTGGTCGTATGCTGCCACCGGCTAAATTCTACGGCGGCACCCAACTCAACCGCGCCCTTATCGCAGAGGGTTCCATCATTCATGCACGGGTGATCGACGGTTCTATCATCGGCATTCGTTCAAGGATTGGGGAAAATACCGTCATTAAGGATTCTATTGTGATGGGCAACGATGTTTACCAGACCTTGCAGGAAATTGCCAACAGCAACGACGATATTCCGCTCGGCGTTGGGCATTACTGCCATATAGAGCACGCCATACTCGACAAAGATTGCCGCATTGGCAACAATGTCATCATCAAGGGCGGCACACATTTGCCCGATGTTACGAATGATGAATTTGTGATCCGGGATGGGGTTGTTGTCGTGAAAAAGGGAGCGATGATACCAGAAGGCACCAGGATCATGTGATTTTAAACACAACATAAAATGATAATTGTACAAGACAAGCTCGTCAGCGACGACGTAGTGGAAGAGAATTTTATTTGCAACCTGTCGGCTTGCAAAGGGGCTTGTTGCTGGGAGGGCGACTATGGTGCGCCGTTGGAAGATGCAGAATTGGCCATTCTCGACTCGATTTATGAAGATGTGAAACCCTTTTTGAGCCCGGCAGGCATTGCCGTGATTGAAGCAACGGGCAAACACGCCTGGTACAACGGCATGGGCAACGGCACGCCCCTCATCGACGGAGGCCCCTGCGCATACCTTACTTATGATGTGCTGGGCATCGCATCTTGCGGGATCGAACGGGCCTGGCAGGCAGGCGCTACCCATTTTCGGAAACCCATTTCCTGCCACCTCTACCCCATTCGGATCTCGGTTTTTGATGCTACGGGCACGGAAGCCATTAATTACGATCGCTGGGATATCTGCTCTGCGGCCTGCACCCTGGGCGACAAGGAACAGGTACCAGTGTACCAGTTTTTGAAAGAAGCCTTAATCCGGAAATTTGGGGAGGATTTTTATGAGGAGTTGGATGGAGCGGCTCAATTTATGAAATCTGAAAAGGATCGATAAGCAATCCTAATACATGTCATTTCATGTTTGAGGGGAGAAAAATATGCATGAGCACGGGTGTTTTTGGATTGAGCGGAGTGAGAATTTGTCAACTTTTTTTTCAAGTTGACAAATTTGACTCAACTCCAAAATACAGTTTGAAATGCTGTTTTGGGCAACCCAGGCAATTTAATTTTGATACAATCCCGAATAAGTTGCCACCAATTCAGCCCTCACCTAGCCCCTAATTACAAACAAATAAAATTATTTTCTTGAAATAATTTGTTTATTAAAACAAAGTGTTTATTTTTGTGCTGTCATTTAAAGCATTATACAACAGCACAGTTATGGCACTCGAAGTATTCGAAAGCAAAAAAGGCACGAAAGTGGTCACAGTTTCCAGCCTGTTCTCCACATTAAAACTCCCTGTTCGGCAGTATGGCACCCTTGTTCGGCGCTGGTTGCGGGATGTTTATGAGTTCAGCGATGGCATGCGCAAGCCACAGCCTTATCGGGATTTCGCCAAGCGTCCCCGCCCCGGCGATCCCATTGAGGACTTTTTCATCACCCTGGAGCTGGCGAAGCTCATTGCCCTGCGCACCAACAGCAAGAACAAGCTTAAATACGCCCGACTACTTGATGTGGTGGCACAGAATGGGCAATTGAATTTGTTTCAGGTGGCGGCTTGAGGGAATGGAGGGCACCTCCACCTCCACCTACACCTCCACACCGGGCGATGCCCGATGATAGCTATTTGGCCCCTACAGGGTTCATGGGTGCATCCTACGTCGAGCGGTGCACAAACCTCGTAGGTCTTAAACCTCCGCGCCCTCCCCCAAAAACTTGGTTTTTGGGGGAGGGCGCGGAGGTTTAAGACCTACGAGGTTTTTAGGATATCGCAATACCGTCCTCATGACTGAGGCTTTCAGGCATCAAGAAAGCTACTTCAAATGGATGTTTTTGAACATTGCTGTTACCATCAGCTATGCCATTTTTCAAGGATTATTCTGAGAAACCATAAAAATTGCCCAACCTTACGGATATGAAATACACTTGCTTATTCGTCGTCCTTTTTTTGACAAATTCCCTCTTGGCCCAAAGCCCCGAACCGGAGCGCTTGCTCGATTTCAAAGCCGAAGCCAATGGCGATGTATTTGAATTTACGCCCATCATGCCACCTTTGATACAGAAAGCGGGCGCACCGGCAGCGTTCTGGACGTATTTCTGGGAATTTGGCGACGGCAGTTTCAGTCGGGAAGAAAACCCCAGCCATATCTACGCCCTGTCGGGAAATTACATGGCCAGCCTCGATGCCACCGCCCATTACGACGACGGGAAACGCGCCAAACGAAAAAAGAAAGGATTCGAAAGTACCAAATCATCCAACGGAGGTTCTGCCACCGCCGATGTATTCGACCCAAAATCGCGTCAGATGCTGGCGATGGAAGCCAATAGCCAGCCAAAAGCGACAGAGGAAATTACCCTTGTTATCAGTTACCGCAACCTGGGTATGGTACAAACCGATGGGAGGCTGCACCTGTTTTTTAACGAGAAAAAATTCCCTGCCCGGCACTTCGAATTTGTGGAAGCCCGCACCCATTTCAGGGAATATCCAGACAACAGTACTTCTGAGGTATTGCCCATGGACAATTCCGAGTTGCTGGGCTTTACAATCTTACCAATACGTTCCTCCGGGCTGGCAAACACCAACCTGTCTGGCGATTTTCCACCTGCCGTCATCATCCAAGAAATGCTGAATGCTGCTAGGGGCACGTATCGGGCCGAGAACGCCTGGCGTTTCAACAACCTGAAACCGGGCGAAACCCGCAATATTTTTGTGAGCCTGGCCTGTACACCCAACATGCTGCGCGATACCAACGCCTTCATCCATTTGGAAGCCATTTTTGCGCCATTTGACCCCGTGGTTGCCCCCGAAAAATATGTCTACGAAATTGAAATTGTGAGCTCCCACGATCCCAATGCCATTGCCGTTTCGGACAACCGGGTAAACTATCGCATCCTGGGCAGCAAAAAACTCGATTATAAAATCCAGTTTCAAAACAATGGCGAAGGCCCTGCCAGCACTGTAGCAGTAAAAGTAGATGTGCCAAAAGGCCTGAAGATGGGTGACATGCGACCCGTAGAATGGTATCCTAAATGTCCCATTTGCCCTAAATTGCCAGATACCCGAAGCTGCCTCGACACAGCGATCGTAGATGGTGCCCTGGTATTCACCTTTAGAAATATTTACCTGCCGGGAAGCCGACAAAAAGACCTGGTCGATCGCGATTCCAGCAAAGGCTTTGTCAAATACCGCATCCAGGCGGCACGCGATATGCCCAAACTGCCCTTTAAAAGCCGCGCTAAAATTGTGTTTGATAAGAACCCGCCCATTTTCACCAATTACACCAAAACAGGTTTTAAAGTGGGCAAATCGCCGGGCCTAAAGGCGGGGTATGGCTTCCAGCCAAATTTTGAGAAAAATGTAGCTGGTGAAGAAGAATCCTCAGCCTTCGTCCAAAATGGTTATTTTTTTCTGGGCGCCAGCCTCTCGCCCTACAAATCATGGCGCGTGTACCCGCAGGTAGAATTGCTGGCAGGCATACGCGATCGGAAGGATTTGCCGGCAGTGGAAAAGCATTTGTTGCTCACTACCATGCCCAATAACGGCATTGCCCAGCTCGATTCCATACTCGTTGATACCATTACCCGTAGCAGCAGGGGATTTGTATCCTTTGAACTGCCCGTTTTGCTGCGCAAAAACTTTAACCCGTTTTTTGGTGCCGGTATCGGTGCCTCAGCACGGATTATGCTGGAAAACGGCGAAACCAAAACGGAAAGCTCCCGCACCCAGATTGACTGGTCATTTACAGACAGCCCAACAGGCTTTGTTTTGGATAGAAAAGTAGATAAGGAGCCTGTTGAGAACAGTACGGAGAAATTCCGCGCAACACGTTACCGCTATTCCATTTTTGGCGACCTAACGTTCGGTTCCGTGCGCGCAGGACCGAATGTGGGCGTACGCGGTGGGGTAGTTTTTGGAGGGGACCGTGCTCAGGGGTTTGTGCAGGTTTCGGTAGAGATGAAGTTATGAGGGCTTTCACACGGGTTCCCACACCGGGCGCACCGGGTACCCACACCCGGGTACCCACACACCCGGGTACCCACACCCGGGTACCCACGCCCGGGTACCCACACCCGGGTACCCACACACCCGGGTACCCACACCCGGGTACCCACACCCGGCACCCACACACCCGGGTACCCACACCCGGCACCCACATAGGGCGCTGCCCCATGTTAGAGATTTCGCCCTTTCAGGGCTATGCGTGAAGAATCCCAGGAAAGTGCCCTATTTTGCCCCTTAAAATCCAGGGCAAATGCCTCCTTTTCGCGTTCAAATCTTCCTGATCTTTTTACTTGTTGCCCCCTGCTTCTTGCTGGCCCAGCCCTACGCTGATCCCGCTCAATACGACATCCCCATCGAGCACTATTATGTTTATGGTCCCGCAGACAGCTTTTTGTTTTATTCAGCAGCCAAAGCGGATTTGGCCCGCAGGCAAAACAACTTGGGTGTTTGGCTTACTACCCGGATGGATGTGTCCGATTTTTTCTACGAAACCGATCAATACCAGGCTGCGTCCCGCTACCTCGATGAAACTTGGGCCGGAAAATGGCGGGAGCCACGGAGCGAAGAAGAATGGAGCCTTTGCTGCTACGTTCAATCAAATCGTGGAACCGATCTGGTGCAGGCCGGCAAAATGATGCAAGCCATTGCCGCATTCCAGGATGCTGCCAGCATGTACGAGCGCTTCCGATTCGAGGATTTTGATGCCATTGAATTCATATACAAGCCGCTGGGCAACTGCTTCACCCGACTTGGCGACGACGACAAAGCCTTAGCAGTGTTCTTTAAAACGCTGATGCTCCCGGGTGACAATGAAACCATGGCCGGCGTGTATTGCAACATTGGCATCGCCTATTGGAATAAAGGCGATTACGAGGCGGCAGAGAAATACCAGCGGCAGGGCTTGGGCTTTCAGGATGTCTCGAAACTCAAACGAGCCTTGTTGCTGGGTGCGCTCGCACAAGTAATGCTCGATAAAGGACAGCTGCAACAAGCCGCCCGCAGTGCCGATGAATCCTTGAAACTGCTGGCATCGAGAAGTTCTAAAGGACTAGCCCTGGAATACCGCAGCTATTCCCGGCGAACGGCAGGAATAGCCAAGCTACGGTTGGGAAAATTATCCGAAGCCCTACTATTGCTTCAGGGAGCCCGCAGCGATGCTGAACAGGTTTTTGGCGCGCAGTCCCGCGAACTGGGCAAAATCTATATTGCCCTGGCTGAATTGTATTTATTGCGTGTTAATACCCGGCTAGCGATGGATGCCGCCAACCGCGCATTAAGTGCTGTGCTGCAAGGTTTTCAACCAATCAGGCCGGAAGAGAACCCCAGGATTGCCAGTTTTTACGAAGAAAATGTGATTTTCGAAGCGCTGGCGGTAAAGGCCGCAGCAGCGCAACAAGCCTATACTAAAAGCGGTAACTCCGGCTGGCTTACCTTGGCCCTCGACTGCCACGACCTCGCCTGGAAAGCGGAAACCCAACAGCGAAAAACATTTCAGTACAGCAGCTCAAAACTGAATTTGCAACGCAGCAGTCGCGAACGGGAGCTGTCGGCCATGCGGGTGGCACGGCTGCTTTTTGAAAAAACAGGAGCGTCGAAATACCTGGACAAAGCATTCTCGATTGCCGAACGCAGCAAAGCCTCGCTGCTCAACGACGCCATGCAGGACAACCTCGTGCGGCAGCGTCTGGCGGAAAGCGACCGTCGTTTTTCGGAACTCAACACCTTGCGCCAGCATTTTTCCGCGTTCGAAAAGCAGATACTGCTGCACCCTGACGACAAACTACTCCCACAATGGCGCAGCGAAGCTGATGCGCTTTCTGTACGGATCAATGAACTGGAATCAGCGCTCAGCGCTGCGTATCCGCAACTCGCCGAGCAGCAATTGGCAACGGCCCTGGATGCACAAAACAGTCTCCAAGATGGGGAGGCATTGGTGGCGTATTTTGTTGGCCCTGCGTATATCGAAGCCTTTGTTTTTCAGCAGAATAAAGCAGCACAATGGTTTTCCTTTGAAAATTCAGCGTCCCTGAAAGGCTTGCTTGAGCAGTATTTAGCCTATTTTGAAAACCAGAATGCCATACTGAACGATCCTCAGGGCTATTTGAATGCCGCTTATTTGCTTTGGCAAAAACTCTTGCCGGCGGAACTGGCAAGCGCGCAAATCATCAACATTGTACCGGATGGCTTTTTGAATTTTATTCCCTTTGATGCCTTGGTGACAGCGCCACCTGAAGTTGGAATTACATTGCGCAATGCACCCTATTTGATACGACGGCAGCAGGTTCGCTACGCTTGGTCGCTGAGTGTGTTGGGGCAGCAAAAAAAACTGAAATCCAACGCAGGGGACTACGCCCTTTGCCTGGCACCCGGCTTTGCCAAAGGAGCACGAGGGTTGGCCCCTTTAAATTCCCTTGCCTC
>Ga0105044_10011303_pt1 | contig 12181 bp, 12 predicted proteins | sample MAT01_FD_78092 | JGI IMG/M metagenome (GOLD analysis project Ga0105044, IMG submission 78092) | Freshwater microbial communities from Lake Fryxell liftoff mats and glacier meltwater in Antarctica - MAT-01 | ecosystem: Environmental > Aquatic > Freshwater > Ice > Liftoff microbial mat | place...
CTCGTCGCTACCGACGGAGATCCCGAGCACCTGCCCGGTCGCCGTGGTGTCGCCTGCGCGGAGGGCGAGCCGGCGGCGGATCGCGAACGGATCCTCGCCGCGGGCGCGCGCGAGCTTGTCGATCTGACGCTCGTACGGGAACGTCGTCTGCGGTGCACCGAAGCCGCGGAAGGCGCCGTGCGGCGGATAGTTCGTCGCGACGCAGCGGCCGCGAATCCGGACGATCGGGCAGCGATACGGCCCGGCCGCGTGGAGCACGCCGCGCGACAACACGACCGGCGACAGCGTGACGTACGCGCCGCCATCCATCACGACATCGACATCGATCGCGAGCAGCTCGCCGTTCGCATCGACCGCGAGCCGATGCCGCGTGCGTGAGGGGTGACGCTTCGTCGTCGCGGCGATGTCCTCGTCGCGGTCGTAGACGATCTTGACCGCGCGACCGGCCTTCTTCGCGATCGTCGCGGTGTGCGCGGCGAGCATCGACGGATACTCCTCCTTGCCACCGAATCCGCCGCCGGTCACCGACTGGGAGATCACGACATCTTCGGGCTTGCAGCCGAGGAAGTGCTTCATCGCCTTGTGCACGTAGTACGGGCACTGCATCGAGCCGACGATGTAGCACTTGCCGTCCCGCTCATCCCAGTGAGCCATCATCGCCTGGGTCTCGATGTACATCTGCTCCTGCGGCGAGGTCGAGTACGTCCCGTCGATCACCTGCGCGGCATTCGCGAACTGGGCCTCGAGCTCCGCGTCGTCGACGTGCCCCTTGCGGATCAGGAACTGCTTGAAGATGTTGTCGGAGCCGTAGATCGTTTCGGTGACAGCGAGCGCGTCGTCGATCGAGAGCACCGCGGGCAATCCGCGGATCCTCGGCTTGATCGCATGCGCTGCCGCGAACGCCATCGTCCGGGTCGGTGCCGCGACCACGGCGAGCGCCTCGTCGGCGTGCATCACGGTGCCGCCGATCGGAACCAGCGCGATCTGATCGTCCTCGATCAGCCGGATCGAGTTGGCGCCCGGGATGTCCTCGGCGGTCGCGACCACGACCTGCGACCAGTCGAACGCCGGATCGCGCTCGAGCGCCTCGAGCACCCCGTGCGGCACCTTCGAGCGCACGGTGACGCCGTGCCAGACGCCCGGCGCGTCGAGGTCGTCGAGGTAACGCGCGCTGCCGGTGACCTTCGCGACGCCGTCGACACGGGGCAGCGAGGCGCCGACCCGTGCGTTGGGAGAACGATCCATCGCAGGATCTAACCCCAACGAAGTAACGGAGTAAATGTCAGCGGCGGCGGGCTTTGGCCCGGTGGAGCCGGTCCGCGAACGGCCGCAGCATCTGCCGCGGGGTCTGCTTCGCGCGGACCTGGTTGACCTGCATTTCCTCGAACACCACCGTGCCGGTCGCGCCGGTGACGATGCCGAGTGGGAGGCCGGTGGGATCGTCGTCGAGCGAGAGCACGGTCTCGCGGATCGCGTCGTAACCGCCTGGTATTTTTATGCTGATCAGCTCGTCGATGTTGACCGTGTCGGTGGCGATCGGGTTGAAGACCTCGTCGGGTGCCGGCAGCACCGGATACCGCAGCGACGTCGCGGGCGTACCGATCGGCGCCGCGATCTGCCAGCCCCAGGCGAGGACCGCCGGGGTGTCATGGCTGAAGAACGCCGAGCCGACGACGAAGTCGGGCGACACCCCGCCAGCGTCGATGGTCCACTCGATCTGCTTGGCCGTGATGTCGTAGGTCGCCGGGCCGGTGTAGTCGGCGAGCAACGTGGCCGCGAGCGAGCGCGAGTACGCGGTCGTGGCTGGGCCCCACTCGAGGACGTTATGGACGCCGTTCGCACCGCCGAAGAACCGGCCCGACGTGATCTGGAGCGCGCCGGCGATCACCGGTCGCGGGGTCGCGGGGGTGATGCCAGCGCCGGTGTCGACGAGCGCGCTGTTGGACGACATGAACTGCGGGCCGCGCACCGACGCCACCACGTCGGTGACGTCGAACGACCCGATCGTCGCCGGGAGGCTCGTGTACGCCCATGTCACTTGCTCGACATCGGCGTACACCTGGTCGGTGAGATCGATGATCGCGGCCACGGCCACGTTCGCCTTGTGGATCGATCGGACCGGCGTGTTGGTGCCGTCGAAGACCACGATCGTGAGATCGGTGGTCGCCGTGCAATGCTGGAGGGTCACGAGGCCGCCGACCGCACCGCTCCCCGAGCCGCTGCCCGCGCCATTGGTGATGTCGAGGCTGCCATCGATGCACGGCCCGAACAGCAGGTACGACGCCGGGATCACCGTGGTGTCGGGATTCGCGAGGATCGTGACGTTGATGCCTTGTTGCGCCAGCCCTCGGCTGAGCACGAGCTCGTCGCCTGGTTTGACCCCCGAGAACGTCCGCAGGTCGGTCGGCGACGCGACGCCCTGCGGCAGGCCTCTCGCTGGGAAGGGGTCGATCGCCGTCACGAACCCACCCATCTCCATCACGGCCGAGGCGACGCCGTTGACGTCGGTCATCGACGCCAGCACCAGCGTCGAGTCGGAGTTCTGGAAGTAGACCTTGACACCTATCCGCGGCAGCCCGTCGGCGGTCACCGTCAGCTTCACCAGCCCCGTGACCGCGGTATCCGGCGTGCCATCCGGAGCGGGCGGCGTGTCGGGGAGGCCGTTGAACTCGTCGTCGCCACAGGCGGCAAGCGCGAACGCGATCACGAGAAGACTACGCATCCGGCGATGGTAGACGGCCCCCACTGCAATGTCTCGCGCGTTACCATGCGGCCGTGCATCAGCGCACGGTCGATGGAATGCCCGTCTCGGCGGTCGGGGTCGGCGAGTTCGGGCTCGCCACCGCCGACGCGCGCGGGGTGCTCGACATCGAGCGCACACTTCACCACGCGCTCGCGAGCAACCTCTCGCTGGTCGAGGTCGCCGACGAGGAGGGCGCCGAGCGCATGGTCGGCGACGCGGTCCGCGTGCTGCGGTTGCGCGATACCACGATGGTCGCGACGCAGATCCCCGCACTCGCCGCGCGCGCGCGCGATGGACTGACTGAACGATTGCCGCCGGGACACGTGCAGCAGCGGGTCGAGGCCAGCTTGCGGGCGACGAAGTTCGAGGCGTTACCACTCGCGATGATCTCGCTGTCGACGGCGTGGCTCGCATCGCCTGCGTGGCCGGAGCTCGCGGGCACGCTCGCGAAGCTGACGCGCGAAGGCAAGGTCCGGCGCTGGGGCGTGCACCTCGATCTCGCCGCGGCCGAACGCGAGGGCCGGCTCGCCGACGAGCTCGCGACGGCGCTGACGCTGCGCGATCCGTTCTGCGCGATCTCGATCGCGTTCTCCGCGTGCGATCGCCGAGGGGTGCCGCTGCTCGAAGGCTCTGCTCGTCCCGTCGCGCCGAAGCAACCCAGGCCGAGATCCACCGGCTTGATCGTCAGCCTCGCCGACCTCGACGACGACATGCTGCTGGCGGATCCGCAGCTCGCCGCGCTCGCGGGTCGCATCCCGAGCACACCCGCGGAACCCGGCGAGCCGATCCGCAGCTTGCCGATCCTCGCGCGCGAGCCGCTCGCCGGTGGTGCGCTCGCCGGCACGCTCGGTCCCGGGATGAAGCTGTCACCACGCGACGATCGCCACGCGATCGATGCCGCGATGCTCGAGCGGATCGCGGTCGCCGTGGCCACGCTCGCGATGCTGACGCGCGAGGAGCCGCCTGCTGCGCGTTCGTGCGAGGTGGCGCGCACGACGTTCGAGCGCGGCCGGCGTCCCGACCATGTCGAGGCCAGGACCCTCGCCGAGCTCGCGCTCCGGTTCGTCCTCGATCGCGGTGCGATCGCGATGCCGCGCCTGCATCGTCGCGAGCACGTCGGTACGGCGATGGCCGCGATCATCGCGCCGCCGCTCTCGGCAGCCGTTCACGAGCGCCTGCTCGCCGTGTTGACGTAACGCCAACCGCGCGAAAATTAGACACCTGAACGGATTTACAGTACTGTCCATTTCACGTGAAGTCTCGCGAGACTGACAACCCTCACAACCGCTTCCAGCCGATCGCGGTCGAGTACGACGAGGGCGATGGACCGCCGCCTTCGCCGGTCACGATCATCGAGGATCACGCGCGATCGATCCTGTCGGAGAACGACTCGCCGGACCTCGGGTTCTCGTTCAGTGCGAACCCATATCGCGGCTGCCAGCACGCGTGCAGTTACTGCTACGCACGGCCCACGCACGAGTATCTCGACCTCGGCGCTGGCACCGACTTCGACACCAAGATCGTCGTCAAGCGCCAGGCACCCGAGCTCCTCCGCGCCGCCTTCGAGAAGCCGAGCTGGAAGGGCGCCACCGTGATGTTCTCCGGCGTCACCGATTGCTACCAGCCGATCGAGAAAGATCTCGAGATCACGCGCCGGTGCCTCGAGGTCTGCCTCGAGTATCGCAACCCGGTCAGCGTGATCAGCAAGAGCGCGCTCGTCGAGCGCGATCTCGATCTGTTCCTCGCCCTCGCGAAGGAAGCGCGGTTTCACCTCTCGGTCAGCCTCGCGTTCACCGACAACGAGATGTCGCGCGCGATCGAGCCGTGGGCCGCGAGCCCGGATCGCCGGTTCAAGGTGATCGAGACGATGGCCAAGGCGGGCGTGTCGGTCGGCGTGATGTGCGCGCCGATCATTCCGGGCGTCAACGATAGCCAGCTCGTCACGTTGCTCGAGCGCGCCGCCGAGGCCGGCGCGACCTCGGCGGGCTGGACGCTGTTGCGCTTGCCCGGCGTCACCCGCGACGTGTTCGAGGATCGCGTGCGCGTCGCGCTGCCACTCGCCGCCGACAAGATCATCCATCGCATTCGCGAGACGCGCGGCGGCAAGCTGTACGACGCGCGGTTCGGCGTGCGCGGCCGCGGCGAGGGGCCGTACGCGGACATGATCGCGACGATGTTCGACACCACGATCAAGCGGCTCGGGTTGACCGCGCGCCTCGACGGTCACGACGAGGATGCCAAGGGCACCACGTTCCGCCGCCCGGCCAAGAAGTCGAACCAGCTGACGTTGTTCTAGAGCGTGATCGCCCAGCAGCGGTTGATCGTCGGGCCGCGCTCGGGGCGACGCGTGTCGGGCTGCTCGGCGAGCAGGCGCATCGCGTGCGGCGCGTAGATCTCGCGGACTTCCTCCTCGCGCACCGAGAACGGCGGACCGGCGAGCCCCGCTTGATCGTATTCGAACGTCACCACCACCGCGGGTGCATGTTCGACCAGCAACGCGCGCGTGTGTTGCGCGTAGCGAGCGCGCAACTCGGGCGGCAGCGCGACCAGCGCCGCGCGATCGTAGAGCGCATCGAACAGGCCACCGGCGATCGCCGGCTCGAACGTGAAGTAGTCGCCGGCAAAGATCGTGATCGGACCGTGCGTGTACTGCACGTGATGCGCGTGACTCGTGACCGCGGGCGTCAGCTGATGCTCGGCAAAGAACGCCTTCACCGCATCCTCGACCAGCTCGCATCCGATCACCGTGTGCCCGTTCGACGCGAGGAACACCAGATCCTCCGCCTTGCCACACAGCGGGACCAGCACGCGGCGAGCCTTGCCGAACAGCTCGACGTTCGCTGCGAGCATCTCGTTCGTCGTGCCCTCGTGAAACCCGATCTGACCTTCGCGCCAGCGATCGAACCAGAAGCTATCCATGGTCGGACCGTAGCCCGAAACTGTTTCGCGGGCCCTGGTGTGTTCGACCACGACCCGCGCGCCATCCTTCGACCACTCGTCACAGCCCCGCGCAGCCGAGCAGTCACACGCTGATGCGTGTGACGATCACGCCTGCCTGCTGGCACGTGATGCACGTCAACCGGATGATCCGCTCGTCGCAGCGTGCGCACGAACTGGTGATCCACGACCTGCGCCGCCGGCTCGAAGACGGCCAGGTCGCGCGCAGCAAACAGCAGGTCAGGAAGCCCGCGTAGCGGGTCCCGGAGTATCATCGAGCCTGGTGACGGACTTCGCCTTCGGCCTGCCACCGTCGCTCGGCAAGGATCCGGTGTTCGAGATGGCGCGCGAGTTCGCCGACGTGCTGTTCGCGGCGCGGTTCACCACCGTCGTACCCTACCGGAGCTACGAGGCGCTGCAGCAGGGGCTGTTCTCCGGCGAAGTCGATGCCGCATGGGGACCGCCGATCATCTGTGCGCGCGTCGAAGCTGCCGGCGGCATCGTCGCGCATCGCGCGATCCGCCGCGGCGGGACGACGTATCGCTCGGCGCTGATCTGCCGCAAGCAGGACCGCTGGGACCTCGGCATCGTCAAGAGTGGTGGCTTTCGTCCGCGTGCCGTGTGGTGTGACGCGTGGTCGATGGGCGGCTTCCTGCTTGCACGCTCGTTGCTCCAGGCGCAGGGGATCGATCTCGACAGTCAGCTCCTCAACCAGCGCTGGCTCGGCTCGTACACCGCCTGCTTCGATTCGCTCAACGAGTACGACGGCGATCTCACCGCGTCGTTCGTCGGCGCCTCCGGTGGGCTGGAGGCGATCTGGGGACCCCGTGTCGATCGGCTCCAGATCATCGCGCTCTCCGAGGAGTCACCGAACGACGGCATCGTGATCGCGCCGAAGCTCGACGACAAGCGCACGCTGCAGATCCGCGAGAACCTCCAGCAGCTGCTCGCCAACCGCGGCGCCCACAAGATCTTGTGCACGCAGTTCTCGGTCGAGGGTTTCGACAGCCCGCCGTCGAACATCTACGCGCCGCTACTCGACGTGATCGGCTGGACCGCGTTCCGCGAAGACATGTCCACCGGGCACTAGCGGCTCGCGGCCGCGGTCGGCTTCTCCGGAGCCACCTCTTGCGCATCGCAACGACGAGGTCGGCCGGCAACTCCGGCAGCTCCTGCGGCGTGGGCGGGATGGTGGCGTCGATCAGGGCACGCGCATCCGGAATTCACATCGAGGTCCCGGAGCGCGCGCGAGTTTCTTGTCGAGCGTAACCAGCGGTGCCGAGAGCGCCTCCGCGAGCGCGATGTAGCAACCGTCGTAGACCGTCACGTTCCGGCGCAGCTCCCACGCGCGCGGGGCAAGCAACGCGTAGGGATGGAGGCGAACTCGCAGGGCAAGCAGGTCGTCGTGAGCCATGCGCGCACTCTCGTCGGAGATGCTACCCGCCATCGCCGCGCGGCGGAGGATGTTGGCGACTTCGATCGGCATCAGGTGCGGCGCCGCGAGCGCGTCGGTCAGCAGGACCGACTCCGCCCAAAGACCGTCGACGCCGCCGTCGATGAGCGCCGCGACGACGACGGACGCATCGACAACCAGCGTCATCGACGATCAATATCCCGCAGGGCGAGGATCTGCTTGGCGGGCAGCCGAGACCCCGTCGCTTCCTTCCGCACGCGCGCCCGGGCGAGCACCTCGTCCACGAGCGGCTGCCGGGCGAGCTCGATCAGCTCGGCGCGCAGGTGCTCCTGGAGCGATCGGCCGGAGCGAGCCGCACGGGCTGCGAGGGTGTCGCGAACGCCACGAGGAACGTCACGGATCGTGATGGAGATCGACATAGCAGCATTTTGCATGCGGTAGCTGCACGATGCAAGCACCCGGTCTCCGCGGCGAACAAGGCGCGCCGCCGCTCCAAAGAGACCGAAGTGGATCGCGTCGAGCGGGCTCGCGAGAAGATGGGCCGTGCCTATCCCGCAGTGGTCAGGTGCTCGAGGCTGCCGCAGGTCCTCTGCGGTGAGGAACCGCTAGCTCGCGAGCACCCAGACCAGCGCGATCATCGCGACCGCGCACGTGACCGCCGCGATCCCGAAGGTCATCCTCGAGGACTTCGTGCCAGGTGCCTCGACGATCACCGTCGGCGCAGTCGGCAGATCCGGCTGCACGGCCGCGGGTGCGGAGGCCATCAACTCGCCGTGCAGATGACGCTCTGCCGGATCGCGAAACACCAGCTCGCAGTTGCCGAGCTCGATCTTCGCGCCGTCGCGCAGCATCGTCGGCTCGGCGATCTTCACCCCGTCGACGCGCGTGCCGTTCTTCGAACCGAGGTCGCGGATCGTCACGCCGTCCCAGCCCCGCACCAGCTCGACGTGCTCGCGCGACAGATCCTCGTCGAGCAGCACCCACGTCGCCTCGTCGCCTCGACCGATGATCCAGGTCGCCTCGGGCGGCGGCAGGTCGCGCTTCGATCCCGCGCCCGGACCACGCACGACTTCGATCGTCGGCGCCGCGTTGGTGCCCATCAGCCCGCGGATCAACTCGCGTGCGAGACTCTCGGTGCGCTGCGGCGACACGCTGCCGGTGGGCTCGACGCGCATCCTGACGCCGCCGATCGTCACCTCGACGGGCTTCACTTCGGACGCCCAGCTTCAGCCTTGTACTGGTAATAGCGCTCGAGGACCATCTTCAGATACTGCTGCGTGTGCTTGAACGGCGGTACCGTGTAGCCGTACTTCGCGAGCGAGCCGAGCCCGGCGTGATAGCCGGCGATCGTCAGCACCAGATCGCCGTCGACGCGATTCGCGAGCCAGCGCAACAGCCGCGTGCCCGTCATGATGTTGGTGCGCGGGTCGAAGATGTCGCCGGTCGCGCTTATGTCGATCTCGACCTGCGGGTGCACCTGCATCAGGTCCTTGCAGTCCATCGACGAGATCACCTTCGGATCGTAATCACTCTCGACCTTGATCACCGCGCGGATCAGCGGCACCGGGATCCGGTAGAGGTCCGAGGCCTCCTGGATGAACTGGTCGTAGCGGTGGAACCGCTCGGCCGTATTGTCGGTCGACGGGACCTTGTCGCAACGCTCGCAGGTGCCGCGCCGCGCCGCCGCCTTGGAGCCGCGATCCGGCTCCGAGCTCAGGACTCGCCTCCACTTGCCACCCGACGGCTTGATGTTCGTGAAGTGCGCGACGCCCTCGTCGTCGGTCCACGAGTAGACGTCGGCGTCCGACGCCCGGACCATCGCGATCACGAGCACCAGCACCACCACGAGCACGAACCGCACCGGCGAATCGTAGCGCTTGATCCTCCCGATGGGCAAACGCTGTATCGTCCGACGCCGTGGTCCACGAAACCGACTACCTCGTCATCGGCTCCGGCATTGCCGGGCTCAACTTCGCGCTGCTCGCTGCCGAGCACGGGCGCGTGGTCGTCGTCACCAAGAAGCGGCTGGACGACACCAACACCAACTGGGCACAAGGCGGGGTCGCCGCGGTGCTCGCCGACGACGACAGCTTCGAGCGTCATTTCGAGGACACGCTGGTCGCCGGCGATGGCCTGTGCGATCGCGACGTCGTCCAGATGTGCGTCGAGGCCGGACCCGCGCAGGTCGGGCGCCTGCTCGAGCTCGGCGTCCGCCTCGATCGCAAGCCCGACGGCTCGCTCGATCTGGCCCGCGAAGGTGCACACACCCGCCACCGCGTCGTGCACTGGACGGACGTCACCGGCCACGAGATCCAGCGCGCGCTGATCGAGAAGGTCACCAAGCACTCGAACATCACGCTGCTCGGCGAGCACCTCGCGGTCGATCTATTATCGATGGCGAAGTACGGCGGCGATCCGGCGTGCTTCGGGGCGTACGTGCTCGACAAGAGCAACGGCGACGTCAAGACGATCTGCGCGCGCGCCACCGTGCTCGCGAGCGGCGGCACCGGCAAGGTCTATGTCTACACGTCGAACCCCGACGTCGCGACCGGCGATGGCATCGCGATGGCGTATCGCATCGGCGCGGCGGTCGGCGATCTCGAGTTCGTCCAGTTTCACCCGACGGTGCTCTACCACCCGCTCGCCCGGAACTTTCTGATCTCGGAGGCGCTGCGTGGCGAAGGTGGCGTGCTCAAGCTCGCGTCGGGCGAAGAGTTCATGGACCACTACCACCCGATGAAATCGCTGGCGTCGCGCGACATCGTCGCCCGCGCGATCGACAACGAGCTCAAGAAGTCGGGCGCCGACTCGGTGTTCCTCGACATGACGCACCTCGAGCCGGCGTTCGTGCGCAGCCGGTTCCCGAACATCCACGAGCGTTGCCTCGGGCTCGGGATCGACATCACCAAGCAGCCGATCCCGGTCGTTCCCGCGGCCCACTACGGCTGCGGCGGCATCAAGACCGACAAGGACGGCGCCACCACGGTGCGGGGCCTGTACGCGATCGGCGAGTGCGCGATGACCGGGTTGCACGGTGCGAATCGCCTGGCATCGAACTCGTTGCTCGAGGGCATGGTGTATTCGAGCCGCGCCGCCGATGCGGTCAAGGAGCTGCCGCGCGTGCGGCCGTCCACGATCACCGCGTGGACCACCGGCGGCGCAACAGACTCCAACGACGCGATCGTGGTCGCCCTCAACTGGGAGGAGATCCGCCGCTTCATGTGGTCGTACGTCGGGATCGTTCGCTCCGACAAGCGCATCGAGCGTGCGCGCCATCGGATCGAGAACGTCCGCGACGAGATTCGCCAGTACTACCTCGACTTCAACGTCACCAACGACCTGATCGAGCTCCGCAACCTGGCGCTGGTGGCGCACCTGATCATCGAGAGTGCCCGTCGCCGCAAGGAATCGCGCGGCCTGCATTACACGCTCGACTATCCCGAAAAGCTTCCCGAGGCGCGGCACTCGGAGATCCAGTTGACCAACGGTCCGGCCAGCAATTGATCTCGCCGGTTTGATTCACACGGTCGCTGTGAACGGCCGTTGACTCGCCGACCCGGCAATCAGGACTTGCGACGTAGTGAATCTCCAAGTGCTCGAAGCGTCCACCTGGCATCTGCCTCGCACTACTGCGGGACATACTCCTCGCTGCCGGATCTTGACGGACGGCCACGCAGCGTGGGGGGCCACCGGAACATGGTGTTCCGGTGGCTTTGTTATTTCTGGCGATCCACCAAGCAGCTGGAAGTCGTCTGCTAGTGTTGCGGGGTGTTTCGCCTCGCCATCGTGTTGAGTCTGGCCATCGCTACAGCCTGCGGTGGCCCTCGCGGGCCATCGTCACACGCGGCCGACGGGGTGAAGGCATATCTCGCCGCGCTCAAGAGCGATCACCCGAAGGACGCGTACAAGCTCCTCACCGACATGGAGCGCCGGCGGACTCCGTATGACGAGTTCGCGCGGCAGTGGAAGGCGAGCGCGAAGGAGCGGACGTGGCAGGTCGCCGAGCTCGAGAAGGGGCTGCACGGCAACCCCGACGTCGGCGAGCGCGCGCTGATCAGCTACAACGACGGCAAGCTCGTGCAGCTCGAGCGCGAGGGCAAGGAGTGGCGGCTCGAGTCCGAGCTGGTGAGCCGCTCGCGCGCGAAGAAGCCGCGCGATGCGATCCGGCTGTTCGCGGACGCGGTCGCCCAACGCGATCTCGGCGGTGTGCTCGGGATCCTGACCACGCGTCGCCGCGAAGGCATCGCGAAGCAGGTCGAGGGCTTCGTCGCCGGCATCGGCAAGCACGTCAACGGTCCACTCGAGGAGCTCACCGATCGGGCCGAGCTGCGGTGGGATGAGAACGGCATCCAGTACCGGATCGTCCTCAAGCGCGAGGACGACGAGTGGCGCGTCGACGATATCTACATCCGTCCGAAGCCGAAGGATGACGAGGGCGGGACGGATACCGAGGAGGGCGACGAGCTCTAGCGATCTTGTTCGTCGCGTTGTCGTGGCTGCAGGGCCGACCGATGACCAGCGCGTGCGCACCACGGATTCGCGTGGAACGCGCGACACGCGGGGACCTGGAGCGCCGACGGTGCGTGCCTGGTCGCGTCGGAGTCGGTGCATCCGGTGCTCGAGCGCCGAGCACGGACATCGCGCCACGCTCGGCTGATCGCGTTATCGTTGGATCATGAGCCGATCTTCGGAGGACGCCACGGGTGTCCGTACGGTCGAGGCCCCGGGAACCGTCGACGAGAGGGCGATCGTCGAGCGCCCAGCGCCGGCGGCTCCGATCGCCGGCCGCTACAAGGTGGCCCGCCGGCTCGGCAAGGGCGGAATGGGCGAGGTCATGCTCGCGCGCGACGAGCAGGTCGGCCGTGACGTCGCGATCAAGCGGATGCGCGCCGCGGATCCCACGGATCGCCAGATCAACCGGTTCCTCCGCGAGGCGTCGATCCAGGGCCGGCTCGAGCACCCCGCGATCGTCCCGGTGCACGAGATCGGTCGCGACACCGACGGGCTGCCGTTCTTCGCGATGAAGAAGCTCGCAGGGATCACGCTCGCGCAGATCCTCGAGGACAAGGTGAACGGTCGCGACTCGC
>Ga0105044_10011304_pt1 | contig 12181 bp, 10 predicted proteins | sample MAT01_FD_78092 | JGI IMG/M metagenome (GOLD analysis project Ga0105044, IMG submission 78092) | Freshwater microbial communities from Lake Fryxell liftoff mats and glacier meltwater in Antarctica - MAT-01 | ecosystem: Environmental > Aquatic > Freshwater > Ice > Liftoff microbial mat | place...
AGTTTGCCTTTATCCGCCTTGCTGGCGTCGATCACGACCTCGTGCAGATGGCCGGAGATTTCGACCCGTGGATCGAGGTTCTTTTCCTTCAGGTGCTCATTGCCGAGATACGGCTCATACTTCTCGAGCGAGGTCTGCTTGATGAAGGCACCGAAGTGATGAAACTTTTGCGGCCACTCATAGGCGAGTTTCACGATCAAGAAGAGCAACCCGCACGCGATCGTGACGCCCATCCAGAGCTTGTATTGCTGAAACTTCCGCATCTTCAGCGCCGCCCAGGAAAGCACCACCGTCACGGAAGAGGCAATCAGCACCGCGGTATTGAAGGTGCCGACCGGCACATTCAGCAATCCGTGCGGCCAATAGCCCGGCTGCGCACCCATGCGCAGGAAGATGTAGGCGGAGAACAGTCCGCCAAAGAGCATGACTTCGGAAGCGAGGAAAAGCCAGATGCCGAGCTTGGCGTTATACAGTCCGGTATCGGGCCGGGCCTGGACTTCGTAGGGAATTTGCATGTCGGAAAAAGATGAGGTGCGCGCGCGGCTTAGTGATGGGCATCCGCCGGCGGCTTATTCTTGTCGCTCGGGAGTTCGGTCTGCGGCGTAAAGTCCTTGTCGGCACCGGGGATCGAATACTCGTAGGGGCCGCGATAGACCTTGATTTCCTTGGTGAAGTTGCCGTGCCCGGGAGGCGTCGGCGTATCCCATTCCACGGTGGTGGCATCCCAGGGATTGTCGTTCGGCACTTTCTTTCCAAATTTCATGCTCAAGAAGAAATTGAAGATGAAGGGCAACTGGGCTGCGCAGAGCAGAAAGGCAGAGGTGGAGATGACGGAATTCCACTCGATCCCCGTCCGGCCCATCACGACCTGGTTGGAGAGCTGCTCATAGGTCGCCCCGCCGTCATACCAGCGGCGGTGCATGCCCGCCATGCCCTGGAGGAACATTGGCGCAAAGAGGCCATTGATGAAGATCAACGAACCCCAGAAGTGAACCTTGCCCAGGAATTCATTGAGCATTCGCCCCGCGGCTTTCGGGTACCAGTGATAGATGCCCGCAAAGATCGCGAAGATGGTGCCCGGCGCGACCACGTAGTGGAAATGCGCGATGATGTAATAGGTGTCGTGGAGGTAAAGGCCCACGGCATTGAAAGCGAGCGGAATGCCGGTCAATCCGCCGATGCCGAACATCGGAAGGAACGCCGTGGCAAAAAGCATCGGCGTCGTGAAGCGAATGGAACCGCCCCAGAGGGAAAGGAGCAGGGCGGTGAGGAGAATCACCGACGGAATCGAAATGATGATCGTCGTCGTCTGGAAGAAGGCCGCCACCTTGGCGCCCATGCCCGTCATGTACATGTGATGCGCCCAGACGACGAAGCTCAGGAAGCCGAGCACGAAAATCGCCCCGACCATGGCCTTGTAGCCATAGAGCGGCTTGCGGGTGCCACAGGCGATGATCTCCGCGACCATGCCGATGCCCGGGAGGATCAAGACGTACACTTCCGGATGTGCGAGGAACCAGAAGAGATGCTGCCAGAGCACCGGACTGCCGCCGCCGCTCCACTGGGTGATCTGCTGGCCGACGATGAGACCGGTCGGCATGAAGAAGCTGGTGTCGAACGCCCGGTCCATGAGTTGCATGACGCCGGCGGCTTCGAGCGGTGGGAAGGCGAGCAGCAGCAGAAACGCGGTGACGAACTGCGACCAGACAAAGAATGGCAGCCGCATCCAGGTCATGCCGGGAGCGCGGAGTTGGATGATCGTGGCGATGAAGTTGACCGAGCCGAGGAGCGACGCGGTGATGTTGAAAACCATGCCGGTGACCCACAAGGTCTGGCCGTTGAAGAAGTGATGAATGTGGGGCTCGAAACCAGAGGGATAAATGCCCTGGCCGAGGTCCGCGATGTTCGAGAGCGGAGGATAAGAGGTCCGACCCGACTTGGCCGCTCCGCCCGGGACAAAGAACGAGACGAGCATGAAGATGCAACTGATGAAGAAGCACCAGTAGCTCGCCATATTGATCCGCGGGAAGGTCATGTCCGGTGCGCCGATCTGGAGCGGCACGACGAAGTTGCCGAACGAGGCAAAGGCGATCGGCACGATGCCGAAGAAAACCATGATCGTGCCGTGCATGGCGCCGAACGAGTTGTAACCGTCGGCCGAGAGCTTCCCGCCCGGGAAGATGTCGGTCACCGCTCGCAGCCAAAACCAGGAGTCGAAGGAACCCGTCTTGGCGAGAGTGGAGAGGGCTCGCGGATCCTGATTGAGCCACGCGCCGAGGTCGCCCATGATTTTGCCGAAGATCGGCACGACGGTGTCGGGATGAGCCAACTGCCAGCGCATGACGAGCATGAGGCAGAACCCGAAGAAGAGGAACAAGAGACCGGTGATGCCGTACTGGATGCCGATCGTCTTGTGATCGGTGGAGAAGACGTACTTCCAGATCCAATGCTGCTCGTGATGGTCGTCGTGGGCATCGTGCTCATGCAGGGTGGTGGTGGCAGCCATACGTCGGGTGGAGAGTTCGGATTTAGAGGAAGTGGCGGTGGAAGATCGCTGACGGGAGGCGCGGCGAAAGCGGTGTCGTCAGTCGGAGCATGGCGTTACCTGGCGGCTGGTGCCTCGTCCTTCCACGCGTCCAAGTCCGCCTGCGTCCACGGAGTCTTGCGATCGAGAAACTTCTTGCGGGTTGCCGCCACCAGGTCCACCGACACGGGCCCCGCGGTGTTGCCGAAGCTGCCACGCACAAACGTCATGACCGCAGCGATCTTGGTGTCGTCGAGCATGGCTTCCTGCGGGATCATGATGTTGTTGTAGGGTTTGCCCTCGACGGTGAAGGGACCGGCGTTGCCCTTGAGAATGATCGCAGCCAGCCGCTCGGGAGAACCCGCAATGTATGGCGAGTTGGTGATCGGCGGGAATACCATCGGCAGCCCCGCACCCGTTGGCTGGTGACAGGCGACGCAGGTCATCATGTACAAGGACTTGCCAAGCGTCATCTGGTCGGCCTGCTGCGCCAGGAGCGGAGTGGTGAAGGCCGCCAGTGCGGAAAGGGTGAGGAGCGATTTCATCATGGACAAAAGGTAAAGGAGGAGGTCCGGGAGTTAGTTCGCTGGCGGTGGCGGATTGGTTGCAGGGGCCGGGGGTGCCGGGGTGGGGGCGGGGGTGGCCGGCGCAGCCGCCGGAGCGGCGCCACTGCCTCCCCACGCATCGAGTTCTGCCTGGGACCAAGGGGTTTTCCGATCGATAAACTTCGCGCGTGCCGCCGCGACCTCTTCGACCGTGACCGGCGGGGCGCTGTTGCCAAAGTTGGATCGCACAAAGCTCATCACGGCGGCGATTTTCGTATCGTCGAGCATCGCCTCCTGCGGGACCATGATGTTGTTGTAAGGCTTGCCTTCCACGGTGAACGGACCGGCATTGCCCTTGAGGATGATCGCCGCCAGGCGTTCGGCAGAACCGCTGACGTAGGGTTGTTTGGTAAGCGGCGGGAAGACCATGGGCAGGCCCGCGCCCGTCGGTTGATGGCACGCGACGCAGACGGTCATGTACACCGTCTTGCCCATCGCGAGCTGTTCCGGAGAAGCCGCAGCGCTCGTTGCCGAAGCCGCTGGCGCAGGGATTGCCGCGGCGGCGGGAACCGCAGACGCCAGGGCGGAGGCTGGCTTTGCGGCGGCGACTGGGGCAGGCGCTCCGCCACCTCCCGGGCCGTCGAAGTTTTCGTCCGGGATCTGGAGGAGTTGAGCTTCGGTGTACTGTGCTTTTTGCGCCGCAAACTCCTTCTTCGCCAGTTCCACGTCGGCTTCGGTCACTTCCGGTGCATTGTTCCCCCATTCGACCCGAATATAGCTGCACACGGCAGCGATCTTCTTCGACGAAAGCGAGGTTTCCCAGCCGACCATGTTGCCCGAATAGATCCCAGGCTTGCCCAAAACCGTGATCGGACCGGCCACCCCCTTGAGCATGATCGCCAACAGGCGCTTTTCGCCGCCGGTCACCCACTCGGAACCGACGAGCTGCGGAAATTGCCCCGCGACACCCATGCCGCTCGCTTGATGGCAGGCGACGCAGTTCGAATACACGCCCTTGCCGATCTGGGCCATGGATTGCGGGGCCTCCGCCGCCGGACCGGCACCCTTCAAATTCGCCGGAGGCGGGAAGAGTAGTGCAGGTGAGCTATCGTACTCATTAAAGACATTGCCGCTCAGTCCGCCATTGAAGACACCGAAGTAGGTGCCTGCCCAGACCATGGCTCCGCCGCAGACGGCCGTGAGCCAAAGCGGGATGGGGGTGACTCGCGCGGTCGGTTCTACGTTTTCGCGCTGAATCGCGGAATGCACCTCGGTAATGTCGCCCGCTTCCCGGTAATCAATTTGATCGGGATTCTCAGGAGGCGTGGGTCGGTCGGATGGCGTGCTCATTTGGCGGCAGGGGCTGCCGCTGCAGCGGGCGCAGCGGCGGCACTCTTCACTTCTTGCAGCGGATGGCTGCGGTCGAGCGTCAGCAGATAACCCACGAGCGCCTTGGCTTCCGCCTTGGGCACGATCTCATAGTCGGCGCCCTTCGGCGCGACGACCGGGAGGGCATCGACGGACCGCTGACCGGAAACCTTACGTTGCTCGAAGAGGTACCGATACGAGGGCATGATCGATTGCGTGATCACCGCCCGGGGATGGTAGAGATGGAGCAGGTGCCATGCGGCATCGCGCCGCGCGGGTTTGCGGGTTTCACCCTCCGGTTCGTTGCGCCATTTGGCGGAGCCGACATTGGAGAGATCGGGTCCGAAGCGATTGGCGCCGAGGAAGGGCGGCTCTTCAAAAAGGTAATCGCGGGCCACCGTTCGGCGTTCTCCCCAGCCGCGCACCAGGTCGGTGCCATTCTGAGGATCACGCACTTGCTGCGAATGGCAGTAGTAACAGCCGTTTGCGGCGTAGATGGCGCGGCCCTTTTCCGCGATGCCACGATTCTCGATCGGGAAAATGTCGGTGATCTTCCCTTCGTCTTCGGTGATCTGCGGCTGCAGCGCCCCGATTTGCGACTTGGGCACGAGCACTATCGCGGCGAGCGAAATGGCAAAAGATCCGATGACGCCCGTAAAAAGTGGCATGGAACGATTCATGAGTGGAAATCCTCCTGGATGGGGGCAAAGAGTGTGGCCTGACCGCCGGGCTGGCCAATGCGCAGGAGCATGAGGAGGAAATGCAGTCCGAAAATCAATTGACCCAGTGCGAGAATCACCAGGCCAATCGTCCGACCGACGTGGAATGGATAGTAAGACTCAATGACTTGGGAAAAGAGCGTCTCGGGATCGCTCATCGTTGCGCCGTGGTAGAATCCGCCGAAAAGCAGCACCAGGATGACCATGCCGCCCCCGTAAGCCGCCCCCCAGAAGTGGAGGCTGATCATCGAAGCGGACAGCCATTCGCATCCGACGAGGCGGGGCATGATGTAGTAGATGGCTCCGAACATCGCCATGCTGAAGAAGGCGAAGATAAACATGAGATCCACCGCATAGGTCGCATCGGTGAAATGCACCAAGCCATCCACGGACCGCAACGACATGAGCAGACTGACGACGCTGGCCAGGGAAAAGGAGATCGCACCGAAGAAGGTGAAGCGGATGGTCGGCGAATGATAGACCATGTGATACTGATCCTGCATGGTGAGGACCAAATTGGCCGTGACCGTGACGATCTGGACGATGAGGAGGATGTGCGCTGCGATGCTCACGGTGACGAGCCACGCCGGGATGGGGCCGCCGCTAAGGCGCACCATGGACGTGAGGCCGCCAAAGATAAGCCAGGACCAGAAGCCGATGGAGGCGAGATTGTAGCTGAAGATGGGACGGTTGATGACCTTGGGAATCAAATAGTAAGCCGCCGCGAGACCCACCCCGGTGATCCACATCGTGACCAGGCTATGGCTCGCCCAGGAGGCGATGACATTTTTCATAACCCCCTGCAGGCCGGGGAGATGCTGGGCGAGGTACCCGAGCCCGAAGGCCCAGGGGAGCCAAAGGAAGGCCGCGAGCAGATACCACACGGAAACGTAGGATGGGCCCTGCCGGCGGAAGCCATAGATCATCGCGGCCCAGAGGGCGACGAGTGCATACCCGATAAACATGATGCCGGCGGCACCGCCGCTGAGTTCCATCCCGACCACTCCACTGGTCACCCCGCACATGAGTTGGAGGACGCCCACGCTGAGGCCGATATTCCAGAACAAGCCGGCGACGATGAGCACGCCGCCAAACTTCATCTCGACACGACACAAGCGCGAGAGCAGCCAGAGTCCGACGCCGATGCCAGCCTGACTCGCCCAACCGTAAATCAAAGTCTGCTGGTAAGCCGGCCAGACTCGACCGTAAGTCATGAATGAGAAGCCGGCGAGGAAGGCCGGCGTGTGCAACTGAATCGCGGCGATCAACCCGAGCAAGGTGCCGGCCAGCAGCCAAAGCACGGCGGAGCCAAAGAAGAAGAGGACCGGGCCGGATGTGGACTTATCGATCCGGGCGCGTTCGAGCGCCAGGGCGCGATTCGGTGCTGGCGCGCTACCAGAGGGCGCGGGAGCGGTGGGTGCGGGTGCGGCAGCGGTCATTTCTTCGATTCCGAATTCTCAGTGAAATGGATGAGGGGCGAGCGATCTGGCGCCGAGGTCGCGGCCACCGGATTTCCGGCCGGAGCGGCCGCGGCGGCCGGCGGAGTGGCTGCGGCGGGCACGGGCGCGGGGGGAGGGGAGACAGGCGCGGAAGAAGCTTTCGCCTCGAAGTGAATGTTCACGGCTCCCTGGGGCGCGGAGGGGAGGGGAAAAACTGGCGGCTCCTTGGAGTTTGGATCGTAGGGCGGCGGCATGGGCAGGGGTGCGTCCACCTTGACCTGCGAAGGCGCGGGCTTCTTGCCGGCCAGATCCACGACCGCGAGTTTCATAGCGTCACCGACCGGGAGACGCACGATGCCCTTTTCCTTATCGACCCATGAAGCGGTCGTGAGCTGTTCGAAATCGGCTTTCTCGAGGCGCAGGCGGGTTTCCAGGCGCTCCTGGGCGCGCCGACCATCCACGGTGGCGACTTTCGGCTCGCGAGCGAGCAGGCCAGCGGCAAAGACGATGACGGCGGCGATGGCCGCGGAGCAACCGAGGAAGACGAGGAAACCGTTGGACTTGCGGGCTTCGGAATCGGCCATGTCAGTTGGTGAGTTTGAGCGAGCCGAGAAGGCGCGGATCGCGTTTGGGAAAGAGGCAGGTGCGGCCGATCTTCTTGAGGAAGAGCCAGCCCAGGAATCCGGCGATGGCGGCCACCGAGCAGGCGCCGAAGAAAAGATCGGCAAAATGAACACCGGTCGGGTGCAACGCCGGGAGCACGACCACAAAGAGGTCGAGCAATTGCATGAGCAAAATCCAGACGGCGCAGAAGTTGATGAGCCCGCTCTTCTTGGTGAATTGGAAAAGGAGGATGGGAAAGGGCAGGAAGAAGCGCCCGATGACCAGGAATTGCGAAAAATACCACCAGCTCTCCGTGTTCCGAATCCGGAAGTAGATCGTCTCCTCCGGGATGTTTGCGTACCAGATGAGCATGTACTGGCAGTAACCGATGTAGGCCCAGAAGATGGTGAAGGCCAACATGAACTTACCCATGATGTGGTAATGCTCCTGGTTCACCATGCTCAGGTAGCCCTTCTTCTTCATCCAGGTAACGATGAGGACGAGCAGGGACATCGAACTGCCGGCGGCGCCGGCGAAGATATAGACGCCCCACATGGTCGAGAACCAGTGGTAGTCGAGACCCATGAGCCAGTCCACGGCGGCAAAGGTGAGGCACACCGCCACGACCGGGATGCCGCCGATGCCAAACTTCCGCATGACCAGGGTATGGCGGGCTTCACCATCGGCGTCCTGCGCCACGGAGCGTTTCCGCAGGCTCAGCGCGACCCAGCTCAGCAGGAGGAAGTAGGTCACCATCCGGAAAAAGAAGAACCCATGGTTCAGGAAGCCGGACTTGGCGTCGAGCAGCACGTCTTCCCCGGGTTTTACATCCCACCAGTGCCAGAGGAGTGGCATGCACCAGAAAATAACGAGAGGGGCAAAGGCGAGCGCCAGATAGGGAATGAGGCAGGCGATGTTTTCGAGCACCCGGCGCACGACCACGGACCACTCGGCGTCCGTCGCATGGTGCAGGCACGTCCAAAAGAGCGCCCCGACGCAGATGGTGAAGCAGTAACTGAAACCAAAGAGCCAGGAGTAGGCAAACTGCTCGCGGGAGATGATGAGGCCGAGCAGGCTGCCGAGAAGACCGACGATGCCGGCCAGGAAGAATAACTTCGGCAACGGGCCAGCGTCCTTGATGTCGAAGGACTCAGGCTTCGGCGGCGTCGCAGCGTGGGAGTGGTCGCTCATTATTTCGCTTGGAGTTCCTTTTGCCGGGCCTCGGGCAGGTCGGCCAGCTTGCCCATCGTGGAGCGCTGGAGCACGCGCAGGTAGGCCACGATGGCCCACCGATCCTCGACGGCGATCTGCGGACCATAGGCTCCCATGGTGTTTTTACCGTTAGTGACGGTGTTGTAGAGCTGGCCGTCAGGCATGGCCTTCACGCGGTCGTCCACGAGGTTGGCGATGGCCGCGAGCCCGTACTGTCCGACGATGCCATTGGCCAGACCGGTCTTTCCGTGGCAGACGCTGCAATTGATGTTGTAGCGCTCCTGGCCGCGCTTCAGGAAGGGCTCATTGATGGTGAGATTGGTCGGGAAGCCGTCTCCGTATACGTCCCCGATGCGGCCGGTGTTGTAGTAGTCGGGCTGGTTGGCGAAGCCGCTCGGAGCGATCGTCGCATTCCGGGCACCGGCCTGAAGGTAGGAGCCGGGAAGGGTGTAACCGACCGGGATCGTGCCGGGCACCGGCTTGCGCGCCCCGCTGCCATCGGAAAAGAAATGGCTGGGATGCTGCGGCTGCAGCTTCGGCTGGTGATCCATGTCGGGAAAAATCTCGATCGGCGGCTTGCTGCTCCTGGTCCCGCGGAAGCCGGCCAGGGCGACGATGGCGACGGAGATGAGCAGAAAGGAAACGAAGAAGTAACGCAGCATATCAGTCGTGGATGAGGGTCACGTGCCGGCCGCCGATGGCTTCGAGCATTTCCCGGGTTTTCGATTCGGAAAACTTCGGATCGCGCGCTTCGATGACGATGAAGAAGCCGTCGTCGGTGACCCGGGTGAACCGCTCCCAGTTGAAGACCGGGTGGTACCACTTCGGGAGCTGGTTCATGACCAGGATGGAAATGACCGTGGCGAAGGCGGAGAAGAGCACGGTCAGCTCGAACACGATCGGGAAGAATGCGGGCAACGTGCGCCAATCGTAGGGCTTGCCGTGCACGATCATCGGATAGATCCCAAACGAGGGGATGCAGGTGAGCAGCACGGCGGTGAGGAGACCGGTGACGCCGCCGATGAAGGCCGGGGCGGAAAGCCAGGACTTGCCGAGGCCCATCGCCTTGTCCATGCCATGCACGGGGAAGGGGGTGTGGACATCCCACCTGGTGAGCCCGGCATCGCGGACTTTCTCCGCGGCATGCATGAGGTCCGCCGGGGAGGCAAACTCGGCACCCAAGCCGTAAACTTTGCGATAGTCAGCCATTAGTGTTTCGCCTCCTTGTCGGTGGCCTGGTGGTGGGGATCGGCGGCGGGAGTGACCAGCTTCACTTCAAACATACAGATCATGGGCAGGAAACGCATGAAGAGCAGGAAGAGGGAGAGGAAGATGCCGAAGGTGCCGATGAAGGTCCAAATCTCGACCCAGCTCGGGGAGTAATGCCCCCAGGAACTGGGCAGGAAGTCCTGGGCGAGCGAGGTGACGATGATCACGAAGCGCTCAAACCACATGCCGACGTTCACAAACATACAGACGGCGAAGACCACCCAGTAGTTGGAACGCATCTTTTTGCTCCAGAAGATCTGGGGCGAGATGACGTTGCAAAACATCATGCAGTAATACGCCCAGGCGTACCAGCCGTCATTGTCGATGCCGATGCGGGCGCGCAGGAAGGTGAAGAGTTCATACTGATTCGCACTGTAGTAGGCCATGAACAGCTCCATGAGGTAGGCGTAGCCGACGATGGAACCGGTGAGCAGGATGATCTTGGCCATCTTGTCCACATGCTGACGGGTGATCATGTCGTCGAGCTGCGGATAGAGGAGTCGGGACGGAAGCAGGATGGTGAGCACCATGGCAAAGCCTCCAAAAATTGCACCCGCGACGAAGTAGGGAGGGAAAATCGTGGTGTGCCAGCCCGGAAGGATCGAGGTCGCAAAATCGAAGGACACCACCGAATGCACGGAGAGCACCAGCGGGGTCGAAAGGCCGGCAAGAACGAGATAGGCCATCTCGTAGTGGCGCCACTGGCGGTTTGAGCCGCGCCAGCCGATGGCGAAGATGCCGTAGAGATACTTCGAGACCCGGGACTTGGCCCGATCGCGCAGGGTCGCGAGATCGGGAATGAGGCCGGTGTACCAGAAGAGGAGTGAGACGGTAAAGTAAGTGGAGACCGCGAAGACGTCCCAGAGCAATGGGGAGCGGAAGTTTGGCCAGATGCCATTGGCATTGGGGATGGGGGCGAGGAACCAGGCCATCCAGACCCGACCGACGTGAATGCCGGGAAAGATCCCCGCGCAGATGACGGCGAAGATGGTCATCGCTTCCGCGGCGCGATTGATGGAGGTGCGCCACTTTTGCCGGGTCAGGAAAAGAATCGCCGAGATGAGGGTGCCGGCGTGGCCGATACCGATCCAGAAGACGAAGTTGGTGATGTCCCAAGCCCAACCCGCGGGATGATTTTCGCCCCACACTCCGACGCCGTTGGAGATCTGGTACCCGATGCAGAGCAAGCCGACGAGGGCGATGGCGGAGCAGGGCAGGAACATCAGCCACCACCAGAGTGGGGTGGCCGTTTCGCAGATGAGCGAGACTTTGTCGCTGATCCAGGAGAGCGGGCGCTGGTTCGAGACGAGCGGTACGCGCTCGAGCTCTTTCGGCGTGGTCAGGGTGACGGCGGATTCAGCAGACATCAGTGGTGCCCTCCGGCGGGTGCGGTGGCGCCTTCATGGCCCGGGCCGTGATGGTGGGACTTCATGGCTTCGCCAATCTTGCCGGCGCCGGGCATTTTCGGGTTCGGATTCTTGATGCGGGCGAGGTAAGTCACGCGCGGCAGGATGTTGAGGTATTCGAGGAGGCGGTAGCTGCGCTCCTTTTCCCGGAGCTTGGCGACCCGGCTTTCCTTGTTACTGATGTCGCCGAAGACGATGGCGTCGGACGGGCAAGCCTGGGCGCAGGCGGAGGTGAAGGAGTCGGCCGGGATGGTGATGTCTTTGACCTCGGAGGAATCGCGTCCGCTGACCTTGGCGGCGATTTTCGCCTCCTGGATGCGCTGCACGCAGAAGGTGCATTTTTCCATGACGCCACGCATCCGCACGGTGACGTTGGGGTTCTTCGACATCTGGAGCGAATCCTCCATGCCCTTGGCGGCGGTGAGATTCCAGGCGTACACGCCGGAGAAGGGCTGGCCTTCCTTGCGGCCGAGCACGTCGCGCTGGTTGTAATCGAAGAAGTTGAAGCGGCGCACCTTGAACGGGCAGTTATTGGCGCAATACCGGGTGCCGATGCAGCGGTTGTAGGCCATCACGTTCAGGCCGTCTTCGCTATGCACCGTGGCATTCACCGGGCAGACCGTCTCGCACGGGGCATTCTCGCAATGCTGGCACATCATCGGTTGGGAGATGACTTCGGGGTCGTTCTCCTCGTCGGTGAGCGAGGCAAAGTAACGGTCGGTGCGAATCCAGTGCATCTCGCGACCGTTGATGACCTGTTCCTTACCGACGATCGGGATGTTATTTTCCGCCTGGCAGGCGGCCATGCACGCGGAGCAGCCGGTGCAGAGGCTCATATCCACACTCATGCCCCACTGGTGGAGATCCTTGAGTTCGGGATTGGTGTAAAGCGACTTGTTCGGCGGGATGTGGGCATCCATGCCGCTGGTCTTGGCAAAGGTCGGTTCGCGCCGGAAATCTTCGAGATTTGCCTGCCGGGTGAGGTCGGGGCCGCGGCCTTCGAGGGTGCCGTGCTCCTGGGTGATGGCGAGCTTACGGTTCCGCCCCGTCGTTTTGACTGTGGCCCCGAGGGCAAAGTACGGCGTCGCAGTCGTGC
>Ga0105044_10011306_pt1 | contig 12178 bp, 9 predicted proteins | sample MAT01_FD_78092 | JGI IMG/M metagenome (GOLD analysis project Ga0105044, IMG submission 78092) | Freshwater microbial communities from Lake Fryxell liftoff mats and glacier meltwater in Antarctica - MAT-01 | ecosystem: Environmental > Aquatic > Freshwater > Ice > Liftoff microbial mat | place...
AGGCACCGCCTCCCCCGCCCGCGATGCCTCCGCCCCCGCCTGCCAATGCCTATCCCCCGCCGCCGGCAGCACCTGCTGGCGCATCAGCTCCCGGTGGCGCCGTCAACGCCGACATCGGTGCTGCCTTCTCATGGGCTTTCGGTGCCTTCGGCAAGGATTGGGGCACCTGGGTTGGATTGGCTGCGGTGGTCGCCGTGGTGCAATTGCTGTCAATCGCCTCGCAGTTCGTCTTCGGCTCCTCGGTCCTCCAAATCTTGTTCGGCATCTTGTCGATCCTCGCCTCGGTCGGCCTTTATCGCGCAGCGCTTCGCCGTACTCAGGGCGTCAAACCATCGTTCGACGCTCTGACCACAGGAGACAACCTCGGACCGTTCGTCATCACGGCGATCGTCGTGGGCCTCATCACCTACATCGGGTTTCTCTTGCCGTTCCTGGGCATCATCCTTGGGCTGGTCGCGATCTTCTTCCTACAGTTTGCTGTCTTCAGATCCCTCGACACAGGCGAATCCGTCGCAGCCGCCATTCCCGGCAGTGCAACCATGGTCCTCGCCGCACCGCTCCCGGCCCTGCTGCTGCTCATCGTGAACGCTGTTGCAACTTTCTTGGGCATTCTGCTGTGTTTCGTCGGAGCCCTGTTCCTATTGCCGGTCGCGACCCTCATCACCGTGCACGTCTACCGTCAGCTGCGCGCTGAGCAGATCGCGGCCTGACTTCGCAGCACCGCATCGCACGAAGCCCGGCTCCTCACGCGAGGGGTCGGGCTTCGTCGTTGCTCAGACCTACGCCTTAGGAGCGCAGGTGCAGGCGGCGCGCGGCCTCGGCGATAGAGCCGCTGAGCGAGGGGTAGACGGTAAAGGAGTTGGCCAGTTGGTCGACGGTGAGCCGCTGATCGACGGCAATCGCGATCGGGAAGATCAGCTCGCTGGCCTTCGGCGCCACCACGACACCGCCGACAACGATGCCCGTTCCTGGGCGGCAGAACAGCTTCACGAAGCCATCGTCAAGGCCGACCATCTTGGCGCGTGCGTTGGTGGCCAGCGGCAGATGCACCGACATCGCCTCGATGAGTCCGGCGTCGACATCGGTCTGGGTCCATCCCACCGTGGCGATCTCGGGATCGGTGAACACGTTGGCCGAGACGGCCTTGAGGTCGAGGGGCACCACCGCGTCGCCCATCGCATGCCGCATCGCAATGCGACCCTGCATGGCCGCGGTGGAGGCCAGCATGAGCACGCCGGTGCAGTCGCCAGCCGCGTAGATGCCACGCACCGAGGTGCGTGACACCCGGTCGGTGACGATGTAGCCGCCTTCGTTGAGGTCGACACCAGCTTCGGTGAGCCCAAGATTCGCCGTATTGGGCACCGAGCCCACGGCCATCAGGCAGTGCGAGCCCTCGATCACGCGGCCATCCTGCAGAACGACCCTCACGCCATCGGTTGTGCGCTCCACCACCGATGCTCTCGCCCGTGACAGCACCTGCATGCCTCGACGGGTGAAGACGTCCTCCAACACCGCTGCGGCGTCAGCGTCCTCACCGGGCAGCACCCGGTCGCGCGAGGAGACGAGCACCACCTCGGAGCCCAACGCGTTGTACGCCGAAGCAAACTCGGCGCCCGTCACACCCGAGCCGACGACGATCAGCTTCGACGGCAGTTCGGGGAGGTCGTAGACCTGATCCCACGACAGGATCCGCTCGCCATCGGGCTCGGCGCCGGCGACGATCCTCGGACTCGCGCCGGTGGCGATCAGCACCGTCTCGGCCGACAGCACCTCGGTGCCGCCATCGGGGAGATCCACGACGACGCGCTCCCGCGACTTGACGCGACCGCGGCCCCGCACCACGCGGACACCGGCGCGCTGCATCGACAATGCGATGTCGTGCGATTGCGCGGCCGCCAGATGCTTGACCCGTGCGTTCACCACGGCGAGATCGACATGCACCACACCGGGCAACGGAGCCTCGCCATGAATGCGCACACCGAGATCGCCAGACTCGGCCGCCATGGTCACGACTTCGGCCACAGCGATGAGGGTCTTGCTCGGTACGCAGTCGGTGAGGACGGCTGACCCGCCCAGGCCGTCGGTGTCGACGATGCTCACCTGTCCGCCGAGCTGGGCAGCCACGAGGGCTGCTTCGTAGCCACCTGGGCCACCACCGATGATCACAACGGATGTCACAGGACCGCATTCTGCCGGTGACGCACTATTCTGCGGCCGTGACCCTCTACGCCGCGTATGGATCGAACCTGGATCCGTCCCAGATGGTGCTGCGGGCCCCCCATTCACCGCCCCGAGGTTCGGGCTGGCTCACGGGCTGGCGCCTGACCTTCGGCGGCGAGGATCGCGGCTGGGAAGGCGCCCTGGCCACCGTCGTCGAAGACCCAGAGCACCACGTCTTCGTGATGCTCTACGACGTGCCCGACATTGACGAGGGCCCCCTGGACGTGTGGGAGGGCTCGGAGATGGGCCTCTACCGCAAGATCCGGGTGCGGGTCGAGGCCATCAACAGCGAGGAGGGGGCGTGGCTCTACGTGCTCGACGACTACGAGGGCGGGGTGCCCTCGGCTCGCTACTTAGGGATCATGGCCGATGCGGCTGAAGCCGCTGGGGCCCCTGACGACTACGTCCGCGACCTTCGGACCCGTCCCTGCAGGTCGGTAGGGTCATGACGCTCAACTCTGGGCCCGGTTCGGCCGATGACAGGCCCATGGAAGTGCTCACGGAGGACGTCCGGATTATCCGGCCTGCCGCAGTGCTCGACGAGCGCGCCGCCCATGCAGTGATCGAAGAGCTGGAACGGCTCGACGTCTCTGTTGGCGGCGTGTGGAACGCCACCTCGTCGCTGTGGCAGCGCTACGACGTGGCCTGGGATGGCACCGGAGGAACCCGCGGAACCGCGAAGCTTCTTGGATCGATCGCCGTGATGTATGACGCGCCCAACCGGCACCAGATCACCATCTACAAGGTGACGGTGACCGAATTCGGACGCACGCAGGCCTGGACGGTTGAGGCGATGTGCGACGACGCCCTCTCGTGGGTCGGCCTCACACTGGCCACCTGCCCGCGCGCCGAACTGGCCACCCCGCCCACGCGCGACCCGTTCAAGCGCTCCTGATCCCCCTCGAAGTTGCGGTTCAGCCTTCGAAGGCTTGGATGATGCGCTGCGCCGCGAGCGTGGTGGTGAGTTCCCCCGCTATCAGGGCCGGCTCCACCTCAGCGGCCACCTTCTGAACCGTGGTGCTGGATCGCAGCCGACCGAGCAGGTGGTCGTTCACCATTGACCACATCCAGTCAACCCGTTGACGCGCGCGTCGAGCGCCGCGCTCTCCGGCGGCCTCCATGACGTGGCGGTGCCGCTCGACCTGCTCCCATACCTGCGCCACACCCTCACCGGTCAGACCGCTGCACGTGAGTGCGGCCGGCTGCCATAGGGCTTCGGCGGGTTGAATCAGCTTCATCGCGTCGGTGAGTTCGCGGGCTGCGCGTGCCGCCTCGATCGCGTTATCACCATCGGCCTTGTTGACCGCGATGATGTCGGCGAGTTCGAGCACGCCCTTCTTGATGCCCTGCAACTGATCGCCGGTGCGCGCCAGCATCAGGACGACGAAACAGTCGACCATGTTGGCCACCGTGGTCTCGGACTGCCCGACCCCCACTGTTTCGACGATCACGACGTCGTACCCGGCCGCCTCGACGACGGCCATCGACTCGCGCGTAGCCCGTGCCACGCCTCCGAGCGTGCCCGAGGTGGGCGAGGGGCGGATGAAGGCGTTCTCGTCGACGGCGAGCCGCTGCATCCGCGTCTTGTCGCCCAGGATCGATCCCCCGCTGCGGGTCGATGACGGGTCGACGGCCAGCACCGCGACGCGATGGCCCCGAGCTGTGAGGTCGGATCCGAGTGTGTCGATGAAAGTCGATTTGCCTGCCCCAGGAACGCCCGTGATTCCGACGCGCTGGGCCTGGCCGACGCGTGGCAGCAGTCGTACCAACATCTGCTGCGCCAAATCGCGATGCTCATCGAGCGTGCTCTCGACAAGAGTCAGGGCTCGTCCGAGCATCGTGCGGTCGCCGCTGATGACGCCCTCGACGTAGGCGTCGAGGTCTACCTCGGGGCGCGCCATCAGAGCGGTCGGCTCATGCGTTCGACGGCTCGGCGTCGTGGTGGCCCAAGCGTTCCTCGAGCTGGGTCAGCAGATCGGCCGCTGCCTCGGCGATCACCGTTCCCGGCGGGAAGATCGCAGCGGCTCCGGCGGCGCGCAACGCGTCGAAGTCCTGGGGCGGAATCACGCCGCCGACCACGATCAGTACGTCGCCCCGACCTACCGCTGTGAGCTCGGCCTTGAGCTGCGGCACCAAAGTGAGGTGACCCGCCGCCAGCGACGAGACCCCGACAACGTGCACGTCGGCCTCGGCCGCCTGCCGCGCCACCTCTCCGGGAGTCTGGAACAGCGGACCGACATCGACGTCGAATCCAAGATCGGCGAAAGCCGTGGCGATCACCTTCTGGCCGCGATCGTGACCGTCCTGGCCCATCTTGGCCACGAGGATGCGCGGGCGGCGGCCCTCTCGACCCGCAAACGCATCAGTGCGCGCGCGCAGATCGTTCACGGCGTCGGAGGCCCCGACCTCTTGGCGGTACACACCAGAGATCGTACGGATCGAAGCGGTGTGCCGGCCGTACACCGCTTCGAGCGCGTCGCTCATCTCACCCACGGTGGCACCGGCCCGGGCGGCATCGATCGATACCGCCAGCAGGTTCTGCTCAAGTCCGTCGGCCCGCGTACCGATCTCAGCCGCCCGAGCTGCGGCAGTGAGGCGATCGAGTTGAGCCTGGCACGCGGCCTCGTCGCGCTCGGCCCGCAGCTTCTCGAGCTTGGCGATCTGCTGGGCGCGCACCGACGCGTTCTCGACAGATCGCACCTCGATGTTCTCGTTCTCCAGCAGTCGGTACTTGTTGACGCCGATCACCGGCTGACGACCCGAGTCGATGCGCGCCTGCGTACGCGCAGCGGCTTCTTCGACGCGAAGCTTGGGGATGCCGGCCTCGATGGCCTTGGTCATGCCGCCAGCCGCCTCGACCTCGTGGATGTGCTCCCAGGCGCGCTGTGCCAGGTCGGCGGTGAGCCGCTCGACGTAGTACGAGCCGCCCCACGGGTCGATGACGTTGGTCGTGCCCGATTCCTGCTGCAGGAACAACTGAGTGTTGCGGGCGATGCGAGCGCTGAAGTCCGTCGGCAGCGCAAGCGCTTCGTCAAGGGCGTTGGTGTGGAGCGACTGCGTGTGGCCTTGCGTGGCGGCCATCGCCTCGATGCAGGTGCGTCCCACGTTGTTGAACACGTCCTGCGCCGTGAGCGACCATCCGCTGGTCTGGCAGTGCGTGCGCAGCGAAAGCGACTTGGGATTCTTCGGCTCGAACTGCTCCATCAAGCGCGTCCACACCAACCGCGCGGCGCGCATCTTGGCGACCTCCATAAAGAAGTTCATGCCGATCGCCCAGAAAAACGACAGGCGAGGTGCGAAGGCGTCGACGTCGAGTCCTGCGTCGATACCGGCACGCACGTACTCGACGCCGTCGGCCAGCGTGTACGCAAGCTCGAGATCGGCGGTGGCACCGGCTTCCTGGAGGTGGTAGCCGCTGATCGAGATCGAGTTGAACTTGGGCATCCGCGCGGAGGTGTACGTGAAGATGTCGGAGATGATGCGCATCGACGCGGCCGGCGGGTAGATGTAGGTGTTGCGCACCATGAACTCTTTGAGGATGTCATTCTGGATCGTGCCCGCGAGCTCTTCAGGGGCGACGCCTTGCTCCTCGCCGGCCACGACAAAGAGCGCCAGGATCGGTAGCACCGCACCGTTCATCGTCATCGACACCGACATCTTGTCGAGCGGGATGCCATCGAAGAGTTGGCGCATATCGAGGATGGAGTCGATCGCCACGCCAGCCATGCCGACATCGCCGGCCACACGCGGGTGATCGGAGTCGTAGCCGCGGTGGGTGGCCAGGTCGAAGGCGACGCTCAAGCCCTTCTGACCGGCCGCAAGGTTGCGGCGGTAGAAGGCGTTCGATTCCTCGGCAGTCGAGAATCCGGCGTACTGCCGAATCGTCCACGGCTGGTTGACGTACATCGTCGGATACGGCCCGCGAACGAACGGCGCGATTCCCGGCAGCGAGTCGATGAAGCCCAGACCGTCGCGATCGGCCTTCGTGTAAAGGGGACGCACCTCGATGCCTTCGGGTGTCTTCCACGTCAGGGCATCGACACTCTCACCGGTCTGCAGAGCAGAGTCGATGCGCCAACGGTCGACATCCATCTCGTGCACGGACTCGCCAAGGTCAACGTCGGAGAAGTTCGGAATCGCATCGGAACTCATCGCGTCACTGCCAGATCGTGCATAGTGCGTTCCAGGATGTCGAGCACGTCGGAACCGGCATGGATGAATGCGGTGAGGCCCGCGGACTTCAGCAACTCGGTGTCGGCCCCACCCTTGCCTGCCATGTGGATCGACTGAATGCCGGCAGCAGTTAGTGCATTCACCGCATCAACGGCCTGCTTGCTGTACACCGCATCGCTAGAGCACAAGCACACGGCTGCTGATGCGCCCTCGCCGGTAGCCGCCGCGAACAGACTCACCGCGTCGTCGGTGATCGGGTTGAACTCGATGACCTCGGTGTGGAAACCACCGACCTCGTAGAAGCTTTTGGCGTACGTCGCGCGCGCGGTGAAAGCCGAGACGGGTCCGAGGGCTGCCAGTAGAACTTGTGGCGTACGTCCCGCGGCCATGGCTGCGTCTGCACGGTCGCGCAACGCCTCGAAGGGTTCGGCGTAGCGCTTGCGCGGCAATCCGCCGTCGGGCGGGGTAGGGGCCGGCCGGCGCACGAGCGGTTCCTCGTGGACGTCAGGGAACTCGCTGACCCCGGTGAGCGGATCGGCCCGATGGGCAATCCGATCGGCGCGCGCCGTGGCCGAGGCCGCGACATCGGCGGCCACCCGACCAGAGCTCAGGGCGGCGATGAAGCCGCCATCGGCCTCAAGCTGCTGGAACCACGTCCACGCGCTCGTCGCCAACTCATCGGTGAACGACTCGACGAACCACGAACCACCGGCGGGGTCGATCACCCGTGCCAGACCAGCTTCTTCGATCAGGAGCGCCTGGGTGTTGCGCGCCAGCCGCCGCGCAAACACGTCCGGAAGGCCGAGCGCCACGTCGAACGGGAGCACGGTGACGCTGTGCGCCCCGGCAACACCTGCGGCGAAGGCCGCAACCGTTCCACGCAGCAGGTTCACCCACGGATCGCGGCGGCTGGTCATCGACCACGACGTGACGGCGTGCTGACGCATAGCGCCGGCGCCGGCGATGCCGTCTTGACTCGCACCTGCGACCTCGGCCACGCGCGCCCACAAACGACGAGCCGCACGGAACTTCGCGATCGTGGCGAACTGATCGGCCGTGGCCACCAGTCGAAACTCGATCTGTCGGAGCGCGAGATCGACCGGAAGCCCCTGCGCCACGAGCTCGCGCAGATACTCGGTGCCGATCGCGATGGCCCCACCGAGCTCCTGCGCGTCGGTGGCGCCGGCCTCGTGCAGCACCCGGCCGTCGACCACGAAACTGCGGACGTTGGGGTGACGTTCGGCGGTGGCGAGTGCCAGTCCGATCGAGGGGATGAGATCGGGATGCTGGCCGGTGCGCGCCGCGGTGCCGATGGGGTCGAGCCCCAGGTTGCCGCTGACAGCATCGTCGGCCAGCCCACGAGCGGTCCACAGGTCGCGGAGGGCATGCGCCGCATCCACGCCCTCATCGCCGGCATCCAGCACCACAGCAGCGAGGTCGAGCAGCACCGGCTCAAGCACGGTCGGGAGATCGTCGATCGCGATTCCCTGCGATCCGACGGTGAGCCACAACGAGGTAGCCCCGCCCTGGAGGTCGGCCAGGATGGCGGCGGCGGTCGCAGCGGCGTCTGGATCTCCGTGGTGAGCGCGCACGTCCCAGCCTCCGATCACCGCGCCGCTGGGGGTCGCGCCTCGGGTGTAGGGCCGGGCGCCTGGCGTCGGCTCCTGCGGGCGCTCGTCGGCTGCCGTGTACAGGGGCTGGAGCCTCACGCCGTCCGGAGTGGTGGTGGTGAGCCGGCGCCTGAAGGCCGCATCCAGACCGGCCCGATCGAGGCTGCCCGAGCGGTCGAGCACGCGGTCGACGAGGCCCCGCCACTGCTCAAGGCTGGGCGGGGTCAGATCGGTGTCCAGCACCGGGGTCTCGGCGGCCGATTCCATGCGCCCAGGGTATTCAGGGCTTAGGCACCGACCGCCCACGGGTGGGCTCGCCGTCGCCTAGCCTGTGCGGGTGCTGAGCCACCGTCAACGACCCGCCGCAGCAGCAGCCGGAGTAGTGACGCTGGTCGCCGTTCTGCTGGCGGGTGGCACATCGTCGGCGTGGGCGCTCACCCCTTTGCCTGTCACTCCCTCTCCCGCTCCGGTGGCTACCCCTGCCACCCCCGGGGCTGATGACAACGTCGTCGGCGGCGGTCAGCTCGGCTCGCTCGACACCGTCGTGGGAAGCGGCACGGGCTTGGGGGCATTGCCCACCGTCACGACCGCGTCATTCGTTCTGGCCGATGCCACCACCGGACGCGTGCTGGCCTCGCGCGCACCCCACCTCAAGCGTCCGCCCGCGAGCACGCTGAAAGCGCTGACTGCGCTGACCCTGATTCCACGTCTGGAGCCCCAAGGCACCTACAAGGTCGCGGCCGTCGATACGCGTGTCGAGGGCTCGCGCGTGGGGCTCGTGTCGGGCAGCACGTACACCCATGACCAGCTCTTCACCGCCCTGTTCCTGCCGAGCGCGAACGATGCTGCGTCGGCACTGGCCCGTTCGCGCGGCAGCGTCTCGCAAACGGTCCGACAGATGAACGACGAGGCGCAGCGGCTCCAGGCGCTCGACACCGTGGCCAAGAATCCCAGCGGACTCGACGCCGACGGCCAGGTCTCGTCCGCATACGACCTTGCGCTGATCGGCCGCGAAGGGCTGAACAACCCTAAGTTCGCCGGCTACGCCAAGCTCGTGCGCACCACCTTTCCTGGCAAGCAGCCCAAGCGCGCCAGTCAGAAGCGGGCCACATTCGTCATCGAGTCTCAGAACAGGCTGCTGCGCGACAAGTACGCCGGCGCGATCGGTGTGAAAACCGGATTCACGTCAAAAGCCGGACGTACCTACATCGGTGCGGCCGAACGCAACGGCACCCGGTTGATCGTGACGCTGATGGGCAACATCGAACCCACCGAGATCGCCGCACGCCGCCTCCTCGACTGGGGGTTCGCAAACGCCGGCCGGGTGCAGACACCGGTGGGAACGCTGGTCGAGCCCCTCGGCCCGGCCCCCACCTCCGACGTTGATTCAGCCTCGGCCGACGCCGCGAGCCTTGGCAACGACACGGACCCGATCTCTGCGTCTACGTCATCGGCGTCGTTCGGCGGATCCTCGGCGATGCTCCGCTGGGGCGTACTGATCGCGGCGGCACTCGCCGCCGCCGGACTGATCGTCCTGACCTACGTGGGCAATGGCTCACTCGCGCGCCGCCGCATCCGCCGCCGCTACCACCGCTGACCGCCGCCACCCGCTACCTAGGTTTGGGGGTTGTCAGCTGACGAAGCCGATGCGGTCGTAGACGGCGGCCAAAGTCGGCGCCGCTACCGCACGTGCATGCTCGGCACCCTCGGCCAGAATCGCGTGCAACCTCTCGGGTGATTCCAGCCACTCGTTCACGCGCTCTTGGAACGGCGTGACGAACTCGACGACAACGTCAGCGACTTCGCTCTTAAGATCGCCATATCCCTTTCCCTCGAAAGCTACGACGAGCTCAGGGATCGGTGTGCCGCTGAGCGCGGAGTGAATCGTCAGCAGGTTGCTGATGCCCGGCTTGTTCTTCTCGTCGAATCGAATCTCACGTTCGCTGTCGGTGACGGCCGAGCGGAGCTTCTTGGCGATTCCCTTGGGGTCCTCAAGCAACTCGACCAAACCAGCCGGCGATGACCCGGACTTGCTCATCTTCGAGCTCGGATCCTGAAGATCGAAAATCTTCGCCGTGTCCTTGACAATGCGTGCCTTCGGAATCGTGAAGGTCGCACCAAAGCGGTTGTTGAATCGCTCCGCGAGGTCGCGGGTCAGCTCAAGGTGCTGACGCTGGTCTTCACCGACCGGCACCTCGTCAGCCTGGTAGATCAAGATGTCAGCGGCCTGCAGGATCGGATAGGTGAAGAGGCCGACGCTGGCCCGATCGGCGCCCCCCTTGGCCGACTTATCCTTGAACTGCGTCATGCGGTTGGCCTCGCCGAAGCCGGTCAGGCACTGCATTACCCAGCCCAGTTGCGCGTGCTCAGGCACCTGGCTCTGAACAAATAGCGTGCAGCGCTGGGGATCAAGGCCCGCGGCCAGTAGCTGGGCTGCCGAAACGAGTGTGCGACGACGCAGGTCAGCAGGCTGGAAGTCGACCGTGATGGCGTGCAGATCGACGACGCAGTAGAACGCGTCGTGGTCGTCCTGCATCGTGACCCACTGCTTGATCGCCCCGAGGTAATTACCGAGGTGAAAGGAATCAGCAGTGGGCTGGATGCCTGACAGAACACGGGGTGCGGTGGGGCTAGGGCTCGACATGCCCAGCATTCTCCCCGACGCCGGGCTTCGACTCGCCCGAGGCCACGCGTAGACGCGACACCCGCCGTCCGTCCATGGCCACGACATCGATCCGTCGGCCCTCGAGGGTGACGGTATCGCCCACCACGGGAAGGCGTCCCAGAATCGCCACCAGATATCCGGCGACCGTCTCGTAGGGACCTTCGGGGAGATGGATACCGGTCTCGTCGGCGAAGTCGTCGGTGTTGAGCAAGCCATCGACCTCGACATCGCCACCGGCAAGCGACAGGGTGTCGGCGTCGGAACTGTCGTACTCGTCACGGATGTCTCCGACGAGTTCTTCGACGATGTCTTCGAGGGTGACGATGCCCGCCGTTCCGCCGTACTCATCGACCACGATGGCCAAGTGGGCACCGGCCCTTCGCATCTCGCTCATCGCGGGCAGCACGTTCTTGGTGCCCGGCAGCATCATCACGCTGCGTACGAGATCGCCGACGCAGACGCGTCGCCCGGTGTGTTCGGGGTCAAGCAGGTCGCGTACATGCACAAAGCCCACGACGTCATCGACACCCTCGCCGGCGACGGGGTAGCGCGAGTGGGGCTGCTCGACGATCTCGGCGATGGCCTTGCTGACTAGAGTGTCGGCATCGAGGAAAGCGACTTCGGTGCGCGGGATCATCACTTCGCGCAAGCGGGTGTCGCCGGCGACGAACACATCGCTGACGATGCGACGCTCTTCGGCCGAGAGTCCGGTGTGCGTAGCGAGCATCCCTTGGAGCTCTTCTTCAGACATGGCCTCGCGCTGCTGATCGGGGTTTCCACCCAGCGCGCGCACGACGGTGTTCGTCGATACCGACAGCAACCAGATCACTGGACGGAACATCTTCGACAGCCGGTCGATAGTGGGCGCAACCGCGAGCGACACCGACTCTGCTCGGCCCAGGCCGATGCGCTTGGGCACCAACTCGCCAAGGACGAGCGAGAAGTAGGCGATCAGAATGGTGATGCCGATCAGTGCAAGCGCGTTCGACAACCGTGGCGACAGGCCCAGGTCTTCGAGCATCGGGCTCACGCGGTCGGCCAACGTGCTACCGCCGATCGCGGCCGACAAGAAGCCGGCGAGGGTGACACCGACCTGCACCGCGGCAAGGAAGCGGTTCGGGTCGCGATGCAGTTGCTGCACGCGCTGGCCGCGCTTGCCTGTCTGCGCGAGTTGACGCACCTGACCCTCACGCAGGGAAACGAGGGCTATCTCACTGGCGGCGAAGAACCCGCCGGTCAGGATCAGAAGAAGCACCAGGCCGATGTCGATCAGCCAGCCGGACACGCTGCACCCACTCCTTGGCGGCTCCCGATGGAGCCATGACGTCTACTGCACCGTATCGCGAGGCCGTTCGGCAACACGGCGCGCTGATGCAGTGACGTGCTCAGCGCACGGTGACGCGGATCGAGCCGCTGGTGGTGCCCTTAACGAGACAGCGACCCGCGTGGTCACAACCACTGGTGGGCCGCCAGACCCGGTACACGTGAGTGCCCTTGGTGCTCGGCCGCG
>Ga0105044_10011308_pt1 | contig 12178 bp, 13 predicted proteins | sample MAT01_FD_78092 | JGI IMG/M metagenome (GOLD analysis project Ga0105044, IMG submission 78092) | Freshwater microbial communities from Lake Fryxell liftoff mats and glacier meltwater in Antarctica - MAT-01 | ecosystem: Environmental > Aquatic > Freshwater > Ice > Liftoff microbial mat | place...
ACTTTGGCGGGAAATCATGGTTTTTGCAGGGGCAAAGCAGCGGGCTCATCACAGATCAAACCCATACATGAGCCCGCTGCTTTGCCCCTGCGCTGCGATTCCCGTTTAATTCGGGAGAGCCGTAATTCAGTAACTAATTGCGGGGGTGATTCACAGCCGGCTGCCTGTCCCAAAACAACAGTGCTAAATCCAAATCAGTCCAGAAACGCACTTTTGCAATCCTTGGAGCGTTGAATTGGCTATTTCATCCTAAACTAGCATCAAAGTTTCTAAGGGTGTTCACGAAAATATAGCTTTATTGCTGCTTTCACATAGGATGTCACGGAAGTCCAAGAAATCACTCACAACGGCATGTGGATGCGCTTTCAAAATGTAATAAAGCAGCTAATGCGGGCGAACTGTAGCGATTCTAAGACTTTAGTCCGAAGGAAAGAGTTCAATCCTGACGACTAAAAGGTAATAGTTGAACACAACAAAACGCAAGGTGAGAACAAAATGATGCACGCAATCTATTTAACAACGAACAACGCTGCAGACAGTGCAATTGAAACGGGTATTTCCGCCGCAGGCTATACACTTCGGCGTGTTTTCAATATTCCGGAAACTATTGAGGCAATAAAGCAAATTCTGGCCCGGCCCCAGGATGCACCCTGGCTTTTGCTGGCCGCTGAGGTTCAGAGTGGCGCCATTCCACTGCTGATGATTCTGCGCGAACAGGCCGTCGATATTCCCCCGACGCTGCTATTAGACCGGCTCGGTAACGATATCCGCGTGCCGGTGCAAGCATTGCAGTTGAATGTGGAGGATTACATTCTGGCCTCGGACCCGGAAATTCAACGCGAATCGCGCGCGCGGGTTTTCGCCGAGCGGGTGGTGATGGATGTGCAGCGGCAGGAGGCCGAAGAAGCCGCTTATGGCACGCGCAACTTGCGTTTCAATCCCATGCACACAACCTCTTCGGGGTCGGCTCTAACCTCGTTGTATGCCAGCTCGCACACCTTAACGGCCTCGGGCGCGACCAACTTTACCTGGGATCCGGTGGCGCACATCATCATGGTCGGCAGCTCACAGTTGCGCCTGAGCCCGATTCAAGCTCGCATTTTTGACCGGCTGTGGTCGCGCCGCAACACCACTGTCACCATGCAGGAACTCATCGAGTCGGTTTTGCTCAAACCCGGCATGGATGTTGATGATGGCGTGCGTCTGCTGAGGCCGCATCTGGTTCGCCTGCGCAACAAACTGGAAACCTACCCCGATCTGGCGCATCGCATTATTAATGTGCGCGGCAGTGGTTATATGATGATTTAGCGCGTGCGCTGTTGGTCCTCTCCCTTGGGTTTGCTCCTCCCTTGGATAAGGCAGTAAGACAGCCATCCGCTCATTTGCACCGTCCGCGAATTCATTTTCAGGCCAGGAGAAGCTGAACATGGATTCGCGGACGGTGTTCTTTTTCCCTTCTGTTTCCATGCCGCAATCAACCCAATCTTCTATTTCTGCTGTAATGCCCCTGTAACACACGGCCGGTATGCTCTTGCCATGGAAAAGAATACACAAATCCCTGATCGCGAACAGGTGCACGGCGCATCACATGAGGAGACCATCACCCTCGGCGGTGGCTGCTTCTGGTGCGTCGAAGCTGTGTTTGATCAAGTGAAGGGCGTGAAGCGGGTGGATTCGGGCTACACCGGCGGCCGCATTCCCAACCCCACCTATGAGCAGGTATGCAGCGGCATGAGCGGCCATGCCGAGGTGATTCGGGTGACGTTTGACCCGGCCGAGATCAACCTGGATGACATCTTGCGCATCTTCTTTACCGTGCACGATCCCACTACGCTCAACCGGCAGGGCGCGGATGCCGGCACCCAATATCGCTCAGTCATCTTCTATGAGACCGAGGCACAGAAGGCCACGGCCGAGCGGATTATTCGCGAGATCAGCGCTACGAAAATCTGGGACAACCTGATCGTGACGGAGGTGGCGCCGGCCAGCGAGTTTTACGTGGCCGAGGGCTACCACCAGGAGTACTACGCCAACAACAGCAACCAGCCGTATTGCCGGATTGTGATTGCGCCCAAGGTGAAGAAGTTCCGCGAGCACTTCCGCGACTACATGCGGGTCTAGGAATTTTTCGTCAGGAGAACAGAATTTACAGGATTAAAAAGCAGCGGTATTACATCCTGTTCATCTTGTAAATCCTGTCAAAAAGCTCGGAAAACGATAAACGGGGAGGCATTTAGCCTCCCCGTATTGGTTTCAAAATACGCGCAGCGGGTCGCCTGCTCTCAGTTCAGCATGCAACGCCACCGCTCTGTATCTGAGATGCTTATTGCTTATTGACGCATCCCGGCATCGCCGGTTTGCACATCAAGCATCTCAAGCCGCCGCAACTCGGCCTGCAGGTGTTGCCGGCGAGTCAAAAGCTGCTCTTCCTGCGCGCCGTCTGCCCAGATCAATTCTTGGGAGATTCGCTTCAGTTCCTTGCGGACATACTTTGTAGTGGTGTCCAAGGTCAACTTATCCATAACTTATCTCTATTCTCCTTTGTAGCTTCTTCGCATTCAAATCAGGTTATGACTTGAATCTGCTTAGCGCTTGTAATCTTAGTTCGTATGTCTTAAGCGAATGTTTGAAAGGAGTAAAACATACTTAACACACCTAACTATTCATTAGTCGCAGACAAATGTTATTTCTGCGTCAGAATTATGCTAAATTTGCTTAATCTTTTGATCGCATGTGCTTAAAGCCTGCAATGTATGTTCAACGGCGTTGTAGACGTCTGTTAATTGCGAGGCTTTGTAGAATGACGACCCAAAATCATAACGATCAGAAGACGACGCGGGCGACCCAAACACCGGCCGTAAATTCGCTGTGGCACAGTCTGGTAGAGCGGAAATTGAATCGCCGTTCGTTGTTTAAGGGTGCGGCGGTGGCTGCGGCCGCCGCCGCTATGCCCATCCAGTTGCGCAGTGCCGCTGCTGCCAGCCCTGTTGCAACAGAGCCGGCCAAATCCACCACCACCGCCGGCCAGCCCATCGACCCCGACCTGTTCTTCACCCCCATTGCGCCCAGTAGCGAAGACAAGCTGATTGTGCCGGAGGGATTTGCAACCCAGGTCGTCACCGCCTGGGGCGACGAGATTGCCGACGGCCTCACCATCGGCTTCAACCATGACTTCCAGGCCTTCATGCCCATCGACTTCATTGAAAAGGGCGGCGATGTCAATCGCAATTTCGCCTTCTGGTCGAAGCCGGACATGAGCAGCATCGACGGCTTGCTGGTCATCAACCACGAGTATGTGAACCCGATGTTCACCACCCCGGATTTTGATGGCGAGAGCGAGAAGACGCCGGAGCAAATTAAAGTTGAGCAGCAGGCGGTCGGCTTGTCCATCGTGCACATTCAGAAGACCGATGACAAGTGGGCCATCGTCAAGGGCGACAAGTTCAACCGCCGGCTGGACGCGCTCACCCCCATCGTCATGACCGGCCCTGCCCGCAACATCGACGGCGGTCCCAATGCCATTGGCACACTGGCCAATTGCAGCGGCGGCGTCACCCCCTGGGGCACGGTGTTGAGCTGCGAGGAAAACTTTCAGGATTATCCAGTTGCGGCCGCCGACGGCGGCTACGGCTGGGACGCCAATATCTACGCCAAACGCCACTACGGCTGGGTGGTCGAGGTGGACCCGTTTGATCCGGCCAGCACCCCTCGCAAACACACCGCCATGGGCCGCTTCCGCCACGAAAACGTGGCCATTCGCGTCGGTGCCGATGGCGCGGTCGTGGCCTACATGGGCGATGATCGCGCCGACAGTTGCGTGTATAAGTTCGTGGCCGACCAGAAGCTGAGCGACGACCGCGCTGCCAACCTGAAGATTTTGGAGAAGGGCAAACTTTACGTGGCCGACTTCAGCACCGGCAAGTGGATTTTGCTGGACTACAAGGCCAACGAATTGCTGCGCACCGCCGTGGACAGCAAGAAGGCCCCGCTGTTCGCCTCGCAGGCCGGTGTGCTGGCCGACACGCGCGCGGCCGGCATTGCGGCCAAGGGCACGCCGGTGGATCGCCCCGAAGATATCGAAGTGCACCCCAAAACCGGCGACGTGTATGTGGCGCTGACCAACAACACCGGTCACGGCAACTTCCATGGCCAGATTGTGAAGTTGAGCGAAGCCGAGAACAACCCAGCCGGTGAAGAATTTGCCTGGGAAATCTTCGCCGTGGGCGGCTCGCAGAGCGGCTTCAGCTCGCCCGACAACCTGACGTTTGATGGCGACGGCAACATGTGGATGGTGACGGATGTGTCCTCATCGCGAGTGGGCAGCGGCATCTACAAATTCATGGGCAACAACGGTATGTTCTTCTTCCGCACCGAGGGTTCGTATGCCGGCATTGCGTATCAATTTGCCAGCGGCCCGGTGGAATGCGAGATGACGGGCCAGTGCTGGACGCCCGACGGCGGCACGCTATTCCTTTCCGTGCAACACCCCGGCGAGGAAAGCGAAGCCATCGACAAGCTGTCGAGCACCTGGCCGAACGGCGATCTGCCCCGACCGGCCTCAGTCGCCATCAGCGGCAAATGGAGCAAGTAGATCCATTGGTTGGCTGGACAAATCACAACACACCCGACCCGCCTCACTCGCCCTCCGAGGCGAGTGAGGCGGGTTCGGTGCCCTTTAATCCCGTTCACGAAAGAACGTTGCTCGGCGCCATCGACAGCTACATGAGCGCGTTGGTGCATGTGCGGCCCTACCTGGCGCACGGCTACCGGCAGGTGCTCGCAGATCTGGCCGAACGCTGGCTGGATGAAGCGGGCGCAAACAGCGTTACTGCCGTGGCGATGGATCAGACCTGGCTGAGCCGCTATGTGGCCGGGAATGTTGGCCGGGGTGCCGCGCTGAAGGATTTTCTGGCCTGGGCAGGCCGCGAAGGATTGTTGGAGCGCTGACGACACGTGATAAGAGAGCCGAACTTTTCAGAAAGTTTGGCTCTCTTACTTTCCAAACAAACTCTTGATCCGCCGGCCTAGTGAATTCAGCCGATCCTCAATCGCCATCGTCGTCTTGACCTCGTTAGGGATATGGTCGGCCCAGTAGTGGGTGGTTTTAGCGACCACGGTGATGACGTTTTTGATCTCGCCCTTGAGCGTGTAGTGCTCGCCGCACGGCACCAGCAATACACCCCCCTCGGCCTTTACCTCGACATTCTCCTGAAGGCCGGCCGTGGCCAGCCACTCGGCCATGTTGGTGTTGTCGCACTGCACCGCAATCCAACCCGGCGAGTGTGGCCGCGCTTTTAATCCACTCACCAGATAGATGCCGCGAATGATTTCATCCTGTGCGGTGCGATAGCCCTGACTATGAATGTCGATGCCGGTCTCGGGCTTGAGCAGCGTATCGCGGTGGGCCGGCCCGCCCTCGATGGCCAGCACACAAAACGACTGCCACATATTGCCCCAATCCACCGTACCCTCGTCGGTGTATTGCATGGGTGCCGCCGACATGGGCGCGGCTTTGTCTACGGGTTGCGCAGCCGCAGCGGCCGCTGCTGCAGTCGCTGCCTGTTCGGCCTTGCGCCGGCGGGCTTCGGGATCAAATGTTGGAAGAGACTCTGCCATGGGTGTCGCCGTACATTTGCTGGCGTGAAGCATGTGATTGGGTGTGGTTGCGGGTTTGTAGAGGCGCAGTATGCTGCGTCCCTATCCAGTCAGAGCGCCCTCACCCGAATCATCGTGACCTGCTTCATTCTGCAAAGTTTTATTAATTCTGTCCAAAAATCCGATTTCCAGACTTGCGTCAGAATAGCATACATGCGACTTCTCATTCTCGGCGGCACCGTTTTTCTAGGCCGCCACTTGGTTGAAGCGGCGCTGGCCAGTGGCCACGTTCTCACCCTGTTCAACCGCGGCAAAAGCCGGCCCGATGCATTCCCCGCCGTCGAGCAAATCCATGGCGATCGCGTGACTGATCTGGCCCAACTGGCCGGCCGCAGTTGGGACGCCGTTATCGACACCTGCGGCTACCTGCCCGGCATCGTGCGAACCGCAGCCGAGGCGTTGCACCCGCTGGCCGCGCACTACACCTTCATTTCCAGCCGCGGCGATGTGGAACTGCGAGCTGGCCTCAAACCTGCGCGTGAAGCCGAATTGCTGGCACAATGGAGAGAACGAATTCAGAGTGGCTAGTGGTTGCTGGTTGCTGGTTGCTGGTTGCTGGTGGCTGGTGGCTGGTAAAGCACTGATGATTCACACCAGCAACCAGCAACCAGCCACTAATCCAAGGAGCAAACAATGAGTGCACCCATCCGTGTGTTGTGCATCAGCAGCGCCATCAAAGGCCAGGCCATGGTCCATGAGCTGAAGCGGCAGGGGTGCAGCGTGATGCTTCTGACCGAGGAGCGCTGGCAGGGCAACCCTGAGTGGCCGTTTGAAAGCCTCGACAACATCGTCTACATGCCCAGCCTGTATCGCAAGCAGGACGTGATCAATCAGGTGAGTTACATGATGCGCGGCTGGTCCATCGATTTGATTCTGCCACTGGACGACTATGAGGTGGAGATGGCCGCGACCCTGCGCGAGCATCTGCGCCTGCCCGGCATGGGCGAGACGGCCGCGCGTTTCTTCCGCGACAAACTGGCGATGCGACTGCGCGCGCGCGAGGTTGGCATCCCCGTGCCCGACTTCACCGCCCTGTTCAACTACGATCACGTGCGCGAGTTTTTTGCGCGCACGCCGGCACCCTATTTGCTAAAACCACGCAGCGAGGCCGGCGCGATGGGCATCAAACGCTGCGACAACACCGAGGCCGTGTGGCGCTGGCTGGATCAATTGGGCGATCAGCAATCGAATTTTGTGCTGGAACAGTTTGTGCCGAGCGATGTCTTTCATGTGGACTCGATTGTGTGGCAGGGCAAAATTTTATTCAGTGTGGCGAATGCGTATGGCCGGCCGCCGTTGGCCGTGTCGCACGGCGGTGGCGTATTCACCACCCGTGGCCTGCCCGAAGATTCACCCAACACGCAGGCGCTCAAAGCCATGAATGCGCGCGTGATCGAGGCGATGGGCTTGCAGAACGGCGTGATGCATGCCGAATATCTACGCAGTGTCGAGGACGGCCAGTTGCACTTTTTGGAATGCGCGGCTCGGGTGGGCGGGGCCAACATCAGCGACATGATCGAGCACGGCACCGGCATCAACCCGTGGACAGAATGGGCGCGCATCGAGCTGGCCCTGCACCGTGGCGAGGCGTATACGTTGCCGCCGGTGCGCCCAGACTGCGCCGGCATTCTGGTGTGCCTGAGCCGGCAGGAGTGGCCGGACCTGAGCGGCTACAGCGACCCGGAAGTGCAGTGGCGCATGCACAAAGCCTGGCACGCCGGGCTCATCGTGGCCTCGCCGGACGCGAGCCGTGTGGCCGCGTTGCTCGAAAGCTATGCCGAGCGCTTTGCGCAAGACTTTGTGGCGCAAGGCCATGTGCTGGATACGGGCCGGGCGATGTGAGGTTTGCTGAGCGTGCACATCATTTCTCTTAAACACAGATTCAGGAGTAACGACAGATGCCCTCCAATCGCAAAAAACAGATTCCCCTGCAACCGCCTGGCTGCCTGACGCCGCAGCAAACCGAGCGCTTCTATTTTCTTTGGCGGCGGCTTTTGCGCTACACCAACCAGCAACGGGATGTTGCCAAGGGGTTTCTAGCGGCCAATGTAGACGCCGACCTCATGCCTGTGGAAGTGGCAGCGGACATTCGCAATTTGTTATGGGCCGATGATAGCCTGCTCGAAGCTTACCTGCGCAACAACCCGGATCAGCTTTCCACGCCTGATCTGGCGCTGGTGGAAAGCTGGAAGCAACGCATTCAAGGCACATTTGCTGTTGTGGGTGTAGTGCCGGAGCATGCAATTTTTCTGTTTGGTGAGGATGAGGAAGAGCGTGTATTTGGGGTCAAAGGGTTGATTTCGCCGCTTGACGAGGTGTGCCCCTACCTGCCGTGTTACGTGCAGGCGGTGTTGCTGCCGTTTGAAGACAGCATTACCTATGACAGTTTTCTTGCGCCATATAACGTGATGATCGGCCCAAACATGCAGGCCGATTGGGAAGCTGAGTGGGCCGATGCCGTGGAGCGAGGCGCGGTCGTCACTACACTAGGCAGTAGCGCCCACGCTCAAGACCCTTTACCGCGCGCACAAAACACCAATGCGCGCGTGCTCAAAGCTTACGAACAGGCGCGCCGCGCCACCTCCGCCAGCGACAAGCTCATCCAGCGGGATTTGCAGACGGCCACGACCCTGGCAAGTGACCTCGCCAACAGTCTGTCGCCACACAGCTTGCGCGACCTGAATCGGTCCGATCTGGAAGTGGTGTTGCAGATGGCCGACGCGTTGGGCTCCCCGGCCGAGCACAATCAACTGGTCGCTTCACTCAAACGGCTCGTGCGGTTTCTGCTGGATTCCGGGCGACTGGATTGGGATGAGGGCGAGATGATTCTGGTCAGGTTGCGTGAGTCGCGCCGATAGCGCGTTCTATTCCACTGTCAGTGGCGCAGATGGCGTTCTTTGGTATCTTCGTGCTGATATTCATTCGAAGCCTAAAGGACATACCCATATGAATTTTGATTTCTCAGGACAGGTCGCGCTCATCAACGGCGGCCAAAGGTTGTATTAGCATGCCGCAGCCGAATTCGCTTCCGTTGGCCGGTCAGGTCATCGTGATTGTCGGTGCCAGCAGCGGCATGGGCCGCGCCACGGCGTTGGCTGCTGCGGCGCAGGGGGCGCAGCTCATCCTGGCATCGCGCAATGGCATCGCCCTGGACGAGCTGTGCGGGCAGATCAAATCAACAGGCGGCACGGCCACCGCCATCCCCGCCGATGCGACGAAGCGCGAGGACATTGAGCGATTGATCACAACGACGATGGAGGCGCATGGCCGCATCGACGCGCTCATCAACAGCGTCGGCACCAACCTGCCGCGCCGGACGATTGCCGAGCTCACGGACGCGTCGTGGCAGCGCGTGTTGGACATCAATCTCACCTCGGCCTTTCACATCACCCAGGCCAGCGTGCCTGTTTTCAGGCAGCAGAAAGAGGGTCTGCTCATTCACATCGCCTCATCGGCCGCGCGCAAGCCGGACCGCTCGGGCATCGCCTACCAGGCCACCAAGGCCGGTGTGGCCGCGCTGGCGCATGGGGCCATGGAGGAGGAGCGAGAGAACGGCCTGCGCGTCACCGTCATCTACCCCGGCATGACCGACACGCCGCTGGTCTACCAACGCCCTACGCCGCCCACGCCCGACATGCTTGCCAAAGCCCTGCAACCCGAGGACGTGGCCGCGGCCTGTCTATTTGTGCTGGCGCTGCCGCCGCGCGCGCATGTGCCGGAGTTGGTGTTGTATCCGAGTCGAAGCTGAGGGAGTTGTTAGTTGTTAGTGATTAGTTGTTGGTCAAGAAGAACCTGTCTGCCAAGACTCTTAACTAACGACTAACGACTGACAACTAACAACTCTGAATCCCCATGTCAAATATGTTTTCTGTTTTTACCAAGCCGTGGAAGACGATGCCGCTGGCTGAACTGGGCCAAATGGTGCATCGGCTCGGCTTTGATGCCATCGAATTGCCGGTGCGCAATGGCTTTCAGGTTGAACCAGGTGAGATTGTGCGGCAGTTGCCGGTGGCTCACAAGGCGCTGGCTGATGCCGGTGTGGGCATTGCCAGCGTGGCCACGGCACCCACGCCAGAGGCAATTGCGGTGTGCGGCCGGCTGGGTATTCCGGTTGTGCGGGTGATGGTGCCGATTGGGCCTGAAGGCTATCTGGCCACCGTGGCGCAGGTGCAGCGCGAATACGCGGCGCTGGCCCCGACCCTGCGCGATGCGGGTGTGAAGCTGGGGGTGCAAAACCACAACGGCGCGTTTGTGTGTAATGCGATGGGTCTGCATCACCTGCTTGATCCGCTCGACCCGGCCACCGTCGGTGCCGTGCTGGATGTCGCCCACACGGCGTTGGATGGCGAGGAGATCGATCTGGCGCTGGACATCGTGTGGGAGCGGCTGTGCATGGTGAACTTCAAGAATGCCTATTGGCGGCGCACGAATGGGCCGGAGGCGGTGGAAGCGGACTGGGAGGTGTTTTGGACCCTGGGCCGGCACGGACTGGCCTCGTGGTCGCGCGCGGCGGCGCTATTGCAGCAGCGTGGTTACACCGGCATAGTATGTCTGCCCGCTGAATACACGGATGAGCCGGCGGTGGATCGGCTGATTGCCGAGGACATGCAGTATGCAAAACAATTATTTCAGGGACAGGCGATTCAGTGATTACCGGGCGATGATTGAAAAGACGGCCCCGGATGCCGTCTATGCCATCGGCCAGCCACACTATAGATGCTCAGATAGCAAACTAGTAGACGGGATCGTGCACGTGACACGTCAAACGTGCACGTGCACGATCTTCCGCCGCGATTCCAAAAGCAAATCTGAAGACCTATAGCCAGCCAACCTTACTGCCAGCTCCAAAACGCCATCAACCCATCGGCAATGTGCCGGGGCCGTTCGTAGGGCGAGGCGGTGGGGATCACCATCACCTTAGCGTGCTCGCCCTCCAGCACCGGCAGCACAATCGCGTTGCTGTCGGGCGACCAGATGCGATGGCTGAGCGCATACTGATCGAAGAACGGCAAAAACTGGTTGATGTAAATATCAAGCGGCTGAAACGTCAGCATGAGCCGTTGCTGGTTGGTTTCCACATCGGCCACCCACAAGTTCAGGCGCAGGGTGCGATCATCGTTGTCCATTGGCTCCTTGAGCACGCCGCCGGGCATGGCCTCTTCAATCGTCTCGCGCATCGGCCGGCCCAGGCCAATGGAGGAGCGCAGTTGCTCATACGCACCGGCCACGGTGAAATAGGCGATGCTTCGGCCATCCGGTGACCAGAAGAACGCGATCACCATTTCATCGGTGATGATGATGGCCTCGCCATCCGGTTCGATGACCGTGAGTGGGCCATACGCCGTGCGGGCCGGGCCGGGTGGGCTGATGAAGGCCAGTTGGTCGCGGGCCGGGCTCCAACTGAGCGCGACCAGGCCGTGATGTTCGACGGTAAGTCGCTCATCGAAACCCTTGCCATCGATCACCAGCTGGCTCTTGTTCTCGCCGTTCATCTGGGCAAAGGCCCAGTAATTGCCGCTGGGTGAAATGCCCGGCGACTGAAACAGCCCCGGCTGGGCGATGTCATCGCTCTGGCGAATGCTCTGCGGTGTGTAGGGGTTGATGAACGCCAGCCGCGAGTTTTGCTCGCCGGCAAATCCCAGGTGCAACAAAATTTGATCGCCCTCGGGAGACCAGTCCCAAAAGCACGGCCGGCCGATGGCCAGCGTGTGATGGGTGTGGCCTCTGGCATCCGCGTCCTCGCCGCCCACTTCAGAACGCTCCAGCGCGACCACATGCAGCCCGAAAGATTGCTGTGGCGGCGCAATGGCGATGAAGGTGATGGCGCTGCTGTTGGGGGCCCAGTTGAGATAGATGGGAACCTGACCGCGCCGGTTAAACAGCAGCTGCCCCGACCCATATTTGCCGAGGTCAGGATTGTCCTCGTCTCGAAACGCAAACACACTCGCGCCGTTGCGGCTGCCGCCGATGGTGGCGATGTTTCGATCATCTGGCGACCAGGCTGGAAATTGAAAGAAGCGACTGGCCTGAGACAGCGTGCGCCGCTCCTGACCGTCGGGTGAAGTGGTTTCGAGCTGCCCTTCCAAATTGATGAAAGCGATGCGATTGGTGCGATGCGGCGAGGATGACTTCGGCATGGACGGATTTTAGTGCACGCCGCTTGGGTGGAGGTGAGAGGGGTCTATGTTTTGCAAGGTTGACCGGCGGGGGATCGTGCACGTGACACGTTGGACGTGCACGTGCACGAACTTCGGCCTCAATTGCCGATGATGTTGTTGAAGTTGACGCCCAACCCTGCGTTCTTGCCCTCGGCGCGCGGCATATATTGCATGATCGCGCCGGCCAGCTTGCTCATCGGCATGGTCTGCAACCAGATTCGGCCAGGGCCGGTGAGTTTGGCCAGAAACAGGCCTTCGCCGCCGAACAGCACATTCTTAAAACCCTTCATCATCTCGATGTCGAAGCTGACGGTCGGCTCGAACATGGCGACGTGGCCGGTGTCCACTTTCATGATTTGGCCCGG
>Ga0105044_10011310_pt1 | contig 12177 bp, 9 predicted proteins | sample MAT01_FD_78092 | JGI IMG/M metagenome (GOLD analysis project Ga0105044, IMG submission 78092) | Freshwater microbial communities from Lake Fryxell liftoff mats and glacier meltwater in Antarctica - MAT-01 | ecosystem: Environmental > Aquatic > Freshwater > Ice > Liftoff microbial mat | place...
AAAAGCATGTCCGGTAACAAAGAACTTTGCCGCCATTAATAGTGGTGAGCTCTCAATCGTGTAGTACACCGCATCACGAAACATAGCAATGGTGCCCAGCGGCATTGTCGGATTAGTCAAAAGCACAAAATCCTGTTTGCGCTGCGCCTGGGAACCGGCCACCCTAGTCTTTGGCAGACTCAATTTGATGGCCAAGCCGCGAGCATCTTTCACGGTGTCGGACTGGATTTTTCCGCTAGCGTTCGAAAACCTGACCCAGCAGTCATACTCTTTTGCTTTCTTGAAAATGCCTACTTTTAATTCGGTAGGCAGATCCGCTTCAATACGAAAACTGCCTTGCAACAAACCTACTGTTTTTGGATGTGCATCGCGCCGGGTATGTCCCTTTTTGTAGTCCTCCGCCATTTTGCGTTGCAAAATAGCGGTCATCTCTGCAATCATTTTTGCCTCATCAGGTTCACGCTTTTCGAATGAGGACAATTTTGTCATGCCAGTTTTTCCAGTAAAGCTTTGGCGGCCAGTTCCGACGATGCCGGATTCTGACCTGTAATCAATACTCCATCGACCACTACGTAGGGCTGCCAATCTGCTAATTTGGAATAGTTGCCACCGTTTTGCTTGAGCATGTCCTCAACCAGAAAGGGCACTACATCGGTCAAGCCCGATACAGCTTCTTCGCTATTGGTAAAGCCAGTGACTTTTTTGTTTTTTACAATGGAATCGCCGTTGGCAAATTTCACATGACGCAATACCCCGGGAGCATGACAGACAGCAGCAACCGGCTTGTCTGCAGATAACATCGCCAAGATGAGCGAGATGGAATTTTTATCCTCCGCCAAATCCCATAATGGGCCATGGCCGCCTGAATAAAAAACTGCGTCATAATCCTCGGCCGACACCGAAGATAATTCCACCGTTTTGGCAAGGGCTGCTTGTGCAAAGGGATCGGCATTGAAACGTCTTGTGGCATCGGTCTGTGCATCAGGTGCATCGCTTTTCGGGTCAATCGGCGGTTGCCCGCCCAATGGCGATGCAATGGTGATCACGGCACCGGCGTTGCTGAAAACGTAGTAGGGCGCTACGAATTCTTCAAGCCACAGGCCAGTTTTTTGATCGGTGTTACCCAGTTTTGCGTGTGAGGTAAGTACCATTAGTATTTTCATGCGAGGTCCTGTTCAATGTTTCACTGAATGCCATTGCTACATCTCGAAGCTACTTTGAAAGTTTCAGGCTGTCGGTGCGAAAGCGCACCGTAAAAAGTTACTCGCCAAGATAGTCGCCAAATACCTGATAATGATTAAACCCGATAAAGACAAGGCCCCGAGCTAGCCCGGTTTGCTGGTCACCACCAAATGTAGGGCGGCAGAATCATCTAAGAAGGAAGCCGCTAATTGCCGAGATGAGTCGCATGGATTTCTACTCCAACGCTACACTCGCCACAAAAAACCTGGTTCGGCGGTCTTTTTTTGTAGAGGCATAAATGCACTTAACCCGGAAAATTTTGTGATGACACGATGAAGAATACATGCCAGGTGACCAACAGCACATGCGCCATTTGCGAAAGCCTGTTTTTCTTGCATCCATAGTCAAAGCAAGAGTAGCCCGAATGAATGCCACGACAAAAAACCAAAAAAAGTCTGTGCCGGCCAAAGCACTCATGTTTGTTTCGTTACAGGGCCTGATCGGCGCTGGGGTGGGTTATTGGGTTGGCAGCTTTGTAACAAAGTCCTCCGTATTTCGTGAGCAGTTCCAGACGCTTGGTGCTTGGGATTTGTTGGTGCTACCAATACTGGTTCTATTGGTTTTGGCATTCCATGAAATGGGGCATTTGATGGGTGGCTTCACTCGCGGCATGAAGTTCTTGCTGTTTATTGTCGGACCTTTCCAGTTGAGCCACTCGCCGTCGGGTGTTCGATTCAAATGGGTATTCAATCTTGGTACGTTTGGCGGCTTGGCTGCTGCGATGCCCAATCCTGATCTTGCATTGGCACCGCAGCTCACGCGCTTGATCGCGGGCGGACCTCTGGCGAGTTTGTTGCTGGCGGCGTTCGGCTTGCTGCTTGGTTTACTTGCAGACGGTCAATTGGGTGCTTACGGTTTTCTTGTCGGTGGATTTTCTGCACTTATCTTTCTTGTCACTGCATTGCCTTTCAGAGCAGGTGGTTTCATGAGCGATGGCATGCAGCTGCTCGAGGTGATGCGCGGTGGCCGGGCGGTGGAAGAACGGCAAACGCTCACCATGCTAATGGCGCAAAGCATGTCGGGTGTGCGTCCGCGGGAGCTTGATCAACAAGCAATAGCGCGTGCCTTGAACTTTGACGGCGAACCCCTGCGCGAGGTGGTTGCGCACATGTATGCCTATTACGCTGCGCTTGATCGCCAAGATGAGATTATTTTGTCCGACCAGGCTGGCTGGCTTGCCGAACATGTCAATCAGTTGCCGGTGGGCTTTCGACAGTCATTGACCCTTGAGCTTGCTATGTTTGAAAGCTGTCATGGCAGTCTTGAAGCTGCCCGCGATTGGCTGAGTAAAAGCAAAGGTGGCGTTGTGGATGGGGCGCGACGGGCACTAGCGGAAGCACTTTTTGCGATAGCAGAAGATAATAAGCAAGCCGCAAAAACACAGCTGGCCAAAGCGCGAAAACTAAAGCCTCGAGGCTACGACGCAGGCGCCATGATGCTGACTGCCGATCTAATCGAAGCAGCGGAAAAACTTCTCTAGCGACTGTTTACTTTTATGCAACGACAGCTAGAACTCAAGTACTAGCGAACACATTGTTGTGATAGCAATCAATATCTCGTATCCAGGCTAAGTCATGTGAGTGGCCTTGCAGACCTAGCGTCGATTCAAAGTCAGCTTCGACTCGTCATTCCTGCTTCCCGTCGGGAGAGGGCCGGAGCTCGGCTATTGGAAAAAATAAACTCCTCATGAATCAAAGCCTGTATGCGAATCCGCTATGTTTGTTAGCACACATACAGGGTGAGCAATTAGGAGGAGGCTGCCTATCTAGCGCTAAGTGATTATCGATAAGTTCCTGCGCAAACCTCCCCTTCAAGGGGCAACGAACTAACGATAGGACTCTGGTCATGCAAATCAAGCTAAAACTTCTGCCGCTGGCGCTTTTGGCGCTTAGCCCGAATCTCTTCGCGCAACAGATTCCCGGTGCTGGTAGCCAACTTCGTGAATTGACGCCCCCGATACTTCCACAAAAAAACGAACCAACAATTCGAATTACCGAATCGGCGGCGCCGGCCGCTTCTGAACAAAGCTTGGCCAAGGTACGGGTTGACCAATTAAAGTTCAGTGGCGCACGTATTGGTTCCGAAACCGATGCAGAGCTGCAAGCCATTTCACGCTTTACACCGGGCACCGAATTAAGTTTGACCGAGCTCGAAGCGATGGCAGCGCGTATTACGCAACACTATCGCGAGAAAGGTTATTTCGTAGCACGCGCCTATCTGCCAGCGCAGGACATCAGCAATCATGTCGTGACCATTGCCATCAGCGAAGGAAGATTGGGCAAGGTAGAGTTACGCAACACGTCGCGTCTTGATGATGCTTTGGCCAATGGTCTGCTCTCTGGCTTGGAGGCGGGCGAGCCCATTACATTGAAGCCACTGGAACATCGTTTGTTATTGTTATCCGATGTTCCCGGTGTGAATGTGAGTTCGACCCTAGTGCCCGGTACTGCACGCGGCACTTCGGATTTGATCGTCGCTGTTGAAGATGGCAATCGCGTGAGCGGACAAGTGGATATCGACAATGCCGGTAATCCCTATACCGGCGAATATCGTCTGGGCGCGACAGTGAATTTGAACAATCTTGCAGGTCGCGGTGATGTTGCTTCGCTTCGCGCCGTGACCTCGGGCAAAGGACTTTCCTACGGACGCGCCTCCTATCAAATGCAGTTTGGTCGTGCCACAGCCGGTCTTGCCTACAGCAGGCTGGACTACGACCTCGGCAAACAATTTGAAATATTGGGTGCACACGGCACAGCGGAAGTTGCGAGTATTTTTGGCTCGATACCGCTGATACGGTCGCGTGAAAGCAGCCTGTATTTTGGCCTGAGTTACGATGACAAAATTCTGAAAGATGAACTTGACTTGATTCCAACTGCCAACCGTCGCGCCCATGCCGGCGTAGTGACCGCATCCTTGTACGGCAATCATCAGGATAGTGTTGGTGCAGGCGGCAGCACTTCGTTTTATCTCGGATTGGCTTCGGGCACCCTTGATATCCAGACACCTGCTGCATTGATTGCCGATGCTGCTAGTGCAAGAACCGATGGCCATTTCAGCAAGTTGTCGTTCAGTGCTGCTCGTATGCAACAAATCACCAATAGCTTTTCTCTGTACGGGTCTGTCACCGGACAACTAGCTTCGAAAAATCTGGACCCTTCGGAAAAAATGGTGCTCGGCGGCATGGACGGTGTACGCGCCTATCCGCAGGGTGAAGCTTTCGGTGATCAGGGCTACATCGCCAATCTGGAAGCACGCTGGTTACTCAATGGAGCATCCGAAAATGCGGTTGGCGACTTGCAGCTAATCGGTTTTGTCGATACCGGCAAGGTCACCATCAATAAGAACCCTTGGTATGCCGGGCCCAATGATAGAAACCTGAGTTCCTATGGCGTTGGTCTTTCTTGGAGTGATCCGGGTAATTTTTTAGTAAGAGCCTACTACGCCCGAAAACTCGGCAATGAGCTAGCTATGTCGGCTCCCGACAAATCCGGACGTTTCTGGATTCAAGCGATCAAATATTTCTGAACCGTAACGCTTATTCCAACCGTTCGGTCGTGCACACAAATTTGAGGATACACCCATGAAAATCAACACTCGCTCCATCCGCAAAGCCGGCGCTTTATTGGTTATTACTGAAGCCATATTGTTTGCTATGGCAAGTTCTGCCCAGGCACAGTCAGCTGGTGTAGTGGCAGCAGGCCAGGCCACGATTAATCAGAATGGCGCGTACACGACCATTAACCAATCCAGTGCGAACGTCATCATCAATTGGCAAAGCTTCAACATTGCCAGTGGCGAGACCGTCCAATTCGTGCAGCCTGGCAGTAACTCGGTTGCCTTGAATCGTGTGTTAGGCGCTGATCCTTCGGTTATCATGGGCACGCTGACTTCCAATGGCATGGTGTTCCTGCTTAATCCGAACGGAATTCTGTTCGGTAACGGATCATCGGTCAGCGTTGGCGGCTTGGTAGCCTCCACCATGAATATCACCGATGCCAATTTTATGGCTGGCAATTATGCATTCACCGATGCCGGTGCAGGTTCGGTTGTCAATCAAGGCAATATCAACGTCAGTGATGGTGGCAATGTGGCGTTGATGGGAAGAACGGTGAATAACCAGGGCGTCATTTCTGCCCGACTCGGCAGTGTCAATCTTGTCGGCGGTGAAGCAGTCACGCTGGATATCGCAGGCGACGGCTTGTTGAATGTTTCTGTCTCGCAAGGTGCAGTGAATGCCTTGGTTCAAAACGGCGGCTTGATTCAGGCCGACGGTGGACGTGTGCTGATGACCGCGCAAGCGGCTGGCAATCTACTCAATACCGTGGTGAACAACACCGGCGTGGTTCAGGCGCGGACGATTGAAAATCGCAACGGCACGATCCTGTTGCTGGGCGACATGCGGACCGGCAGCGTTAATGTCGGTGGTGTGCTCGATGCGAGCGCACCTAACGGCGGCAATGGTGGATTTATCGAAACCTCGGCGGCGCACGTCAGTGTCGGCAACGATGCCCGCATTACGACAGCGGCTGCGAACGGAAATACCGGTCAATGGCTAATTGATCCTACCGATTTTGTGATCGGAAGTGCGCCCGGTAACAACATCGCTGGTACGACTCTCTCCGCGCAACTGGTCACCAATAACATCACCATCAACACCGCCAGTCCAGGCACCCAAGCCGGAAATATTACCGTCAACGACGCCGTCACCTGGACAGCCAGTGGAGCGCCCACCACGCTCACCTTGATCGCCGATGGCAACGTCAACATCAATGCCGCCATTACGGCAACTCAGGGCAATCTGGATGTTTGCTGCGGACAAGACATCAACGTCAATGCGGCCATCACCACCACCAATGGCAGCGTAAGGCTTAGTGCCGGACGCAACATCAACCAGTCGGGCTCGATTACCGTTACTGATGGTAACTTGATGATGTGCGCGGCAAACGACGTCAATATTGCAGGCGCGATTACAGTCACCAATGGCACCAACGATCCCACCCGGAGTCTTGGATTGCCACGTGGCTTGACCTTGAGTGCCGATACCGATGGCACCGGCCCGGGCATCACAGGTGGCACAGTGAGGTTCAACGCATTGGCACCGCCGGTCACAGTCACCAATGCGCCGGTGGCCGTTTATTACAACCCGGTGTCCTACACGACACCTACTGTTTACACCACGAACTTCACCTTGACGGCGGGAGCAACGCTCTCCAGTTATATGCTGGTGTTCGCCACCGGCGGCGATCGTGCCTTTAACGGCACCACTACCACCACACTCAATGGCTTGATCGGCAATCCAGCGGGCGTCTCACTGGTAGCCGGTCCGACCGCCAGCGCCAATTTTGCTTCATCCGCCATCGGCAACAATCAGGCCATTACTTACAGCGGCTATACCCTTGCCGGGCCGAACGCCAGTTCTTATGCCTTGGCACTCAACTGTTGTGGACCCGTGCTTGCTCACACCACAGGATCGATTACTGCACCGGCCGGCACGGTTCAACCGGGCAATGTTCAACCCGGCGGCAGGCCACCCGGTTTAACACCATCAAGTCCAGTCACATTGGTTCCCGGCGACATCGGACCATTGGTCACAGTGGAAGACACCCAGCCGACTAATACGCTGGAAATCACCCAGATTGAAGAAGTCCCGCCGCCCTATGTTGCGCCGGTTTTTGTACCGGTGCCTTACCGGAACTGATCACATGAAACATCAGATTCCAATAAGTGTTTTAGGATTACTGCTTGCTTCAAGTGTCATGGCGACAGGCACTCAAGCAAGCTCAGTCCCAGAAGCCACGCTGCCGCCGGACTCTAGTACGCAGCTCGCATCCACCGAAGTAAATCAGGTGGTGCAGTGGGTGGTCGAATCAAGCGACAACGCAAGATTGCCGTTTATTCTTGTCGATAAAACCAATGCTAAAGTTTATGTGTTTAACGCTGCTGGACAACTTCAAGGAGCAGCCCCAGTGTTACTTGGTCTAGGACGCGGCGATCGTTCAGTCGCGGGCATCGGTAGCCGATCATTTTCACAGATGCCACCGGAAGACCGCATCACACCCGCTGGCCGTTTCGTCTCTTCATTGTCGCTTGATCAACACAGCAAGGAAATCTTGGTAATTGACTACGCGGAAGCTCTCAGCATGCATCCGGTCGTCAAAGGAACGCCTGCCGAACGACGTGGCGAACGCTTACAGAGCCCCACTGCAAAGGACAACCGTATTTCGTACGGCTGCATCAACGTCCCGGTTTTATTTTACAGCACGATCATCAGCCCTGCTTTCAAACATACCAATGGGATTGTGTACATTCTTCCAGAGATGAGCCCGGCAATGAAGTGGTTCACAGCCGGTAAATAACTTTAAAACATCAAATATTGCCGCGATGCTTCTATATTTTCGCAATCGATGTCGGGCCAAGGCACCGAGCCAAGGAGCGGGTAAATGTTTTCGGAATGCTGAAGTATCTTAATGCTTTTAGCGTTGAAGAACCGAAGAAAGAGGACGAATATGCCTGCGGTTTGGACGGCATGGACGGCAGGGATTTCTAATCACACGCTTCATTGCAGAGAAAACAAAACCCCGCTTCGGCGGGTTTTTTTGCGAAGTTCTATTTACAAAGCTGGTGGCCCGGTTTGTCTTCAATGTCCGCATCAACACCGTCGATTCCGGTCCATTGTCTTCAAGTCAGGTGTCGGAAAAACGAAATGAAATATTGACAGAGACTGCCACCAAAACGCGGATTGATTTCCAGAATCATGGCTTGGCCGTCGCGAACTTTATAGTTGAAGCAGCATAAACCTTCAAAGTTGATGGCATTGAGGATGTCTGCAAATGCATCCAGATAAGGACAATGAACAATCTGTCGGGAAAACTTCTTGTCTTGGCCCTTGATGGGTAGATCGGTATTAAAGGTGTATTGAATATTGAGTGAGCATAGAATCTTCCCATCCCTATGAAGAATATGCGTTGCAAATTCTTCATGACCGGCAATGATTTCCTGGACGAAAAATTCCTTGTTGATTAGATGCGCTGCGTGCTCTTGTTCCTGTTCGGGGCCATAAATGATGAAGCAATTCTTGCCCCACTCATCCGTTTTCTTTTTCAGGATATACGGATAGCTCAGCCGGCCTGATATTTTGGGAATGAAATGTCCAAAGCCCTTTGCTTCCAGTGTCTGGTTGAAACGATATTTGTCATCGCAAAGTTGCACACTGGCCCAACTCGGAATGGGAATGGGATTGCTGGCAACCAGATGTCGGTTTTCATCCAGATATTTCAGGTCTGCCACATTGAGAGGCACAACAAGATCATATTGGCTGATGCTGTTAGATGAAAACGCATGGAAGGCTATTTGATGCTTCGAGAACAGAAAACCTTTGCGAATAGGCTTCTGCCAGATCGTTGGATTATCCGAAAACAGAATCTTCAGCGTCTTTCTGGAGGACAGACGATCCTGTAATATTTTGACACACAGAAAAAATGCGCGGGCTATCCGGGACTGTGTACGTATAAATTGGGCGTTGAATGATTGCATGTATTCAACAGGAACGGCTTAAGGCAGCGAAGCAGGCCAAAGCATGCCAGCAAAGTGGTTCGTCAGACAGCCATTCATTGTCAAGATCGTCGGTCAAACTCACCCTGTAGGGGGTGGTTCCGGCGGGCGCGGACGGTGGATATAGTCGTCATGAGCATGGCCTCGGGTTTGATCAATAATTTCTGGGCGCATGCAAATGATACATCCGCATGGTGCCGTAACTTTTTGCTGCCGGAATTTGGCCGACATAATCGCAAGCGTAGGCATTGGGTTCCAATGCCAGTCGTGCTGCGAATTGTTCGGTAACATACACCTCGCCTGGCGGCGTCACCGGTTCGATGCGCGCCGTACGGCTGACATGGGCACCGAAATAATTGGTCAGATGTAAAACCGGATCGGTCGTTTCGAATACCGGGCCGAAATGGCCGCCAAGTCGCAATGCCAATGTGTCAGGGAGGCCATACGCTTCGAGATCAATCATCGACATCGCGGCTTGCAGTTCAAGCGCGCATTGTGCGGCGACAGGAGCGTCGTTCAACACGACAAACAAACCATCACCCCAAGTGTTTCGATAAAGCACGCGGTCGCCATAACGCGCGAGCACTTCGCCGATTGCTCCGAGTAGATGACTGACGAAAGCAGGAATTTGCGATTCGGTCAGTTTGCTGAAACCACGCACATCACCAAATAGCATCGCCTTGAGTTCGCGTTGTCCACCGATAAGCGGAGCGACTGGCTGATTGGTTACGGACGATGTGGCTTCGGGAAAAGGTGTGATGACTTCGAGCGCGCGGCCGGCATTGCGCCATGTACGCACATCGAAAGCCGTGCCGGCCATACCGGTCGTTTCAATGCCGTCCCAGACTGCCATTTGTACAACATCTGCATCGAGAAATCGCGCGCGAAGCACCGCCAAGCCCATTGCCACAAACGAGCCGTAGGCGAATACCCAGTCGTGACCGAGATAACTATCTTCGGTAGCATAGGTTACCGATGCAGCACGCTGCATGCAGGATTCAAAACGCGCCACCCAATCAGGTCCAGCCGGTGCAACCGAAATTTCAATAAATTCATCGCGTGCAAACGGCAAAACGACATGCAGTTCGGCGCCGCGAGCAAGCAGGGCTTCTGCAAACAAAATATCGCCGCCGCAAGCCAAGGGGCCATAACCGAACCCAACACGATGTTTTTCCAGACGTTCGGTAATTTGCTTTACCACGGAGTATTCCTGTGCGGCAGGAAAACGCCCTTTTGCGCCTACTGCTGCAATCATGTGGCCGGTGTAATTGATGACCGTCGGCGATGCGAGTGGATCGAGTACGTCATCGCTGATGTCGCGCGCATTGCAAATCATGCGCAGCTGTCTTCGAGTTGCAGCACGAGCCGCAAGATCACTGCCTGCATTTGCTGCACGTTCGAGAGCATGGCGTGCCGTTGGAATATCTCCCAACACCAATGCCGCTTCGGCTTGGGAGGCAGGCAGATAATAATCATCGCTTTCAGTTCTGGTATTGGTCTGGCAAATTTTGAGCACTTCGCGTGCAATATTTTCGGCAGCCGTTATTTGCCCCGCGAGTAATCGCAAGCTGGCAACATTCACGCCGGGATAATAATCATGGCTGCGACGATAAAGCGCTTCGTAAAGATCGGCAGCGTGTGAAAGCAAAGTGGTGCGAACTTCACCGGTCGCATCCAGGGCATGATCTTTGGCGATACGCGCTTTCAGTGCGGCAACATCGGCGTCGTCGCTTTGTTCCAGCCCCAGTCGCTCGAATTCCATTTCCGCATTCGCGGTAGCTCCGGCCTTTGCTAGATTAAGAACCGCACGATGACTCAAACGCAAATCGCCGGGATGTTCTTCAAGGCCATGCAATGCGGTATCAAAAGCCAGCAATAATTCGCCGCGTGCTTCGAGCTGACGAACTTGAGCGAGCCAGGTAGCTGAATCAGTCACGTTGCAAATTATTGTGCAGCGCAGCGGATGCGCAGGATGGAACCATCTTCGGCGGCGCCTTCAAGCGAAGTGAGCTTCATCATTTTGTCGTCGATAATATCGAAGTGAAAACTATCTTTTTGATCGGCCGATGGGTCTAGCGGCAGAAAATCAAAACCAGCTCCGCTTGCCTTTACCCGCGAGGCAACGTCCCAAGGCGCGGCTTGCGGATGATTGATTCGAGTCAGCACGGTGTCGTGCCCGGTGCGAATAACTTCGTAACGAATCGTCAAGCCGTTATAAGGCTGACACCAATGGCCGAGTACGAAAGCAATTTCATTACGCTTCGGGCCAGCGGGTATTGGGGCTGGTGCTGGAATAGGGACTGCGGTAATCGGGGTGCTTTGAACACTCGTTGTCGTTGCCGGAGGTGACGACGGTACTGGTTCGATTTCATCCGGTGTCAGCGCCATATTCGGTATGTCCGACGCATTGCTTGGCGTGGCGTCGGGCGTAATTGGCGCAGTTTGAACCGAAGCTTGTTGCAGGTTTGCGTTGTTCTTGCTGGTGTACAACAGAGTGCCGGTAATCGCCGCCGCCATTAGCGCAATCACAGCGACGCCGATCAAAAAGGGAGTGTGCGAACTTGCCGGTTTTGAAACGGGTGCGACATGCAAAGGGGCAGAACGTACCGGTGCTGAATCGGGTGAAGTCATGGCCTTGATCGCCGCTACCAATGGCATCAGGTGCTGCTCCATCGGCGTTTTCCAGGCATCGACCCATTGCGCTGATGAAATATAAAACTCCAGCGAACCCGATGGTGTGACTTCCCGAATGCGAACCGGCAGCACGACTTTGGTTTTGCTGACCGCGCGTTCGACTTCCTTGCGAACGAACTGCGAATCGTTGGATTGATCCGATAGCACTAATACCAATGCTTTACATTGTTCGATCGCATTAATGATGGCGTGGCCATATTCAACGCCCGGTGCTACATCGCGTGGCGCGACCCAGCAATGAATGCCTTGGCCTTCTAAAAAGCCGACGATGCGAAAGGCAGCATCGCGATCGGCGCTGGCGTAGCTGACGAAAATATCGGGCATGGCCCGTCCCGTTGCGTGGTGGAGGTGAAATCCAGTCTAGCCGAACCAAGGGAAAAGGCAACGGGACAGCCCAAAAAATTGGCAAGCTGGGTTCACTATGTGTGGGTCAACGCAGGAGGCCGCTTGCGGGCGACCGTACGATACTTGATGCATCAGTGTAAATGACCGGCATGTTCGCCATGGTCGTCATTTACATGCAAAGACTCATCGGCATCACAATGCTTTTGAACGTAGGAGGCCGCTTGCGGGCGACCGTACGATGCTTGATGCATCAGTGTAAATGACCGGCATGTTCGCCATGGTCGTCATTTACATGCAAAGACTCATCGGCATCACAATGCTTTTGAACGTAGGAGGCCGCTTGCG
>Ga0105044_10011312_pt1 | contig 12176 bp, 11 predicted proteins | sample MAT01_FD_78092 | JGI IMG/M metagenome (GOLD analysis project Ga0105044, IMG submission 78092) | Freshwater microbial communities from Lake Fryxell liftoff mats and glacier meltwater in Antarctica - MAT-01 | ecosystem: Environmental > Aquatic > Freshwater > Ice > Liftoff microbial mat | place...
AGCCGATCCGCTGCAGTCCGCGACAGGATCAATCGTTCAATTACGGGTCGGCCTTTTCGCGCGGCATGACTTTTAATATCGAAGGCAAAAAGACCGTCCATATTTCCGGCACGGCCAGCATTAACACGGCTGGCGCGAGCACGCATATCGGCAATGCGGAGTGTCAGAGCTTCGAAACGCTGATGAGTATCGGGGCGATTTTGGAAGCGCAGGGCGGCAGTCTGCGCAAGATCACCTCAGCGACCTTGTTCTGCAAAGACCAAGCGGCTTACGAGGCCTGGAACCGCGTGACGCGTGTGTTGCAAATTCCGGATTTTCCGAAGATCTGCGTGCGGGCTGATGTCTGCCGCGATGACTTGCTCGTGGAAATGGAAACCGTGGCGGTGATTTGAGGGTAAATTTCTCAGTCCAGATTTAGGTTTGCGGGGTTAGATAGATGGCTCGCGAAATGGCTTAGCTTGAAAGATGGCCGCTGATTTCCATAGCGGCGACAAGCGCCGGGGTGGAAACCGACGCCCACCAAAGACATGATCTTTACCAAGATTTTTTAACCACGGATAGCATAGATTATCACTGATTGAAGCTAAAGGCAGGGGAAGTTGGCCTGTCTTGCTCCGTGCGAATCCGTACGATCAGTGGTCAAAAATTGGCGGTTCGGGAGTTGAAAATTTTCCGTGCAACTTGGGGTGTGATTTGGGAGTCTTTGTTTAATGCGCATTCTGCGTCTTCTTCTCGCTGGGTTGCTCGTCGTCACTGCCTTGGTGGCGGGTTTTTTCGCGGCAGTCGTCATCCTTGTCACCGGGATGGTGGGTTACGTGGCGCAGTTGTTTACGCGCCGTCCGGTTTCAGTGCGGGGGCGACCCTCGCAGAGCTCGGGCCAAGCATCGCCGTTGCGCACGGACGACGTGATCGATGTCGTCGCCACCAAGGTCCCGACGGAAAAAATCGAGGGCTGATGCGGGATAGCCTGAATCGGGATGGTCAGCAGTACGTCGCCGAAAAGAGGAAAGATGGTACGATTTGGAAAATGAAATTGGGGTATCCTGATGCAACGATAGAAGTCTACGGCAGTAACTCCTTCCCTTCTGGATTCCGTTTTGGTGAGTTCAAAGCGGCGATTTCTGAGTTGTTGGGGGGACGGAAGTTTAAGTCATCATCACCTCTTTCACCATTGACGCGGCGTAGACGTTTTGAGTGCCGACAACCGTCGGGTAAGTCTCAGCACGGCTGGTGGCCCCAGTCTTTTTCTTTCAGCTCTTTTTCGAAGAGGGCCATTTGCTCTTCCGGGGTGAGTTGGCTGACGGGCGGCGGTACACCGAGCGCGTCGGCGATTCCACTGGCTTGGGCATTGACGGGCAAGGGATTTCCTCCGGCTGCTGGCGGCGATTCCTCTCCTCTACTTGCGGTGTTGGCCGGGGTGGGTTTTTCCGGTTGGAGATGTTCAGCCATGGTGCAGGGAATTTTTTGCGCTGACTGGCGCAGTGTTGCGAGGGGCGTGATTTTTAGGTATCACGATTAAATATTTAATCGGCGCTTAAACATAAGATGACTATAGATTACTTGGCAAATGGCTTCCAGCTCTCGGCCCATGGGAATTGAAGCTTGCGACGGGCGATAACGGGAACTGGTTTATGGGGAATATTAATCGCATGAAACCAGAATCGAAAAACCGTGGTGATTTTCTGCAAACTTCGCTTTCTGCCGCCGCCGTAATGGGTGCAGGTGCGGGCCCGGCGGTCCCGGCTATGAGTTCCGCCACTATGCCGAGGTTGTCGCCGGGAATGTTTCCGGCGGATTTTGCCTGGGGCGCAGCCACGGCCGCCTATCAAGTGGAAGGTGCGGTGACGGAGGATGGCCGCAGGCCGAGCATTTGGGATGCGTTTTGCCAAGTGCCCTCGCGGATTGATGATGGCAGCAGTGGGGCGATCGCCTGCGATCATTATCATCGTTATGAGTCGGATGTGAAGCTGCTGGCGGAACTCGGGGTGAAGAATTATCGTTTCAGTCTGGCGTGGCCGCGGATTTTGCCGGAGGGACGCGGGGTGGTGAATGAGAAGGGGCTCGATTTCTACAAACGTCTGATCGATTGCCTCGGGGTCAACGGCATCACGCCCTACGCCACCCTGTACCATTGGGATTGTCCGCAAACTTTGGAGGACGAATACGGTGCATGGCGGAGTCGCCGGATCGCGGATGATTTTGCGGAATACGCGGCCGTCGTTGGCAAACACTTGGGTGACCGGGTGAAGAACTGGCTGACGATGAATGAAATTGCAGCGTTCACTGTTTCTTGTGGCTACAATGTGGGGCAGCGCGGTGAACATGCGCCCGGCCACGCTTTGACCCGGCGTAAAGAGCAGACCAATATAACGCACAACGCGCTGCTGGCGCATGGGCGCGCGTGTCAGGCGTTGCGGGCCTCATCGCCGCAACCCTGTCGGGTGGCGATGGCGGAAGTGCCTACGGGTTATGTGCCGGTGATTGAGACGCCGGAAAATATTGCGGCGGCCAAGAAAGCGTTTCGTTGCGATAGTGTTAACGGCGGCATTTTAGTGCCGTTGCTTACCGGCCGATACGATCCCATTTGGTGGGAGCAGCTCGGGGCGGAAGTGCCGGATGTTTTAGCCGGCGATATGGCCACAATTGGCCAGCCGCTCGATGCGGTGGGGGTTAATTGCTACACGGGCACTTATGTCCGGGCTGCGGAAAACAAACTTGGCTTCGAGGTTATTCCGATGTCCGGCCAATATCCGCAGATGCAACTTTCGTGGCTGAAACTGGTGCCGGAGGGAATTTATTGGGTGTTGCGGCAGAGCTCCGAGTTGAGTGGTCGGCCGGATTTGCCGCTCTATGTGACGGAAAATGGCTGTGCCGGCGAAGATGTCCTCACGCCCGGCGGGGAAGTGCACGATCTGGATCGCGTGTTGTATTATCGCGCGTACCTGCGACAGGTGCAGCGTGTGATTGCCGATGGGTATCCGGTCAAAGGTTATTTTCCTTGGAGCCTCATGGACAACTTCGAGTGGGCGCGAGGCTACACGAAGCGTTTCGGCCTGATCTACGTCGATTATCCGACGCAGCGCCGAATTCCGAAACTCAGTTACCACTGGTTGCGCGAGGTGATCAAAGCCGGCCGCGTGTTGTAAGCGGCCTTTTCGTCACGCCGTAGTTGATTGGCAGGCAAACCCACTTGGGTGTTTCGCTTGGAAATTTATCCTCAGACATCTTGATCCCGAGAATTAGGGTGAGCTCAACTCCGTCGCGAATCGGGATAAAATAAATTTAACGCGGAGGACGCGGAGAGCGCGGAGCCTGACGTGATTTCACGCCGTATTATCCCGTCGGCCGGGCTTGTTTCCCTTCGGAAGAATTTGTGCTGGCCGAGCCAAAGCACTGGGGCGACGGCTGGTGCTTAGTGGGCAACCTGAGTTTTCTCTCGGAGGATTGCCCACGAAGCCCCCCCAGCGTCCCGAAAGATTTGGACTTCAGGTAGGGGCGGTTGCCCGCAAGCGCCACTCGTGCGAGGCGCGCCGCGAGTGAGCCGCGAGTGAGCCTGTGGCGCTTGAGGGCAAGCGCCGCTACCAAGGTTGCCCTGAATAGGTAGAGCGAACCCTCCGGGTGAGCCGTACATCGGGCGCGGCTCAGCGGGACCATCCTCGCCAAGGCTACGGCCCGGCAAACGCTTCGCCCTAGCACCTCCGAAATATCGCGGCTCGGCGGGACGGCTCGCGCTGCCTGACGGGTTCAACTCATTGCCTCGCCGCCCTTGCCGCACGGGAGGGGATCAGGATGTCTGATCCTGGAGATCATGATTTTTCCCCTCGGTCAGAAAGGTCCGGTGCGCGGGGTTGTTGGCCTACCCGTGGATGTCTTCGGTGGCTCTCGCGCGGATCACCAGCGAGGGTTTCACCCGGCGTAGGCCGAACGGACCGTGGAACGTTCAACTGGGAGCTTTCGTTTTAGCGAGCGTGAGGGTGCTCAGTCACAGCCCTTCGATTTTAATACGAGCTGGCTCGTGGCTTGCGGGTGACGGTGCCGGTTTCGATACTGGAGCCGGGCCAGACCAACCAATTCTTACCAGAGAAGGCTTCGGCGGTTTGGCTGGAAGGCTGTGGTTCCGGGAGGGAGTGAACTCTCGGAGCCGGGGCGCTCGGCTGGCACGGAGTGAAATCATTGTACGCTCGGCGGGCATAACGAGAGTTGGGGTCGTAAGAACTCGGAATGAATGAGGGAAAGTAGCCGGAATTTTCGTAGGAGCGATTGTAGGCGTATCTCAAACTGTCGCGGGCGGCATCGGCTCTGGCTTGAGCTTCGAGTTCTGCGATGCGTTGTGCCTGCGCCGCCTGCTTTTGGGCGACTTCGATTTGTTCGTTCAAGCGTGCTTGAGCGATGCTCAGCTCTTCCGCGCATGATACTGTTGAGTACTTGCGGGAAAAGTTTTTCCAGAATGCGACCTGATAAGAAAGCGGCGTGGCTTGAAAAGCGGGATCAGCCAGCATGCGGGCTTTGACGGCGGTGCCCTCCGTGATGGCTTGGGCATGCTTGGTTTCCTGTTCCTGGCGAACTCTGTCGGCGTTGGCCACCTGCTTGTTTTCAAAAACGGCTTGATCTTTTTCCGAGCGCAACGCCACGCGCGTCACCAACCCGGCACTCAGTTCAATTTCACCGCGATCAAAGTAGAGTATGTCGCGGCCACTGAGATGTGATTGGCCCCGGGGTGTGCCTAGCGTTGAGCGAACGCTCTCGAGGCTATCCCCCAGTTTCACTTCGCCGGCGAATACGGTGAGGGGGAGGACAAACAGCAGCGCAACATTCAGGGTTTTCATGGTTCTCCTTGGGTTGCGAAAAATCTATCTAGGGTCGGCAGCGGCGCAAGTCGCAAGAGGCCGCGCTGAATCAAGTATTACGTTCGCAGCGTGGGATGCGAATGACTGCAGTCACTGCGATTTATGTCTTATCGACGATTGCCGTTGGCGGAGCGGGCCAGGGATTCGGTTGCCGGAGGCGATAGTGCGCTGGGCGGTGACGCCGACGGGCAAGGGGAGGGTCATGTCGTGGGCAATTTTTTGAAGCGCTCGATTTTGCGTTACTTCATGTCGTCGAGCAACGGACCGGCTGAAGAAAAGGGAGCGCAGAGGGAAATTTTTAAAGGCAGTTAAAGCAGGTGCGGAAAGAATGGGCCGCTAAGGCAAGTGAAGCGGTGGGACAGTTCATGGTCCAGCGGATGAGAAATAATAGGCAATCGGTCGCGGTGGGGTGCTGCCGCACTTGAGTGGGCTCGCTCCTTAACTGTTTTTCTTATCTTCCCCCCTCTGAGGTTGACCTTCAAAAAAGGGTGCGGTGGCTGCACTAAAAATTCCAAGAAACGTCGGGCACTGCGCTGGGTGATATCTGCGGATGCGCTCGGCTGATTTTGAAGCAATTTCCGGTTCCTCGCGGTTTTCGCTGGGTAGAAGCGCGCAGGAGAAGCCGAAGAAACTCAGAGCAACCAAGGCGGGTTAACCACTAATGAGTTTCGCCAATGGGCGAAACTTTAGATTAGCCCTGCGACTAATCGTCTTCGGGGTGGGTTCCGGGGAGTCTGCTAATCGCAGACTGGAGTGGATTTGCCTGCAATTGGCAGGCCCTCCGAAACCCAAGGGCGGATACGATTAGTCGGAGCAACTTCTCCAAGGATTCATCTCTTGATGAATCCCATTAGCGGACAGAACCTCGGCGTCTTTGATTCTATTTCGTACTCTCTACCCACTCGATGTAGCGAGGAACCCAATTTTTCGTTGTGCACGAGGCACCTGATTTCGATGTGCCTTTAAGAACTTTCGTGCACCGACGGTTTACGACTGATGTGGAGAGAAATGATCGTGCCCGAATGGCCGCAGCGTGGGCTTGAAATCCCACGGGCAGGCGGAGCCACCACGGATTGCTTCGTACACCGCTTGGGCGGTTTTGTCGTTCGACGTCTGGCGATGATAACCAGTGGAATCTTCGTAGCCTTCCTCGGCGTGCTTCACTGCATAAACCAGCGCGATCAGAGAACTGACAGCGAGGCACAGGATTCCAATAATGCTGAGGGTAAGAATGCTCACGGTGGGCGGGGTCGCTAAGCTAGGATCTAGAAACTGGGTTAAGCAGGAACAACCGAGAGGGGTAAAGAACCGGCTGGACCCAATTTAAGACAAGGGATCTTAGCCTGAGGTTCCACGATTGCCGACTCGGTCCGAATGGCCTTTTACGAGTACAGAAAGGCGCTGATTTAATGCCAACGGACGACGATCTTTGATACACCTGAAAGAGATGGTCCTGGCCGCACCGAGCGTGTGTCGTTGTGAGGTAAGGACTCAGAACGCGGGCTCAAAAGTGAGCCAATGGCAGAGGGTAAACTGAAACGGGGTAGGCAAGATATATGACCGGCGTACGGTCTTTCTTGGTCTGAATTCAAAAACGCTTAGTTTCTGTTTGGCAATTCAATAGACGGTTCGGAGCCAACTTTTATCGTGAGCTTTTGCAGCTGAATTGAAATTGCGCGTTAAATGTTTCGCCTGACGAAACGCTACGATCCTGCTGGCCAATTTTTTCACTAATATGGATTTCGCCGATAGAAATTTGATAGCTCGGTTCGGCTTGGTTGGGAAGTGGCACGGATCTCCTGATCCGTGAGGGAGGGGATCACGGGTCAGGAGACCTGTGCCACGACAGCAGTGATGAATATACCGCGGGGATAAACGAGGGTTGGCCTGATGGGTTTGATCAAATGCCCCGAAGCTTGCTCCGGGGATCTTTACTCGCGCGAGCAGTTGGCGGCGTCGTGCGCGCGATTTGGCTGCCAACATTTCACGAACTCACTCGCAGATCTGCGTGCTCGGCGAGAGAGAGGGGTCAGAATCAGACGACCAGTTACTTCGCCGTTGCCCGGGCCGACTGGCCTGATCTCTTAAGGAAGTGCTGCGCATCCTCTCCGATCTCCATGTTTACGACTCCCAGACGCAGATCCGCGATCTTCGGCAACTCGAGCCTCTCCTTGTCGGTGTTCAAACTTTGGTGCTTAACGGCGACAGTTGTGAAATGAGGGGTGGGATCGCGGTGCCCGATGTGGCCGGGTTGCGAAATTTTTTCCGCGAACGCGTACCGGAGGTGATTTTCGTCACCGGCAACCACGATCCGGATATCAGCGATATCCACGAATTATCGCTGTCCGCCGGGCGCGTGTGGGTGATGCACGGCGACATTTGCTTTGAGGACCTCACGCCGTGGAGTCGCCAGCGAAAGGATTTGCAACGGGTCGTGGGCGAATTGCTCGCGCGCGAACCGAAGGGCGATGACCGCGCATTGGAGGGCAGGATTCGGATTGCGCGGGAGGCAACGCGAATTGTCGGACCGCACTTGGATCCGGCGGATGCCCGCTTCAGGACGCAGTTACTCCGCTATTGGGATACTTTTTTTCCGCCCCAACAAGTCTTCAAGATGTTACAGGCCTGGCGCGAACTGCCGCTCTCCGCTGCGCGGCTCGCCCGGGCGCACCGCCCTGCCGCCCAAGTGGTGGTCACAGGGCACGTTCACTTTCCCGGGGTCTGGGCCCGGCCGCCGGGCCCCACTGTGATCAATACCGGTTCATTCTTCAGTCCACTCGGTGGCCACCTCGTGGACGTGGTGGATGATCGCGTGCAAGTGCGGCGTATCCGGCAGAACTGCGGACGTTTTGAACCCGGGAAGCAGGTTGCGGAAGTTGTTTTGGCTGCGGGGCAACGCGCTTAAGCAAAAACATTTCCTCGTGGTTTGTATCGCCTGCGAAACACGGCGGTTTATTTCGGGGTGATTTTTCATCCCGTTCGATCAAGGTGACGAGGAAATAAGTTGAGCCCAGTCGACCGGCGCAGGGGGTTACGACCGAGCCGCAGACATCCTGATCCCAGCCGGGGAGAGATGCGGGACGAGGAAACGAGCTGAACCTGTCACGGCGCCAACCGGATGAACGGTATCGAGGAGGAGCGCGACCTTCCGACTTCGCCAAGGGTACGACGGACAAGCCGGGCGCGCTGGGTGCCGGCACTCGCGGCAAAACCCGCCCGGAGGTCGGGTTCCACCACCGCTGAGGCATCCGCGGTGAATCCCGAGACCCGTGCCACTTCCCCATCACGACAGGTTCCGCGCGCTCCGCGTAAATTGAATTTTCCCCCGATTCGCGACGGAGCTGAACTCACCCGAATACCTCGGGATCAGGATGTCTGGGCCTTGGCGAAGTCCGATGTGGCCGTGCCGGAATGCGTGAAGGCGGCACGCCCACAAGGGGCGGCGCTACTAAACCAGCACCGCCGCAAATTCGGATGTTTGTTGGGGGGCGCGTGTCTTGCCCGCGCCGCGAGGGAGGACTGATACGCGCGAGCGATTGTCGCGGACGATTCGTGCGGCTAGGTTTTCTTGCCTGATTTCCCTTCCGGCATTTTCACTCCGGCTTCGCGCAGTAGCTTATCAAGATCGGTTGGTTTCTTCGGGCGAGGCGGCCGGTGCGGCTGGGCCGTCGCGGCGGCGAGACGAGCGCCCGCCGTGTGCTCCGAAGCCTTGGCGAAGGAGGAGCGTTGCATGCCACAGGGCGTGATGTGCGGCGGCGGTGTGACGTCCACGGTTTTTTGTTTTCCGTCGAGCAGGCGCGCGGCGATGTTGCCGAGTCCGAGCCGCTGCATCGATTGGCGAAGGGCGGCTTTCATCTCGGGTTTGTACCAGAAAAAGAAACTGCGCTGTTCCTGTTTTTCCTCGGGCGTGCGGGCGACGCACACCGCTTCACCATCGTACGGATGTACTCCGGTGGCGTAGATCTCGGTCGCCACCGTCATCGGCGTGGGCGTGAAATCCTGCACCTGTTCGAGGCGGAAACCGAGATCCTTGGTCTTGAGTGCGAGCTCGGCCATGTCCTCGGGCCGCGAGCCGGGATGTGAACTGATGAAATACGGGATGATCTGCGTCTTTGCCTTGCCGGCCTTCTTCGCCGCGCGGTCGAACTTCTCCTTGAACTTGTAGAAGAGATCAAAGGTGGGTTTGCGCATGATGCGCAGCACGTGCTCGCTCGTGTGCTCGGGCGCGACCTTGAGCCGTCCGGCGACGTGATGCTCGGCAAGTTCATCCACGTAGCGCTCGTGGCTGGCTTTGGCTTGGGGCGAGACGCCCTTGTCGTGCAGAAATAAATCGTAGCGGATGCCGCTGGTGACAAATGCGTGGTTCACGCCCTCGGTCTCGCGGACGCTCTTATAGATATCGAGCAGCGCGGTGTGATCAGTGTCGAGGTTGCGGCAGACATCGGGCCAGATGCAACTGGGGCGGATGCACTCGTCGCAGATCCACTGTTCCTTGCCCTTCATCTTGTACATGTTGGCGGACGGCCCGCCGAGATCGCTGATCGTGCCGCGAAAATCCGGCATCTGTTTGATCGTTTCCACCTCGCGGAGAATCGATTCCTTGCTCCGGCTCGCGACGAACTTGCCCTGATGCGCGGAGATCGTGCAGAAACTGCAGCCGCCAAAGCAACCGCGGTGCATGTTGATCGAATGCTTGATCATCTCATACGCCGGGATCGGCCCGCGCTTGCGGTACTTCGGGTGCGGCAACCGCGTGTACGGCAGGTCAAAACTCGAATCGATCTGCTGCTCGTCCATCGTGGGGAAGGGCGGATTCACCACCAGCATCCGCTCCCCGGTGGGCTGAAGCAGCCGGCGGGCCTTCACGCGGTTCGACTCGGTTTCGATGTCTTTGAAATTCTTCGAGTAAAGCGCGCGGTCGCGGCCGCACTCTTCGTGCGAGTGCAGCGTGAAGTCGTCCCACTTGTCATTCTTCGGCACTTTGAGGTCCGGCGGGAGCAGCACCGCCGTCTGCGGAATCGTGCGCAACGACGCGAAGGGCACGCCGCGTTTCAACAAGCGCACGGTTTCCCGGAGCGGCAATTCCCCCATGCCGTACACGAGCAGATCCGCCCCGCTTTCGGCGAGAATCGAGGGCTTCAGCGTGTCGGACCAATAATCATAATGCGTCACGCGCCGCAGGCTGGCCTCGATCCCGCCGATCATCACCGGCACGTCCGGGTAAAGCTTTTTGAGAATCTGCGAATAGACCGTAGTCGCATAGTCGGGCCGGAAACCGTGCTCGCCGCCGGGCGTGTAGGCGTCCTCACTGCGCATTTTCTTGGCCGCCGTGTAGCGGTTGACCATCGAATCCATGCAGCCCGCCGTCACGCCGAAAAACATCCGGGGCGCGCCCAGCTTTTTGAAATCGCGCAGATCATCGCGCCAATTCGGTTGGGCAATGATCGCCACGCGCAAGCCCTCGCTCGCGAGCATGCGGCCGATGACCGCCGTGCCGAACGCCGGGTGATCCACGTAGGCGTCGCCGGAGATGATAATCACATCGAGGTAATCCCAGCCGCGCGCCTGCACCTCGTCGGCGGTGGTGGGCAGCCAGCGCGCCGCGTCCCACACAGGTTCGTGCGTATAGATCTTGGTGGACGTAGCAGTGGGCGTGGACACAGGCGTAGGGCGGACCTTCGACGATGTCCCGGCCCAGCGCAAGCCCGGTGAGGGGGGCGGTGCGGTTGGTGGGGGAGGGCCGGGGGCCATAAGCAATTCCGGTCATGGATAGCGCCTGGTCCCTGGTCCGGGGCGCGTGAATCACAGGTTCAGACATCCTGATCCCGAGGAAATACGGTGAGCTCAACTCCGCTGCGAATCGGGATAAAATAAATTTAACGCGGAGGGCGCAGAAAACGCGGAGCCTGACGTGACGGGGAAGTGGCACGGGTCTCAAGATTCACCGCGCATACTTCTGCGGTGGTGGAACCCGACCTCCGGGCGGGTTTTGCCGCGAGAGCCGGCACCCAGCGCGCCCGACTTGTCCGTCGTAGCCTTGGCGAAGTCGGAAGGTCGCGTTCCACCTCCGATCCAGTTCATCCGGTTTGCGCCGTGACTGGTTCAGTTCGTTTCCCCGCTCGTCCACGTTGCACGGGCTGTGATCAGGATGTCTGAGGTGAATGGCGCTAAGTTAAGGCGGTTGGTCGTCATGCTACCATGCGTGATCAGGCCAACTATTTTGCATGAGGCATGTAGGGCCGGCCCTTGTGGCCGTGCCGGAGTGCGCACCTGAAGCGGTACACCCACAAGGGGCGGCCCGACGAAATTCCGCAGCAAATCATCGCAGACGAAACGTCAGGCAGTCGACGAACCTACCGCTTAACTTAGCGCCATTCGGGTCTGAGGTTGTGTAGCCCTGCGCTGCCGCCTTGCCAAAGTTTCGGGCTAGGAAATCCGCCAAGTCTGCAGCACGACATTATGTAGGCGACGATCCATAAAGGTGCTGCGGCAGGTTGGCCGTTGCGCGCGTTGCTCCACGCGAACGAGGACTTGAACCCGGCCCGGTGCCGGGGCTGAATAAATTTCATGCACGTGAAACTTCAACCCGCCACGACCGAGGATGCCGAGTCCATCGCAGCCCTGCGCAACGCGATTTCCGACGATCTCACGTTCAAGCATGGCCGGGGTCCGTGGACCGTCCACTGCACCACGGCCGGCGTGCTCTGCGATTTGCGCGAGGCGCTGCTCTTGGTTGCGCTGCATCGCGGAGAGGTCATCGCTTCGCTGAAGCTCTCCACTCAGAAACCGCTGGCTATCGATCTGGGTTATTTCCCAAAAGTTGCGCGGCCATATTACCTCACCGCGATGGCCGTTGCCCCCGATCTCCAACGCCAGGGCATCGGCCGAGCCTGCCTTGATCAGGCCGCCATACTGGCCCGCCGGAAAAAGGCCGATGCCATCTTCCTCGACACCTTCGATCATCCCGCCGCCGGTGCCGGGCAGTTTTATTTTCACTGCGGTTACCGCGAAACCGGCCGCGCCACCTACTGCGGCACCCCGCGGGTATACTACGAAACGCTCCTCGGCAAACCCATCGCCGCCACCGTCCGCTAGCCAAGTTCGAAGGCATAGAATTCACTCACCCGCCGCCGGGTTTGTGATCGTGGGTGGGTGATTTGCGAATCCTGCACCACGGACTCGTCTATTGGGCTTTCAGTTATCTTGGTCCCCCGCTCGGCCCAACGAAGCATTGTCGGACTTGCCTTGGGTTGGCCGAGCATGGCACTTTCCGGCATGCAGCTTTATCTCATACGACATGCCCATGCTCTGGACGGAGACGACGATGCC
>Ga0105044_10011313_pt1 | contig 12175 bp, 8 predicted proteins | sample MAT01_FD_78092 | JGI IMG/M metagenome (GOLD analysis project Ga0105044, IMG submission 78092) | Freshwater microbial communities from Lake Fryxell liftoff mats and glacier meltwater in Antarctica - MAT-01 | ecosystem: Environmental > Aquatic > Freshwater > Ice > Liftoff microbial mat | place...
CCATGACCTCGCCGGTCTTCAGCACGATCTCGCGCGGATCCAGAGGCTTGCCGGTGGCGTGGGCCGGGCAGACAGCGGTGCACCGTCCGCACATGGTGCAACTGTCGGTGTCCAGCAGTTGCTTCCACGTGAAGTCCTCGATGGTGGAGGCACCGAAGCTCTCCAGTTCGGTCTCCATCAGGTTGGGCATGGCCTTCATGGCGCCCTTCGGGCGATCCCGATCCTTCAGGTACATGTTGATCGGGCTGGTGAAGATGTGCCGGAGCATGGTGGTGGGCAACAGCACGAGGAACGCCAGGAACGTCAGGATGTGGGCCACCCAGAAGACTCGGTGCCCAGCGCTCAGCCATGACACGTCCTCGACGATCTTGGCCAGCGGGTAGCCCAGGACCGACCACTTCTCGAAGTCCGGCATCCCGTCGATGGCGATGCGAAACGCTTCGGCGCCGAAGCCGGTGATCCCGATGGCGGCCATGACCCCGAGGATCATGGCGTGCTCGGGCTTGGACTTGATGCGGATCCGGTAGGGCTTCTGGACGTAGCGGCGCCCGATGGCCCAGAACACGCCGACCAGGAACAGGATGCCGGCGACATCGGCCACGAAGGCGTAGGCCTTGTAGACGTCGCCGTGGAGGAACTTGAGCGAACCGGGGACCTGCAGATTGATCTCGCCGATGGTGGTGACCGCCAGCAGGATGATGAAACTGAAGTACATCAGCGAGTGCATGATGCCTGCGGCCGGATCGCGGAGCAGGGTCTGCATGTACAACCCGCCGCGCAGGTCAGCGACCCGTCGCTTGACGTTCTTCTTGGTGGTGGCTCGGCGGTCCGGAGCACCGCGCTCCCAATTGCGCATGCGCTTGGAGAACTGCCACGCGCCCCACAGGATCATGATCACCATCGAGACGTAGAACGCCAGCACGATGGCGCCCGGGATGTTCTCGAAGTAGGTCCGGGTGACCTCGGACTCGTCCTCGACGACCCAGACCTGCTCACCGACCCAGCTCAAGGCGGTGATCGTGGCAAAGACACCACCGACGATCAGCGGGATCTGGTGGGGGCGGAACCGACGCGCGGAGGCGTCGGTCCCGCTGTCGGTGGCGGTGTCCGTGGCGGTCGCGGTCATGGTCGAAACGTAGTGCCTTGTCGGGCGGATCTCGTACTCGCAACACGGCGATCCGGCTCGGGCGCCAGGGAAGCGGGGCTCGGTCCCCCCGCTGTGCCATCGGGTCGACCGACGGCATGGAACAACCCATCTGAACTAGAGATAGACAACATCTCTTTGCTTGACAGGTGAGGTGCGCGAGGCGCAGGATCACGTGGTCATCGAGTTCCGGTGACAAGTCAACACACAGGCCACGGGGCCGCCACGCCGAGACGACAAGCTCACCGAACCTTCGGATGCACCAGTGACCGCCCTCGAGGCGTTCTGGGATGACACCGGGTTCGTCCGTTTGATGTTGTCGATCGGGGCGGCGGCCCCGCAACCCTGTCGGTTGCGGGTTGCGGGTTGCGGGTCTTGCGCTGCTCAGGACGAAGGACCGACCCGGTACACCGCCACGTTCCGGTCCTGGTCCAACGGTATGAGTTCGAGACGGTCGCCGAGTTCGTCCAGCTGCCACTGGTACAGCGGTGTGGCGAAGCGATCGTCGTCGACCCAGATCAGGCACGCCGATCCCCCGTCGGCCACGTGCTCCTGAAGGTCCTCGAGTTCCCGGAGTTCGTCAATACTGGCGAACTTGGTTCTGCGGGGACTGCGCTGGGCCTCGAAACCGGCCAGGTAGGTCAATTCGGGAAAGTTCGAGTAGCGACGATCGCAGTCACCCGGCACCGAATCGAGCACCGGGCTCTCTCGGACCGCCAGTGCCTTCGGGCTGCTGTAGCCCTGAGCGTCGTCGGTCCAATAGGACGCCGACACCCGGACCAGGCCCATGCCGACCTGGAGCACGACCAGTAACGGCAGTGTCATGGCGACCAGCTTCGTGAGGCCGGTCACCCGGGCTCCGGTCGGACTCACGGTGTCCAGCGCACCACGTTGGAGCAGGGCCATGCCGACCACCAGGAGCGGGATGAACATGGGCACCAGGTAGCGGGTGTTCACCGGGTCGAAGGCAATGGTCGAGGCGCTGTAGATCATGTACGCCCAGTGGGCGATCCCGTAGATGGTGAGCAGCCCGGCCGGGTGTCCGATCAGGTCACCGATGCCGGTGGGCAGGCGCCGCCACGAATCCGCCCGAGTGTCTCGAGCAGCCATGACCCGCCGAGTCAGGCCGAGGGCAACCAGTCCCACTGCGGCGGCCAGCACCAGTGACGCCAGGCGCCCGACCCCGATCATGGGTGCATAACGGGCGAACCCGTGCAGGTACTGGCCCAGTGAGGTGGCCGCGTCGACGGTGTTCGACGCAATGGTGGCGATGGGGCTGTCCCTCGGGCCGAACGGAGTGTCGGTCACCACCACGTTGCGCAGGATCCACGCCCCGGGCAGAGCGCATGACGCCACGAAGAACGCCACGCCTCGGGCGAACCGGGCGCCGGCCGGCCGGTCGCTCACCCGTTCCAGCGCCAACCAGAGCGCCCCGGCGCCGATCGCCACCAGTCCGACGTATCGGTCCATGAACGCCGCCCACTGCGCCAGCACCCCCCAGACGAACCAGGAGCGGTGACCCGTGTCGCAGAAACGGATCAAGGCGACGAACGACCAGAGGACCAACAGGACGAAGGTGATCTCGGTCTGCGCCATGTAGGACTGGCTGAGCGTTGCCGGTCCCAGGACGGCGATCAGGATTCCGGCGCGTTGGGTGCGCGGGGCGCAACCGACCCGGACCACCAACCACCTCGTCGTCCAGGCCAACGGCACGAGGGCGAAGGCGTTGATCCACAGCGCGGTGATCTCCGGACCCACGCCCAAGATCCATCGGGGCACCGCCAGGACCGCCGGGAATCCAGGCGGCCACAACCCCAACTTGGGTTCGAGGAAGTAGCCCAGGGATCCGCCGTTCGCCAGCCGGTCGGCAATGGCGACGTAGCTGGCTGCGTCGTTCCCGATGCCCGGGAGGTGGCCCTTGGCCGCAATGAACGTCAGGATCGTCCCGATCAGACCGACGATCGTGGCGAACTGTGTGGTGGTCCGCTCGGTTGGCTCTGGCACGTGTCGGATCGTAGGTCCCGGAGTCACCCCTACACTGCAGGGGTGGAATGCCCGAACTGCGGGGCGGACGTGGCAGATGACGCCCGCTTCTGCTCGTCCTGTGGTCACCACATCGCCGCGCACGCCGAGGAACGCCGTGTCGTCACCGTTGTGTTTGCCGATCTGGTGGGTTTCACTGCGCTCTCGGAGTCTCTCGATCCCGAGACGGTCAAGCGTCTGGTGGACCGGGCCTTCGAGCGGCTGGTGCACGACATCGAGACCTTCGGCGGTCGAGTCGACAAGATCATCGGCGATGCCATCGTGGCGCTCTTCGGAGCGCCCATCGCTCACGAGGACGACGCCGAGCGGGCGGTCCGCTCGGCCATGAGGATGCAGGACACCCTCGGCGCCTACGCCGTCGAAGCCGGGGTGGACATCCAGATGCGAGTCGGGGTCAACACCGGCGAGGTGCTCGTCGGAGCGCTCCGGGCGGGCGGCGACTACACGGCCATGGGCGACGTGGTGAACACCGCGTCGAGGATTCAGAACTCCGCTGAGCCCGGAACAGTCGTGGTCGGCGAGTCGACGCACCTTGCTACCCGCTCCGTCGTCACGTACACGCCGCGCCAGACGCTCTACGCCCGTGGGCGCGAGCAGCCGGTCGAGGTCTGGCGGGCCACCGGTGCGCTGCGACCCCCGGGATACCGTCACCGCAGATCGGCGGGCCCGATCATCGGTCGGGATGCCGAACTGGCTGTCCTGGAGAACTCGATCAGCGTGTCGGTTCGCAACGACCGGGCGCAACAGATCCTGCTCCTCGGCGAGGCCGGCGTCGGGAAGTCACGGCTCGCCGCCGAGATCTCGCCGCTGGTCAAGGGCCATTGGCCGAACGCCTCCATGCTCACCGGTCGCTGCGTTCCCTACGGCGAGGCGAATCCGTGGTGGCCGATCGCCGATGCCATCCGTGACGGCTGCGCCATCGATCTGGACGAGGACCTCGACTCGGCGCGTGACAAGTTGCAGCGCTCGGTCGAGATCGTGCTGGTCGAGCCCGAGTCAGTGCCCGGAGTGGTCAACGGACTGCTGCACCTGCTCGGGTACGAGGGCCCCCTGCGTGGCCTCGACCCGAGCCGGGCTCGAGTCGAAGCGACTCAGGCGTTGCTCGCCTTCATGGAGGCGTCGGTCCGGGTGCGTCCCATCGTGGTGAGGATCGCCGATCTCCACTGGGCAGACGAGTTGGTTCTGGACCTCATCGACAACCTCTCGTCGCAGCTCGCCCGTCAACCGTTCGTGTTGGTGGCCACCGGCCGGAGGTCGCTCCTGCGGCGCTGGACCCCACGGGCGGGCCGCTTCAACCAGCTGGTCCTCAACATCGATCCACTCGAACGCGCCGCGGCCGAGGAACTGCTCGACCTGTTGGCCTCGGCTGATCTGGACCAGGGGTTGCGGAACGAACTGCTGGACCGCAGCGGCGGGAACCCGTTCTTCCTGGAGGAGTTGGTGACCCTCACCGAGGATCGTGGCGTGACGCGGTCCGGTGCGGCCGAGTTGCCGGACAATCTGCGTGGGCTCATGTCGGCTCGGATCGACGCCCTCACCACCGAGGAGCGATTGGTCCTCGAAGACGCCGCGGTGTGGGGCTCGGATGGTCCGATCATCGCCCTGCGACGGCTGGCCGAGGCCATTCGGGGAGCCACGGACATCGACGACCTGGTGGCATCGCTCGAGCGGAAGGAGGTGATCACCTTCGATGGTGACAACTGGGCGTTCCGGTCGGACCTGGTTCGCGAGGTCGCCTACTCCCGCCTCATGAAATCGGATCGCCTGAAGCGACACCTGGGAATCGCCGGCTACATGGAGGCGGCGTTCGGTGGACGTTTCATCGACGACGGCATGGTCGAGACTGTCGCTCGGCACTACGCGGAGGCGGCGCGCCTGTCGGTGGAGATGGCGTCCGAGCCGGCACCCGACGACCTGGGCGAGCGAGCGCTGCGCTGGTTGGTCGAGGCGGCCCGACGGGCCGAGCAGTCGGCCTCGTGGCCGCTGGCCGAACGTTTCCTGTCCCAGGGCCTGGACCTGGTGCAGAACGACACCACGTGGTCGTTGCGCCTGGCCATGCTGCTGGGCCGAGCCAAGGTGCGCTGCGAGCAGTGGAACTTCGATGGCGCTCGCAGCGATGCCCACCTGGCACTCGAACTCGGCGACGAGATGGACGACGAGTCGGCTCGGGCGCATGCGCTGACTCGGCTCGGCGAGATCTCGGCACGTGACAGCCAGTTCGACGACGCGCAGCGATACCTGGCGGATGCGGCGGGCATCTTCGCCCGCCTCGACGATCCTCAAGGACGGGCCGAGGCCATGCGCTGGTCTGGCATGGCGGCACTGTTCAGGAACGACAATGCCGCGGCGTTCGGTCCCATCGAAGAGTCATTGGTGGACTTCCGGGCGGCCGGCGACCGGCGGGGCGAGGCCTGGGCGCTGCAGAACCTGGCGTGGATCGCCTTCACCTCGGGCCAGGTCTCGGAGGCCACGGCGCGACTGGACGAGTCGGCGGCCGCCTTTCGGGAGATCGGCGACTCGGGCGGCCTGGCCTGGGTCATGGGCCTGCTGGCGTTCGTGCGGCTCTTCGAGGGCCGGTTCGCCGAGGCACGTGAGATCGCCGAGTCGGTTCGGCGCGAGACCAGCCGTCGGAACGATCCGTGGGGCCAGGGAATGATGAATGTGGTCCTGGGCGCGGTGGATCTGTGGGAGGGCCGAACCGAGGAGGCGGCGGCCGTGGCGGAAGAGGCCCTGGCGTCGTTCCGGTCGATCGGCGATCAGGTCGGAATCGAGCAGGCGTTGGCGCTCGGTGGTCGTGCCGAGGTCATGTGCGGCCGAGTCGGTGCTGGTCTTGCCATGCTCGACGAGGCCATGGCGGGAGCCAACAGCGGCTCCGGTGTCGCCGGGCTCGGGCTCGGCATCGTTGGCGCCTCGGCCGTGCGTGTCCAGCTGGGCGACGATGCGCTGGTCGCTCCGGTGCAATGGCTCCTCGACCTCGGGGCCACGCTCACCGACGACCAGTTCGGTCAGATCGACGTCATCGTCTCGGTGGCCCTGGCCGCCGCCCAACAAGGACGTTTCGAAGACGCCGAATCCTTGCTCGACCGCCTGATCGCCGCGGATGACTCCTCGGGCTACGCGTTGAGCGTTGCTGCCTTGGTGGCCGCGGCGCGAGGCGATGCCATCGGTGCGACTGCCACTGAGTCACGGGTGCTGAAGGCCCGCCGGTCGACCTATCTCGATCGGGCCATGGCGGGGATCGCGGTGGGTCTCTCCGGCGAGCCGGCCGGCTTCGATCGATCGGCTGCAGACGTAGCGGCCACCGGCGACCGGATCGCTCGCGCCATCCAGGCGTTGGCCGAGGGAGTCGCGGTGGGCGACACCGCGTCGGCCGAGGACCTCTGGTCGGAACTGGGTGTCGATCCGAGCGGATGGCGGCGCCTATTCGACGCCGCCATTCGCGCTCGGATCTGATCGCTCAGCCGCCGGGCTGCGGGACGTAGCGAAGGTAAGGCTTCTCGGCCCGCCAGCCGTCGGGGAACAATTCCTTGGCCTGATCGTCGGTAACGGCGGCACCGATGATGACCTCGTCACCGTCGTTCCAATTGGCCGGCGTGGCCACCTTGTAGCCGGCGGTGAGCTGGAGGCTGTCGATCACCCGCAGCAGCTCGTCGAAGTTGCGGCCGGTCGAGGCCGGGTAGGTGAGAGTGAGCTTGACCTTGTCGTCGGGGCCGATCACGAAGACCGACCGCACGGTGAGGGTGTCCGATGCGTTGGGGTGGATCATGTCGTACAGCCCGGCAATGGTGCGGTCCGAGTCGGCGATCAGGGGGAAGTTGAGCGCCGTGCCCTGGGTCTCCTCAATGTCGGCCTTCCAGGCGTTGTGGTCCTCGATCGGATCCACCGACAACCCGATGACCACCGTGTTGCGCTTGTCGAACTCGGGCTTCAACTTGGCCACCGTGCCCAACTCGGTGGTGCACACCGGGGTGAAGTCCTTGGGATGACTGAAGAGCACGGCCCACTTTCCGGCCTTCCACTCCTTGAAGTTGATGGTGCCGTCGGTGGTCTCGGCGGTGAAGTCGGGGGCGTCGTCGCCCAGTCGGATGGCCATGATGTGCGTCCTTTGTGTCTGGTGGGCCCGACCGGATGGCCGAGCCGTGTGCTGGGCCGAAGGTCGATCGGCGAGCTAATCCCGACCACATTAGTCGGGATTAGCTCCAGGACAACTCGGGGACCCTCGGGCGCATTCCCTCGGAGCCGCGAGTGACGAACGACACGCTTGCAAAAGCCAGCGAATTGGTTGACGATGCTCGCAGTGCTTGCTACAGTGAGCACTACAGCAAGCACTGCATCGGCCCCGGAAGCACCGGCCGACACGCCAAACGGAGGCAACACCATGACCACAGTTCTCGACAAGCTCACCGAAGTACAGGCTCAGGTCGTCGACACCATCTCTCTCGTGAAGGATCCCGTCGTCAGCGGCGTGACCACGGTCGTCGACTTCATCACCGGTCGGGTCTCCGAGATTCCCGCCCTGCCGTTCGGCGAGAAGATCCCCACCCCGACCGAACTGGTGAACAACCAGTACAAGTTCGCCAAGTCGATCATCGACACGAACAAGGAAATCGCTTTGGCGGTGGCCAAGGCCGCTGCTCCGGTGACCGACAAGGTGCTCGACCGTAAGGTCTCGCGTCCGGCCGCCAAGACCGCAGCTGCCCGTAAGGTCTCGCGTCCGGCCGCCAAGATCGCAGCTGCCCGCAAGGCGGCTTGATCACCTCGGCGATCTGATTGAACTCGGGAGCGACCTTCCCCCCCCCTTTGGTCGCCCCGGTACCGCCGACGCACCCCCCCGTGTGTCGAGCGAACGACGAGGGCCCCCCGGGGCCCTCGTCGCAGTTTTCGGCTCAGGGCATCTGCGGGCGGACGGCAACCGAATGATTCAGAGCAGGACGCCAGCGAGGTCCCGCCAGTGCGCCTCGGGCAGATCGAAACCGTCCTGCAGGATCTGTATGGCGACGTGATCGGCGCCCGCATCGTGATGTTGGGCCACCCGTTCGGCCACGTCGTCAGGGGTGCCCCATACCGTGATGGCATCGACGAGACGATCGCTGCCACCCTCCTCGAAGTCCGCTTCGACGAACCCGAAATTCAGCAGGTTGTTCTTGTAGTTGGGAAGGTTCAGGTAGATCTTCATGCCGGCTCGGGCGATGCGCCGGGCCTCGTCGGCGTCGGTGCTCAGTACCGCCATCTGTTCCGGCGCCAGCAGTGCGTCGGGACCCATGATCTGGCGGGCTGATGCCGTGTGGTCCGGAGTGGTGAAGTATGGGTGGCTGCCGTTGGCGGAGCTGGCCGACAACTCCAGCATCTTGGGGCCGAGCGCGGCGAGCACCCGACCCGGGTCGTTCTCGGGGCCCACCGCCATGAAGTGTGACCGGTCCATACGTTCGAGGTATTCGGCCATGTAGCTGTACGGCTTGGAGTAGTCGTGCTTGCGGATACCAGCCACGAGATGACCGTGGCTGACGCCCATGCCCAGCAGGAATCGGCCGGGAAACGCCTCCGCCAGTGTCTTCTGCCCGGCGACCATGGTCATGGGATCACGGGCGTAGATGTTGGCGATGCCAGTGGCGATGGGCAGGGTCTCGGTGGCGGACAACAGGATGGCCGCCGAGGCGAAGGGGTCCCGGCCAACCGCTTCGGCGATCCACATGGCGCCGAAACCCAACTCCTCCAGGATCCGAACCGCCCGTTGTGCCTCGGGGGTTGGTAGGGCGTCCACCAGTCCGAACCAGATCCCGACTCGTCCGATCTCGACTGAAGGTCTCGTCATGGGGAGATTCTGGTCGACGGCGCGCAGCAGAGCGAATGATGCAGCTGTATCATTTCTGGTCATGGCCATTGACTTCACCCTGACGCCCGAGCTCGAAGCGATCCGGATTCGCGTCCGGACATTCATTGACGATGTCGTCAAGCCCGGCGAGCAGCTCATCTCTGACGGACATCTGGAGGACACCGATCGCGACGCCTACGTCGGGGTGCTCATGAGTATGCGCACCAAGGCTTACGAGGCCGGCCTCTGGCTTCCGCACATGCCGACCGACTGGGGAGGCATGGGCCTCGGCCACGTCGAGCTGGCCATGGTGCAGGCCGAGGCCGCGCGCAGTTACTACGGCCCGTGGGTCTTCAACTGTCAGGCGCCCGACGAAGGGAACATGCACACGCTGCTCCATTGGGGCACCGACGAGCAGAAGGAGCAGTACCTGCGCCCGCTGGTCAAGGGCCACGGAGTGTCCAGCTGCTTCGCCATGACCGAGCCGGAGGTGGCCGGATCGGATCCCACGCTGATCCGCACCACCGCAGTCCAGGACGGCGACGAGTGGGTCATCAACGGACACAAGTGGTTCATCTCCGGCGCCCACCGCGCAGCCTTCGCCATCCTCATCGCCCGCACCGAGGACGACCCGGATCTCCCGCAGGCCGCCAATACGGCGTTCATCGTGGACATACCGTCGGACGGCTGGATCGAGGTCCGCCAGATCGAGACCATGCATGGATCAACCGGGCACTCCGAGATCCGCATCGAGGATCTTCGGGTGCACGGTTCGAAGATGCTCGGCGGGCGAGGTCAGGGCCACAAGCTCGGGCAGTACCGGCTCGGACCCGCACGGCTGGCGCACTGCATGCGATGGATCGCACAGGCCGAGACAGCGCTCGATCTGATGGTGGGTCGCTCCCTCGAGCGCTACAGCCACGGGTCGATCCTGGCCGAGAAGCAGGGCGTCCAGTGGATGATCGCCGACTCCGCCATGGAGCTGTATCAGGCCAAGCTCATGGTCCTGCACGCTGCTTCCAAGATCGACGCCGGCGACGACTTCCGCAGCGAGGTCTCCATGGCCAAGCACTTCGTGGCGAACAGCCTGAACCGGATCATCGACCGTTCGATCCAGGTCCATGGAGCACTCGGCTACTCCACGGACACCCCACTCGCCCACATGTCCCAACACGCCCGCTGGGCCCGTTTCGCCGATGGCGCAGACGAGATCCACCAGATGCGGATCGCCGAGCGGACCATCGCTGCGTTCCGGGATCACGGGACCACCAAGGCGGCCACCGGCAACCTCCCGATCTGACGTGGCGCGAGACCCGGCGGCCACCCGAGACCGGCTGGTCTCGGCCGCCGAGGCCAGGTTTGCAGCGGACGGAATCGAAACGGCCAGCCTTCGAGGAATCACCCGCGATGCCGGGTGCCGAAACGCCGTGGCGCTGCAATACCACTTCGACGATCGAGCCGGCATGGTCCGAGCGGTGATCCAGAAGCACGCGCCGGACATCCACGGAGCACGGCACGAGATGTTGGACCAGTGGGAGTCAGGCGAGCGTTCCCTCAGTGATGCCGTTGCGGCGTTGGTGCTTCCGCTGGCCGCCAAGCTGGACGACCCCGATGGGGGTCGGGCGTTCCTGGCGATCCACGCGGATCTGCTCGACCGTCCGCTTCCGATGATCGGTCCGGGGCCCGGCTCGCCCAATGACTCGGTGCACCGATGGCGGGGCCTGGTTGCCCCCCTGATCCAACCGGAGGCGGTTCGGGTTCATCGACGCTTCGCGGCCATTGTGCACTCGGCGGTGGAGTTGGGGCGACGGGCCCGAGACGAACGGACGCCCGCTCAGGAGCTCTTCGTCTCCAACCTCGTCGATGTCACCACGGCCATGCTGGCCGCGCCGCTGTCGCCCGACACGCTCGGGCTGCTGGCCCGGCGCCGTCAGGTCGGTACTGGCCCCGGGTCGCGGTCGAAGAAGTCCAGGGCCAACGTCGTGGCGGAGAATGAAGACGTCACCCCGCCCAGGAACTGACCGATCAGTGGGTCTGACCCCGCCCAGGTATGTCCCGATCCGACCATGGCCCAGTACTCGAGCCGGTGGGCGCAGCCGGCCCAACGCGTGACCCGGACGTCCGCGTAGGGATCCGAGTCGACCGACCCGGTGCAGCCTCCGCGCAGTGCGGTGGTGGCGAGCACCGTGTCGATGGACAGACCGAGTGGTGGTGCGAACACCACGGTGCTCCCCGATGGCGGGGCGATCGGGTCGTTCGTGCCGTGCAGGATCACGGTGTCCGTCGTCGTCGTGATGTCCTCACACGTGCTCGTCAGGTTCGCTCCGCCGCTGGCCACCACCGCAGAGAACACCGTCGGGTAGGTGCAGCCAAGCGCCACAGACATGGCTGCCCCGGCGCTGAAGCCGGCGGCGAACACCCGGTTGCGGTCCACACACGCCTGGCGATCCACGAGCGATACCAGATCCGCGATGAAGGTCAGGTCATCGGGCCCGCCGGGCAGGCCGCCAGGCACCGCCCATCGGGGCCCCGGATCGCTACCCCGAGGGGTCACCACGATGTAGCCGCGGGCGGTTCCCTCTGCCGCCAGGCTCGAGTACTGGTCCCACCCTTCCGGAGTGGTGGCGAACGGGTGCAGGCTGACCAACAACGGAGCCGGTTCACCTGTTGCGGCGCCCTCGGGGAGGTCGATGAAGGCCCATCGCCCGAATCCGCCGACGCTCAACCCGACGACCTGGCGCGAACCGTCGAACAGGAGACCAGGCTCCCGGTCCGGTCCACATCCGATGCTGGGGACCGGCGCCGTGTCGAAGGGCGATGGTCGAAGCGCCGGGCCCGGGGCAGGCGCGCACCCCGCGGTCACGAGCACCGCCACCACCGCAAGGCCTCGCAGGAACTGGCTCATCTGCACGCTCCATGGGTGCCCGGCACCCGGCCTCGGTGATGTGAACACGGTGGAGTGAACACTCCATAGTGAACACTCCATAGTGAACACCGTGCAGTAGTCACACGTCGAGTGCCACCGTCACACGTCGAGTGCCTCGAGGTCGATGAGGTCGCTGTTCTCCAACAGGAACTGTCGCCGCCGTGCCACGTCGGTCCCCATCAGGGTCTCGAACGTCTCGGCGGCATGTTTGGCCGCCAGCGCATCGTCCATGGTGATCCGACGCAGGATC
>Ga0105044_10011315_pt1 | contig 12175 bp, 7 predicted proteins | sample MAT01_FD_78092 | JGI IMG/M metagenome (GOLD analysis project Ga0105044, IMG submission 78092) | Freshwater microbial communities from Lake Fryxell liftoff mats and glacier meltwater in Antarctica - MAT-01 | ecosystem: Environmental > Aquatic > Freshwater > Ice > Liftoff microbial mat | place...
AGCTGGGACAAAGACCAAGGATTCATCGGTAGCGCTTGTGGCCGGCTTGGAACGACGTGCCTCGCGCTGCTCACACTGGAGGTTTACTACCGTCACCTGCCGCTCTACAAGCGCGACAACGCAGGCCTGGCAGAGTTGGAACGATAACGATCAGCTAATCGGGGAACGCTTGACTGAACTGGCATTCATCCAAGCGAGAGCGGCGGAGGTAAGTCTCGGAAATGCTGCCGAGGTATTTCAAGTACGATCTGCCGTCGGAGAGCGTAGTTTGTGCAGAAATGAAGGGCGAGCCGAGAGCGTGAGTGACCGGAGTTGTTTTTCTCCAGGCGCTCTCGCTCCCAGCTCGTCAAAAATACTCACTGCTTATCCAACGAATCCATCCACCGCACCATTTCGCTGAAGACCTCGAGATCGTCGTTCACGTATTCCTTGCCCGTGAGTTTCATCTCGCGGTAGAGGGCCTTGAATTTTTTCTCGGTTAGCTTCTTTGGGCCTTCGGCGATTTCCTTGGCGATCGGATCCTTGGCACCGGCGATGACCAGGAACTCCACGCGTTGATTGGCGATCGGATCCTTCGGGTTGTTCGCGAGCACGGCACCGACGGGAACCACGCCGCGGATCACTTCGCGCTTGTTGGCACCGAGATAGAACGCCATTTGTCCACCGACCCCTTGGCCGTGGGCGATCACGCGTTTCGGATCGATGGTGTAGCGCGTTCGCACCCAGCGCACATCGTCCATCACGAGATCGGCTTCACCAGCAACCCAGCCCGTTTGCGTTCCCGCTGTCGGTCCGACCATGATGAAGTTGTGCCGTTCGCAGAACACATCCCAAATCTTGGAAATGTCGTCGGCATCGCGGCCATCGCGCCCGGCCGGATGCAACCAAACGATCAAGCCGTGGGCAACATTTGGATCATAAGTATCCGGTACAAACACCCAGAACTTGCGCTGGGCCGCACCGACGTTCTCTTGCTTCAGCAAACCGGTCTTGGGTTTTTCTTTCTCTTTGTCGTCTTTCTTTTCTTCCTTCTTGGGCTCCTCTTTCTTGGGTTCTTCCTTTTTGGGAGGAACGGGAACCCCAGGCCCTACAAGCGGCTTCGGAGCGACGAGTGCCTTTTCCTTCGAGGAGAGCTTGGGCAACTCAGTCGGAATCTCGTCCGGGAACTGGCCGAGCACCGCTTCGACCGTTGCGGACTTGCCATCCTTCTTTGTCACTTCAAGCGTGATCGCGTTGCCGGCCCGGAAGTTCTGCATGATCTCCATGAACTGATCGCGGCCGCTGAACGCGCGCGGGCCAGTCGGCGGAAGACCCTTGGGCATCGGCAACTTTGGATCGACTTTCGGAGGACCGCCCACGACACGCAGGCCGACTTTCATGATGCGATCGCCCGCTTCGAGTTTCGCTCGGTCGGCTGCCGAGTTCGGGAACACATAGCGAATCTCTGCACCCAGTTCCGGGTCGTCGCGCATGAACAGCACGCCCAGGAAACCCGGGTCGATGTTCGCTTGCTGAGCGGAAAGCGTGATGCCCTTATATTCCTCGATCTTGTCACCACGCTTGACCTTGATCGAGATTTGTTCGCCTTCGTACTTGGGCCGCAACAGGTGCAAAAGTTGGGCCTGGTTGAGCACCGGCCTTCCCTCGGCCTCGACGATGTTGTCGCCGACCTTCAGACCGATCTTGTCCGCGGGCGTGAGAGGGGCCACCGTATCAACCGTGCAACCCATCGTGAACTGGTCGGGTTCGCGGAAGGTGATGCCGAGCAGGCCGGCCTTCAGCGTCACGGGCTTGTCGGCGGTCCCTTCTTTCAGTTTGGGCACAACCCTCATCACGTCTTCGAGTGGAACGGCGAAGCCAATACCCACGTCGTACCATTCGAAGCCGGCGGTCTCGCCCTCGCTGGTCGGGGAGATTGGCACAATCACACCCATCACGCGGCCATCAATGGTGACCAGCGGACCACCGTAATTGACGGGCGAGATTTTGGCATCACTCTGAATCGCCTTGCCCCAGACGCGGTTCGTGGCACTTACGATGCCGCCGTTGATCGACGGGGACATGGCCAGATCCGGGTTCAACGTGCGGCCCAGGGCGATCGACCACATGCCGACTTCCACGTCTTTCTTCGGGAATGGCACCGGCATCGGCAGGCCGGTCTGATCGATCTTGAGCATCGTCAACATGCGGGTCGGATCGTGGCCAATCACCTTGGCGACGGTGCGTGGCTTGCCCGGAACCGTGACGAAAATGTCCGTTGGCTTGCCGATAAAATTGAAGCTGCTGGTGATGACGTAGCCATTTGGATCGACGACGAGGCCCGTGGATGCTCCGATGCCGCGACGAAACATGACTTCAGGCCCTTTGCGACCCGCGCCCCAGATGGCCTCCGCCCCGCCGGAAGTCTCGATGCGAGCGATGGTCGGAGCGACCTTCGCAGCCGCGGCCTGCATCGCCTTCTCCGTGGAGTCGTTGACATCCTGGGAGTAAGCGATCGAACCGAGGAGCAACAGGGCAGGAAGGGTGTAGCGGAGCATGATGAATCCTGTAGGGTGGGTGAAGGCTTTGCGCAACCCACCATCGTGCGATCAATGTCAATGGTGGGTTGCGCAAAGCCTCCACCCACCCTACCAAACCTCTCATCGTTTCGGCAACGGCACCAATTCCAGATTCAACGCAGTCAAGGCATCACCTCGGCGAATCTCGATCTGAACCTTGTCGCCCGGCTGGTAACGTTTCAGCAGATCCTTGAAAATGTCCGTGCTGTAGACCGGCTCGCCATCGAGATAGATCACGAGATCGTCCGGCTTCAGGCCGGCCTTGTAGGCGGGCGATCCGGGCTCGACTTCTTCCACATAGGGGGGCGTTCGCTCGACGACCTTCGGCACGAATGTGATGCCCGTGAAAACGCGAGGCTCCTTCAGGTCCGTTTCTGGTGGACGTTTGCTCTTGACCCACTTGTCTTGAATTGCGAGATCCACGAACTCGGCCAGCGTGAATGTCTTCTTGCCCGCTTCCAATATCACTTCCGCCTTGGTCGTGAGTGGCATCGCGTAATTCACCCAGGTGTCGGTCTGGTTGTTGCGGAACTCCTTGCCGATCATGCCGAGCAATTCGCCTTTGCGATTGATGAGCGCACCGCCAGCCGCACCGGGATTGTTCGTCACCGTGTCGAGATAAAGCACGTCGCCGTGGAAAGGAACCTCGAATTGACCACGACGAGCGGAAAGCTTGCCGATCGAAGTGACCATCGCGCGTTGAACACTCATCATCTCGTCGCGCTCGGCCACCTTGTACATGTTGCTCATTGCCATCACCCAGTTGCCCGGTTCGGCCTTGGCGTTTTTCACGGATTCGGTGACATCGAAGAAAGGCAATTCGAGTGGAATCAGTTCCTTCTTGGCCTGCACGATTTCAAGAATCGCGGCGTCGAACTCCTTCTCGATCAGCTTCACCTTGAAGAGGTATTTGCGGCCATCCGGCAGATGCAATCGCAACTCGCGGCCATCAAGAAACGGAGCCGCCGCGGTCAGGATGTGCCCCTGCGGCGAGACGATGATCCCGGTTCCGTAAGACTCCGCACCGCGATAGCCGCCGGCTCCGAAGAGCTTGACAAGCTTCTCGTTCGCGCTCACGGCCACCTTGTCGTAAGGGTCCGTGGCCTGAGCGGGAGGGACCGTCAAGAGGAGGCAGAGTACCGGTATGTGGCTGAGCTTGTTCATGGTTGTCGCATTCAGGAGTCAAGGCGAGCGTCGAGGCGTAAGCCCGACGTGTCGTCACTGGCACGTCGGGCTTACGCCTCGACGCTCGCCGAAATCGCTACTTCATCTGCTGAACCTTCAAGTTGAACATCGCATAACGCTTGTCGCCATTGCGGACTTCCATGCGGTGCGGCAGTCTTCTGCCGCCTACGTCCTTGAATTCCGCGAAGTACAACTCGCACGGGTCGGATTGTCGATCGACGGATATTTCGCCGGCGATCAGTGCGCCTTCCGGATACGGGGCATCGCCCTTGACCTGTGGATTCAAATCGCTGCGATAGAAGTACCATTTCGATTCGACGGATGCGTGTTCGAAGCGAATCACCTCGCACATCAACCGCAGATCTTCAAACTTTTTGGTCCTGACGCTTTCGAGCGGCATGATATAAACTGGTTCCATGCCCGCGTGGGAGCATTTGTCGCCTTCCGAGCCCTTCGCGCCCAACGTCAGCAATCGCCGATACTGATAGAGGGCCATCATCAGGCCACCGGTGTAAGGAGGCTCGGTCAGATCGGCGACCGTCAGGCCGAGCTTCAGTGGTTCCAGCTTGTAATCGGTCAGGCCGAGCTGCAGTGAAGCCTGCGTCTTGGTCGACTTTGGATCGGCTGGATCCTTGACCTCTTCAACCTTGGCCAGGAAGTCGCCGCCACGCCCTTCGCGGTCGTAGGTGCCGGTCCAAACCCAATCGCCCAGCAGGCTGGAATAGTCAGCCAGCCCCTTCTGGGTTGCCAGCACTCGATCGCGGGCCAGGCGGTTGTAGTAATAGTTCGCGAAACCCTTCTTCTCTTCGAAGTACTTGGCCCCTTCACCAAACGCTTTCGGCTTGGGGGGCGGCGGTTGGCCACCCGGCCCGGCAGGATTTTTCTTCACCGGCGGCGTGTAACTCATCAGGCGAACTAGCGTTTCCTTCTTTTCGTTTACGCGCTTGTACGTGAGCGGCAAACGCCATTCTTTCGGATAAATACCGAGGGCCGACTTGTACTGATTCAGGTTCCGAATGTCGCGGCCGGCAAAACTCAGCAACTCGTCCCCTTCAGAAAGCCCACGACGGAAAACGTCCGAGTCTTCGAGCACCTGATTCACCATTAGGCGAGCTAGGTCGCTATCCTCGCTGATCTGCGTGTTGACCGTGGCCCCAAGCGTCGCGTGATCGCAGAAGATGCCGGCCCGCATATGGACGAGGAAGTTCTTGGCCGTATTGATCGGCAGCCCATAACCGATGCCGGTGTTAAACGCCCCACGTTTGCCGGGGGCACCACCGTAAACCAGACCAATCACTTGCCCCTTCATGTTGAAGATCGGGCCGCCCGAGTTGCCCTGGTTGGCCGTCGTGTCGAACTGAATCGCGTCCGTGTGTTCCGCGAAGCCGAAGTCCGAGTAACGACCGGTGCCGCTGACGAGGCCGAAGGAGACGGAAGGCGTGAAGTCCGTCGAGAGCAACTGAGCGTTGCCCATAATCATGGTCCAGTGCCCGGCCTGGAGCGTGCCGCTGTCACCGAGTTCGTTGAAGGGGAATTTTTCACCAGGCGTCTTCGGGAAGATCTTGATGAGGGCCACGTCGCCCGTGCGGTCGCAGCCGACCGTCACCGCGTCGTACAGCGTGCCGTTCGGTAAGCCGACGGCGAAGGTTGGCCGAACGCCAGTCATCCCGTCGGCGGCGACGACGTGGTAATTCGTGAGGCAATACCCTTCGGGGTCGATGATGACTCCGGACCCGCCACCCGCGATTCTGCCACGCGGGTCGCCGGTAAAGTCTTTCATGAAGATCGAGGCGACCGCTGGCCGTACCTTCTGGATTAGCTTGACGCGATCGAGTTCGCCATCCTTCACCGGATCGGCCGCGAACGCGGGTAGGGCGAACATTATTGTGGAACAGATTAATAGAAGCTGCTTAATCATGGTTTAGTCTCATCAGTGTTTCAAGTTACGAGTTTCAAGTTTCGAGTTGAATCAGAACTTGAAACTTGAAACTCCTAACTTGAAACTCACTTCAAAACCCGAGCATTCGCCAAAGAAACCTGATTCCCCAACTCCGTGAGCGTGCCATCCGATTCTATGGTGATCTTCAAGCGATCCACGTTCTGCACGCTCAGGTTCAAATCCAACGGCTTGTCGCCTCGCTTCACTGTGCCTTTGAACAACACTTGCGCACCGTCGTCGATCGTGATCTTGACCTGGCTATTGGCCAAGTTTTCCTTGTCGTTATCCACGCCTGCAAGAGCACGGAACGACTTGTATTGTGCTTTCAGTTCATAGGTGATGACGGTCTTGGCCTTCAGTGTTAACCCCTTCGGATACGTCTCGGTCCGTCCGGTCGCGGGATCGAGCAAGAGTTGAATTGGCCGCTTGTCGAGGTTCATGTCTTTTTGATAGTGCTCGGGGTCGGTACCCGATTCATCGAGAGCGACTGGCTCCAGATCCGAAAGGTACTTGATGGCCCCGGCCGCGAAGTCGAACTTCGAAACCTGGGCATCCGCGAGATCGACCTTCACGCCGGAAACCATCGTGATCGCATAGCCCTTTTCGGTTCGAGTAACTGCTTGTGCCACCAGTTCGTTGCCGTCGAGGTCGATTACCTTGCAGATTGCCGGCGGAGCCTTTCCGGGCGTTTGTGCCAGAATCATCCCCGCCACACGGCTCATCAGGATCGCCTGGGCTTCATCGACTTGCTTACCTTCAAAGGTGAACTTCACGGTCTTCGCGGCTTCGTCCGCATCTCCAAAAAATCCGGGTACGCCATCGAGTTGATCGACGTCCGCTCCCGTATCGTTTTTGACTTGTCGCTTCGTGACCCAAATGTCGCGGCGACTCTTGGTCCGCATCAGGCCCCGGAAGTCTTGATCGAGCTTCAAGTCGCCTGCCTCGCGGTTGATGGAGAACACGATCTCGCGCAGGGGCACAGTAAGGGTGCGTGGGCTGGCCCCGAGAAGCTTCATCTCGATGTTCTTACCCTTTAAGACGATCTCACTGCAACGGAATGACGAGCCATCGACAAATTCGACGACGGTGTGCTTCTTGCCCGCGTCGAGAGGGACGGGCGGTTTGCCGGCCGTGATCGAGTGCAAAGCGGTGACGAGGAATTTCTCCTCGCTTGTCCCGGCTTTGAACGTCAGATCGTTGCCGACAATGGAGACGATCTCGCCGGTCAACTTGCGGCCATCGAGAGTCTGCAATTCGGCCGAAGTGGCGATCGGGGAGAATGCGATAGCAGCCAGAAGTATGCGGAGGCTCATGTGGCGGATCCGTGGTGAAGGGTCTGGCGTTTAAGATATTAAGGTGGGCCTTCGACCTCAATGTAACGTGCCAACGACACGTGAATTTCTTCGTTGGAGGTAGTTCAGGTTTCCAACCTGAACTACCTCCAAGACTAAATAACACCTAAGTTCCAGGTGCCTCGCTCTGTGAATTTCTTCGTTGGAGGTAGTTCAGGTTTCCAACCTGAACTACCTCCAACCAAAACGCGCTGAGGTTCAAATCCTGAGCTGCAAAAACCGAGGGCCGGGGCCGCTGGTAGGTCGGCCACGGCCCTCGGTATTATTCTCGTTCTGAAAACTTACTTGCTAGTGTTCGAGAGCGACTTGAAGAAGTCCTCGATCACGACGCGGTAACGGGCCGGCAGATCCTTGGTGATATCCATGATCGCCTTGGCTCGTTCCTTATCGGGCATGGTGCCCCACTTGTCGGCAAGGGTTTTCAGCTTCTTATCGTCCACGGTGCCGTTGCCAGCGCCGCCGAGGATGCCACTATCAGGAGCCGGACTGCTCGGCTTGATCGTTCCACTGCCCACTTGACCCGGCTGACCGCCGGATGGGCAAGCACCGCCGTTTCAGGCACCCCCTTTTGCCTGATTTTCTTTCTCCTTGATCAACTCGTCCAACCGGAAGACGATCTTCTTCTGGATGTCCTGAGTGATCTTGCCGCCACGGGCTTGAGCGAGACGGCGCTCGCTGTTGTCCATGAGGCGCTTGATGTTGGCCAGGTCTTTCTCGTCGCGCTTCCAGTTGCCCATGTCCAGGAACATGATCGTGGCAAGCATCTTGTAGCGGTCCGGAGCGTCGGAGACGTCGTCGATCAGGCGGACGATCGAACGCATCGCGTCGTCCTTCTTAATCAGGGCGTGCTCGGCAACGGCTCGGTGAAACAGATAAGAGGCAGGGTCAACCGTCTCTTCGGCCTTGATGGTCGCGAGAGCGGCCAGCGATTCTTCGTACACGCGGCCATTCGTCAACCCACGGGCGAAGCCGAGTGTCAGGTTCGCGCGGAAGAAGCTGTTTTGCTTCTCGTCCTTCAAGATCGCGGGAACTTCCTTGGGTGCATCAACCGGAGCGTTCTTGGCGAGAGCCAAAATCGCCTTGGCGTCGGCATTTCCAAGTTCCAGGGTCGCCAAGGTGCGGTCGAGCACCGTCGCGTCCTGATTGGCCCAGATCTTGTCGAAAGCGGCTTGATCGAACTTGCCCGCTTTCTTCAGCCAAGCTTCGGCCTGAGCCTGAGCCGCTTCCGGAGCGGATGCTCGAAGCGAACCGAACGTGAATTCGGTCTTGGGTTTCGGATCTGCGGCCGATACGGTCTGGGCCGCAACGGGCACAAGCCCCGATGCAACGGCAGCCGCCATCAGCACTCTTCGAAGGGTCACGGCTTCACCTCCTGACATAGGCCCGATGTGGGCTAGTCGTTGGTTACATATACATCTCGAACATACCCGGCACAATCGTGAGAATCTACAGCTAATCCCAAAGATTCAGAATTCTTTAATCTTTGGGGTGGTGTCTTAAGTTGGAGTCCCGGCTTTAGCCGGCTAAAGCCGGGACTCCAACTTAAGGCATCACCATTTTGGGGATGCCGTTGGCATCCCCGCTAAACGGCAGATTACTGGTTTTTCTTGGTCACGATGTCATTCACCATCGTCTCGATCCGTTCTTGACGATCCCCAAGGTCTTTCAATTCTTTCTTGATCTGGCCGTCGTCGGCTTGCTCGGCCATCGGGGTCTTGTCGCCATAACGCTTCGTCCGGCCATTTACTTGCTTCTGCAACTCACGGATCATCTTGAGTTCCGCGATCTCGTCGAGCAGCTTTTGCATCTGCGGCTGATCGCTCGGCGGGCCTGGAGGAGGCGGCGGTGGCGACTTGCCGAGTTCTTGCTGGGCCTTCTTCAACGCGTCCCTCATGTGAGTTAACGCGTCGATAATGTCCTGCTCGATCCCCTGGGTATCTTCACCGACGTTGGCATCGTGCAGGCGTTCCTTGACGCGGAACATGTCCTTGCGAACTTCTTCGAACACGGCCGGGAAAGCGACCGCTGAACCTTCGCTCTGCAACAGCTGAATGGCCTTGTCTGCTTCGGCGATGATCTCGGCTTCGCGGTCTTCCTGCTTCTGGGCATTCTGGAAATCGGCCGGTTGAGCCTTCTTCTCCGGATGCTTCTGAACCTGAGCGAAGATCGCTTCGGTTTGGCCTTTCACTTCAATCTGCATGGCCAGCATCTTGCTAACGTGGGCTTCCAGGTTGGCCAGGATGCGTTCGAGTTCCTGCTCGCGCAGTTGCTTGAGACGCTTTTCAAGTTCCTCTTTGGCAATCTTCAGATTCTCGGCAGCCTTATCCAAATCCTCAGCCGCCGGCTTACGCTTGTCTTGATCCAAGTTCGCGGCCGCATTCTCTTCATCGGGGATAGCCTTCTTCACGCTATCGGCACCAGGGGCCTTCGGGCCGGGAGGTGGAGGCGGGCCAGGAGGGCTTGCGGATGGGCTACCCGGCTTCGGGCTGCCGCTCGGCGAGCCATCGCTGGGCGAACCCTGGCTCTTGCTGGATGCTTGCTGATCCTTCGGGGCCATCGGCTTGGTAGCCGAGCCCTTGTCTTCGGCCTTGTTATCTTCCTTGTTTCGCTGTTCGGCTGGCTTCTTGGCCTGCTCCTTCATCGGGTCTTTTGGAGGATCCTTCGGGTCGCCACCACCCATCGGCTTGCCGGCAGAAGCTCCGTCCATTGGCGGGCCACCCTTGGATGGCTTGCTGTCCATCGGCGGGCCACCCTTGCTCGGCTTGCTTTCGGAGCCATCACCCTTCATCGGGTCGTTTTTGTCGCCACCCTTGCGCTCGTCGGCCTTGGGGTCTTTGGCGTCTTCCTTGTTCTCGCCTTGTTCTTCACCCGGCTTGCTCGGCTTGTCGCCGGCCTTGGGTTCCCCGCTCTTCGGAGTGCCACTCGGCTTCGGTTCACCCGTCATCTTTGCAGCCAGTTCGGCGACCTTGTTTGCCAGTTTATCCTGCTCTTTCTTGATCTGCTTGGTGTCGCCCTTCCCCGATTCGGTGCGGGACTGCTGAATGTTGGTGGCCCGAATTAGGCTGTTCAAATCGGCGAGAAGCTTTTCAAGGAATTCCTTCTCGGCCTTGATGCGTGCCAGTTCGTCGTCGCTTAACAAGATATTCAGAATCTCTTTCAGCACCTTGACCAGATCATCGTTCTGGTTCTTGGCACTGTTAATGTCCGACATGTTGATGCTGGGATTCTTGGTCAGCGTTCGGAGCAGGGTGGTGAACTTGTTGTCCACGCCTTCCTTGTCGGCCAACTCGATCGCTTTCAGGAGGGCCTTGGCTTTGTCCTTGTCTTCCAGACGCTCACTCTTGTTGAGCTTCTGGGCAACGGCCAAGAGGTTGGTCGTGAAAGATTTGTAGCGCCGCTCCAACTCTTGCTGGCGGGCGATCACTTCTTTGAGGTTGACGTCCGTGGCCGGGGTGACGACCGGGGTGGGCGGTGTCTTGGATGCGGCTGGCGGCTGGGCATACACGTTAACGCCAGCGGCCATCGCGATCATGCCGATGGCTAGGACGAGCCAGTTACGGGTGAGGCGAGAGATCATGGAGCCAACCTCCTGAACAGGGTTTTCGAGAAACCCCCGATGTTTCTTCTCGGCATTCGGGATGGCAATGCGTTGGCCATCCTCGACTATAAGACGATCCACACGGCCATTATCAACATAGTAGCGGATTTCTTGGCCGGGCTGTTACAAATCGTTAATAGGCGAGGGGAGCGGCGTAAGCCGCCCGATTCTGTAAACATCGGGCGGCTTACGCCGCTCCGCTCGCCATAAACAATTACTTCACAATCACTTTCACATCTTTCGCCGTACCGACATCGGGCGTAACTCGCACCCAAAACATGCCCTTGTTGAAGCCAGCTGTGATTTCCAGGACGAAATCTTTGTCGTCCTCTTTGAGTTCGATGCTTGCAGGAACCTTCAAATCACTCCCCGGCGAGGGTTCTAACTTGAGCTTGAAGTTGCCATTGTAAGCGGCACCGATTTCGGCGGGAACTCGAACGCTCACCTTTTGGCCGGCGACAATGTTAACTGGTGATGCTGGAGGAGTTATGGTGATTCGCAACAACTCGCCCTGAATGTCTTTTTCCTTGAGTTCGAAGACCTTCTTCTGAGCCTGGACATCGGCGATCAGGCCTTCCAGTTGCGTTACGATCTTTTTCGCATCGAGCCCCTCGCCAATACTGGCCCGAATTTCCCGCAATTTGCTCAGGGTCACTGTGACTTTCTCCTGGGCACTGCGCGCTAGCTCCGCCGGAGGTTGTCGTGTCGCAGTTAACTCGGCGTGCATTTTTCCGTAAGCTTCCTCGGTTTGCGGAAAGTCCGTGCCAACGACCTCGACCAGTTTGCTGATTACTCGCTGCTCCATGGGTTTGATTAAGGTCTCCGGCAAACGATTGGCCCGGAATTCTTGTAGAATTCGCGAGTAATCCGTCAGCACTTCAGTGGAGACATCCTTCGACTTACCCAGTTGCTCGCCGACTTCATTGGCTCTCGTTTGCTCCGGAATAAACAAATCCGGCGTATTCAAACTCGCAAAGCGGGCGACCATGGAGCGAAGTTTGTTGTCCACGTCGATCATCCGGCGAATGGCGTCATCGAGTTTGTCCGCCAGTGCCGCCTCTTCACGAGCGATCTCGGTTAGCAATTCACCGTCGGAAACCAGCTTGAAGACCAGCGTCTCCTTGTTCTGGCCGATTCCGGGCTTGTCGGCTTCCACGTTCGTGTCCACTGCGGTGATATTCAGGGTCAGCAAGTAGGTTCGTTGGGCTTCGGTATCGCCCACTTTTTTCAGGCCGCTGGCCACCTTGTTCAGGTCGAAGCCATATTCTTCACGCACGGCTTCGGGCGGATAGCTGACGAGATTGATCACCGTGACTTCCACGCCGGCCGGCCTTGGTCCATCGAGTTTTTTCTTGATGCCTTCCAGTGCCAGGGGCCGGGCTTTGAATTCGTCCAGGAACTTCCCGACCGGCACGCGATCGTCGATCGTGGCCAAGTTTGGCCGGACGCGAGGCAAGTTCTCGGCCAACGCCGCGAGGCGATAGAGCGGATCGCCGATCGTTGTGAACACCGGCACATTGTTGAAGAACCACATGGCAAATGC
>Ga0105044_10011319_pt1 | contig 12174 bp, 9 predicted proteins | sample MAT01_FD_78092 | JGI IMG/M metagenome (GOLD analysis project Ga0105044, IMG submission 78092) | Freshwater microbial communities from Lake Fryxell liftoff mats and glacier meltwater in Antarctica - MAT-01 | ecosystem: Environmental > Aquatic > Freshwater > Ice > Liftoff microbial mat | place...
CACGGACCAGAGACGGCACGGACCAGAGACAGCACAGGCGGGACGAGGAGAGAGAGCGATGACGGCGATGGCAGCGCACACCTCAGCAGCAGCATCAGTGGCGATATCGACAGCACAGTTGCAGACGCAGGAGCAGATCCCGGTGCCGGTGGATGGTGGTTCGGTGAACGCCTTACTGGCGGCAGCCCGACGTGCGCTGCTCGAGGCCGCCATCGCCCCCGATCCTTCACGACGTTTCGTCGCCGCCGATCTGGCCGCCCTGCGGGCCGCGACCGCGGTGCTCGCTGCGCGTGCGCGAGCGCGACAAGGAGGTCGAGGTCCGCGCGGGGTGTGGCAGCTGTTGAGTGCGGTGGCACCCGAGCTGTCGGAGTGGTCCGACTTCTTCACCATCACGGCAGGTATGCGGGCGGCGGTCGAGGCCGGCGCCGCCGGTGTGGGTGAGCGCGAGGCCGACGACCTCATGCGCGATGCCGAACTGTTCTGCGCCCGGGTGGCTTCGATGCTCACCCGTGAGGCCGGCTGATCCTTGATGTCCTCCGAGGCGTTCGTCCATCTGAGGGTCGCCTCCGGCTGGTCGATGCGTCACGGTGCTTCGAGTCCGCAGGCTCTGGTCGCGCGAGCGGCCGAGCTTGGTCAGCCGGCGTTGGCTCTGACTGATCGCGATGGCGTATACGGAGCGGTGAAGTTCGTTCTGGCCTGCGGTCAGGCCGGGATCTCGCCGATCCTCGGAGTCGATCTGGCCGTGGCGGGTGAGGTCGAGGGGTTGCGCGGTGCCGGTCGGCCCCGCGCCGTCGCTGCCTCCCGCACCCCGGTGCGAGGGGGAGCCGCTGTCGACCCCCGGTTGCCTCGGATCACGGTGCTGGCCCGCGGGCGCGAAGGTTGGGCCGCGCTGTGCCGGATCGTCACCGCCGCGCACACCGGGGTTGAGCGCGGTCACCCTGCGCTGCCGTGGCCGGTTCTGGCCGAACTGCTCTGCGTTCATGCCGGAGGCGGTTCCGATACGCCGTTCGTCGTGCTGCTCGGACCCGACTCGGCACTCGGCGGGGCGATCATGCGACGTCGGCTCGACCTTGCACGCGGGCTGCTGAACCGGTGGCGCGAGGTGGTGCCGAGCGATGCCCTTCGGATCGAGCTTGTCTCGCCCCGCGGTGACGATCGCGACCCCCGAGGCGTGGTGCGTTCCACCTCGCTGGCTGCACGCATGCTGCAGGTGGCCGTCGACGAACGCATCGCTCCGGTGCTCACCAACGCTGTGCGGTACGCCAGGCCCGAGCAGGCGCGGGTGGTCGACGTGCTCGATGCCGTCCGACGGCTTGTGCCGCTCGATGAGCGGCATCTGGACCGGGTGAACGCGCAGGGGCATCTGGCCTCGATGGAGCACATGACCGCGATCGCGCACGAGATCGCTGAGCGGGCCGCGGTCGGTGGTACCGCGCGGGTCGCCGAACGACTGCTTGAGGTGACCCGCGAGACCGCCGATCAGTGCGTGATCGATCCGCAGGAGCACCTTGGCCTCGGTCGGGCCCATCTGCCCGAACCTGATCCGCGCGATCGTCGTCCAGTTGATCTGGTGCTTCGTCAGCGGTGCGAGGCCGGGCTGGTTCGTCGCCGCCTGCACCGCGCTGGTGAGGAGCGGTCGGTGCGCGACCGGCTCGAAGGCGAACTGGCCGTCATCGAACAGCTCGGTTTCGCCTCCTACTTCCTCACCGTGGCCGACATCGTTGATCTGATCCGCGGGATGGGGATCAGGGTTGCGGCTCGTGGCTCGGGAGCGGGCAGCCTGGTGAACCACCTGCTCGAGGTTTCCGGTGTCGATCCCGTGGCCCACGACCTGCTCTTCGAACGGTTCCTCTCGCCGTTGCGCGCCGAGCTGCCCGACATCGACCTCGACGTCGAGTCGGCCCGGCGTCCTGAGATCTACGAACGCATCATCGAGCGCTACGGCGCCGAGCGGGTGGCCTGCGTCTCGATGACGGACACCTATCGCGTGCGGCATGCGATTCGCGACGTCGGTGCGGCGCTCGGCATGAACCCCGCAGAGATCGGTGCCTTTGCCAAGGCCTTTCCGCACATTCGGGCACGTGATGTTCGAGCAGCGTTGCGCGAGCTTCCTGAACTGCGCGGCGGATCCTTCGCCAAGGGTGCCGAGCGGATGGGGCTGATGCTCGACCTCGTCGAAGAGCTCGATGCGCTGCCGCGGCACGTGGCATTGCATCCATGCGGAATCGTGCTCTCGAATCTCTCGTTGCTTGATCGAACCCCCGTGGAGTCCAGCGCTGCGGGGTTTCCGATGAGCCAGTTCGACAAGGACGATGTCGAACACATGGGATTGCTCAAGCTCGACGTGCTCGGCATCAGGATGCAGTCGGCGATGGCGTACGCGGTCGAAGAGGTGCGACGTGTCGATGGCCTCGACATCGATCTCGACGATCGCGTGCAGGTGCCGCTCGATGACGAGCCGACCTACGAGCTCATCCGCTCGACGCGCACATTGGGCTGCTTCCAGATCGAGTCGCCCGGTCAGCGCGAACTGCTCGGAAAGTTCGCACCCGAGGTGTTCGGTGACCTCGTCATCGACATCTCGCTGTTCCGCCCGGGACCGGTGAAGTCCGACATGATCATGCCGTTCCTCCGGGCACGTCAGGGATGGTCCGAGGCGGTGTACCTGCATGAGGATCTGCGCCCGATCCTTGAGCAGACCTTCGGTGTTGTGGTGTTCCACGAACAGGTGCTACGCATCGTGTCGCTGTTCACCGGTGAGTCATTGGCGCGGGCCGACGAGGTGCGCCGCGCGCTTGGCGACGTCGAGCGTCATGAGCAGTTGCGCGCCTGGTTCTACTCGGCAGCACTCGACCAGGGGTACGGGCTCGAGGTCGTCGAGCAGGTGTGGGAGGTGCTACGCGCCTTTGGATCGTTCGGCTTCTGCAAGGCCCATGCCGCAGCGTTCGCGTTGCCGACCTACCAGTCGGCCTGGTTGAAGACCCATCATCCGGCGGCCTTCCTGGCCGGCGTGCTCACCCACGACCCGGGGATGTATCCCAAGCGCTTGATCCTTGATGACGTGCGACAGCTCGGTATCGCGGTGCTGCCGCTCGATGTGGATCGCTCCGAGGGCGTCTACCGGATCGAACGGATCGAGGGTGAACGTGTCGATGAGTCGCAGCTCGAGGCTTCGACGCCCGGCAGCGCAGGCGAGGGCGGGTCGGTGGCGCGCTACGGAATCCGGTTGTCACTGGCCGATGTGAAAGGGATCAGCGACGACGAGGTGAAGCGCATCGTCGAGTCCAGGCCTTACCTCGACCTGGCCGACTTCTGCTCGCGGGTCAGGGCTGCCCGCCCTGTGGTTGAGCGCCTGGTCGTGGCCGGTGGCTTCGATGCGCTGTACGGCATCGCGGCATCGACGCGTGGTCGCTCGAGCGGGCGTCGTGGGCGTATTACTCGACGTGACCTCCTGCTGCAGATCGCTGATCTGAATCGCGCGTCCTCACGTGCTAAACGATCTAAGGCCGGTGCTGGTCAGTTGTCGCTGCTTGGCGGCACGACGCGCGTAGGCGAGCCCGACCGGTCGTCAGCGGGTCAGGGCCTGCCGGAGATGACCGACGCCGAGCGCGTGCGTGCCGAGCTCGAGGTGCTCGGCCTTGATGCCAGCCGCCACGTCATCGACTTCTATCGCGGGCTGCTGGAACGTCTCGGTGTGACGCGTTCGCGTGATCTGCTGCGCACCCGATCGGGTAGCGAGGTGCTCGTGGCGGGGGTCAAGGTGGCGACGCAGACGCCTCCGGTGCGATCGGGCCGGCGCGTGGTGTTCCTAACCCTTGACGATTCCACCGGTCCGGTGGATCTGGCGTTCTTCGACGACGTGCAGGGCGAGACGACCAGCACCGTGTTCGGTGGATGGTTGCTGCTGGCCCGTGGCGTGCTGCGCAGGTCCGGACCCAAGGGCGTCTCCATCCGTGCCACCGGTGCGTGGGATCTGGCCGCCCTGTACGCCATGTTCGAGCAGCACGGGGCGGCTGCGGTGCTTGATCTGCTGGCGGCGACCCCACGACCAGGCGAGCGCGGAACCTCCGATGGAGCGCCGCCGCAGCATCGACGCGTTCTAGTGCATCCCAGCGGCTACCAGCAGTCGCCGTACGCCGACCTCAAGCCGCAGGGCACCGATCCCTCCGACACCCGCCGCGCTCTTCCTGCCTCGCCGACGAGCGAACCGCCGCGCAAGCTCTGGCACACCAGCCCCGGTTCCCCCGGTGATGGTCGTTGATGCGGGGGATCGTGGGCGCCAGCGGCGACAAGGCTCCGCGCACCTCGACATGCTCGGCTGCGCCGACATGTCGTTTGACGGTGGCTTCCGCCTCATCGCCGCTGGCGCCCACGCTCGGTGCGGATAAGAGCAGGATGGGCCGGTGAGCAGGAAGCCGACCGTGAGCGCCGATGGCAGTGCGCCCCGCGGTGACGACGCCGACTGCACGATTCTTCACGTCGACATGGATGCGTTCTACGCGTCGGTGGAGTTGCTTAATCATCCCGAGCTGGTGGGCACCCCTGTCATCGTCGGCGGCGGTGCCACGCGCGGAGTGGTGCTGAGCGCTACGTACGAAGCGCGACGCTTCGGTGTGAAGTCGGCTATGCCGATGAGTCGGGCGCGCCGACTATGTCCGCAGGCCACCGTTCTGGTGCCGCACCATGCCCGCTACAGCGAGGTCTCACGCGGTGTGATGGAGATCTTTCGTTCGTTCACGCCCAGCGTCGAACCGTTGTCGCTCGATGAGGCGTTCCTCGATGTGTCCGGTGCCTTGCGACGGGTGGGATCGGCTGCACATATCGGCGATCTCATCAGGGCACGGGTGCACGACGAGCAGGGCATCACGTGTTCGGTCGGAGTGGCCACGACGAAGTTCGTCGCGAAGCTCGCGACCAACGCGGCCAAGCCTGATGGCTTGCACGTCGTCCCGGCAGACGGCGTCATCGCCTTCTTGCACCCGTTGCCGGTGGGTGCCTTGTGGGGAGTGGGGGAGCGCACTGAGGAGCAACTGCACCGGCTGGGCCTGCGGACGGTGGGTGACGTTGCCCACACCCCCGAAAGCACTCTGCAGCGTGCCCTCGGAACGGCGACTGGCGCGCACCTGACGGCGTTGGCCTGGGGCCGTGACGCCAGAACGGTGGTCCCCGACGAGCCGGAGCGCTCGGTGGGCGCCGAGGAGACCTTCGAACGCGATGTCGATGACCCCAAGGTGATCCACCGTGAGCTGCTGCGGCTGTCCGAGCGGGTGGCAGCGCGGATGAGGGCGCAGCAGGTGGTGGGTCGCACGGTGTCTATCAAGGTGCGCTTTGCCGACTTCACGACGATCACCAGGTCGCGAACGCTGACCGATCGCACTGATGTCGGTCGTGAGATCGGCCAGACCGCGCGGGCCCTGTTCGACGCCCTGGGTCTGCAGAGGGCCCGGCTCAGGCTGGTGGGGGTCAGGGTGGAGGGCCTGGCACCGGTCGAGGGCCACTCCCGTCAACTCACCCTCGATGCGCGCGAGCACGGCTGGCGCGAGGCTGAGCAGGCTGTCGACGCCGCCGTTGCCAGGTTCGGTGCCGGAGCAGTGCGGCCGGCCGCCCTCGTGGAGCCGCAGCCGGGTCCGGAGAACCCTCCGGTCCCCGGGAATCGCACCGCCCCTGGCCCAGGCGACTCGTGAGCATGTCCAGTGATCATGCGGATCGATGCCACCTCGCTGAACCCTCAAGGTTGCGGCGAGGTAGGTCGACGGAAGGTCAGGTGAGCCTTTCTGTGGGGTCATGGTTGGGTGAACGGTGGGCAAAGTCGCCCGTCCCGCTTTCGGGATCGTCGTGAGGTGTTTATCCTCATGGCAGGACCGGAACCGATCCTCCAGTCCTTGAACCACTCAGTACCGACCCGCGACGTAGTCAGGGAGGCAGACGTGCCGCTATCCGAGCACGAGCAGCGCCTTCTCGAGCAGATGGAGCGCGCCCTCTACGAGGACGACCCCAAGCTCGCCTCGACCCTGCGCGGATCCGACGTGCGCCGTCGTGCGCGTCGCCGTTTCGGACTGGCGGCCATCGGCTTCCTCATCGGTGTGGCGCTCCTGCTCGCAGGCGTCGTCAGCCAGGTGTGGCCGGTCAGCGTCCTCGGCTTCGTGCAGATGCTCGTGTCGGTTACCTATGTCGTGTCGTGGTGGGGTAAGGCTCCGACCGCCGACCCGACGACCGGAGATGCGCCCCCGTCGCGTCCGGCACGCAAGGCTTCGAAGGGCCGCAGTAGTGGTTCCTTCATGGACAACGTTGAAGAGCGCTGGCGCCGTCGCCGCGACGAGAACGGTCTCTGACCTCTCGCTCTACCGCGCCTCGCGCGTCATCGGGTGGATCTGCCGTTATCTGTCGATTGCTCCGCTGTGCCATTCGGCACCTCGCCGGCGTCGGCCGCTTCCGTGACATGCTGGCGCCCGTCCAGGTAGGAGCTGCAGCAGGTTCAGGGAGTCCTCGGTGAGTGAAACCTCGTCCGACAGCATCATGGTCGATCACGCCGTCGTCGGTGTCAGCGATCTGGCCGCTTCGATCGCGTTCTACACCGCGTACGGGTTCGAGGTCGTGGCGCGGAACCGGCTCGAGGCCGACGTCGCCACCGCCCTGTACGGGCTCGATAGCGCGACCGACGAGGTGGTGCTCGGTGTTCCGGGTGCGGCCACCGGCCGGTTGCGCCTCGTGCACACTCCACTTCCGCTGCCAGACCGTGGGCACTTCCACCGCGGCGGTCATGCCCTCGACATCTACACCAGCGACATGGAGGCCAGCACCGCGTTGGCGCGCGAGCTTGGCGTTGTGGTTGGGCCGACTGCCGACTACGTCTTCGGTCCGGTGTCGTTGCAGCAAGCGCAAGCGATGGCCCCCGACGAGGTGCCATTCGTGTTCGTCGGTATCGACCGTCGGCTTCCTAGCATCCTGGACGCTCAGCCCGAGCGCGCGCACTCCGAGTTGCATTCGGTGGTCGGGTGCGTCGATGGGATCGACGCCGAGACTGCGTTCTGGAAGGACGTCGTCGGCCTTGAGCTTCGTTCGCAGTTCCCGATCGATGTTCCGGCCGTGTCGGAGTTCATGATGCTGCCGCGACACGTGCCGATCCGGATGTCGGTGATGAGCGGCGCGGCCGCCAACCCGCCCCGTTTCGAACTGCTTGAGTTCAGTGACGCCGAGGGCATCACAGTCTCGGGACGCCCTTTGCTTCCAGGCTGCCTCGTTGTGGGTCTTCGGGTCCCCAACGTGCTGGCTGCCGTCGAAGCGATGGCGCAGGCCGGCGCCACGACCTACCCGGCGGTGTCGGCGCCTGGCCTGAACGGGCAGGTCGAACTGGCCGCCTTCGTCACCACCCCCGGTGGGATCGATGTCGAGGTCCGCGGCCCGCAGTCGTGAGCCTGTACCAGTCGGTAGCCGACGACCTACGCGAAGCGATCCTCTCCGGGCGGTTCGCTCCCGGCGACAGGCTTCCGGCTGAGGCCGACCTATGCACCGAGTACGGCGTGAGTCGCAGCACAGTGCGCGAGGCGTTGCGTGTGCTGGCCAGCCAGAACCTGGTGGCTACTGCGCGCGGGGTGTCTGGTGGCACGTTCGTAGCGTTACCGAAGGCCAGTGAAATCCGGTCGTACCTTGAGAACAGCTTCGGCATGCTGACCGTTCACGACGAGGTTCCGGTGGATGCACTGCTGGAGGCGCGCGACGTCCTTGAGGTGCCGGCCGCGGGATTGGCGGCGCAGCGTGCAGATGCCGCGGCTATCGCTGGCCTTCGCGCCACCATCGTCGATGTCGAGACCACCGATTTCGATCGGATCCAGGAGTGCAACCACCTGTTTCACGCGCTCCTGGTGGAGGCGGCCGGCAACCCGCTCCTGGAGGTCGTCACCCGACCGGTGTTCTCGGTGCTGGTGTCGCGCTCGGTGCACGAGCCGGTCGTGGGCAATGCCTACTGGTCGATCGTCGTGGAAGATCATCGGCTGATCCTCGAGGCCGTCGAGGCGGGGGACGCTGAGGAGGCCCGATCGCGGATGCGGGCCCATCTGGATCGATTGCGCGCCACCTATGCCTCGGGGCTGGCCCTCGGACCCGCCTGAGCGCTGCCGGGGCCTGCTCGGCAGAATGCGTTGAAAGTTGGGCCCTGGTGCAGGTCGCGGGGGCCTGCCGTCTGTGATGATCTGGGCCGTCATGGCCACCATGAGGAGTGTTTAATGACCGTCCACCCCGCCGTGATGGGTCGCTTCTATGAGGACTTCGAGGTCGGTGACGTCTTTCAGCACCCCCTGGGTCGCACGATCAACGAAACCGACAACACCTGGTTCACGTTGCTCACCATGAACACCAACCAGAACCACTTCAACGCCCACTACGCGAAGGCAAACCCCATCACAGGGGGCCGCATCATCGTCAACTCGGGTTTCACGATCGCCCTCGTGCTCGGCCAGACCGTCATCGACCTCAGTCACAACGCGATCGCGAACCTGGCCATGACCGACATCAAGCTGACCCACCCGGTGTACGTGGGCGACACCCTCTACGCCGAGTCGATCGTCACCGACAAGCGTGAGTCCTCGACGCGCCCCTATGCGGGCATCCTCAGCGTTGTCACCCGCGGCCTGAACCAGGAAGGCGAGGAGGTCGTCTCCTGGAAGCGGAGCGTCATGATCTGGAAGCAATCCGCGGCCGACGAGGTCAACGCGCACTTCCCGCAGGCCAAGAACGGTCCGCTCACACTCGACCGTTCCGGCGCATGAGTGGGTCGGGCCTTCGCCTGACCTTCGCCCCGTGGGGCGAGTCCCTGGCCGAGGTCGTCGAGGTTTCGCGGCAGGCTGAAGCCGCGGGTGCTGAGGTCGTCTGGGCGCCCGAAATGCACCGCAGCGCCACCATCACCGCTGCCGCCATGGCCGCGGGCACCTCGGGTATTGGTGTGGGCACAGCCATCGCGTTGGCGTTCACGCGCAGTCCAATGATCACCGCGCTTGAAGCCCTCGATCTCGACGAGATGTCGAACGGCCGATTCATCCTGGGGCTCGGAACCGGTGTCCAGCGTGTCAACGAGGATTGGTACAACGCCCAGTGGGGTAAGCCGGTTGCGCACCTGCGCGAGACCGTCGGAATCATCCGCGAGTTCGTCTCGCAGTGCCACACTGGCGAACCGTTCGACATCGACGGCGAGTTCGAGCACATGCGCATCAAGGGCTACCAGCGCACCTACCACCGTGAGCGCCCCGAGATCCCGATCTATCTGGCCGGCGTTGGCCCAGTGATGCTGAAGTTGGCCGGCGAAATCGCCGAAGGCTGGATCAGTCACGAGTTGTGCTCTCCCGCCTTTGTCAGCGGGCAGGTCATACCGAACATTGCCGAGGGTCTTGAGCGCGGCCACCGCGCGCGGAGCGATATCGAACTGGTCGTCTCGGCCTGTGCGGCAGTCGACAGTGATCGCGAGAAGGCGCGCCGCCTGGCGGCGGGAGTCGTTGGCTTCTACGCGACGGTGCGCACCTACGCAGACTTCTTCTCCTTTCATGGTTTTGCCGAGCAGCAGGATGCCATCGTTCAGCAGTTCCGCGCCGGTGGCGCTACTGCGCAGAAGCTCGGCGATCTGGTGCCGGACGACATGATTTCGGCCTTCACGATCAGCGGGAATCCCGACGACATCGCCGAGGCGCTCACTGCGTACGAGGGGATCGTCGATGCGGTGAAGCTCAGCCCGCCCACCCACGGACTCGATCCGCAACAGACTCGCGAGGCCCAGCGTCAACTGATCGGCGTGGTCGCCGATATCAAGGGAGGGATCCGCCCGGCATGAAGCCGCTTGAGGACATCCGCATCATCGCCGTCGAGCAGTACGGTGCCGGTCCGTGGGGGTCGGTGCACCTCGCCGACCTCGGGGCCGACGTGATCAAGATCGAGGATCCGGCGGCCAAGGGCGATGTCGGCCGCTACGTGCCCCCCTACGCACAGGGTGAGGACTCGCTGTTCTTCGAAACCTTCAACCGCAACAAGCGCAGCCTGTCCCTCGACCTGAACACGGCCGAGGGTCGTAAGGTGTTCGAGGACCTGGTCAAGGTCAGCGACGTGGTCTACAGCAATTTGCGCGGAGATGTCCCGGCCAAGTTGCGGATCATGTACGACGACCTCAAGCACATCAACCCGCAGATCGTGTGCGTTTCTCTCTCGGGATTCGGCATGACCGGCCCTCGCGTCAAGGAGCCCGGGTACGACTACATCCTGCAAGGACTTGCCGGTTGGATGGACGTCACCGGCGAGCCGGACGGACCGCCGACCAAGTCGGGTCTGTCGATGGTCGACTTCTCTGGTGGGTACGTGGCCGCGCTTACCCTTCTCTCGGCCGTTCATGCCGCACGACGCGATGGCGTCGGCACGGATTGCGACGTCTCTCTTTACGACATCGCCATCACGATGCTGAACTACCCAGCCACCTGGCACCTCAACAAGGGCTACGAGCTGAAGCGTCACAGCCACTCCGCCCACCCCTCGCTGGTGCCATTCCAGAACTTCCAGGCCCAGGACGGCTGGATGGTCGTCGGGTGTGCCAAGGAGAAGTTCTGGCAGCGCTTGTGCGACGTCATCGAGCGACCCGAGTGGAAGACCGACGAAAGGTTCGCCAACTTCGCGGCGCGTGAGCGCAATCGTGAGGTGCTGATTCCGCGGCTCGAAGAGATCTTCGCTGTGCACACTGTCGCGGAGTGGTTGCCGCAGTTCTATGCGGCGTCCATCCCCTGCGGCCCCATCAACACGATGGCCCAGGGATTGACCGAGGAGCACACGATCGCGCGCGGTCTGATCGCTGAGTACGAGCACCCCACGTTCGGCACGGTCAAGCACACGATCTCGCCGGTTCGACTGTCGAACTACGAGCCGGAGTACCGCCGCGCTCCCATGCGCGGTGAGCACCGAGACGCGATCATGCGCGATCTGCTTGGTTACGAGGACCAGGCCGTGACCGACCTGGCGAAGGCTGGAGCCTTCGGCGATCGGCCGGCGGCACCGGAGCCGGCATGACCCCCACTGCCTCGCAGGCGTTGATGACGTGGGGTCTTGACCTCACGCTCGATCAGGTGCCCGCGCAGGCTCGGCATGCAGCGTGCCGTCACCTGCTTGATGGCGTGGGGCTGGCGATCGTGGGTCGCCGGACGGATGCCGCTGATCCCTCGGTGCGAGTTGCTCGTTCCCTCGGTGGCCCGCCGGAGGCCCGGATGCTGGGCGACGCAGAGGCGATCAGCGCACCTGCGGCGGCGTTGGCCGATGGCGCCTTGGTGCACGCGATCGACTTCGACGACACCCACGCAGGCGGTCTGGTGCATGCGACTGCGGTCGTCCTGCCCGCCGCGTTTACCGTCGGACAGCTCGTTAAGGCATCGGGCGCGGAGGTACTCACCGCAGCGATCCTCGGCTATGAGGTCGTGTGCCGCATCGCGATGGCCTCACCTCATGGTTTCCACGCGCGCGGCCTGCACGCGACGCAGGTGGCCGGAGTGTTCTCCACGGCAGCGGTCACGGCAAAACTGGGCGGGATGGATTTGGAAGGGGCGGTCAACGCGCTCGGGATCGCCGGCAGCAGCGCCGGTGGGCTGCTGGAGTTCCTCACCACGGGTGCCTCCACCAAGCAGTTGCACCCCGGCAGCGCGAGCCTGAACGGCATGCTCGCCGCCCGCTATGCGGCCGTCGGTGCGACCGGACCCTCGACGGTGCTTGAGGGCCCGCATGGAATCTATGCAGCGCTGAGCGCGCGGCCGGCCGACCTTCAGGCCGTGGTTGGTGGGCTGGGGGAGCGGTGGGAGGTCACCCGCATCACCATCAAGCCCTACCCCTCGTGCCAACTCATGCACGCTTCACTCGATGCCCTGCGCACCGTGCTCGACCGCATCCCCTCGGCCGATTCGGTTGCGTCGGTCACCGCTTACGTGCATCCCTACAGCGCTCCCACGGTGTGCGAGCCCGTTGATGTGAAGGTGCGCCCGCGCACGTCATACGATGCCAAGTTCTCGTTGCCCTGGAGCGTGGCGGCGCTGATCATCGACGGCGACATCGACGTCGGCACCTACGAACTCGACTCGATACTGCGGCCCCGGGTCGCCGAACTGTCGGCGCGCGTCACCTCGGTCGTGAAGGCGATGAACGACGGCGTTGCTGCCGATGCGC
>Ga0105044_10011320_pt1 | contig 12173 bp, 11 predicted proteins | sample MAT01_FD_78092 | JGI IMG/M metagenome (GOLD analysis project Ga0105044, IMG submission 78092) | Freshwater microbial communities from Lake Fryxell liftoff mats and glacier meltwater in Antarctica - MAT-01 | ecosystem: Environmental > Aquatic > Freshwater > Ice > Liftoff microbial mat | place...
ATTCGAGGTGTGGGGCCTTCTTTTCGGCAGTCCAAAACATAAGTGTCGTCTTTTTTGCCCAAAACGGGCATGCGGCGGCCTGCCCTACTTCCAGAGCTCTTTTATTTCGAGCGAAGTGTCTGCTCTCCGCTCCGCTAGCGCTACCATTGACCCGTAAATAGTGCTGAACAAAGTTTCTGGTTTTGCGCATACTGGCCGCATGGTCACACAGAACCAGATCAAGCGGACGCTGGCGCAGCCCACTACCATTGCGTATGTCGCCGGGCTGCTCAACGACGGCGGCGAATTCGTCCACCGGACCGAGTTGGCCGATTTCCTGTGCGAGGAGTGCGGGTTCCACGACGCGCGCGGCCACGCACAACGCGATGGTTGCCTGAAGGCGCTGCGGGAACTGGAAGCGGCTGGCCACTTTACACTCCCGGCGGTGCAGGGCAGGACCGGACCGAACACGCCCAAGCGGTTGCCCTCGGCGGTGCCGGATCCAGCAGACGTGCCCGCCCAGGCGGGTGAGGTTCGCGGGCTGGCCCTGATCCTGGTGGACTCCGAGGAGCGCATGCGGATCTGGAACGAGATGATGATTCGCGAACACCCGCGAGGCCATGGGCCTTTGGTGGGACGCCAGGTACGCTATCTGATCGAGTCTGCATACGGGTGGCTGGGCGCGATGGGATTTGCCGCGCCCGCTTTGCAGTTGGCCGGCCGCGACGGCTGGATTGGCTGGACGGTGGACCAGCGGCGGAACTCCCTGCACATGGTGGTGAACATGAGCCGGTTTCTGATCCGGCCGAGCGTGCGCTGCGCCAATCTTGCCTCCCGGGTGCTGGCGATGGCGGCGCGGCAGTTGCCGGCGGACTTCCAGCGGCGCTACGGCTACCGGCCGCTTCTGCTGGAGAGTTTTGTCGACAGCGCCCGTTTTGCGGGCACCAGTTATCAGGCCGCCAACTGGATACGGATTGGCCGGACACAGGGCCGCGGCAGACAGGATCGCTACCGGCAGGCCAACGAGACAGTCAAAGATATCTATGTGTACCCGTTGGAGAAAGACTTTCGATCCTCACTGGGGTTGGCGGCCGATGCCGGCCGGAGCGCACTCGGTCCGGCCGACGGATTGGAAGCCGAGACGTGGGCGGAAAAGGAGTTCGGCGGCGCGCCGTTGGGAGATGAGCGGCTGAGCAAGCGACTGGTGAACGTCGCCGGCGCCAAGGCCGGCACACCGGGGCGGGCTTTCTGCGGCGTGGCCCAAGGAGACGCCGCCGCCGTCAAGGGCTACTACCGGCTGATCGATATGCCGGAGGATTCGGCGGTGACGATGGACAACATCCTGGGGCCGCACCGGGACCGCACCGTGCGGCGCATGCTGGGGCAGCCCACCGTGCTGTGCGTGCAGGACGGCAGCGATCTGAACTACAACGGCCTGGCCGCGTGTACCGGGCTGGGCGAGATCGGCAGCAACCAGACGGGGGCCAAGAGCCGCGGATTGCATCTGCATACGACGTTGGCGATCTCACCCAGCGGACTGCCGCTGGGCGTGCTGAAGGCGCAGTGTTTGGCTCCGGAGCCGAAAGCGCCAGAGGACAAGCGGCCCGCCTTCGCCATCCCGATTGAGGAGAAGAAAACTTTCGTTTGGATTGAGCATCACCGCGACATGGTGGCCGTGGCCGCCCAGATGCCCCATACCCGCCTGATCGATATCTGCGACCGCGAGGCGGACTTCTTCGAGATGTTCGACGAGCAGCGCCAAAACAACGCTGTGGAACTGTTGGTCCGCGCCAAGCATAACCGCAACATCGCCGAGGAGCCGTTCAAGCTGTGGGAAGCGGTTGGCCAGACGGAAGTGCAAAGCCGGGTTCGCGTGCAAATCCCGCGCCAAAGCGCCCGGCCGAAGAAGAGCAAACAACAAGCCCGGCCGAATCGGCCCGGACGCGACGCCGATCTGGCGGTGCGCTATATGCGCGTGCAACTCCGTCCGGCACACTATCACGCCGGCAAGGCGCCGATCAATATCTGGGTGATTCATGCGCGCGAGGAAAATCCGCCGCCGGACACCGCAGCGGTCGAGTGGTTTCTGCTGACGACGATCGAACTCGGCTCGCCGGAAGATGCCGAGCAATGCCTGCGCTGGTACTGTTTGCGTTGGCGCATCGGCGTGTCCAGACAAGGACACATCGTCCAGCCGATGAGAGACCGGCCGAGGCCAAAAGACTCAGGCCTCGTAGCTTGGGAGGCGTCGTGGCGCGAAAGCAAGACGGCGAAGCCCTCCGACAACATGCTCAGAAAGGAGTGTGCGCGACGCACCAGGTTGCAATGTAATGTGAACGCAGACGTAGCCTCGTTACACGAAATTCCGGTGGCTGAGACGGTCGATAACGTGCGAAAGCAGAAAGAACTGGCCGAAACGAGTCCGATGCGGCGGTTCTCACCGGCGGGGTATCAGCGGTGACATGGTGTGAAGGATGATGTGGAAACTGGAGAAGCCCTCGGTGTCCGGCGGAGAAATCCCGTCGAGGAGATGCTGGCTATAACCGTGAGTGGGAAATGCTGGTATAGACATCAGGGTGGCGGATCGGGTTGTAGTACTGACGATGGGCGTGCAGCAAAACGCGCCCGGAGGGAAGGGCCCGGACCGGTGAGTAATTCCGTCCGTCAAGGCGAGGCAGGGGTGAGATGACAAAGGCGCCCGGCAATCTGCAGGAACTGAGACGGCGGATCTATCGAAAGGCGAAGTCGGGAACGACGCATCGCTTCTGGGGGCTGTTCGTGCACATCACGAAGTGCGAAACCCTTGAAGAGGATTATCGCATTGCGAAAGGAAACGGCGGCGCCCCCGGCATCGACGGCCAGAGTTTCGGGGACATTGAGTCCGCGGGACGGTCTGGGTTTCTTACAGCGGTGCGGGAAGACCTTGTCACAGGCAGGTACAAACCCATGCCGAACCGCAAAGTAGAGATCCCGAAAGGCAACGGCAAATTCCGGACACTTCAGATTCCTTGTATCCGCGCGGTGCGTGGTGCAGGGGGCATTGAAGCTGATCCTCGAAGCAGTATTCGAGGCGGACTTTTGCCCGAACTCCTACGGATTTCGACCGCAGCGGAGCCCACATCAAGCTCTGGCGCAAGTCAGGCGAAGTGTGATGCGGCGGATGTCCACGGTCATTGATGTCGATCTGTCGCGCTACTTCGACACGATCCGGCACTCGGTGCTGTTGGATAAGATCGCCAAACGGATCCAGGACCCACAGGTCATGCGGCTGGTGAAGCAGATCATCAAGGTTGGCGGAAATGTCGGGGTCCCGCAAGGGGGTCCGTTCAGTCCGCTGGCGGCGAACATCTATCTGAACGAGCTGGACTGGTTCTTCGACGCGATTCGCCGACAAACGGCGGAAGGGGAATACGAGGCGGTCAACTATCATCGGTTCACCGATGATATTGTCATCACCGTCAGCGGGCACCATACCAAACGGGGCTGGGCCGAACGGGCGCGGCAACGGCTTCAGGAGCAGATCGCGCCTTTGGGCGTCGAGTTGAACCTGGAGAAAACAAAGATGGTGAATATGCTGAACGGGGAATCCTTCGGGTTCCTGGGGTTTGATCTGCGCCGTGTCCGTAAGCGGAACGGCGACGGGCATTTCATTTTAATGACACCGAAGAAGAAGGCCCGCCAGGCCGTTAAAGCGAAAGTTCGCGAAATCATCGCGCGCGGGGGCGCAACCCCGGCGGCTGCGGTGGTGAAGCGGATCAACGCCACGCTGGCTGGATGGGTTACTTACTTCAGGGCCGGCAACTCGAGCCGGGCCTTTAGCGAGGTTCGCGACTACGTGGAGATGAAGGTCCGGACGCTGTTGACGCGGCGGAAACGGCGGCGAAAGCGAAGTGTGGGTTGGCGGCGATGGAGTAACGAATACCTCTACGACGTGCTGGGGCTGTATTGGGATTGGAAAATCCAACCGCTCCCCGGCGTTGGCAAAGGGACGTGAAAGTGGCCGTCGGTCAACGAGGCTCATAACCCTTTGGACGAAATTCACTGGGTGAGCTGCTTGAGGGAAAACTTCACGAGCAGTTCTTATGGGGAGGGGCTGGAAACGGGCCGGATATCCGCGTACCGCGCCAGTCCCTTACCCGACAATCATTTGCCCAAACCAGCCACTGCACTGCGAGGCGAAGAGACGGTCGGGATCGACCGGCGAAGCGTTCATGTGATAAATCTCCCAACCGCCAAAATGCGGCTCGGAAATCTTCCAGTCCTTGCGGTTGCCGTCCGATTCGATGATGAACGCGCCCTTGCGCGTACCGGCTAAAACTCTTACTTTGCTCATTTCTATTTCCCCTTTTTGAACCTGGGGATCAGCGGAGTAAGATCACGCTGCTGCCATCGGCGGCGCGTTTCAATGAGAACGAATTCGCGGTTTTGGGCTAGTTGATCGATGACGGCGCACGGGGCGCCGGTTTGCTCGTGCCTTGCCGCCCAGATAAGGAGTTCTAAAACCACAGGCGCCAGATCGATCCCTTTCTCCGTCAGCCGGTAGCGCACTCTCCTTCGGTCCGATTCTACTTTTCGGCGTCAACGATTCCCGCCGTTTCCAACTTCTGAAGGCGGTCGGCGAGGATGTTCGTCGCGATACCTTCGCCAGACTCCAAGAACTCTTTGAAGCTATGGTAGCCGCAATAGCGTCCAGCGGTCCCCTAAAAGTTCGAGGGAGACACTGACCGGGCATCCGGACCGGTGTTTTGGCACGGGCACTTTCAGAGAATACCTATGTCACTTGCAACTGACAAGTAAAAGAATTAGTTCTGCCGAACGCGCCCCGGAGGAGCCGCGACGATCCTACCGGTCTTCGCCGCATATCCATAAAGGGCAAGCGTAAGGGGGATTTCCGTCGTTTGGTAATCCAGCCTGCGGAACTTGCCTGCGAGCAGGACCGACTGCCGTTCTACCACTTGGCCTTCCAAAGTCACCGAATAGAGTTTTTCGGGTTGCAGGGAAGTCTCGACGATCTTGTGCCCGTCGGGTTTACTTGGGTCGAATGTATAACTGAGTCCCGAGACCTGGAGAAGGCGGCTGGCCCCTGGGGAATCAATACGGAGCGGCTGATCCTTCTTCGGGTGCGGCACGTTGTCATCGAGAATCTGGGTAATTTCGTGACCGGAGAGCTGGACGGTGACCAGGAGTTGATCAAAAGGCCGAGAACACTGGAGCAAGTCCACAATGTCAACCGTTCCTTTCGGGATTGGCAAGCCGCGATATGCCCAACCTCCATAGAGAGCGACCTCGGTTTGGGTGGCGTTGCGCATGGCGTCGGCGATCCAGGTTCCCAGCGCCTTTTGTGTGCCCTGCATGTCGAGTCGCTCCGGCGCGTGCGCGACCGGGTGGGTGGTTCGGCGGCTGACAGGTTCTAGCGTGGCGGACCAGCCGTGGGTGAAGCGGAGTTGCTTGTCGAGTGGAATTGGAGCGCTCCAAATCAGGTTTCCGTTGATGGCGATGGGGACGGCTTTGGTTGTATCGAGAAAAGTTGAATCGGGAATGAAGGTGAACTCGGCCACATTGTCGAGAGTGATATTAATCCTGTTGCCGCCCGAGCCTTCGGCCAGAATTGTCGCCATACGGCCGGGCTTGGAAAAGGTCTCCAGGCACGCCCAAAAGGCGCAGCCATGGAGTGGAGTGTCCGTCTCGTAAACAAAGCGACGGGGATGCGGTTCACGCTTGTGCTTTGCCAGCCAGGCGAAGACTCTGGCGAAGTCCTTAACGGGTCCGTTGTGGCCCTCGTCGGGGAGGGATTCGAGAATAGCCCGGGCGCCGAACTTTCGAGCGCGCTCGATTCCGGCCGCCACTCCACGATGATAGTACTCTTCGTCATTTGCGCCAGCGATCCAAAGGGTGGGTACCTGCGTCAGATTCCTTGCGAGCCAGGGATAGCTGTATGCCGCGGCGAGGGGAGCGGCGGCGGCGAAGATATCCGGGTGCCGCATGGCGAGGTACGCCGCGCCTGTACCGCCCATAGAGTGACCGGTCAGGTAAATTCGCTCAGAGTCGATCGCGTAATGTTTTCTGACTTCCTTGAGGACGGTAAGCACATCGTTCTCCCCGATTCCTCGATATTCAGTGACGCCGCGTCCATTGGGGCTAACCACAATCATGCCGTGTCTGTCGGCGGCTTGTTTGAGCGTGGGATGCTGCTCGAATAGGGTGTTTTCGTTGCCGCCCGTGCCGTGCATAGCGATAACTAAGGGCGCGGGATTTGCATGTTTCGCAGGGACGTAGATCCGGTAGGGCTGCCGGGAATTATCGATCTCCGATATGTAGTGCAGCGGGAGGTCTTGAGCGGCGAGGCTAAAGGCGAAGAGCAGGAGCGCAGAGGGATGCATTGGGTTGAGCTTAGTCGATTTTATACGCGCGGCGCCAGGGAACACTTGAACCGCCAGATTGCCAAACGGACCGAAAGAAGCATTCGGCTGGCAGGCGTGATATCTTTTGCCGATGTACCGCCGAAACTTCCTCGCCGGAGCGCTGGCCGCCGCCGCCGCACCGAAACGTCCACTGAATGTACTATTCGTTGTCTCCGATGACCTGACTTCAACCGCGCTCGGTTGCTACGGACATCCGCTCGTCCAGTCGCCCAATGTCGATTCGCTAGCCGGCAACGGCGTCCGGTTTGATCGCGCCTACTGCCAATACGCCCTCTGCGCGCCCTCGCGTGCGAGCTTCTTGACCGGCCTGCGCCCTGACACAACTCGCGTACTCACCAACGGTCCCGACTTTCGTGAATTCCAACCGAACCACGTCACTATGCCGCAGCTTTTCAAGAACAACGGCTATCACGCGATCCGGGAAGGGAAAATGTTCCACATGGGCGTGCCCGGAACCGTCGGTACCGCGCAGTGGCAGGACGAGGCGAGCTGGACTCATAGCGGCAGTCCGCAAGGCAAAGAACACAATTCGAAAGGCGACGGAAAGGACTTGACGCCGGGTATCGCGCCCGGCGTCGGCATGCGTTTCGTCCGGACTCCCGACGCCTCTGAGCAGGCCGATTTTGACGCCGCCAACCGGGCCATCGCGCACTTGGAAAAACATCGCAGCGACCCGTTTTTCCTCGGGCTGGGATTCGTCCGCCCCCACGTCCCCTTTGTCGCACCCAGCGAGTATTTTGACCGCTATCCGCTCTCCAAGATCCGTATCGCGAAGAACCCGCCCGATGATCTCAATGACATTCCGGCGCTAGTGCCGCGCACGCTGGGGGCAACCGCGGGCAACATGAAGATGAACGAGGATCAGCAGATGGAAGCGCTGCGCGGTTACTACGCCGCCATCTCATTTATGGACGACCAGTTGGGCCGCGTTCTGCGAACTTTGGACAAACTCGGACTTAGAGACAATACGGTAGTTGTCTTTCAAGGAGACCACGGTTGGCACTTGGGCGAACACACATTCTGGCAAAAACGAAGCCTCATGGAGGAATCGGCGAAAGTGCCACTAATCATTTCGCGTCCCGGTAAAAAGGGCCAGGTCTGCCGTTCGCTCGTCGAATTGGTTGACATCTACCCGACACTGGCCGACCTCTGCGGACTAACGCCACCCGCAACCCTCGAAGGCCGTACTCTGCGGCCGGTTTTGGATAACCCCAGGCGCGCTCATAAGACCGCTGCGTATACACAGCTAAACGCCGGCAAGACCGAGGGCCGCGCGGTGCGTACAACGGACTTCCGCTACATCCGCTGGACCACGCCGGAGGAAACCGCCGAAGAACTGTACGATCACCGCAAAGACCCGCGTGAGTTCACCAACGTGGCGGCGGACAAGAAGTACACGGAGGAACTCAAACGCCATCGTGGGCTCATCGCGGAACGGCGTGGCGCTTGATGTACTCTTCCACCCGATTCCGCCCCGCACCCGGGCCAATGTAATGGAACGCCTCGGCATATTCAACGCCATGTTTCGCTCCCAGCGCGCGACTGCGTGAAACCACAAACTCGCGGATATAGTTCCGCTCCGCGGTAACGTCGTCATCGCCGAGTAACGGCAGGCGCTGATTGCGCTTGGAAAGTTCGGCGCGCAGCCGCGAGCCAAGGTGCCCGGCTGGCCCCTTAGCGCGATTGGCGCGGTTGGCGTCGATCACTTTGTCAATTTGCTTGCTGATATCCACCACGCGCGTAATCTCCGGCCGCCGGGCGAAGTAATACTTCTCGGTGACCGTTTTCGCCGCATGGCCCATCGCGATCTGCTCCGGAAAATCGTGCGCCCGTCCTGCCATCCACGTCGCGGCCTCGACAGCACGGGCGATCGTGTAGTGGTCGGGATTCTCTTCGTCATGAGCCCACGGATCCCAGCAAACGACCGTATCGGCCTTCAATGCGCGAATCAGGAATATCAACCGGCCGATTATCTCATTCAAAGAAACATCGCCCATGCGGTGATTGTTGTAGTTCAGGTCGAAGTTCCCTTTGCACCCCAGGACGCGTGCCACTTCGGCGTTGTCGCGCTCATTTCCCAGGACGTGTTCCCCGATAGAACCATGCGTGCCGAGTCCCGGAGCGTCGCCCATATCATCGTTCGTCGCGCGAATCAGATACCCGGTATAGCCCTCCTCGATCAACTTGGCGACCGTGCCCGCCGCTGACAGCGGAATATCGTCCGAATGGGCCTGTATCGCCAGCAGGACCTTACCCTTGTGCGGCTGGCCCGGAACCGGTCTCTCCAATATAGGGGTCGCAGGCTCTGCCTGTTGTGCGAGAGCGGAGGAGGCGAACAGTGTGGGGATAAAATGACGCCGGAACATGCCGGGATTATATCGCCTCAGGGTTTCGGCGGCGCGTTCTTCTTGATTGCACCGAACATCTTCCCGCCCTTGCCATTCGCGCCGGCCCACGTGCCGACGTAGGCGCCGTCATAAAACAGCACCCGCGCCGTAAACGTGCCTGACCCCGGTATTGTGAAATTGGTGAGCGAAACAACCGGTGTGTCGCCCGCCCACAGAATTGGGACCGGGAGCGCCACGGGCATGTCTTTCCCGTTGTACTGAATGCGAACCTCGAACTTCCAAAGATTGCCGCTGGCCTTGCTGATTCTCTCGATCAAATAACGGTCCTGCTTCAATTCCCCGCCGTCCCCGTTGGTGTAGAAGCCTTCGAGTACAACGTTGGTCAGCGAATCCTGAAATTGCTTTTCGGCGGCGGGTTCCTGGGCGGTCAGTAGCAGGGGAGCAAACAAGCCGAGTAGTAGGCGGGAGAACATACAACGAGAATAGCCGAAAGGAGCGCCGGTGATACGCTGGTCCAATGCGTGTGCCCCTGCTCCTGACCATCTTTTGCGACGTTTTGGGAGCGGAGACGCATTTCCACCATTTGTCGTTGAACGTGACCGATCCGGAGGCGGCGATCGCGTTTTACACATCACGCTTCGCCGGTGAGCGCGATGGTCCCGATTCGATTGTCACCGGCGGCGGAAAGCTGCTGTTCCGAAGGGTGAAGCAGGCTCCTGCAGCGGCCATCGAGTCGGCGATCTGGCATTTTGGCTGGGGCGCGGAGGATATGCCAAGGGCCTACAGCGCGCAGTTGGTGCAGGGAACGGTGTTCGACACACCGTTGACCGATATCAGCGATCTGGCTCGCTCGCCCGGCTTTTACTATGCCTATGTGAAAGGGCCGAATGGAGTGCTAATCGAATTGAATACCGCCAATCACCATCGCTTCGGCCACGTGCACTTATTGAGCGCCGACCCCATCGGGGCAGGCCTTTGGTGGGCGAAACACTTCGGCGTCGCCTGGCCCTCGCCGGGCCGGACGCCATCGCGGGATCCACGGTTCTACAAAGGTTTCCAAGTGGCGCCATCGGTTAGCTTCGTGATGGACGGAGTCAATGTAATTATCTTTCCGCTGGAGTATCTGAAGGGCCCAAAGCAGCTTGTGCCGACGCGCGGACGGGCGGTCGATCACATTGGTTTGCGCGTCGACGATCTCGATGCCGTTCTGCGGCGGCTTCGTGCCGATGGAGTGAAAGTGCTGTCGCGCGTGAAACGCGAGCGCGGCGAATGGACGGTGTTGATCGAAGGGCCGGACCGTTTGGCGATTCAACTCGTCGCGACGAAGCGATCAAAATAATAGCTTGGGCAGTAGTTCGCCCGAAAGTCCGCGCAACGCCACCGCGACGCTGCTCGTGAATGGAGTGTCATCAATGTTGATTTCGATGACCGGAACGCGCGCCTGGCTAATCAATCCCGCCGCCGGGTAGACCTGAGCCGAGGTGCCCGCGACGATCAGGACCTGCGAGTCGTGAACGGCGCGTTCGGCATCGTCCCAGACGAGCCTCGGCAGTTGCTCGCCAAACCAGACCACGCCAGGGCGGAGCACGGCGCGGCATTCCGGACACTGCGGGATGCCGTCGACGGCGGTGGACTTGTCGACGCGCTGATAAGCGCAGCGCGTGCAACGGGAGAGCCAGATATCGCCGTGAATTTTGCGAATGTTTTTCGATCCGGCCCGGTCGTGGAGTCCATCGACGTTTTGTGTGATGAGCGTGAAGACCAGTGTACGGCGCTCGAGTCCGACCAATGCGCGATGACCGGGATTGGGCTGCGCTTCGGCGATCAATCCGCGCCGCCACATGTACCACTCCCACACTAGTTGCGGGTCCTTTGCGAAGGCTTCCGGCGTGGCCAGTTCCTCCGGGCGGAAGTTCCGCCACAGTCCGCCCGGACCGCGAAAGGTTGGGATTCCGCTCTCGGCTGAAATACCGGCGCCGGTGAGGACGGCGACCCTTTCCGCGCCCGCGAGGAGGCCCCTCGCCTTTTCGAGCGGCGTCATTCTTCGCGCGGCAGTACAGCTACAAACTCGCCGACCACTCTGAATTCATCCGGCGTCAGGTCCCACTCTTCGAATTCCAGGTTCAGCGGTATCATGCGGATCCGTCCGTGTTCCCATGTCCCATCATCGTTGATGATTTTCTCGCTGCGATAGACCTTGACAGTGAATTGTGACGTGGCGTCGAAAGATCCGAATTTCTCGATGAGCAGTTTCTGTCCGTTGCGGCTTCCGCCTCCGTGGGGCTTGAAGAGGCACAGGTCCCCATCCTGGATCATCGGTTCCATTGACCGCCCCACTACAGTAGCGGCGAACATCCCGGGACTTGGCCTGATTCCTGAAGGCGGGTCAAGGCTGCCGATTACCTCTCCCGGAAGTTGCTCTTCACTGAGTCCCCCGGCAGCGGCACGAAGTTGTATCACTGGAACCGCGCCCACCTCATTGACGTTTTCTCGATAGAGGCGACGCAGTCGGGCTTCCGGGTCAGCGGCCATCGTGTGCCGGCGGCCGGTTGCACGAAACGCCCACGATAGCGATGTTTCAACAGTGTCGAGTGTCCTGGCCGCGCCCCAAAAAGTGGCAGAGGATTCCAGCGTCTGTTCTAAGCCAGCAAGGGCTTCGCCCTCTTCGGAGTTGAACGAATCCAAATCCCGGCGGGTTTTTACGTACAACTTATCCGCCTCCCGGTCCAGCAGTATCACCCCCGCATTCTGAGGAGTGGGGAAAAACTCGGGGTGGCAGACCTCCAGCACGATATACTCCATCGGCCGCATCTGCAATGTGCTGAACATAAGGGATATCGACCTTATCGGCCGAAATTACTTCGGCTTTACTTCCGGTGAATACGGATAATAACCCTTGCGGGCGCGAACCGTGACGTTTGGCAACTGTACCGACACGCGAATGCTTCGGAACACCTTCGCTTGGTCGGTATTGTCCGGAATGTATCGGAGAATATACTGGGTCGTGACTTCGCCGGCTGTCGCCTGAACCGCGCGGAACATCCCTTTTGCAATCTCCGATGCGTACCCGCCCGTGCCAACTTTTATCGCGTAGTTCCCCTCGTCGGATGGAGTAGAAAGATAACCCGAAATATCTTTGTACAAACCTTGCAGAGGATACTCTACCCGCCCGCCGGTCTCCTCGGCCAAGCGCAGCAAATTCTTCTCGCCAACCGTATTAAACCCAAACGCAACCGTTGAGACGCCGTAAATCGTCACCAGATTGCGCTGGGCGATTTCAACAACCTCATCCAACGTCTTCTTGCTCGCGTTGTCATGACCGTCACCGATCACCACAATAACGCGCCGTGGTTCGAGCGGCTCACCCTTCACCAGGCTGCGCGACGTACAGGCGGTATAGATGGCGTCATAGAGGGCCGCGCCG
>Ga0105044_10011321_pt1 | contig 12172 bp, 13 predicted proteins | sample MAT01_FD_78092 | JGI IMG/M metagenome (GOLD analysis project Ga0105044, IMG submission 78092) | Freshwater microbial communities from Lake Fryxell liftoff mats and glacier meltwater in Antarctica - MAT-01 | ecosystem: Environmental > Aquatic > Freshwater > Ice > Liftoff microbial mat | place...
AGGCGCTGTCCGGCCGCGATGGCGCGCTTGATCGCCTTGCGTGCAGCGGGCGATTGCTCGGCGTCATCGTCGAGCAGAAATCGAGCGAGAACGTTGGTATCGAGACCAATCATTTCGTCGATTTAGATTTGTAGATCGATGTCTTCGGGCCGCGCGTCTGCTTGCCGCCAGGCAGTTTCCATGCGCCCGCAAGGTCTTCGATGCTCTTCGTCTTCGCGCGCATGATCACCGTGCGATCCGGCAGCAGCGTGAAGTTAAGTTCGTCCGAAGCCTGCAAACCCAACGCATCCCGAATGTCCTTCGGGATCGTCGTTTGGCCTTTGCTGGTGAGAGTGGCGGTAGACATGTTTTTCCTTACGTTTTGAAGTTATGTAAGGATTATAGATCGCGATCCATAGGGTGCGCACCGGAGTGCGCACCGAGCCGTTCATGCGACCCAGGTTTCCCAGCCAAAGAACGGTGCGCATTTTGATGCGCACCCTACCTTGCTACAAATCGCGACCATAGGAGCGATTTGGTCATTTATGAGCCACCCCACGTCGAAACCCGATGCCGGTGAAAGAAGCGCAGAGTAGGGCGAAACTCGAAGAGGTTCCGCCGAACGCGGTGGACGGCAACGTAACGGTTGAAATGCTTACCGCGGTGGCACGAGTCGGAACCGCAAGCGTTCCGACCTACACGCTGGCTATTGCAAGGATCGACGTAGCGACGCCGAAACCTCCCACACATGGCAGCTACCATCGCCATATTTCGAGACTTTGATGTAACTGTTAGTGGCCATCAGATTCAGCACGAAGGCCACGAACGAACGCGTCTTATTAGTACGTTCGGCTAGTTGGTCGCTAGCCCGAACGTCCTCGTTGACGATTAGCGCAGCAATCTGTGTTACCACCATTTGATAGTCTTCGACATACGCTTCGGCGTACTCTTGAAAGCCATAGTCCTTAAGAAAGACGTTAGTTACAGGAGCACCAATAGCGCGGCCAACCCCAATGAAGCCTTTCTGCTCGAGAATTTCTATCGAATCGAGAATTTCTTGGTTCGGTATGTCCCGCAGCGATTTTTCGTCGCGCAGAACATCCCAATCGATGATGGCTGCATCTGCGTTCAGCTCTAAATCGGCGATGACACGCAGAATCAGGTCGTCAACGCGTAGCAGTCCGGCAACTTTTGGCAAAGTGCCAGAAAATTGCGCGGGTCTGTGACCTAAGGGTGGCCGCACATCGGAATCAAAAATCGCAGACAAGATGCGTTGCATGCTCTCGTCATAGTTGTCGAGATTGTCTATTCGTTGCCAGAGAGTTGACTGAAGACTTGCCGGTACTTCGCAATCGTCCAGGACGATGGGGATTAGCTTGGTACCTTTGCTGATTCTGCCAACTATGGAGGCGTTCAATTCTTCGCGAACCCAAGGTTTTTGAACGCTAACACTTGATAAGACGATGATGACCGCAGTGGCTTGCTTAAGCCCCTCTTCGAATATCTTGTCTACCAAACTATCGCCCGGTTTCATTTCCCACTGATCTAGCCACGCGTCAACTCCTTTGGCGCGTAAACGCTTCGCAAAGTCAACGACAAACCTCGCCTTGTCCTCGCTGGCGTGGCTTACAAAAACCTTAGGGGGATGATGCGTTGCGTGCGCTTCCATCGACAAGACCGGATCCTCTCAGATAAAACGAAAAGCTGCCCCTACCCCGCAACCTGCGTATTCCGCAACCGGATATGCAACTCCCGAAGTTGCTTCTCAGTCACCGGCGTAGGCGCATCGACCATTAAGTCCTGCCCTCGCTGCGTTTTCGGGAATGCAATCACATCACGAATCGACTCAGCCTCGCACATCATCGTAACGATGCGATCCAAACCGAACGCGATACCTGCATGCGGCGGTGCGCCGTATTGCAAAGCGTCGAGCAAAAAGCCAAATTTGGCGCGTTGATCTTCTTCGCTGATGCCGAGCGTGGCGAACTGTTTGGCTTGCAGTTCCGGGCGATGGATACGCACGGAGCCGCCGCCTAGTTCCCAGCCGTTCATGGCGACGTCGTAGGCTTTGGCGAGCACCTGACTTGGGTCGGTGTCGAGCAGTGGCCAATGGTCGTCTTTCGGGCTGGTGAAGGGGTGATGAGCGGCGACGTAGCGCTTGTTTTCTTCGTCGTACTCGTAGCACGGGAAGTCGACAACCCAGCACGGCTTGAAGCCTTTTTCGAAGAAGCCGAGTTCCTGTCCGTGTTGCACGCCGATCTTGGCGCGCAGTGCGCCCATCGCGTCGTTCACGACCTTTTTGCGGTCTGCGCCGAAGAAGATGATGTCGCCGCTTTGCGCGCCGCTGCGCTGCATGATTTGCGCCAGCGAATCCGGCGTGAGGAACTTCACGACTGGGCTTTGCAGACCTTCATCGTTTAACTTCGTGACGTCGTTGACCTTGATCCAGGCGAGACCCTTCGCGCCGTAGATGGCGACGAACGCGGTGTAGTCGTCAATCTCTTTGCGCGAGATTTTTGCGCCGCCGGGAACACGCAGGCACACGACACGACCGTCCTTCAAATCGGCAGCGCCCCGGAAGACTTTGAAGTCCACCGTTTTCATCACGTCGGTGAGTTCGGTCAGCTCCAGCTTGACGCGCAGGTCGGGCTTGTCACTGCCGTATTTGCCCATCGCTTCTGCGTACGGCAGGCGCGGGAATTTCGGCAGGTCAATGCCGATGCCTTTCTTCCAAAGATGACGGATGAGCTCTTCCATCATGTCCTGCACTTCGAACTCGTCCAGGAACGAAGTTTCGATATCAATCTGCGTGAATTCGGGCTGACGATCAGCACGCAAATCCTCATCGCGGAAACATTTGACGATCTGGTAGTAGCGATCAAAACCCGCGACCATCAGAAGCTGTTTGAACAGCTGTGGCGATTGCGGCAACGCGTAGAACTGGCCGTCACTTAAGCGCGAAGGAACCAGGAATTCGCGTGCGCCTTCGGGCGTGCTTTTGTAGAGCACCGGGGTTTCGATGTCGACGAAGCCACGCTCGTCGAGAAACTCGCGCGCAGCCCGCGCGACACGAGCGCGCAGCATGATGTTTTTCGCCATTTGCGGACGACGCAAATCGAGGTAGCGATATTTCAGGCGCAGCTCTTCGTTGACGTTGTCCTCGTCGATCATGAACGGCGGGGTGAGCGCGGCGTTGAAGATCTCAATCTCGTGGGCGAAAATTTCGATGCCGCCGGAGACCATGTCTTTGTTGACGGTGCCTTCGGGACGCGACCGGACATGGCCGGTGACGCGGATGCAGAATTCGTTCCTCAGCGTTTCGGCCAGCTTGAAGGCGTCGGGGCGGTCCGGGTCGATGACAACCTGACTGATGCCTTCGCGGTCGCGGAGGTCAACGAAGATGACGCCGCCGTGGTCGCGACGACGATGCACCCAGCCGGTGACGGTGACGATCTGGTCGATGTATTTGGCGTCGACTAAGCCGGTGTAAGTAGTTCTCATAGTGATCTCTTTGTCATGCAGAGCTTCGCGAAGAATCAGGTTGATTTATCCCCGATTTCACAAAGCAAAATGTTGTGTGAGCGCCGTCTGATCCCTCGCGATGCTCAGGGTGACAGGGCCGGAAAGTGAGTGGCGGGTGTTTGGTTCGGGAGAGCAGCGCGTTGAAGGACAGACGCGCCGATCACCCGGTCAATTTCGGTCGCTGCCGTCGAAGGGTGGCGGCGCTGCAGCCCAACGCGCTAGCTCGCCTTGCGTCGATGGCGGCGCGGCGACACCCATGGAGATGATGTATTTCAATGCCTGATCGACACTCATGTCGAGTGGCACGAGTTTGGCTTTGGGCACCAGCAGCATATAGCCACCGGTCGGGTTCGGCGTGGTCGGGATGTACACCGCGACGTGATCTTCGCCAAGTTTGTCGCGCATTTCGCCCTCAACCTTGTTGGTCAGGAAGGCGATCGAATGCAGACCCGGATGCGGGAACTCGATGAGGACGGCCTTGCTAAACGCCTGCCCGTTTTCGGAGAGGACGGGATCGGTCAGTTGCTTGACACTTTTGTAGACACCGCCGACCACCGGGATGCGGTGGACCAAGCTATCCCATGCTTTGACAAACTGTTTGCCAAACACGTTGCTGGCAATCACGCCAGTGACAAACAAAAGAACGAACGCTAGGATGATGCCGAAACCGGGAACCAGATCTCCGTTCCAGATGGGACGCCACTGGGCGGGCAGAAGAAGAATGGTTTGATCCAGCGATGTGATCAAAAAATGCAATACCCAGATCGTGATGCCGATTGGCACCAGTACCAGTAACCCAGCGAGCAGATATTTGCGGATGAGTTTCACGGTATCGTCCCGCTATTCGCTCTTGCTGGAGCTGGCAGGCGCAGGAGACGGCGCTGGAGCGGGGGCGGGCGTAGCGTTGGTGGTTGCGGCACCGGCGGCAGCGGGGGCAGACGCTGGCGTGGCGGCCGGGGCGGGCGCTCCCTCTTTGCTTTCTTTGCCGTGCTTATTTTCTGCCGGCTTTTTGCCGCCGTCACGGAAGTCGGTTACATACCAGCCCGTGCCCTTGAGCGCGAAACCGGCAGCTGAGAGCTTCTTGTAATACTTGGTACTCGCACATTTTGGGCACGCCGTAATGGGGGCGTCTGCCATTTTTTGCATATGGTCGTAGGTGTAACCACAGTCAGGGCAGGCGTATTCGTAAATCGGCATGATGCGGGGCGGGCTCGACGGTAAGGTAGATTGGGGCGCGCAGAAGGCGCTAAACCCTTAATTATACGGCGTCTGCGTCACTTTTTTGTGCGCTGCGGTAGCGACATAAAGGGGTCCAAAAAGGCGGCCAGAACTGACGGTGTGACGAGGTGCGGGCACGAATGCCTGAGATGCGGGTAATTGCCTTTGCACGAGGTCATTTCGCCTTTATCATGCTCACAAACGGGGCAAAAAACAACCCTAAGTGCAGACGGAGAAAGAGTATGGTCACGGAATACATATGGTGGATCGCAGCCGCCATCCTGGTTGGTGTCGAAATGATGACCGGCACTTTCTATCTGCTGATCGTGGCGCTCGCTTGTGTGGTCGGCGGAATTGTGGCGGTGCTGGGGTATGACGCGGGCTGGCAATGGGGCCTGGCAGCAGTGGTTGAGGTGGCGGGAACGCTGGCCATCGTCCGCTGGAAGAAGCGGTTTATGGCGAAACCGAAACTGTCGAATAATCTTGATATCGGCCAAAAAGTCAGCGTGCTCGAGTGGCATGAAGACGGCACCGCCCGGGTTTCCTATCGCGGCACGCAGTGGGACGCAATACTTGATTCCGCCGCCACGCCGAGGCGTGAACAGATGATGATTATGGAAACCCGTGGCTCGCGACTGGTGCTTGGGCCTGTGCCGGGATGAAAGATTGTTTGGTAGTAATTTTCGTTACCTCGCGCCGCGTTTGTGGGAGCGGCTTTAGCCGCGATTCCCATGCGCGCCGGCAATCGCGGCTAAAGCCGCTCCCACAAGCGACGCTGGTTTGGCGCTCAGACGACTAACCCATGGCCACTCCCAATAAACCCCCGGGCGACGATCCGTTTTCGCGACTGCTTGCCGATTTGAGCAAGCAGATTGAGTCGCGCCTCAAGGATTGGGCGGCGAAGAACATGGGCGGCAAAACCACGGGCAACATTGCGGGCAAACCGAAGACGCAGATGACTGAAACACGTCCTACGCAATCGGCTCCGGCGCAAGGCGTTCGCTCTGCTGATCCAGCGAAAACGGTAACGCCGCAGCCTACTTCGATTGCGATGCCAAAGTACGACGGCGGCGAGATTCCGGAAAAAGAATTTGACAGCAGAAAGCTTATTTTCCGCCTGATCTTTTTCGTGCTGCCCGCGCTTGGCATTGGCAAATACCTGTGGTCTGGAAAGTGGAAGTCCAACACGGACTACAACGAGTTCAACAACATTAACGACGGTTTCAGTTCTGTTATCAACGGTTTTTTTGGGGAGATCACCATGAGTGGTTTATTGAGTTCAATCGTGCCGCTGGCGATATTCATCGTTGGCATCATCTTCGTCATTAAAGCGATCCGCGTCGTGCCGCAGCAGCGCGCGCTGGTGGTCGAGCGGCTGGGTAAATACCATGCCACGCTGGAGCCGGGCTTGCGCTTCACGATTCCTTTTGTGGATCGCATTTCGGCGAAGCATGATCTGCGCGAAGTGCCGCTCGACGTGCCGCCGCAGGTCTGCATCACCAAGGACAACACGCAGTTGCAGGTCGATGGCATTCTGTATTTTCAGGTGACCGATCCGAAGCTCGCCACCTACGGTTCATCGAACTTCATGCTTGCGATCACCCAGCTCGCGCAGACGACGCTGCGCAGCGTCGTCGGAAAGCTCGAACTCGACAAGACCTTCGAAGAGCGCGACATGATTAACCACGCGGTGGTCAGCGCGCTTGATCTGGCGGCCGCCAACTGGGGTGTGAAAGTGTTGCGCTACGAGATCAAGGATTTGACGCCGCCGAAAGAAATTCTGCATGCGATGCAGGCGCAGATCACGGCCGAACGTGAAAAGCGCGCATTGATCGCTGCTTCCGAGGGTCGCAAGCAGGAGCAGATCAACATCGCGATGGGTCAGAAAGAAGCGGCGATTGCCAAGTCCGAAGGCACCAAAATCTCCGATATCAATCAGGCGCAAGGTGAAGCCGCTGCGATCATTGCGAAGGCAGACGCTAACGCCGAAGCGATCCGCAAAATCGCTATGGCGATTGAATCGCAAGGTGGTTTGCAGGCTGTCAACCTGAAAGTGGCGGAGCAATACATCGCCGCGCTGGGCAATATTGCGAAGGCGGGCAATACGATTGTGGTGCCGCAGAATTTGACCGATATCGCGAGCCTGGTGACGACAGCGACCAGTGTGCTCAAGTCGCAGAAAGCGATCTCCTAGCCATGAATGTGCTGTCAACCCGCATGATTCACGCGGCGCTGATCGGCGTGGTTGCGTTGAGTCTCGCCGCATGCGTCGGCAGCGCGAATGTGCGTGCAGAAAAATCGCTGCGAGCGAACGTGAGCGGCGTTGGCAGCTTAAGCTGGAAGGGCGCGGCGACGGATGTAACGACCAATGTCAGCGGGATTGGGCGCGTGAGCAAAGGGTAAAGGCCTATGACTTGTGTGACGAAATTTGTGCAATCTCGCTACTGGGTTCTGGCGTTACTGATCGTTGCTGCGCTCGTGTGCTACTCCATCGGTTTTGACAAGGGCTCGGTGATTGCGCTTCTGCTTGGCGCTGGATTCGAAATTGCCATGTGGGTTCGCATTGCGCGATGGCAGCGTCGAGGCACTGATCGCCCGTGACGCGGTCGTGCTGCTGCACGGCCTCGCAAGCAACCACACGCGCTGGAGCGAGTTTGTTGAGCACTCTCCGCTCGCCGCCACACATGATCTGTTGACGCCCGATCTGCGCGGGCACGGCTCGGCTGCGACGGTCAGCGATCATGGCGATCTTGAGCGCTGGGTTGATGACCTCGCGGATTTGCTGGACAAAGCCGGCCATCAACGCGCCGTGATCGTCGGTCATAGTCTGGGGGCACAAGTGGCCATGCATTTCGCGGCGAAGCACCCGGATCGTACGACCTCGCTGTTTCTCATTGACCCGGTGCTGCGCACGGCACTGCTGCCGAAGAATCACTGGGTTCTTACCGCTTCGCCGCTATTCGCGGCTGCCGCAGCGACGATACGTTTCGCCAACCGACTGGGCATTTATCGTCGTCACATCGAGCCGCTTGATCTGCGCGAGCTCGACCGAGCGGCCCGCATCGCGTTGCAGTCCCCGGAGAATACCGAAGCCTTCATCAAGCATTACAGTTCAACGCACGCCGATCTGAAACACATTCACACCGCACAGTATTTGCAGGATATCGTCGAACTGCTGCGACCGCCGCCAGAGTTTGCGAGGCTCTCCTGCCCGGTTCGTGTGCTGCTCTCCACGGGTGCGACGTTCGCTGGCGAAAGCGAAACCCGGCGGGACTATTCTGCGCTCGCGAACGCAACGTTTGCCACGATTGACTGCCACCATTGGCCCGTGACCGAGCGACCAGACGAGGTGCGATTAGCCATAGAAACGTGGGTCGCGAGCGGGTCTGAAAACCCTTTAGCTTTTCGGTGAAACCACGGCTGCATTGGGGCTGAGCGCGGTTTATAGCAATTATCGATAAGTTACTTTTAAGCCGCTTAGCCCTAATGCAATAAGGCTTTCAGCAAAAAGCTGTAATGCTGCGTGAACCTCCATCCCCATCTTCGACCGCTCGTGCGATAGCCTATGTTTTGCCGCTCAACGGTCGTCACCGCTCGTTAAACATCGAACTCAGGAATGCCACCGTGAATCTCGCCGACCTTTCCGCCGAAGACTTGTCCCGCCATTTCCGTCGCGCGGAAGCTTCGCCCGTCGAAGCCGTCACCGCTGTATTCGCGCGGCTCGACGCCTGGCAGCCGAAGATCAACGCGTTCTGCTTTGAGGATCGTGAAAAGACGTTGACTGATGCAAAGGCGTCCGAGGCACGCTGGCAGGCTGGGACGGCGCTATCGCCGCTCGATGGCGTGCCGATTTCGATCAAGGATTTGATCCTCACCAAAGGCTGGCCGACGCTGCGCGGTTCGCGCACTGTGGATGCCACGCAAGACTGGGCTGACGATGCGCCGAGCGTCGCCCGCATTCGCGAAGCGGGCCTCGTAATCTTTGCAAAAACAACCACGCCCGAGTTCGGTATCAAAGGCACGACCGACAACCTGTTGACGGGCGTCACGCGGAATCCGTGGAACACAGATCGCACGTCTGGTGGCTCATCCGGCGGCAGCGCGGCAGCTGTTGTCGCCGGCATCGGCCCGCTGGCGATGGGGACCGATGGTGCCGGCAGTGTGCGCATTCCGGCAGCGTTCACCGGCGGGTTTGGCATTAAGCCTTCGTTCGGGCGGGTTCCGGCATGGCCGCATTCGCCAATGGGTACGGTGGCGCACTTGGGGCCGCACACGCGCCACGTCACAGACGCCGCGATGCTCATGAATGTCATCACCCGCCCCGATGCACGGGACTGGACGTCGCTGCCTTTTGATTCGCGCGACTACATAGTGGGGCTCAACGACGGCATTCGCGGTCTGCGGATCGCGTTCAGCCCGACGCTGGGCTACGTGAAAGACGTGCATCCCGAAGTCGCTGCGACCGTGCGCAAATCGGCTGAAGCCCTTGCCGAAATGGGCGCACATGTTGAAGCGGTCGATCCTGGGTTCGAGTGCCCGCTGGAGATCACCATGAAGCTCTGGTTTGTGGGTTCGGCCACGTTATTTGACGCAATGACCCCCGCGCAACAAGCGTTCGCTGACCCGGCACTGGCAGCCCAGGCAGAGCAGGGCAGGCGAGTCACGGTGCCTGAAATGCAGGCCCTGATCAAGCGACGCGGCGAGCTGGGCATCCTGATGCGAAAGTTTCATGAACGCTTCGATTTGCTGGTGACGCCCGGAGTTTCCGTTCCCGCCTTTAAGGCAAAAGCGTCGAACGCATGGGACACGCCGATTGCGAATTTTCTGGACTGGACGCCGTTCTCGTATCCGTTCAATCTCACGCAACAGCCCGCGTGCGTTTGCCCCTGTGGCTTTGATATGGACGGCCTGCCGTTGTCTACGCAAATTGTCGGCCCGATGCATGGTGATGCGCTCGTCCTGAGAGCAGGTAGGGCGTTGGAGTCGGCGCGACCGTGGAAGCGGATTGCGCCGCTTGCATGATTTAGCGTGTCAAGACGAAAATCTATCGTGACGTCGGCAGAACTTGCCTCTGATCAATTGCCAAACTAATAGCGAGAAAACCATGCCTGACATCCTGAGCCTCGGCGAACCCATGTGGGAAATGACCGCGATTCCCAGCGAACCTGGAAAATACACGCTAGGTTTCGGTGGCGACACCGCAAATTTTTGCGTAGCAGCAGCGCGGCAGGGCGCGAGCGTGGGCTACATCACGCGCGTCGGCAATGATCCGTTTGGCGATGCGTTGCGTGCGATCTGGAAGCAGGAAGGCATCGACTGCTCGCAGGTGACGGTCGACGAACACGCCAGTACCGGCGGCTATTTCGTGCATCATGGCCCCGAAGGTCACACCTTCAGCTACGCGCGCACCGGATCAGCGGCGAGCAAGCTGGCTCCGGGTGACATCGACATGGACGCCGTCGCTGACGCGCAATTCGTTCACGCAAGCGGCATCACACAGGCGATTTCCGCCAGCGCGCGCGCGGCGACGGTCGCGATGTTTCAAGAGGCGCGAAAAATGGGCGTGACTACCGCGTTTGACGCCAATTTTCGTCCGCGATTGTGGATGGTTAGCGAAGCGCAGACCGCGCTGGCAGAAATACTGCCACTGACCGACTATTTCTTCCCGTCATTCGAAGACGCGGTGGCGCTTTCAGGCAGTTCAGACCATGAAGAAATACTGCGCTGGGCGCATCGTTCCGGTGCCCAGGTGGTGGTTTTAAAGCTCGGCTCGGAGGGTGTGAAAATCAGTCAGGGCGAGGGCGCGGACGTGATGCAAATGGCCTCATTTCCTGTAGACACCGTCGATGCTACGGGCGCAGGAGACTGCTTCGTCGGAGCGGTCATCGCTCGCATGGCGATGGGGGATTTGATGCTGGACGCGGTGCGTTATGCCAACGCAGCGGCGGCGTTGACCACGACTGAGTTTGGTGCAATCGCTGCAATCCCCCGCCGCGACGTGGTGAAGGCTTTTTTGCTGTCGCGAGTTTGAGCGTGATGCGATGCTGCGTTAGCTGAATTTCGCGTGGCGCTTTTCGATAAACGCGCGTATACCTTCTGCAAAATCGTCCTTTGCCGCGCATGACGAAAAACTATCAGCTTCGGCGTTCAGCTGCTCGCTCATGGTGTTTGAGAGCGAGGTACTAATCAGACGTTTCGCACCCGCCATCGAGCCACGGGCGCTGCGGGCAATTTGTTGTGCGATTTTGTCTACGACAGCGTCCAGATCAGCGACAGGCACAACTTTGCTGACAAAGCCTAGTCGCTCGGCTTCGTCAGCCTTGATGCGCTCGGAAAGTAGCGTCAATTCCATTGCTTTCTTCATGCCGACGAGGCGCGGCAGAAAGTACGATTGGCCACCGTCTGGTGTGAGGCCGATGGCTTTGTATGCGGTCGCGAAATAGGCGTCGTCACTGGCAATCGTGAGGTCGCAGCCGATGGCGAGACTCATACCGAATCCAGCGCAGGCTCCACGTACTTTAGCGACGGTGATGATCGGCATGCGTTGCATCAATTCGATGCCGCCGTGCAGGTAGGCAATCATGTCGCGAAAATGGGTTTGGCGATCCGGGCCTGATGTTTCGAGCGTTGCAGCGAACCCTTTGATGTCGCCACCTGCCATGAAATGCTCACCGGCACCTTGCACGATGACGACCCGAATCGACGCGTCCGCAGCGATCTGCTGGATCGCGGGTACGAAGGCTTTGGTCATGGCCGCATCAAGCGAATTGAGCGCTTTTGGGCGGTTAAGTGTAAACGTGGCAACGCCTGCCAGCGTGGGGTGTGGGGCGACGACGATGGGTGCGTCAGAACTCATGCAAAAACCTCAAAAGCGGTGCGAACAGTGGCGAAGTGTATTTCGACGATGTCGGTCACGTCATGCGCGTAACCGCCAGCCATGGTGACCGTGATCGGAATCGCAGCGTCTCTAGCGCTAGCCATCACAAAGCGGTCACGGGCTTGCAGGCCTGCCTTGGTGAGTTTTAAACGGCCTAAACGGTCGCCTTCGTACGGGTCGGCTCCCGCGAGATAAATCATGGCGTTCGGCTGAAATTGCGCGATGATTGTTGGCAGGTGTGCGTGCAGTTTCTGCAGATAGGTTTCGTCATCGCAGCCGTCGTTGAGTTCAACGTCCAGCGTACTGATTTCTTTGCGAACGGGATAGTTGCGAACGCCGTGCATCGAGAACGTAAACACGGATCTATCACCCGAGAAAATGCTCGCCGTACCGTTACCCTGATGCACATCCAGATCGCAGATCACGACGCGTTTAATGCCGCAGTCTCTCTGCAAAACGCGGGCTGTGACGGCGGCATCGTTGTAGCAACAAAAACCTTCTCCATGATCACGAAACGCGTGGTGCGTGCCACCGGCAAGATTGATTGCGCAGAGATCAGCTAACGACGCCTTGGCC
>Ga0105044_10011323_pt1 | contig 12168 bp, 10 predicted proteins | sample MAT01_FD_78092 | JGI IMG/M metagenome (GOLD analysis project Ga0105044, IMG submission 78092) | Freshwater microbial communities from Lake Fryxell liftoff mats and glacier meltwater in Antarctica - MAT-01 | ecosystem: Environmental > Aquatic > Freshwater > Ice > Liftoff microbial mat | place...
AGCGCGCTGTGAGCAATCTGTACAATGCGGTGTACAAGGATGCAGATTCATTCGAGCAACTTAGAGATGTGTATGACGACGTGCTGGGTCAGTGGGGACTCGAAATGAGTCACGTTGCCTCCATTCCCGGCGGCGTAGAGATAGACCGCAAGGTCTTTGGTGTTGCAGGCAATCAATTCACACCCGTTGCGCGCGACCGACAAATAGCTGCCGTCGACTTCATTGCCAAAAACGTCTTCGCAACACCAACGTATTTGCTCGAGCCGCGCATCTCTGGCGTTCTCTCAGCCACAGGCTACGTCGAACGTATTTCCGGCATGCAGGCATCGATGATGCGTAGTCTCACGTCGAACGATAAACTCGTCCGCCTGATCGCACAACAAGCGCAGTTCGGTTCCAATGCGTACAGCGTTGGCGAACTCTTTGTAGATCTCGACAAAGCAATCTTCGCGCAAGGCGGCAAGGCACCGGATTACTATGCACGAGCATTGCAACGTGCGTTTGTGCAGACACTCATCGATAAAACAACCGAACCTGTTTCAACTCCGGGGGGAGATCCTTTTGCGATCTTCTTTCGCGGACCCAACGTGTACAACACCGATGTTCGAGCCGCCGGAAGAGCAATGCTTGTAACGATTCTTGCACGCATGAAGAAGGCGTCCAGAGACGAGTTTACGAAGGCGCACCAAGCAGACCTCGCATTGCAGATCGAGCGCGCGCTGGCAACCAACAAGTAACGCATGAAGGCATCTACGAAAATCGTGTGGCTTGGCTATGGATCTGTGGTCTTCAGCATCGTCTGGGGACTACCGGGTTTGGCCTGTGGACTCTATGCACTACGCCTTGCCAAACAAACCACGGCCGTTGCTCCTCTTGTAGATGCACGCACACGCCGAGACGTCCGCGGCGGCATGCTCCTCGCACGCATTGGCATTATCCTCTCTAGCATCGTCATTGCTTTGGTGATCTACAGTTGGATCTCGAACGCAATCTTGTTGTAATGCAAAGCCATCTCGTTACGGCAACGGCAACCCATGTGGGTTGCCGTTGTTAACTGCTGGATACGTAGAGTATGCGTTCTACACCAACTGCTGTCCTGTTACAGAAGGTCCCTTATAGGCATTTCCTCCAAATGCCAAGACGGCAATCATAATCGGGAAGAAGATGCCCATGAGCACACCAAACGTCACGTCCTTTCCGAAGCTCTTCGCAAGGTCGATGCTCGAAATGATCAGCACGGCAAGCGGCGCAAAGCCACCGATGATCGGTATAAACGAACTCGCGACCAGTGCACCGAGCCACACGGCTATCCACCAATTTGGCCTGCCCGTGATCTCTGCCCAGATCATCAAATTATAGATCGGAACAAAGCCCGTCCACATTGGCTTGCCCGCACGCTCAAAGAGCCGCCCAAGACAAAAACCACCGAAGATCCATGCAATGAACAAGAAGAACGACGCGAACACTGCCACTCCGGCCAACAAAGCCAGAACCCCAGATGAATCATCCATGGAAAACTCCAAGAGTGATGAAACCAACAATGCAGGCACCCCATGCCTGATGCGGCGAATATAGCGAGAGTCCGTTCCGAAACACGTAATTTTCCTGCATGCCCTACATCACGCTTCTATTCCGACTTTTCATTGGCGGATATTTTTCCTTTGCTGCCGTCGAGAAGATCATCGATCCGCTGGTCTTCGCAACGTCCATCGACAACTACCACTTGATGCCATCTTCACTGGTGAATGTTTTTGCGCTGGTGATCCCGTGGCTCGAGTTGCTCTGTGGTTTGATGTTGATCGTTGGCTACAAAGTGCGTACGAATGCCACACTCTGCGGCGCGATGACGTTGATGTTCACGATTGCCGTTGCGTGGGCCGTGATGCAAGGATTGAAGATCGACTGTGGATGTTTTGGGGCAAAGGGCGGCGAGGAAGTAAGCTGGATCAAAGTGTTGCAGAATACCGGACTGCTTGCCATGTGCGTCTTTATGGTGCTCTTCCCCACGTCGGTTGTCACCGTTGACGGATGGATGGAGCAGCGACGCGCATGACCTCTGCTCCTTCTGCCGGCTATACGCTGTTCTCGCAGCATCTTGGACGGGAACCGATCGTAACGGATGGTTCGATGTCGATCGAACTCACGCGTCGTGGCTATTCCGAACGTCCTTGCGACCGATATAACCTCGCCCATCCGATCGTGGTGGAGCGCATCTATGCAGAATTCCTCGAAGCAGGTGCCACGTTGTTGCAAAGCAATACGCAGCACTCCAATCGGTATGCACTCGAATCCTCCATGCTTTCTGCACGCGTTCAAGAATTGAATCGCAAAGGTGTGTGGCTTGCTCGCACTTCGGCACAAGGGAAGGCAGCCGTGGCCGGCGTGGTGGGTCCAACAGGACGGTTCATGCGTCCACTCGGACCCCTCGAACCTTCCGACCTTCATCAATGCTTTTCAGAACAGATTGGCGCCTTGCTCGCGTCGGGCGCAGACTTGATCATGCTGAAGTCGTTCATCGATCTGGATGAACTGGACATTGCCATTCATGCCGTGCGTTCACTAAGCACCGACGTACCACTGATCGCCTTGAAGTCGTTCCCTGAAGATGGCAGCGTTCTTGCCGGCTCGTATCCGAGCGACGTAGCAACGCGCATCACGGCGCATGGTGTAACGGTGTTGGGGAGTAATGGAACGGTTGGACCGCAACGAATGCTGGGAATTGTTGAGTCGTTGCGCGTAAGTACGGTACCCCTGTGCGCCCAACCCGACATTGGCATTCCCACCATCATCGATGGCATCCCTACCTACAATGCAGAACCACAGTACGTGGCCGACGCCGCTCGGCGCCTCGTAGAGCACGGCGCAGCCGTGATCGGTGCCGATGGCGGCGCGAGCGTCGATCACATTCGCGCCATTGCCGACGCCGTGCGCGGATGCACGATTGGCAGTGCGGCAATATCGATCAAGCACAAGGCCGTGGAAGTTGCGCCAACGGTGGACGCGGATAGTAGGAGTGCGTTTCATCGCGGACTTGGTACACGCTTCTTGAGTACGGTGGAGCTGGACATTCCTCGCGGACTCGACATGACGTCCGTGATCGAAGGTGCTCGCTTCCTCCAAGCTCATGGCATCGATGCCGTGAACATCAGCGATGGCGCGCGCGCACGCTTGCGAATGAGCCCCATCGCTATCTCGCACCTTGTCCAACAAGCAACCGGCATGGAATGCATCACGCACCTTGCATGTCGAGATCGTAACATGGTGGGTCTGCAAAGCGAAGTGTTAGGCGCGTATAGTTTGGGACTGCGCAACATTCTTGCCGTAACGGGAGACCCAACGCATATCGGCGACTTTCCCTATGCAACCAGTGTGTATGATGTAGACAGCATTGGATTGGTGCGAGCACTCGGCCGTATGAATACCGGCCGAGACCTCGTTGGGAATCCACTCGGAGACAGCACACAGTTCTGCATTAGCTGCGCCGTGAATCCTGCGGCAGAAGATCTGGAACGAGAGATCGACCGACTTGCCATGAAGGCATCAGAAGGCGCACATGTTGCCTTCTCACAACCAATTTTTGACGAAGAGGTCCTTACCTCCTTTCTCGACCGAATCCGCCATATCGACATTTCCTTTATGGTGGGCATCATTCCACTACGCACCATACGGCATGCAGAATTCCTGCACTACGAAGTGCCCGGCATGATGATCCCGTTGTGGGTGCGAGACCGCATGCGAGAAGCTGGTGCGAACACCGAACAAGCAACGGCCGTCGGTATCGACATCGCCGTTGAGTTCTTGCGATCTGTGCGTGAACGCGTGCAGGGTGTGTACCTCATGCCGCCCTTTAAGAAATACGACATTGCCCTTCGAATTCTTCAACAACTCCAACCCTGAGGCGTTTCGATGACACAGCCCGACCCGTATCAACTGCAAGACCCGAACAGCGCACCACCCATCGAATATATTCGCGTGGGGTTTGGTCCTCGATTTGCTGCCTTTCTCGTGGACGCGCTCATCATGATTGCGATTGCCGTGATCGTGGCCATGATCTTTATGTCGCTCGGTCTGAAGCCATCTCTCTTCGGAGAAGAAGAAATGCAGCAAATGCTCGCTATCTACAAGATGTTCGGTATTAGAGGCCCAGAGTTGGACACGATCATGGAATTTGTAGGAACGATCTCTGTGGCCGGCATCGTGGTTGGTTTTGCGTATTCGCTGATTGAACTCATGTGGGGTACGTCTCCCGGTAAGCTTACACTCGGCTTGCAGATCGCACGCTTAGATGGAACTCGCGGCGACATTTCGCTCTATGCAAAACGTTGGGCCGTGAAGCACATTAAAGAGATTCTCCAGTTCGCTTCGTTCATCGCCGCGATCTCTGTGCTGCAGACCATCGGCAGTTTTCTTGGGTTCGTGATCTTCATTGGATACTTCTTTGTGTTGAGCGAGTCGCGCATGACGTTGCACGATCGCATCGCACAGTCGGCGGTTTTCCGCAAACGCGACATCAAAGGTTAATCATGGCCTACTACCGAGACTATCTCGCACTCGACAAGATCCTGGACGCGCAAACGCTCGAGAGCGATAAGCATGGTCAGCACGCTCACGACGAAATGCTCTTCATCGTTACGCACCAAGCGTTCGAACTCTGGTTCAAACAAGTAATGTTCGAATTGCGAAGCGTGATCGACACCTTAGACGTGCCCTATGTACCAGAGGCGGCCGTGGCCACATGTCATGCTCGGCTTCAACGCGTGAACAAGATCATGGAGTTGGCAACAAATCAGTTTTCCATTCTGGAAACGATGACGCCGCCAGACTTCATGGACTTCCGAGCCTTCTTGAATCCTGCATCGGGATTCCAAAGTGCTCAGTTCCGCGTTCTCGAGATCGCCCTTGGTTTGACGGAGCAAAAGCGTGTTCTCAAGCATTACTCAGATGCCATGGACCCGCGCGACAAGGCCATCATCGAGCAGGCACGCGAGATGACATCGCTGTTCACCGTGGTGGAGAAGTGGCTTGAGAAAATGCCCTTCATGGAAGCAAGTGGCTTTACGTTTTGGCTAGCATACCGTCAGGCCGTTGTAGAGATGCTCGATCGAGACCGCTCCGAAGTGCGCACGCTGGCAGAAGCAGAACACCGCGATCCCGCAGAGGCACTTGCGCAGATCGACGGCATCGAAGATGGCTTCCATGGTCTCTTCGACGAACAGCGCTATACAGAAATGCTCACCTCGGGCACACGCAGATTGTCACAACGTGCCACCCACGCGGTACTCTTCATTGCAACGTATCGCAACGAACCGCTCCTGCAAATTCCCTATCGGTTCATCGATGCGGTTACCGAGCTCGACAAGCTCATCTCGCTTTGGCGATTCCGTCACACCCTCATGGTGAGCCGTATGATTGGCATGCGCGTGGGAACGGGTGGCTCGAGCGGGCATGACTACTTGATGCAAACGGCCATCAAGCAGCGCGTTTTTGACGACGTCACGGCCATGAATTCCTTCTTGATTCCGGCCATGTACATTCCGTCGCTGCCGCAAGAATTAGCACAGCGACTTCAATTCGTGAACGAAGCAAGGACCTGATGATGACCCTCCCCAGGCTCCGTCGCGTCGTGCAACGGAGTCTGGTGGAAACCCTCCGTGCCGTCGACGACGTTCTCTTCCCGCAATGCTGCCTCCTTTCCGGCACGCCGCTTCTCACAGGCACATCGCGCATCTCTGGCATTAGTGATGCAGCAATCGATGCTCACCCTCCCGCCCCGCCACCTTCCGAACTCTTTGCCTTGTTGGCTCGGCACTTCGATGCAGACGACATTGCGCTCGGCTGTGTGTACGCGCGCTTCGCCATCACAATTGGCTCTACGATCGACGCGGCCATCCACGCCCTCAAGTATCAAGGGCGCACCGTTCTTGCACAAGATCTTGGCAAGGAGGTAGGGCGGCATGTGGAGTGGATGGATAGAGATCGTGCACATTCCTATGCGGCCGTGATCCCCGTTCCTATCCATGCGGCGCGACGTCGCGAGCGTGGCTACAATCAAGCAGATCACATCGCGGTTGGAGTGGCAGAGATCTTGCGTGCGCCCGTATGCACCAGCACGCTTGTGCGTACACGATACACCGTCACACAAACGCAGTTGGACGCAACGCACCGTGCCGGTAACGTGCACGACGCGTTTTGTGTGATGGACCGCTCGATCATCCATGGCAGGCACATCCTGCTGATCGACGACGTCCTCACCACCGGCTCGACGCTCAACGCCTGCGCCACGGCCCTGCTCGAGGCCGGTGCCCGACGTGTGGATGCCGCAACGATCGCAGCGGCAGTATGAATGCGTGACGAAGAAGCGGTATTTTGTGAACATGCTTCGTTTTCTCCTTGCCGCCCTCCTTTGCCTGTGTGCCCTAGCACCCATGGCCGCGCAGTTTGCAGTGGAGATCCACGATACAGATGGGATCCCCATATCCACCTATCACATGCGCCGCTTGCATGTGTTGGAATCGATGCCGGCGCGCGGCGCTGCCGTGATTCTCGCAGCCGATGTGCGGAACCGGCAGAACGATGTGGATTATGAGTTCCGACAGAACTCAAACTTCTTATACCTCACTGGCTTTCAATATCCCGATGCCGCACTCGTGCTCTTGCGCGACGGCATTGAGTTGAACGGCGCCGTGTATCGCGAGATCATGTTCGTGCGTGAGCGCAAACGTGAACGTGAGCAGTGGACGGGTGTAGAGATGGGACCCGAAGAGGCCATGTCTATGCTTGGTATCGACACCGCGCTTCCCTATTCGTCGTTGCCGGAAAAACTCAAGGAATGGCTTCCGTCGATAGACACATTGTTCCTACCGTCGCTGCCAACAAAGTCTGTGCGTATTCCACTCGTAGGCAAGAACCTGTATGTGGATGTCGATCTCAAAAAGCAATTGCAAGCATTGCACACAACGCTTGAATTCAAAATGTCGATGCCCATCCTTGCCGCCCTCCGAGAAGTAAAAGATGCAGATGAGCTACGCTTGATGCAGAAGGCGGTTGACGTGTCGATAGCCGGACATCGAGCAACCATGCGTGCTGCACGACCAGGTATGACGGAATACGAACTCGAAGCCGTGATGGAGTATGAGTTCAAGCGTGGCGGCGCAGAAGACGTGGGCTATCCCTCCATCGTTGGCTCGAAATACAATGCGTGCATCCTGCACTATACGTCCAACCGACGTCGCACGGCGGCACAAGAACTCGTTTTGGCGGATTGCGGCGCAGAGTATCATGGCTACACGGCCGATATCACGCGCACATTTCCGATGAGCGGACGTTTTACGCAGGACCAACGCACCATCTATTCCGTTGTGCTTGAAGCACAAGACAGTGGCATTGCTGCAGCTCGCGTTGGCGCACCGTTTCGCGCAACGCACGAGGCATCAAAGAATGTGATTGCGCGGCGTTTGATGGAGTTGGGGATTATTGCAGAATTGGCCGACGTGAAGAAGTACTTCATGCACGGAACGTCGCACTACTTGGGTTTAGACGTCCACGATGCCGGCACCGGTGGTGCATTGAAAACCAACAGCGTGATCACTGTTGAACCCGGCGTCTATATCCCCGATGGAAGTTCATGCGATAAGCGCTGGTGGAATATTGGCGTTCGCATCGAAGATGATATTCACATCACCGACGAAGGTCCGGTGAACATGTCGGGTTCGCTCCCCCGTCGTGCCGAAGACATTGAAGCATTGATGACACAAGAACCATGAGTCTTATCCGGTCGATCTCGGGTCTGCGCGCAACCCTAGGCAACAGCCTCACACCGGCAGTTGTAGCCGATCACGCGACGGCCTTTTCCACCTTGCTCCCTGCAGGACCTATCGTTGTTGGCCGCGATGGACGTCCGTCGGGCGTGTGGATCGCCGATGTGGTGGTTGGCTCGCTGCGCGCATGCGGTCGTACCGTGCGCGTGCTCGACATGGTGCCAACGCCCACCGTACAACTCATCACCGAACACACCGATGCCGTTGGTGGCATCAGCATCACAGCGTCGCACAACCCCGCAGAGTGGAATGGCCTGAAGTTCTTAGGTCCGGACGGTGTGTTCCTCGATGCCGAACAAAACACACGTCTGCTCGCCATTGCCGATGCACGCTCATTCGTTCTCTCTACAGATCAGCAACACGGCGCCGTCGAGCACATCGGAAACGCTGCACAGCAACACATCGACGCCGTGCTCGCGATTCCAGGTATCGCAAAGGGTGGCAAGGGCGGCAAGGTTGTCGTCGATGCCGTGAACGCCAGTGGCTCTTTCATTGTGCCACGTCTCTTCCGTGCATTGGGCTACAACGTGATCGACTTTGCATGCGATGGTACGGGAGTCTTTCCGCACGCACCAGAACCAACTGCCGAGAATCTCCAAGGTTTGGGAGAGGCCGTGCGCAGCAATGCGGCCGACTTCGGCATTGCGGTTGATCCCGATGCCGACAGACTTGTGCTCTTCGATCACAACGGCACTGCTATTGGCGAAGAGAAGACCGTTGCATTGGCCGCTGCGGCTGTGTTTGCGATGGGCGTGCGCGGAACCGCCGTGGTGAATTACTCCACGTCTCGCATGATCGACGATATCGCCGCTCCGTTTGGAGTTCCCGTGTTGCGCGCAGCGGTTGGAGAGATCAACGTTGTACGACGGATGCAACAAGAGCACGCTGTGATCGGTGGCGAAGGAAGTGGTGGCGTGATCTATCCTGCGTGTCACTTCGGTCGTGACTCCCTCGTGGGCATTGCCTTGATCACCACACTCATGCGCATGCGCTCGCTCACACTCGCAGAGCTGGCGGCCACGATGCCGGTATATCACATGATCAAAACGAAGTTCTCACTTGCCGATCGGTTACTTGTGCAACCAGTGCTCGACCGTTGCTTGCATGCATTTGCCGACGCGCAGATTAGCACCATCGACGGAGTGCATTGTGCATGGCAGGATCGTTGGATCCACATTCGTGCTTCGAACACCGAGCCCATCATGCGTGTGATCGCAGAAGCTCCCTATCAACATCACGCCGCAGAACTCATCGCCCGCGTTCAGGCGTTGTTGGAGGAATGACCATGACGTTCGATGCGCATGCATCTGCTCGAGCGCTTATGGTACAGTGCATCACCGAGGCGGTGGAGCGCGGCGGCCTAGCGATGACCATTGACGAGCCCTCTACGCTCGATGGCACGTTCATTCGACTTCGACTCCACGATGCTACGGTGCACTCGTTGTTCGAGGTGGTTGCGCCGCATCATCATGCATACGACGATGTGTTGCGCGAAAAGACACGCTCGGTTGCAACGCGCATGCAGTCTCCACGCTTTGCCGTTTGCAATCTTCGGCAGTGCGTGGTCTACCGGACCGACGCTGTTGTGAAACGCCTCAATGACGAGGAACAAATCGAGTCGACGTTCCCCTTGTGCACCATCTTCACGGTAGAAGAGGCGTCTACCGCTCAGTACAAACAACGCATCGTTGACACGATCCGCACATTTCTCACGCAACCTCCGCAGGCACAGCTCACGGCCGACGAACTGTTGGCGCTCCGTTTGGAGGAAACCACGGCAGACCTTATTGCGTGCACGCTCGATAGTACCGAACAACGTGCTTCTGTGGTGCGCCTGGTTACGTCCGTGCTTGCCTACGATCTCTTACAATTCCGTCACGAAGAAACGCTCGACCGACTCATTGTGCCGTACGGACTTCGAAGTCCACGTCTCCTCCTCGACATTGTTGGTGCCTTTCTCCGCGACGCTCGCGACAAAGGGCATCGCATGTTTCCCTCGCGCGTGTCGGACGTACACGTGGTGCATGCACGCGACGAGTTCTTTCGTGCGTCGCTCACAGATCTGATTTCGTTCTTGCAACGCATGGATCTCGTGCGCATACCCACGTCGGGAATGCATCGCGCCATCGATCGATATCTCACGTGGAGCTCGAGCATCAAGGAACACCCAACGCCCATCCTTGATGTGGTAGACCTTGCCTTGCGCATGACGTCGCGCACCGGTTCTGTGCGCTTCCTCGAACTCGGCACCACAACTGGCCTTGCCGCCCTTCGCGCCCTACACCATGCCGATGCACTCGGCACTCTCGAGCCTATGGTGCGTGTGTATGCACCAACGGCAGACGATGCGCGCATGGTGCAGTTGCGCACAACGGGAAGGTTGGATGAGCCTTCGCCGGTAGCCTTTATCGAGCAGCACGAGCGCGTGGAACGTCCCTGGACAACGGTGAGCATTTCCGGATACGACGTCACGGAACGTCACCGCCTGCGTCTTCTTCTCGAGCGTCTGCCACTCGTGGACGATGGTACGGTTATCCTCTACTTGCCATCCACGGCTCTGCATGAACAACGCTATGCCGGTGTGCGCAATGCCATCATGGCACGCTTCGATATAGAGTGGATAGTGGTGAGCGACGTACAGCCGCTCTCCGAGCCCGATGTGGCGCTTTGTTTGATCGTGGCAAGGATGCGAGGTGGCGAGGAACAGCACACTCCAGCACCTGCAAAACTCGTCTACGTGCGAGCGCCGTTCGCGAGTTTCTTCTTGCCGTGTGAGTCGCCGCGTGAGCGCGATGCAAAGCGCCTTGCTTCCATCGACGCGTTCTTGCGATATCTCTCTGCCTCGGAACGCGGAAAGAACAACGACGAAGCCGTTGTTCACGTGGTGGCACAGTCTGCGCTGCGTTCGCTTGCCGACACTCCGCATGCATCGTGGTCGGATCTGTTGATCCCGGCCGACGTGCTCTCGCGCATCTTGCTCAAATCTGAAGGCAAGCTCGTTCCACTTCGCGATGTGGCCACCGTTGCGAGCGGACTACGAACGGGTGCACATGAATTCTTCCTGCCGGACGTAGAGCAGATCGTACACGAAGGGATCGAGCCCGAGTATTGGCAACGCACGCTGATGTCGGGCGTCACCGTAGACAATGCAGTGATCGTTTCTGGTGAGGAATTTGATTCCATCACGTCAACACCATCTACATCGCATCGACTCCTGTTGGTGCATGGCATGCAGCGCGACATGCACGGCACGAACATGTTCACGCGCATTCAGGCGGCGGAGCGAGATGGGGTGCACACGCGAGCTGCGTTGCGTGGACGCGATCGGTGGTACGATCTTGGTGATGTGCGCGTGCCGGACATTGTCTTCCCACGACGGCTCGACGGGCGGTGGTTGGCGCATCGTAATACTTCGCATGCCTTTATTACCGACAGTTGCGTAGGCGTGCATTTGCACGACACCACCAACGCAGATGCACTGGCACTGTGGATGAATTCAAGTGCTGGACTCTTTTTTGCCGAGCTCTTCCGGCGCACGCACACAGACATTGACGTAACCGTCACCGAGCTCTCGCTCTTTCCGGTTCCTTCTGTGCAGATATTGCGCGACACACAACCACGTCAGCACCGCGAGTTTCTGTCGCGCACCATGTTGCCCCTCTCCACAGAGTTCGGCACGTCGGTAGCCGAGTGCACACGACCAGACATCGTTAGCAAAGACCGACGTCGCCTCGATGCCTACTACATGGACTCCGTGTTAGCGCTCTCACCAGAAGAGCAACGATGGCTCTACCGATTTGCAATGATGTGGTGGACAGAGCCCACATCGAACATCCGTCACCTTACAAGCGCCATCATCTACGATCTCGAAGTACGGCATAAACTCCGTCCCCTCTCTTCGTGGTACACGCAAGAGATCGAGCAACTCCCCACCGATGCCACGCGCACCATCATCGTCCCGGACCATACGCAGGCAGAGGTCACCAGTACCATGTTCTCGCACGCCGTACGATTGCTTCGTGGAAGTCGCACCGAAGAGATCATCGAATGTTCATCGAAAGCAGAAGCAGAGATCATCGCGGTACTCTGTACACTTGGCAAAGTAACCATCGAGATTCCTACGGACGAGATCATCGTTAACATGCTTCTTCCCCAACTCCACCGTTTCCAGCAAACCCTAGAAGCAGCCATGGATGCGGCCTGCACAGTACTCCCCGACCAAGATATCCGCGAACTTGTGAAGCGCTCCGTTCGCGCGCGTATGACGGCACTGTAGGGCGGAAAGTGGGGGGTAGTGTATCAGAACTGAGGTGCGGCAAAGTCACATATTGAGAGATTTCGGTAACTTCGA
>Ga0105044_10011325_pt1 | contig 12165 bp, 14 predicted proteins | sample MAT01_FD_78092 | JGI IMG/M metagenome (GOLD analysis project Ga0105044, IMG submission 78092) | Freshwater microbial communities from Lake Fryxell liftoff mats and glacier meltwater in Antarctica - MAT-01 | ecosystem: Environmental > Aquatic > Freshwater > Ice > Liftoff microbial mat | place...
AGTTACCGTCACGATATCGCGCTTGAGGCGGATCTGATTGAAGAGGTTGCCCGCGTGCATGGCTTAGATCAGATTGCGCCCCGGCTTCCGCCGATCATCCCTCAAATGCCGAGCGAAGCCGGCCAATTGGAACGTCGGGCCGGCGCTTTGGCGCTCAGCCTCGGACTCAGCGAAGCACTCACTTACCACTTCGTGTCCCGCAAAGATCTGGAGCTCATCAAGGCTCCCCCGCCAGTCGTGGTGCTTCAAAATCCGTTGAGCGAAGAGCGGAGTGTGATGCAGACGAGCTCACTCCCAGGCCTGCTGGATGCGTTGCGGCGTGCCCAGCGTCACGGCGAAAGCTCGGTGCGCCTGTTTTCGCTCGCACCTCGCTTCTTGCCTCCCACGAGTGATGTTTCCTCCGCGCGCGGCGCGCTGGCTCGCCCGCGCCTAGCAGCAGATTTCGTCGCGCTACCCGAAGAGCGACCCACGTTTGCCGCAGTATTAGCGGGAAAACGCGCTGAATACTTGGCACCCAAACCGAACGACTACGACGTGTTCGACGCTAAGGCCATCGCCGTGCGCATCGTTCAAGAGCTCACGTTGAGCGAAGCATCGGTCGCACCGCTCGCGCCCGAGGCCGCACCGCATCTGCATCCGCGAGCTGCCGGCAAGCTGTGCGTGGGCGACCTGCAAGTTGCGATCTTTGGCTCGCTGCATCCCGATGTTGCCGAAGCCTTGGAGCTCCAAGGCAGCGTGCAGATTGTCGAAGTGGATTTGGCAGCGCTCGAAACGGTGCCGCAGAAGACACCCAAATACCGCCCTATACCGCGCTTGCCGGCGGTCACCCGTGATATCTCGTTGGTGATCCACGACGACATCCGCGCCGGTGAAGTGGCCACGGTGATCCAACAAGCTGCGGGTGAGCTTTGCTAATCGGTGGAGCTCGTCGCTACGTTCAAGGGCGGCTCGGTGCCGGCGGACCATCGTTCCCTCACCTACCACCTGGTGTTTCGCGACCCAAACGCGCGCAAAGCCCCGGATCAAGCGCGAACCCTCACGGATAAAGAGGTGGACGCCGCGCACGATCAAGTCACTCAGGTGGCCCAGAAGCAGTTCGGAGCGATGTTGAGGGCCTAACGTGTTAGCTAGCGTACGCATCCACTCTGCACACGGTGCCGCTCTCGGGAGTGCGCTGCTCACGAGTTCGCTACTTTTGAGCCTGCCCGTTCATGCAGAAGCGGAGGCTCCCCGCCGAACCCAGGCCGAGGTGGGGCCCGATGTGGGCGTGATTGGGCGAGTGAATGCCGGTGACGTGAGCTACACGCCAGGGTTTGCGTATGGCGGACACGTTCGGGTCTGGGTCCTGCCTTGGCTCGGGGTGCGCGCACTCGCACGCCACGTCGCGCATGATATCGAGCTCGGTTCGCTCGCAGCTAGTATGGGTAACCCAACGCTCCCGCTCAGCGTTCGTTCGAATGAGCTGCTCGGGGCCATCGAGCCTACACTCCCACTTTCGCCGAGGCTTTCGCTGTATGGCGGTCCGAGCGTCAGCTGGCAATACTTATCCACCGAGCCACCAGCCGGCGGCACGCTCAAGCTGATTGAGCGACGCGGATCATTTATCGCCTTCGGTGTTAATCTGGGAGTAAGCCTCGAAGCTATCCCACACTGGCTTCGGTTCGAAGCCAACTTCAATCCCAGCCTCCCGGTTGGGCAACGCGGAGATTTTTTCCACGCAACTCAGGCTTTCGATCCGAACGGTGGCCGCCAACTAGCTGCTGGCTTCCCCAAGTTTCAAGCCTCTTATTCTATGGCGCTTTCAGCAACGCTCTTGCTCTAGTCATGCACGCCGGCTCTTTCCACAGTGCAAGAACCTTGGCTTTAGCCACGCTGCTTCTTGTGGCGAATGCCATCGGTTGCCAGAGAAAGGCGCCCAACATTGACCAGTGCCAAGAAATGGCGGCTCGCTTGCTCGGCGTGGGGAGCCGGAGCCTGCGTGATCCCCAAGTGCGCGCCAAGTTCGAGCAAGTGGCCTTTGAATGCGTCACCACACCCTACGATCAACAGCTCTACCGCTGCCTTCAGGCAGGCTCGGACACTGAGCTGTGCGCGATTGAATTTCGTCAGCGAAAGAAGCCTGGGCGAAACGAATAGGCCGCCCAGCCCAGCTCGAAATCAGAGCGCGCCATTGCTAGAGTGCTTGGCATGCCCACTCTGAGCGAGCTTCCGCACTCCTTCGTCGTGGTGCTGGCCGTATCACTGGGGATGGTGTTGGCGTCTTTCGGCAACGTGGTGATCTATCGCTTGCCACGCGGCATGAATCTTTCGCATCCGGGATCGACCTGTCCGAAGTGCGGCACCAAGATTCGGCCCTACGACAACATCCCGGTCCTTAGCTGGGTTTTCTTGCGCGGCAAGGCGCGTTGCTGCGGCGCGAAGATTTCACCGCGCTACGTGCTCTTGGAAGCCATGGGCGGCTTATTGGGTTTCGCACTTTGCGAAACAACGCTGACGCGGCTCGCTCCGGATCTGCCCTTTTGGCAGCTGCTCACACTCATTTTCCTCTATCTGATTCTCACACTTGGCTTGATTTGCGCGGCTTTCATCGACTTAGAGCACATGATCTTGCCCGATGAGATCACGCTCGGTGGAGCCGTGCTCGGACTCGCCACCGTTTCTCTCAGACCAGAAGTGACGTTCTGGGAAAGCTTGCTCGGCGCCGCCGTCGGTTTTCTGGTGATCTGGCTGCCGTTCGACGTGTTGTATCGAGCACTGCGGGGGCATGCTGGAATGGGCATGGGAGATGCAAAGCTCTTGTTGTTGGCAGGAGCGTGGTTTGGCTGGCCTGCCGCCATTTTTGCGTTACTCGTCGGAGCCGTGCAGGGCACGTGCGTGGCGGTCGCTGTATATGCGGCGACCGGCAAGTTGGAGGAGCCCGCAGCCGTCACAGCCGAACGCGAAGAGATGCTCAAGTTGATCGAAGCCGCTGAGCCCGAAGATCAAGCCAGGCTACGCGAAGAGTTCTCGAAAGATCTCGTGCTCCAGGAGCAGCCAACTGGGCTCGCTAAGTCCCGATTTGCGTTCGGACCGTTCTTGGTACTCGGCATCCTTGAATACACGCTCTTTGGGCCCGAGCTCACCCAACTTTATCTCAGCCTCGCTGGTTTCGAATGAACGGTGTGCGCCAGCCTCACTGGTTTCGAATGAGCGGTGCGCGCCATAGGTTGTGCGCATTCATGCTGCTCGCGGCAGGGGCCTGCACGCCCGCGCTCAGAACACCCAGAACTGGTCCGTTTCCGCTCAACGCGCGTTTCACGATTGTCGACTTCCCGCCGCCACCCGCGCGCATTGAAACGCTGCCGCCCGATCCTGGGCCCGGCTGTGTCTGGGTCGATGGCTATTATACTTGGCAGGGGAGGCGTTGGAGTTGGGTCCCGGGCGCCTTTGGCACACAGCAGCCAAACTGTTACCGGAGCGAAATGAGCCTGGCGTGGGTGCCCGCCGAATCGGGCGCCCTCCTCTACTATGCTGAACCAGGTTGGTACGAGAGCAGCCCCAACGAGGCTGGATCCACGCGTGCACTAACCTCCGAAGAATGCGCACCCGCACCAAAAAGCCTGGCGGACTGTCGTCAGCGCTAGTCGAGCGCGCTAAGGTCCGCGGCCCATGAGCAGCCATATTTTTCGTGAATACGACATCCGCGGCGTCGCGGATCAGGATCTCGTCGACGACATTGTGAATCGCATCGGTCAAGGGCTCGGCGAAATGCTGCGCCCAACGGACTCCGCCAAGCCCCCTCGCCTCGTGGTCGCGCGAGATTGCCGGCTTTCAAGCCCCCGCTTGTTCGATAGCCTCGTGGGCGGGCTGATGGCGACGGGTGTTCAAGTGGTGGACATCGGGATCGGACCCACACCGCTTATGTACTTTGCCGTGCATCATCTGCAAACCGACGGCGGGATCATGATCACCGGCAGCCACAATGACGCGCCCGATAACGGCTTCAAGATCATGCGCGGCAAGTCCTCCTTCTTTGGCGAATCTATTCAGGCTCTCCGCCAGAAGGTCGAGACTCTCACCTTCAAGAAGGAGCGGCGCGGGACACTCGAAACACTCGACGTCCAAGATGCGTACCTGGCTTTCTTACAGAGCAACATCAAGATCGCCGATCCAAACTTCTGCATTGTGGTGGACGCGGGCAACGGTTCAGCGGGCCCGCTTGGGCTGACGGCCCTAAGAAATGCCGGATTTTCTCCTATTCCCTTGTTCTGCGATATGGATGGCACGTTTCCTAACCACCATCCGGACCCCACCGTAGAGAAGAATTTGCAGCACCTGATCGCTGCGGTGCGTGAGAACAACGCCTTGCTCGGTCTGGCTTGGGACGGTGACGGTGATCGCCTGGGCCTCGTCGATCAGACGGGGGAGATCATCTGGGGCGATAGGCTCTTGGCGTTGCTCGCCCGGCCGGTCTTGGAGGCGCACCCCGGTGCGGCAGTGATCGGAGACGTGAAATGCTCTCAGTCACTCTTTGACTCGATCGCGAGTCGAGGTGGCCAACCGATCATGTGGAAGACGGGGCACTCCCTGATCAAGACCAAGATGAAAGAGAGCATGGCGCTGATCGCTGGCGAAATGAGCGGTCACTTCTTCTTTGCCGATCGCTTCTTTGGCCATGACGACGGCATCTATGCGGCGCTCCGCTTGCTCGAAATCGTGAGTGCCAAAAAGCAGAGCCCAGGCGCGCTCTTAGCCGATGTCCCGAAGGGCCACAGCACCCCTGAAATCCGCAAAGATTGCCCGGATAAGCTGAAGATCGAGGTCGTGCGGCGAGTGAAAGAGGAGCTATCGAGTGAGGGCAAATTGAACGAGATCGATGGCGTGCGCATTCGCTATCCGGACGGTGCTTGGGCTCTGGTGCGCGCTTCCAACACAGGCCCGATCTTGGTGATGCGCTTCGAGGCGCCTTCCGAAAAACGCCTGAATGAAGTGCAGAGCCATGTCACGAGTGCCGTGGATCGTGCGCTGGCACAGGCGCACTCAGGGACGAATGGGTGAGTGAATCGGAAGAAGCACAAGCCTGGACAGTCCAGCGCGTCCTGCGCTGGGCCGCCGAGGATTTTACCAAGCGTGGTATCGAGAGTGCACGCCTGGATGCGGAGCTCTTGCTCGGGCGCGTGCTCGGCTTCGACCGATTGAAGCTGATCCTCGAAGCCACTCGGGAGTTAACCCAAGACCAACTGAACGCCTTCCGCGCGCTCATCAAGCGCCGCCGAGGCTACGAACCGATCGCCTATATTCTGGGCGAACGCGAGTTCTACGGGCATAGCTTTCGCGTAGATAAGCGCGTGCTCATTCCTCGGCCGGACACTGAAACACTGGTCGATGTGGCGCTTTCCAGGACCAAGGCCGCTTACATGTACGGCCGCGCTTTGGATCTCTGCACCGGGAGCGGTTGTGTTGCGCTGAGCCTCGCCAAGGCGCGGCCCACCTGGAGCGTGCTTGCGACGGATATTTCAGAGGGCGCGCTGGCTGTCGCCAAAAATAATTCCCAAAGGCTGAGCGCCGCGTTCAGCGTGGGTTGGAGCCAGGGCGACTTGTTTGAGGCCGCGCCCGCCAACACCAGCTTTGATCTGATCGTTAGCAATCCGCCCTATATCCCCGACGCCGAGGTCCCAGAGCTCGATGCTGGGATTGTGAATTTTGAACCGCACTTAGCCCTGCTCGGTGGCCCCGAGGGAACCAGGATCCTAGCGCGATTGATCCAAGAGGCGCCGCGCCACTTGAACGCCGGTGGCCTGCTCGCCGTTGAAATTGCCTGGAATCAAGCCCAAGCAGTGCGCTCACTGTTCGAAAGCGCCGGCTTCTCAGCCATCCTGGTCAACAAAGATTATGGCCAACGCGATCGGGTGGTGTCGGGAGTGCTGGGCTCGAAGTAACGGTCAGCCTCGGGCTGCAGCACTGGCTCACAGCATCCCAAAAGTTGCCACAAACTAGGCCTGATCGCGCCCAGCATGCCATGCATGCAAGCTAGAATATGGACGCTCGACTCCCACGAGCCCTTCGACGGTCAGGGCGAAAGCTGCTGTTGGGCGTCTGCTTGCTTAGCTTGGCTTCAGCTTGTCGAAAGGAGCGCGCTGCACCGGCTCTGAGTGTCCAACGTGAGAAGGGCTTCAGCACGACGCCGGTACCGCGTGAAAACGGGCCAAAATTAGGGTCTGTCGCGAACCTCACGCCCATCTTTGCGCATCCCGCGAACAACGCAGTTCGCCTCGGCTACTTGCACGCAGGCGCACGCGTCGCTCGTTCAGAAAAGCCGATCGATGCCGAGGGTTGTAAAGGAGGCTGGTACGCAATCCGACCGCGCGGATTCGTGTGTCTGGATCAGGGCGCAACGCTCGATATGACGCACCCCACGCTCCAGGCCATGGCACTCTCGCCCAAGCTCGAAGCGGCGCTCCCTTACACGTATGCGAAGGTACAGAAAGCCACCGAGCTCTACAGCGTGGATCGTGAACACCCCGGCCGCGTCAAAGCCACTAGCAAACTGCCACGCCACAGCCGAATCGCCGTGGTGGGCTCCTGGTCAGCGAAGGACGCGCACGACTCCCTGCTGCGTCTCGCGCTCCTCACCAACGGCAGCTTCGTGAACGCGGCTGAGCTCTCGCCCGTGCAGCTGCCCAAATTTTCGGGCGTTGAGCTGACCGAACAGCTCAAGCTACCGTCTGCGTTCGTCGTAAAACGCGGCATCAACTCCTGGACGTTAACTGGAGAGCACCCGGAGCCTTCAGACCCACTGCCCTATCACGTGCAGCTCGAACTCACGGGAAAGTACCGTACCGTGCAGGGCTCGCAGTATTGGGCCACCAGAACCGAAACTTTCGTGCGGCATCAAGATGTCACGCTGATCCGCTTGCGCAACACGTTTCCTGATTTTGTCGCCGACCAGGAGAAGTGGATCGACATCAGCGTCGCCATGGGCACCGTCGTGCTTTATGAAGGAAAGAAGCCTGTATTTGCAACGCTAGCGAGCGTTGGCCGCGATCGCCTCGACGACGAAAACGGCTCGGCGTCCACCACGCGCGGCACCTTCGAAATTGTGGGAAAACACATCACACAGGTCGAGCTCGACCCCACTCGCCCCGCCGAAGGCTACGAAGTCTATAACGTGCCCTGGGTGCTGGAGTTGAGCTCTGGGCAGCTGCTCCACGGTGCTTTCTGGCACGATCGCTTCGGCATCGAATTTGGCCCCGGCAACGTCCAGCTTTCGCCCGCGGATGCGCGACGCGTGTGGTCCTGGGTTGACCCCGAGCTGCCTCCCGGCTGGCACGCAGCCTTCGCAGAAGACGGACAAAAACGTGTACGCGTGGTGATTCGCACCTGAGGCATTCGTCTCTTTTGGCATGCCTCGTCCCAGGTGGTATGCAGGCGCCGATGCGCATTCACCTGGTGGGTGTTTCTGGAACCGGCATGGGTGCCTTAGCAGGCCTGCTCGTTGAGCTGGGTCACCATGTATCAGGCAGCGATACGGCATTTGAGCCACCGATTGGCCCGGAGCTTCTGGCTTGGGGTGTGGAATGCAAAACAGGCTATGAAGCTTCGCACATCACGCCTGCTCTCGATCTGGTGGTGGTCGGCAACGTGTGCCGGAAAGACAATCCAGAAGTATTAGCGGCACAAGCCCAAGGCCTGCCCTTCACTCACATTGCTGGAGCGCTCGCGCGTTTCGCGCTTCCGAATACTTCACCGTTGGTCGTGGCGGGCACACACGGAAAAACCACGACGAGCAGTCTCTGCGCGTGGCTCCTCGAACAATCTGGGAAGACTCCGGGCTTTCTGATCGGTGGGCTGCCCGGCAACTTTGGGCGAGGTTTTCGATCTCCGAAATCTGATCGCAAGAGCCTGATTCGGTTAGCGGTGCGTAAGACGCCCATGGTGCTGGAGGGCGATGAATACGACACCGCGTTCTTCGAGAAGACCGCCAAGTTCCTGCACTACCAAGCGGAAGTGGCGATCATCACCTCAATCGAGCACGACCACATCGACATCTATCCCGACGTTGCCGAATATATCGCCGCATTTGCGGCATTTGTGCGGCAAATTCCGGAAACAGGACTGATCGTGGCCAACGCCAACGATCCGAACGTCGTGCGAGTCGTGAATGAACACGCGCGCGCTCCGGTTACCTTCTATTCGCTCGAAGGCGCGCCCACCTACGGAGCGATCGCGCCCTGGGTGGCGGCACCGGTTGCCACCGACGCATCCGGCATGAGCTTCGATCTATTTGCCGGCGGTGTCCCGGCAGGGCGCTATGCCATTCCGCTTTCTGGAACTCACAATCTGCAGAATGCGCTGGCCGCGCTGGCTGCCACCACGCAAGGCTTTGGGTGTGACCTGGTGACGGCGGCGCGTGCTCTCAGTTCCTTTAAGGGAGTGCGTCGGCGACAAGAATTGGTGGGGGAGGTGGGGGGGGTGCGCATCTACGATGACTTCGCTCACCATCCGACGGCCGTACGCGAAACGTTGCAAGCGCTGCGTGCTCGCCACAGCGCCGGGCGTTTGCTCGTCTTGTTCGAGCCGAGAAGCGCAACCGCGTGCCGCAACCTGCATCAGGCCGCCTACGCGGAAAGTTTTGGCGCCGCAGACATCGTGCTTCTGGCGCCGCTTGGGCGGAAGGGCCTGCCCGAGCACGAGGCCCTGAACCTAGAAATTCTCAGAAACGCCTTAGAATCGCGCGGAATTCAAGCTCTCGCCTGTACCAGCATTGATGAAGTCTTAGAGGCAGCTCTGAAGCTTGCCGCCCCTGGCGATTCCATCGCGGTCTTGTCTAACGGTGCGTTCGGTGGCATCCACGGAAAACTTTTGGCCGCCCTCAATCAACCCACCGGCCATCTATCTACCGGAGCTTGAATCACGTGACCTGTCCCTGCGGAACTGGGCTTTCCTTCGAAGAGTGTTGCGGCCCCTATCTGGAGGGCAAGAGCAAGCCTCCAACCGCCGAAGCGCTGATGCGCTCACGCTACACCGCGTACGCCAAGTGCGACATCGACTACATCGCCAGCACCTACGATCCCGATGCCAAAGACGAAATGGATCGGAAGACCACCGAAGCCTGGTCCAAGCAATCCGAATGGCTCGGCCTAGAAGTCCTGAAGACGGAAAAAGGCACGGCCGAGGACGACACCGGCGTCGTCGAATTTCTAGCTCGCTACAAGATCAAGAACACCACGATCAATCACCGCGAACGCGCCACCTTTCGCAAGGCCAATGGCCGCTGGGTGTTCGTCGATGGCCAAGAAGTTTCAGGGCCTCCCGTCGTGAACGAAGGCCCGCGCATCGGCCGCAACGACGCCTGCCCCTGCGGCAGCGGCAAGAAGTATAAGAAGTGTTGCGGGAAGAACGCCGCTTAGCGGGTGGACGGCGTTAGGCTGCCCAACTGGTGCAGCACAAAAATGGGGGCGTTTTCTGCCAAGAGCGCCGGTTTTAAGCTAGTGCTGCGACTGACAGACCAGGCAGCTCTCGCCAACCGGGCAGTTGGTGCGTTCCGCGCAAATTCCGAGCTTGCCCGGGGCAAACTGGCACTGCTCGCCAAGTTTCTTGCACGGGGCGGGAGCGGGCTCCGCCTTGTTAGCCGAGGGTGGACAACCCGTGGCGAGCAGTAGTGGGAGCAGTAGCGGGGAGGGGGCAAGCGCATACCGCCGAGTCTAATCTCGACGACCGCTTTCATGCGTTTCCTGAGTGTAGCCAGCCCACCGGCTGCTCTAAAGACCGAAAAAACTTCAGCCTGTGTCAGAATGCCCGACCTCAATGGGACACGTTCCGCTCCTCGACGAGCTTGCACTCGTGGCGGCTCTCGCCGTGGCCGTTACGGTCATCCTGGCTAGGTTCAAGCTGCCCACCGTGGCGGGGCTGTTGGCGGCCGGAGCGCTGCTCGGTCCCTTCGGACTGCGGGTCGCGAAGTCGGTGGAGGCGATAGAGGTTTCTGGCCGAGGTAGGGGTGGTATTGCTGCTCTTCTCGATCGGCCTCGAGTTCTCGTTGGCCCGCATGCGCAACATTCTTCGCCAGGTCGCGCTGGGCGGAGCGCTGCAAGTGGGGCTCACCACGGGGATCACCACGCTGGTCGCGGTCGGGCTTGGTGAGCCGGTTGGTCGCGCTGTCTTCTACGGCTTCGCCTTTGCGCTCTCCAGCACGGCCATCGTCTTGCGCGCCCTGGCAGAGCGGCGGGAGCTCGACGCTCCTCACGGACGCTTCATCGTTGGTACCCTGATCTTCCAGGACCTCTGCGTGGTGCCGAAGGTGCTGGGCTGGGTGGACGCCAGCCGCAGTCGCGATGTGTTCCTGTTGGCCATCCTTACGTTGTGCATCGGCACAACCTGGCTCACGTCCCTGGTAGGGTTATCGCTAGCGCTCGGCGCATTTCTGGGCGGCACGGTCGTGGCCGACACCGAGTACAGCCATCGGGCGATGGGCGACATTTTGCCACTCCGCGACGCGTTCGTCAGCATCTTCTTCGTCTCGCTCGGAATGCTCTTCGACGCGCGGGTGGTCGCCGACCAGCCGCTGCTCGTTGGGGGGCTACTGCTTGGCTTTCTGGTGGCGAAGGGCGGGGTCGCCACACTCGCCGCCATGGCGATGCGCTTCCCTTCGCGCGTGGCCTGGCTGGCTGGCGTGGGACTCGCTCAGTTTGGCGAGTTCGGCTTCGTGCTTGCTCGGTTGGCTGAAGACAACGGCGTCATTGATAAAGCTGCTCTGCGACCGCTCTTAGCCGCCGGTATCGTCAGCATGTTCCTGGCCCCTTTACTCGTGCGGGTGGCGCCGCACATTACCGCCGGGGAGCGCTTGCTGGCGCCGCTCGAGCGGCTGATCGGCGTGCGGAGCATCGACGAAGCCGATGAGGGCCGAAGGCTCGAAAACCACGTTATCATCATCGGCTTTGGTCTGGCCGGGCTTTTTGCTGCGCGCACGCTGGCCGCTGCCGGGACTCCGTTCTTGGTCCTGGAGCTGAACGCGGACAACGTGCGCAAGGGCAAGGAGCTCGGACTCCCAGTGTATATGGCGACGCTACCAGCGAGGAAGCCTTGGGCCACGCGCACCTCTCCGAGGCACGTTTGGTGGTCCTGCTCATGATCGACCAGCCAGCGGCTGTGCGCGTGGTGGATATGCTGCGCAGCAGGGTCGCGCCCGCCGTACCCGTGCTGATGCGAACCCGCTACCTGGCCGAGCGGGAGGGCCTGCTCAAGATCGGAGCACGGGATGTGGTGGCTGAAGAGGTCGAAGGCGCGGTCGAGGTGATAGCCCGGCTCCTTCGCAGCATCGAAATGCCTCGCAACTTCATCGATCAGAGTATTGCGGCCGTGCGGGCACAGACCCAAACCAGCGAGCGCAAACAGACCGTGCCCCGCTTGGCGAAATGGGCGGCTTGTCCGAGCTCAAGATCGAATCGGCGCTGGTACGCGAGCAGAGCCTTGCGGCGGGCGCGTCGCCCGTGTCCCTAAAGCTGCGCACCCGCACGGGAGCCTTGGTCGTGGGCGGGCGGCGGGGTGACAAGCTGCTGGAAAATCCCGACTCCCACTCCGCGTTCGAGCCGGGCGATATCGTGTACTTCGTCGGCACCTCTCGCACCCTGCGCGACGCGCTCCCGCTCTTCGATCCCGCGGCCACTGGCTAACTCAGACACCCCAAGTGCCCCCGCAGGCTGGCATTTACACGCCCTTGAGCGCGAGCGCACAGGGCGAAGCGTCAGGGGGAGGGCGGCTTTCGGGCCGGCAGAGTTGTTCGTTCGGCTGCCGACGATAGTCCCCCGCTTCGTCCGTGCCGTGATCAAATCAGACGGGTGCGGCCATTTGGGTGTGAGACGGACGCGCCAGAGCCGACGGTTTCTTCTGCATCGTGTGAACGCGCGCCGCGGTTGTCAACTCAACGGTGACCGGCGGCACGGAAGCGTGCCGGGTAGCTGAACGGCGCGCTGCAATCACCACGCACGAAACGAGAAAGAACCAAAAGGATGAACCGACATTTCCGCGCATTGGCACTTCCCTGTGGGCTTCTCGCGGCGAGCTGCGCACTCGATACAGGTGGCACGACCAGGACTGGCACCACTGGCACCACTGGTGGCACGGCCAGCACCACTGGTGGCACGGCCAGCACCACTGGTGGCACGGCCAGCACCACTGGTGGCACGGCCA
>Ga0105044_10011327_pt1 | contig 12165 bp, 4 predicted proteins | sample MAT01_FD_78092 | JGI IMG/M metagenome (GOLD analysis project Ga0105044, IMG submission 78092) | Freshwater microbial communities from Lake Fryxell liftoff mats and glacier meltwater in Antarctica - MAT-01 | ecosystem: Environmental > Aquatic > Freshwater > Ice > Liftoff microbial mat | place...
ACGGGGAGATGTTGTCGACAGCGATGGTCATGGAAGCAGTCGTCGAAGTGGGTGAGGAATCGTTGCAGTTCTGGGAGGAACGTTTTCAAGGTCTTGGCGTCCATACCGAATCTCCGAAACCCACGGTGGCTCCAGGAGTTTCGCATACTCCGCCAGCCAAGGGAAGGCAGAGTCAGCGTTGTAGGTTTAACCTGGTGTCGACAAACTTTGGAGAGGTTCAGAATGGCCCACGTATCGCCGCCAACGGTACAGACCCAGCGTGAGAGCCGTGAGGCACAGGATGCTGCCTGGCTCGGGTACCGGAGCGTACTCGATCGACACCGTCTGCATCGCTGCGTTATTGACGATAGAAAACGTCCCATTCGTGACGTTAGCGAACTGGCTCGTGTCGATGTTCAAGACGGTGTTGAGGTCGGACGGACCGGTATATGAACCCTCGTAGGTCATGAAGGCCCAGGAGTAGCTCTGATTTGGGTTGAAGTTGGCGGCTGGCCCGAAGTTGTCCGAGCCGACCGTCGTCGGGTTCTGGAGCGTCTGTAGCTTGATCGTGTACTTGCTTCCGGCGGTCGCGGACACCGTAAATGCGCCTGTCGTTATTCCCAGATCCTCGTCGTTGAGTGCCTTCACTTCGATCAGACTCCAGCCACTGACCTGGCTATTGCCGTCAGGAACTGGCCCCGGCATGCCGACGGCATTGTTGATCTGGAAGATGAACTGACCGCCGCCATTGAACACGAAACTGCCGTTGGTGGCCCGGCCCGGGCTGTTGCCGACCGCGTAGGCCCCGCCGTTCTGCGTGATAACGGGATTCACGAAAGTGCCGGCGCCCTTGACGATCGCCCCAAAGTCGGCGACCACTGTGCCGTTCGATACGGTGCCATTATTGACCAGCAGCCCTCCAGAAACGATCGCCTGTTTACCACCGAGGTTGAGGAAGGCGGAGTTCGCATTGGGGGCTGCAGCGGAGCCGATGAAGGTTCGGCTTCCGCCGCCAAAGTACATGTCGGAGATGGAAGTATTCGTCAGCCGGTTGCGCTGTGCGGAAACCGTGCCTCCAGAAGTCAGGTTGATAAGCCCGTAGCTGATGAAGTCCGTGACGGTGAGCGTGGCCCCGCTGGTGGTGCTATTCCCGACCGTGATGCGGCCATTGGCCTCGTTGGTGAACCCATTCGCACTGGTGGTAATATTGCCGGCGGCGACCGTTATCTGGCCGCCATGGCTGAAGTTCACCAATGTGTCAGTACCGTTGAGCGTTAGCGTGGAGGACGTATTGGTCTTGGTGCCGGTGAAGGTGTTCGACGAGCCAGCCTGGGTGGCGAAGGTGCCGACAAGGAAGCCTCCGCCGACGGTCGCATTGTTGAAGGTGAGTGACTGGCCGGAGGTGGTAGTCACCTTGCCGTTGTTTAGCGAAAAGGTCCGGCTGGTGGTAAAGCTGCTGCTGACGTTGAAAGTCCCCAGTGTGTTGACGATGACCTCGCCGCCAGAAGCGCCCAGAACGTTGTCGGAGGACACGGAAAGCGTGCCGGCGTTGACCGTCGTGCCTCCATTGTATGTGTTGCTCGCGCCACTGATGATGAGCGTGCCGGGCCCCGTCTTGAACAAGCCGCCCGAACCGCTCAGGACGCCGGCAAGGGTCAGCGTTGTGGCGGCATTGCTGATGTTGAAGGTTCCGCCGGCATCATCGAGGCTGAAAGCCTTCGAACTACTGGTAGTCGAACCGGAATACTGAAAGCGGCCGCTGGTACCTTGGGAGCCGGAAAACAGTGTGCCAGCCAGCGTCACATTGGCTTGGTCGATTTGCGACATCAGGTCCATGCGAAGCGTGCCATCCTCGACACGGTACTCGCCACTCGATGGTCCAATCAAGTTGTTCAGATAGAGTGTGCCCCCACCAGTTATCCTGAAGCCAGTCGAACCACTTATCGCCAGACTCGTAGTGACGGTGACCCCCGGAGCAATCTTAATAAAGGCCCTCGTGGTTGAGAAATGGGTCAGGGACGAACCATCACCTCCGATCCAGGTCGTGTTGGCGTTTACCGTGACCCCCGGATTTGTTCCTGTAAGAGCCAAAACCATTATCCCACCACTGAGATCCACGCTGGTGCCACTGCCGCTCACCACGAGTTGATTGGTCATTAACCCCGTAAATCCGCCGTGTGACGTTAGCGTACCACCGTTGAGGGTCAGGGTGCCAAGTGTGAACAAAAAACTCGCGTTCCCATTATTCAATATGCCGCCGGTATTTACTGTGATGTTATTTCCATCGGGTAGGACATTCCCGGAGTATTCGAGGATCAGCGAACCGCCATCGATGGTCGTTGTGCCCTTAAAAGTGTTGTTCCCGCCCAAGGTGAGATTGCCGCTGCCAGATTTGACCAGATTCAATTCTCCACTGATCGTGCCCGTATAGGTCGAGGATCCGGCCAGATTGACGTTCAAAAATGGGTAAGGGAAAAAAGAACTGTTGGAATTGGTAACCGTACCGCCGCTTCCGGACAAGGAGCCGACCGTTTGATTTCGACCATTTAAATCGTAAGTCCCGCCGTTGACGATCAGGTTTGTCGTCTGCGGGAGGGCATTTGCAACCGCATTCTTCAACGTGCCTGCGGAGACAGTGGTGTTGCCGGTGTAATTATTCTGGCTCCCCAGTTCAAGAATCCCCGGGCCGATCTTGACGAGGCTGCCGCTTCCGGTGATTTGGCCGTTGAAGGTGAGAATCGAAGTGCTGCTCGCCACGTCGATGAGACCGCTCGAAGCGCTTCCTAGAATCACGCTTCGGTCGGTGGTCGCCGAAGCGCCCGTGTACCTCAGCGTGCCGGTGCCTCCCAGGACGGCATTGCCCAGGTAGACCTGCGAGCCGCTGCCAATCGGACTGTTGATACCGCTGACGGCGATGGAGGCAATGCTCAGGATGCCATTGTAATCGACAATGGTGGGACCCGTGTAAGAATTGTTGCCCGAAAGCACCACCACCGAATTGCCAGCGGAGGGTTCCCCTAACACTGTGAAGCCGCGCGTGCTGCCAGCGGTAGAGCTGATGGTGCCACTGAGGGTGACAACGGTATTGGACGGTGTAAAAAGGTAAATGCCCCCGCCGTAATTATCAAGCGAGATGTTCTTTGAGGAACTGGCCGTGTTTCCTGCGTACGTCAGGTATGCACCGCCGGAGGGTGTCGTGGTGTTTTGCAAGCCAGCCATGACCAGGTTCCCGCTGCCAAGTTGGGCGAAATCATTGATCTGGATTAAGCCATCATTGATTCGCGTGCCGCCGCTGTAGCTGACGTTGGCGTTCGTGATCTGGAGAAACTCGCGCCCGTTTTTGACGAGCTGACCTGGTCCGCTGATCGGGCCTGACAGAGTCAGTCCCGAGTTAGTAACCTCGATGATGGCATCAGTGACGCTCACAGAACCCAGGATGATGCTGCGATTGGTGGAGGAATAGCTTCCCCCCGTGTATCGCAGGGTGGCGCCGTCGATGTAAATCTGCGTGCCGCTGCCAATGGGGCTGACCAATCCGCCGTTGGCGATCGAGGCGATGCTCAACACCGCGCCGTTAGTGACCACAGTCGCTCCGCTGTAGTTGTTGTTGGCGTTGGTCGGGTTGAAGACAGGGCTGGCGCTCGCGAAGCCAAGGTAATTCAGGATATTGGTCCCTCCGCCGATACTGCTGATAACCCCGCTGAGGACGTAAGTCGAATTCTGATTACTGGCGATGGACCCGCCGCCATCGCTGACCGTGATCGTGTTGCTCAGTGTGCCACCGGCCGATCTGAATGCCAGGAAGGCCTGTGGTTTCACACCCGCAGTGGGGCCGTTAATGGCAATGTCGCCTGTTCCAAGGGCTGCGAGCTGGGTCACCTGCACTTCTGATGCATTGATCCACGTACCGCCACTGTAGTTATTGCCTGCATTTGTCAGAAAGAGGAGGCCCGGCCCGGTTTTGACAAGTCGGCCTCCGCCGCTGATCGCCCCCGACAGGGTCAAGATGGTGTTGGGTAAGGTCACGTCGATGGTGCCACTCGCGGAGGTTGCTAGCGTCACGTTGCGGTTCGAGGAGGCGGTCGGCCCCGTGTAGCTCAAGGTGCCGTTGGGTGCCACCGCGGCGTTGCCAAGGTGAATCTGCGATCCCTTGCCCATCGGGCTGCCGACGCCCGCGTCGGCAATCGAGTTGATACTCAAAACGCCATTCCAAAGGGCGGTGACGCCTGAATAGCTGCTGCTCGCGTTCAGGGTCAGAGTCCCCGCACCAGTTTTAATCAGCGTCCCAGGCTGAGCCACCGTGGCGGCCGAGTTCACATAGTCGATTATCGAGGTCGAAACCGTCAGCGTTCCCGCGGTGACGTTGAATGTGGTATCGCCGTCTTGCCCCAGGCTAAATCCCGTCATTGTCCCGGATGGGTTAACGAAACTGCTTCCCGTCGAAGTCACAGTCCCACGAACCGACCAGGAGGGAAAGGAGGAGCTATATCCCCCCGTCCCGCCGAGCGTTCCGCCGTTCAACGTCAGATTCTGAAAGGTGTTGAAATAGGCGCCGTCGTTGGTGACCGAACCGCCATTGACGACTATCGTCGGACCGGAAGTGGTCGAGTGCCCGCCGAAGACGTCGCCAGCGCTGAACCGCAAGGTCGCGCCCGAGGATACGGTGATCTGCCCCGTCAGTGAGGTCTGTTGAGAGCCGAACCCCAGGGTTCCCTCGCTCACAGTCGTGGTGCCGCTGTAGTCGTTGCCAGTTCCCGTGAATGTCAGCCGGCCTGTACCCGACTTCTCCAGGTTGAAAGTGCTGGGCCCGTCGGTGATTTTTGCACTAATGGTACTCGGTGCGTCGGTGGAATGAACGGTAAAGCGGGCGTTGCCGGAGAGATTGATGGTGCCGCCGACGTTCGCGCTGTTGAATCGCATGGCGCCGAGGATACCCGAAGATTCGGTCCACCCGTTACCGGCGACGTTAAACGTGTTATTGAAGGTTCCGCCCGAGAAGAAGAGACTGCTGCCGCTGTTGACGGTAACACTGGCCGTGCCGAGCTGGTTGCCATTGGATACGACGAGGCGAGCGGGGCTCGGGCCAGCAATTCCTAACTGAACCACGCCTGCGAAAGAACTGTTGTTGCCACTGAGCGTATACGAGGATTGATCGCTGACGCCAGTGCCGGCAAAAGTTAATGCGCCGCTACCGCTGAATGCGTTGCTGACATTCAAGCTGTCGTTGCGAAAAAAGAGGATTGTGGCGTTGGCGGCGATCGAGACGCCTCCCGATCCAAGGGTTCCCGTGCTACCTCCAACGCCCACATAAATCGTCCCGTTGTTCACCGTCGTTCCACCGGCGTACGAATTCGATTCAAAAAAGCGTAGTGTGCCAGCCCCATTCTTGACCAGCGATCCGGTAACGGAGACGCCATTAAGCAGTGGCGCCAAGATGTACAAATCCCCGCTTCCAGTGACGTTGAAGTTGATGTTGCCGGCCAGGTGATTGCCGCTGCCGTTGGTGGTCATGATTGAGGAAAAGGCAGAGCCGCTGGCGGTAATGCTGCCCACAAACTCATAACCCTGGAAGGAGCCACCGGTGCTGGCAGTATCGGTGGAGGCTTGCTCCAAGACACCGCCGGATAAATTGACGTTGCCAAGTGGGGTGAAGCGCGTCGAGGTGACCTGGCCGCCCTGGGCAATGTTGATGGTCGGCATCGTCGCTGCCGACGAACCGGGAAGGACATTATTGATGGTGAAGCTGAGCGTGCCGCCGTTGTTGACGTTGATCTGCCGAGTGCCGCCACTCGCGCCCAGCGCCGAGGTGGCCCCGCCGTTCTGAGGCTGGGCGGCGATGACCAGCTTCCCGGCGTTGACATTCACGTTGCCGGAGTATGTGCTGTTTCCGTTGCCCAGAGTGAGGGTTCCGGTGCCGGTCTTGGTGAAAGCAACGCCGCCGGCGATCAGAGAGTTGATTGTGGCCGAGACAGCGGTATTCACTCGAATCTCGCCCGGCACAATCCCCAGGGCGCTGGATCCATAGTTGACCAGGCTGAGAGTACCGCCATTGATCGTGTAGCCGTTGGCCTGGAAATTGATGCCTCGCAAATCGAGCGACCCGACGACAGTGATCGTGCCGGTTCCCGTCGAGGTGAAAATGGCAGTGTCGACTAATGAGTTGACCCAATAGCTTGGGGCCAATGCCCAGTTGTTGGCCGAGTTGCTCCAGATGCGATTCCCAGTGGAATTCGTCCAGGTGTTGTCATCGGCTGGTGAGCGTCCGGCCGCGAACACAAGGGCGAGCAACGCCACCAAAGTCATTCGAGTGGAATGCACTGAAGTTCTCCTGCGTTGGCCCCCATCAACGTTGCAATTCGGGAATGCAACGTCGGCAGCGTGTGTTTCGCTCGGCAATTCACTTGACTGTGGGGGAAGGCCCTATATTTTGACAATCGCAATACTGTGTGCGGCGCTGCAAGTTCCACGGGAACTCCTGCCGCGACCCAACCGGTATCTGCACGAAAATCGGATTTCTTACAATAAAAGAGATTTTCTTTGGGATCGCTCTGCTCCCTGGAGGAGCAATGTGATTCAAGTCTTCCCCGGATCGCCATGATCTCGACCTCGGAAACGCTCCTCCATCTGGTCCGGGACACCCGCAATCAGGTGGGCTGGGAGCAATTTGCACGAATCTATTCCCCCCTTCTTTTCAAATGGGTTCAACAGAAAGGCCTTCAGCACCACGATGCTCACGACGTGGTCCAGAAGATCTTTCAGGTGCTGGTCCTGCGTTTGCCCGATTTCGAATACGATCGCACGAAGAGCTTTCGCAACTGGCTGTACACCGTCATGCTGAACGTCTGGCGGGATCACCGTCGGAAGTATTTGCGAGAGGCCCATCTGTCCGCGGAACTGGATGAGAAGATCGGCCAGGACGATCTTTTCTCCGAAACGCACTATCGAAGGGAAGTGCTTGGCCGGGCAATTGAGATCATTCGCCCTGAGTACCGGCCCGACACATGGGAGGCCTTTGTTCGATATGGCATCCAGGGCGAACCTGTGGCGGATGTGGCTCGATCGCTCGGGATGACGGTAGGCGCGGTTTACACCGCCCGCTGCCGTGTGATCGGGCGGTTGCGGAACTTGCTTCGCGAGATGCTGGACTGACAATCCATGAGGGATTTTGTCTCGATTGCGTAAGAAATGGCCTCCTCCTGCCAACACTCTCTCAGAGACACCCTTGGCTCCGGTAGGACCGCCGCACCATGAAACAAGTTCTTTGTCCCCCTGATGGCGAATATGAGCAGATGCTCGGCGGCTCTGCCGATGTCGAACTCGTTGAAGCGTTGAAGGATCACCTCGATCGCTGTCCGCAATGCCGGCAACGGCTCGAACAAATTTTGAATGCCGACACGATCGCGGAGAGCCTGACGAAATCGGGGACAACCCTCGATGACGGGATCCTCGACGAAAAGATCTTGCAGTCCATCTTCTCACTCAGGACCTTTGCGGCAGACAGTCTGCTCCCGGTTCAACAAGGGGAGGCAGACCAAAAGTTCGATTTTCTCGAATCTGCCTCCCATGAAAACGAACTCGGGCGACTCGGTCCATTCATCATTCGCCGGGTGCTCGGGCGGGGCGGTGTGGGGATCGTCTTTGAGGCAGACCATCAGCATCTCGAACGTCGGGTTGCACTCAAAGTGATCCGGCCGGAAAGGGCAGCCGATTCGTTGACTCGCAAGCGCTTTCTCAGGGAGGCGAAGGCCGCCTGCAAGATCTCCAGTGACTATGTTGCAACCGTTTACGAAATGGGCGAAGCCAACGGCGTGGTCTTCATCGCCATGGAATTCCTCACCGGCCGGACGCTGAACGAAGTGCTATCGACGAACTCCAAGCTGCCGATCCCGATCGTACTTCGGATCGGCGGCGAGGTCGCGGCAGGGATGGCCACAGTGCACGCGGAAGGCCTTGTTCATCGTGATATCAAGCCTGCAAATATCTTCCTGGAAGGATGCGAGTTCGAGAACGACGGTCAGTCCATTCGCTTTCGCAGGGCCAAAATACTCGACTTCGGCCTGGCACGGCCGCTTCAGCTTGATCAGCATTTGACGAAGACGGGCACCGTGATAGGAACTCCTTCCTACATGGCGCCAGAGCAAGCACGCGGCCATCGTGTCGATGCGCGTTCGGATCTTTTCTCGCTGGGCTGCGTGCTCTATCAGATGATTGCAGGCCAGGTCCCGTTTCCTGGTCCGACTCTAATGCAAGTCCTTCACTCGCTCACGCACGTCAACCCGCCCCCGCTCACGTCGCTTCGAGCAGAGACGCCTTCCATGCTCGACAATCTCGTCTTTCAACTCCTGAGCCGAGACCCGGCCGGCCGCCCAGCGGATATGGCCAGTGTCGTTCGTGAACTCAAGGCCGTGGAAGAAGTCGGCCGACAGATCGCTCGAACGGAGCCGATGGCGCTCGAGAAAGCGTACGAATTTCTGTCGCCGCCCGAGAAACCCGACGAGATCGGTCGGCTTGACCAGTATCGTGTGCTCACTCAACTCGGATCTGGTGGGATGGGATTCGTTTTCCACGCCGAAGATGCTGTGCTGCTACGGCCCGTGGCTCTCAAGGTCATGCGCCCCGAAGTTGCGTCCCAAGAGATGGCGAAGGCTCGCTTCCTCCGTGAAGGTCGGGCAGCGGCCAAGCTCAAGAGCGAGCATATCATCAGCATCTACCAGGTGGCCGAGGCCAACGGCGTCCCGTACATGGCCCTCGAATTGCTCGAAGGGGCTACTCTTGAGGACTGGCTCAAGAAGACGCCCGGCCCGCAGCCGACACCGGTGCTAGTCAAGGTCGCGCGTGATGTGCTCAAGGGACTGACGGCAGCGCATGAAAAGGGCCTCGTGCATCGTGATATCAAGCCCGCCAATTTGTGGGTCGAAACGACCTCCAAGCCGGTGAAACTGCTCGACTTCGGCCTGACACGAGACGCCGGCGGAACGGATCATGTGACGCCAGAAGGCACCATGGTCGGCAGTCCCGCGTACATGGCTCCGGAGCAGGCCCGCGGCACCGCGGTCGATGGACGCACTGACCTCTTCTCGCTCGGAGTGGTGCTGTACAGCATGGTCAGCGGCAGCAGTCCCTTTCAGCGGGATACGATCCTGGCCACGCTTTCGGCTCTGGCGATGCACGAACCGCCTTCGTTAACCACACTCTCGAATGCAATCCCGCCGGCCTTCTCGGACTTCGTCGCATGTCTGCTCAACAAGGATCCCTCTCGGCGACCGGCCCACGCCAAGGCGGCACTTCAAGAACTCGAGGAGATCGAGCAGTCCTTGAAGTCGATCAGCGGCCCGGTGAAAGCGTCGAAGATCGTGGATTCGCCAAATATCGCTTCCGTCACGAAGTGGACGGTCTCAGGCTCGAAGAAGGTGCTACTCCTCTGCCTCGGCGGCCTACTTGCCGCAATCGTTCTCGTCTTCGTGATCATCAAGATCACCAACAGATAGGGCATCATCACCAAGGGCAAGACAATCGCCGTGGTCGAGCCAACGAACACGAACAACACCCGCCGCGACTCACACGATAGCTTCCGACTTACCCCACTGGGTCGTCACGTTGGGACGTGCAGTACGGAATAGGACAGTTCGTTGATCAAGTCCCAATACTATTCCGATCCTCCTGCTCACAAATCAACAAGCCCAAAGGGGCTCGGTCGTTTCCTTTCCTTATTGGTGTCAGGGTCGCTGTCGGCTCGATTACCTGGGTTGCAGAGGTTTGCCCCCACAGGATGCGACATCCAGGTATTGCGGCGGCGAACCGGCGAATCGCAGCCTCCGAAAGCTTATGGTTGTCCCGCAAATCCACACTCCGAAGCCAGGTCATCGTTTCCAACGCCGCGAGTTCATGGTCCTTCAGATCCGATCGGAATGCATGGAGTTCGGTGATCGATGTCCGCTTCGTGAGTATCGGGAACCAGCCCTCGTGGACGTCGTACGGCAACGCAATGAACTCCAGGTTCGGCATTGTTGCGAAGAGGGGTTCCGTCGCCGAGAAATGCTCCTTGCGGAAAGCCTGGAGACTGAGTCGCTTCAGATTTCTGAGTGCCGCGAGCTTTTGCATCCCCGCAGCTGTGATGTTGGACTTCGCTCCCAACCCGTAAAAGGCCAGGGTGAGCGACTCAAGATCAATCATACTCCCGAAGAACGCCAGTTCAGCATCGTTGAAACTTCGCGCATCTCTGCTGAAGGAGAGGCCGACAAGCGTCGCAGGATCCGTGGGCAGTTCCTTCGCGGATGAGGCCTTGCGATCGACAGGTCGTTGCCCCGGCTCGGCTGAACGGAGCGTGAGCTCAGCCTTGAAATCGATGAGACGCTTCAAGTCTTCCGGTTTCGTCGCAGCCAGCGGCCAGCGGAGACCCTTGGCTGACGGTTGTGCCCCATGATCGGTATGTGGCAGCGAGACGACTGGCTCTTTCGGCGCCGTCTCTTTGGGCAATGTCACCGAAGCTGTGCCTTTCGGATCGTTCTTCACGTTACTGCCGTCGCGAACTTCGACGACCGCTATCTTGCCATCCTTGCCATTGAGGGTGATGATCACGCCACCGACGATCGCAAGTAACAACACGACTAGCCCGCCGACGAAAAGCAGCTTCTTCTTCGAGTTTGGGGGAGGTTGGAGAGTCTCCGCTTGCGTAGCGAGTCCCTCCGAATCTGGGCGCTGAGGACTGCCGCTCGCCGGGTGAACTGGAGCCACGACGTCCGACTTTCCCTCACTCGACGAGTCGATGTTCGCGTACGGATTCGCGGGAACCGGCGACTCCGCAATCTGCGGCGCAACGGGGATGAGCACCTGTACGGAGCCGCTTCTTGTGGAGCCCCTTGCCACTTTGCGAGCGATCGCTTGCAATTCTTTCGACACCTCGGCGGCACTCGCCGGGCGGCCGTCGCGATCTTTGCTCAGCAGTCGCATCGTCAGGTCCGAGAGTGCTTGCGGCAACTGCGGATTCCTCTCGATCACCGGGGTGGGGTTGTCAACGCCAAGGCTCATCAGCACGGCGAGCGTGGTGTTGCCTGTGAAAGGCTGGACGCCGGTCAGCATCCGGTAGAGGACGACGCCGAGGCTGAAAAGATCCGTACGGGCATCGAGCGCAACACCGGAGGCTTGCTCGGGGCTCATGTACGCGGGTGTGCCGACGACTGCCCCTTCGCGCGTGAGTTGCGCATCATCATTCGTCGCGCGGGCGAGGCCGAAGTCGAGGATCTTGACACGGCCCTTTGGTGCCTCGAGCCAGATGTTGGCTGGCTTGATGTCGCGATGAATGAGGCCGCGTGCATGCGCGGCAGCGAGGCCGTCGGCCATCTCACGGCCGATGCGAAGGGCCTGGGCCGTCGGAACGATCGTGTTTTTGCCCAACCGGGTGTCAAGCGGTTGGCCTTGCAGAAACTCCAGGGCAATGAAGGGCACGCCGCGATCCTGACCAACCTGATAAATGCTGACGATGTGGTCATGCTTCACCGCGGCGGCTGTCTTCGCCTCGCGGATGAAGCGTTCACGAGCCGTCGCATTCGCGGCCATGTGACCGTGCATGACTTTGAGAGCCACAGGCCTGTCGAGCGTGGTGTCCTCCGCCTGGAAGACGATGCCCATGCCGCCGGCACCGAGTTGCTTGAACACGCGGTAATGGGCAAGCCGACCAATCTCGTCGGGCTTCTCAGGCGGAGCCAAAAACTCGAGCCCATTAAGGCTTTTTCCTGTTGGTTCCGTGTAACCCGAAGTCATTTCGGCCGACGGCCCTGCTTCGTCAGGCTGCGCGGGCTGTGACTTTGAGAATGGGCCGGGCGTAGACATCGGGACTCTCTTGCGTGGTTGAAGAGTTCAACTCAATTTATTGTACACGAGATTTGGCGTGCACGAGCGAACAACCGAGGTCGAACTAACCCTTAATCAAGCGTGATCTCCGCTCGGTTTTTGTCATTATTTCCCAAAAAGCTTGAAATCCTCAGCGGTTTCCGGGTCTTATGGAAGTAGACGCTTACCATTCGCCCGGACCCCACCGAGGATTTCAAGTGAAACGGATTTTCCGCGCCTGGTTCATTCCCCTACCAGCATCCCGCTGGCCCACGTTGCCAGGAACTTGGCGCAGCTGTGCTATCCTGATCCTGGCGTGTGGCGTCGATGCCCGTTCTGTTTCTGGTGCGTCGAGCG
>Ga0105044_10011330_pt1 | contig 12164 bp, 9 predicted proteins | sample MAT01_FD_78092 | JGI IMG/M metagenome (GOLD analysis project Ga0105044, IMG submission 78092) | Freshwater microbial communities from Lake Fryxell liftoff mats and glacier meltwater in Antarctica - MAT-01 | ecosystem: Environmental > Aquatic > Freshwater > Ice > Liftoff microbial mat | place...
GGCGGCGCTTCGGCGAACTGGTGTCGAGTCGCTTTCGCCGCTCGTGCAGGAAGAAGACAAGGTCGGCTGGCTCGCGCGAAATATTCAGGTCTCCGCGCCAATGGAGTCGGAGGTGATTCAGATCCGCACCCGCGGTGAGAATCCTCAAGCGATTGCGCAGGTTGTCAATGCGGTCACGCAGGCCTACCTCACGGACGTCGTGCACAAGGAGGGTGCCGAGCGGCTCCGTCATCGCGACATGCTCGAGAAAAAGTACAAGGAAAACATGACCGAGGTTCGCAGCCGCCTCGATACCTACAACAATCTCGCCGAGAGCCTGGGCACGACCGACAGTGAGCAGGTCTCGACCCAGAAATCGCTTCTCATCGAGCACCTCACGATGCTCCGCGCGCAGCAGGTGCAGCTCGAGCGCGACCTGACGCTCATCGATGCTGAGCTCATCGTCATGGATGCGACAGAGCGGGGTGAAATTCGTGCGGTGGATTCGGTCCCCGAGGATCTCGTCAACGCCATGATGATGCGAGACGCCCAGTATGTGGGTCTCCGCGGACGCATTGCCGAAATCGAGGGCACCATCGCGTACCAGAGCGAGCGGAGCACGCGCGGCCTCAAGGATCCGACCGTCAGGAAGCTGGTTGCCGCGCGAGACGGCTTGATCGCTCGCTTGGCGGCCCACCAGGAGGAGCTTCGGCCTCAGGTTGTCGCCCAGATCGCACTGGAGAACCACCATCGACGGAATCAGGTCGCGACCGAGAGCCCGGCCGTCCTCCGCAAGCGTCGGGAGCTCATCGCCAGCGAGCTCGAGAAGGCAACCAAAAGCTTCGAAAAAGAGTCCGAAGAAGTCAAGCTGCTCGGTCGAGCGAATGCCGACCTCATGGCCCGCAAGCAGGAGATCGCGCAGCTCATGAAGGTCACCGATGGCATGGGCGAGCAACTCACCATGTCGGAGCTCGATATTCAGATGCCCAACCGCGTGGAGCTCATCGAGGAGGCGAGCGTGCCCGAGGGGAGCGACAACCTCATGCGCCTCATGCTGACGGTGATGGCTGCCGGTGCCGGGCTCGTGTTCGGGGGCGGCTCGGTCGTCGCGCTCGAGTATGTGCGGGACAGGCTGAGCACCACCGAAGACATCACGCAGCGGATCGGCATTCGGGTGATCGGCACGATCCCGAAGATCACCCGCAAAACGAATCCGGGGCAGGTGGCCGAGTGCGTAGACGGCGCGCGGACGGTCCTCATGCAGACCGGCCGCGAGGCGCCCAACACGATCCTCGTGACCAGTGCGACCGAACACGAGGGCAAGACCACGTTCGCCTCGCAGTTGGCGGCAAGCCTCGCCCGCTCCGGAAAGCGAACGCTCCTGCTCGACGGCGACCTCCGGCACCCCAACGTGCATCTGGCGCTCGGCCTCGATCTGCGGTCTGGGCTGCCCGAGCTCCTCCGCGGCGAGATTACCAGTGACGAGGCCATCCATCCGACCGGAGTGGAGGGGCTCTTTGCCATCACGGGTGGCGCCTGCGACTACACGGCGATCACCGCCCTCTCGAGGCCCGAGACGGCGAAGCTCATCGCAGGCTTGCGGGATGCGTTCGACCACGTCGTGATCGATGCCGGTCCGGTGCTTGCGTTTTCCGACGTCCTCCTTCTCGGTCAAATGAGTGATGTCGCGGTGCTCGCGACGATGCGTGACCGCAGCCGAGTTCCGCTCATCGTTGAGGCAATCGATAAGCTGCGATCAGTCGACGTGCGGGTTGTCGGCTCGGTGGTCAACGGCGTGGACGCCATGCGGGTTCGGCGGATGTATGCTGCAACGCCTATGCCTGCCTGACCGCGCGGTACGGCGGCCGTGCGGCTCGGCCGAGGAGGAAGACGATGACGAACTCCGGATTTCTCTCGGGCCTCTGGGCGGTTGTCTTGTCCACGGCCTTGGTGGTGGCCGTTACCGTCGTGCAAGGCACGCTCACCGAACGCTGGGCCCCTGCGTCGCGTGACGAGGTCGAGCGGGTCAGCCGGCTTCTCGAGGAGCGGTTTCCGAGAGAGTTTGACGATTGGAAAGCCAAGGGCGATTTGCCGAGTGATCCCAAGGAGCTCAAGCTCGCCGGGGCCGTCGGGCATGTGTCGCTGGCGTTCACCAACACCCGCACGAAGTCGAACGTCTCGGCCTTTGTGGTTTCGGCGCTTCCGCACGACGCCTCGGGCCACACCCCCGACCGCTGCTACCCCGGTGCCGGGTTCACCGTCGGCGAAAGTGAACACAGGGTCACGATTCCGCTTCGCGATGGCCGCGTGGCAGAGGCTTTCACGGGCACCTTCGTGAAGTCGGGGCAGACGCTCCGCATCTACTGGACCTATGGCATTCCTTCCTCAGAGAAAAATGTGCAGCTCGATTGGGTCGCGCCGCAGTACGGTTATGCCCGCATCGCGCTCGACCGCTTCCCGGCCGTCTACAAGCTCTACGCGATCATCGACGAGACCCAGATCGGGTCGAACAAGTCGATGGCCGAGTGCGAGCGGTTTGTGGCCGCGCTCGTGCCCGCGCTCGATAAGGCCCTCGCAGCCGAGAGCTCGCCCGCCCCGCCCGCCGACGAGCAGCCTGCGGCTGAGGCCGACGTCGCTCGCGCTGCCACGAATTGATCCCCGCCGCCCGTCCGGAGTTTCCATGGTTCCCAGTTCGAAACGCGCGCTCGTCACCGGTATCACGGGGCAGGATGGCTCCTATCTCGCCGAGCTGCTGCTCGACAAGGGCTACGAGGTGCATGGCCTCGTGCGTCGGTCGAGCAGCTTCACGACCCAGCGGATCGAGCACCTCTACCGCGACATCCACGACGTCGAGCGTCCGCTGCGTCTCCATCACGGCGATCTGGCCGACGGCAACGGCCTCGCGCGACTCATCCGTGAGATCCGTCCCACGGAGGTCTACAACCTCGCCGCCCAGAGCCACGTGCGGGTGAGTTTTGATCAGCCGACCTACACCGCCGACGTGACCGCCGTGGGCACGCTGCGACTGCTCGAGGCGATCCGCGATTTTCAGGATGCCGTGGGCTATCAGATCCGCTTCTACCAGGCGTCGAGCTCGGAGATGTTCGGCAAGGTGGTGGAGACGCCGCAGCGGGAGACGACGCCGTTTTATCCCCGCTCGCCGTATGGCGTGGCAAAGGTCTATGCCCACTGGATCACGGTCAACTACCGCGAGAGCTACGGCCTCCATGCCTCCTGCGGCATCCTCTTCAACCACGAGAGCCCCCGCCGCGGCGAGACGTTTGTCACCCGAAAAATCACCCGCGCCGCTACCCGCATCAAGCTCGGCCTTCAACACAAGCTCTATCTCGGCAACCTCGACGCCCGCCGCGACTGGGGGTTTGCCGGAGATTACGTCGAGGCGATGTGGCTCATGCTCCAGCAGGACGAGCCCGACGACTACGTCATCGCCACCAACGAGACGTTTTCGGTCCGCGAGTTTTGCGAGAAGACGTTTGGTCGCCTCGGCCTCGACTACCGCGAGTTTGTCGAGATTGATCCACGCTACTTCCGGCCCGCCGAAGTTGATCTCTTGCTCGGCTCCTCAGAAAAAGCGAGAACCCGTCTTGGCTGGCAGCCGCGGGTGTCGTTCGACGAGCTGGTGGCGTTGATGGTGGATGCCGACCTGGAACTGGCCCGCCAGGAGCTGGTGCTCCGCGATGCTGGCCACGCCACAGGCCTTCACCACTGATTCGTCGCCAAAGGCTTTCGAACGTTCTCATGACCGACCTCGCGACGAAACGGATCGTCATCACCGGGGGCGCAGGCTTCCTCGGGCAGGCGGTCCTCCGCGTGCTCGCGAAGCGGGGCGTGCGACCGGAGCAGATCGTGGTGCCCAGGCGGCGCGATCTCGATCTCACGGTCGAGTCGAATGTCGAGGCGCTCTATGCTGCAGCCCGCCCGGAGGTGGTGATCCATCTGGCGGCGGAAGTGGGCGGCATTGGGGCGAACATGGCCCATCCGGGCCGATTCTTCTTTGCCAACATGGCGATGGGGCTTCATCTCGTAGAGCATGCCCGCCGTGCCGGCGTCGAGAAGTTCGTCCACACAGGCACCGTCTGCGCGTATCCCAAGCATGCCCCAATTCCGTTTTCAGAGGCCGACATCTGGAACGGCTATCCCGAGGAGACCAACGCCCCGTATGGCGTCGCGAAGAAGGCGATTTTCGTGATGCTCGACGGGTATCGGCGTGAATACGGCCTCGCGTCGTCGGTCGTGGTGCCGGTGAATCTTTTTGGACCAGGCGACAACTTTGATACGGCCTCGAGCCATGTGATTCCCGCGCTCATTCGGAAGTGTGAAGAGGCGAGGCTGGCCGGTTCGCCAGACGTGGTCTGCTGGGGCACGGGATCGGCCACGCGGGAGTTTCTCCATGTTGACGACGCGGCCGAAGGCGTCGTGCGGGCAGCGGAGGTGATGGAAGAGCCGCTCCCGATCAACCTCGGCGGCGGCAAGGAGATCGCGATCCGCGACCTCGTCGTGAAGATTGCCCAGGCGTGCGACTACCCGGGCAGCATCGTGTGGGACACGACCAAGCCGGACGGCCAGCCGCGTCGCGGCCTCGACATCTCACGAGCGCGAGATCTCCTCGGTTGGCAGCCGAATCAGGATTTTGACGCCGGCCTTGCCGCGACCGTCGCGTGGTGGCGACAGCACCAGCCGGCAGCCGCCTGCCGCGTGGGCTCGGCGTAGCCACGCCTTGCTCAAGCGACGGCCCGGGGTTGCCAGTGCCACGTCGGCCGAACTTCTTGTTCTCTCGAATCGTCTGGGATATGCAGTGCATATCCAATGTGGCATTCAGCATGCCACGTGGCGCGGACGACGGCACATCGACATGTTTTCAGCGACTCTTCGAAATCCGCACCGTCATGCGTGCTTTGGAGCGGAAGCTGAGGTGGGATTTCGACTGATCAGCTGGGTGTTTTGGCTTCCGGAGGAACCAGACTCCGGCATCGTATTCCCGAAGAACGCATCCGCGAGTTGCCGCTACCCGTTGCTTCAATCCGCCGGCTCGAGCGCGCCATGGCCGAGAATAAATTTTCGAGTGCCAGCGCTCCCATCAAAAATGACAGTGCCGACGGACCGCGGGCCGACGCCGCTGATTTTTTCGAGCACGCCGTCGCCATAGTCCACGTGCCGCACCCGCTGGCCGGCTTCAAAACGGTGGGCCTGTTTCGGGCCACCAGCCATGCGTTCCAAGAGATCGCTTGCCCGCGCGAGGGATGGCGCGGGACGCTCACGGACGGGTTTTGCAGGGCGGGCAGCGACGCGATCCTCGTCATCGTGCGCGTCGTCGGGATCGAAGGCGAGGCCATCCGAGCGAAGTGTCCGCGTTGACGGGCGGGCCACCGGCGGCTCATGAAGCACGTCGTCAAACTCATCGCGGGCGCCGCGGGCCGCGTCACCAAAAGGATCGAAGGAGTGCCGCTGCGGGGCTTCGGCGCCGGTCACTTCCGTTTCCGAGCCTGTCATCTCCGCGAGAAAAATGCTCGGGGCCGCCACCCGACGCTGGCCGCGGTAGTCCCGCATCCGTGAGCAGCTGGCATGGGCCTCCTCGCGAGCCCGCGTGATCCCCACAAAGACGAGCCGACGCTCCTCCTCGAGCTGATCCGGCTGATCAAGGCTCCGCTCATGCGGCAGGATGCCATCTTCCATGGCCACCATGTAGACAACCGGAAACTCGAGCCCCTTGGCGGCGTGGAACGTCATGAGCGCCACGCGGTCGGAGCCCGAGTCCCAGGCGTCGGCATCGGCGACGAGCGCCGTTGTCTCGAGGAAGCCGCCGAGGGCATCTTGATCCTCGACGTCACCCGAGAGGTCGCCGCCTCTGCTCGCACCCGCTCGAAACGTTTCGTCGAACTGACGGGCCGCAGTGAGAAGCTCCTCCACGTTTGCCAGACGGTCTTCCTCCGTGTCGGCATCGTCGGCTTCTTCGGCGAGGTAGCTGCGGTAGCCGCTGCGCTCAAGGACGGCTTCAAGGAGGTCGCCCACTCTCACCTCGCGGCCGGCCGTGTTGCCCAGCTCCTTGTGCAGCCGGGTAAACGCGATGAGCCCCTTGGCGGCCTTCTTGGAGAGCCCGGGGATTCGGTCGGCGGCGGCCGCGGCATCGAGACGGCTCGTGCCGTGGTCGTCGGCCCAGGCGGCAAGGCGGTCGAGCGAGGTGCGGCCGATGCCTCGGGGCGGCACGTTCACCACTCTCAAAAATGCCTCGTCGTCGCGAGGGTTACGGAGCAGTCGCAGCCAGGCGACCACATCCCGAATCTCGCGCCGCTTGAAAAACTCGAGCCCACGCACGAGCTGATATGGCACGGCAGCCGTGCGGAGCGCCAGCTCGATCGAGCGCGAGAGCGCCGCGGTGCGAAAGAGAATCGCAAAATCCTTTGGGGTGCGCCGGCCCGCGGCAACCGCGTCTGCAATCTCGCCGGCGATGCGATCGGCCTCATCGTGGCCCGACGGATCAAGCACGATCCGCACCTTCGCGCCGGGCTCCGCGCTCGTCACGAGCCGCTTCGGCTTTCTGCGTGCGTTGTGGGCGATGAGGCGGTCGGCCGTGCCGAGGATGTTGGCCGTGCTTCGGTAGTTGTGCTCGAGCTTCACGACACGGGCGGCCGGATAGTCGCGTTCAAACTCGAGGATGTTCCTGATGCTCGCGCCGCGCCAGCCGTAAATCGCCTGGTCGGGATCGCCCGTCACGGCGAGGTTGGGATGATCGAGCGAGAGGCCGCGGAGGATGGCGTACTGCGCGGCGTTCGTATCCTGATATTCATCCACCAGCACAAACCTGTGCCGGGCATCGAGCATGGCCCGCAGGTCGGCGTCGTCTGCCATGAGACGGGCGACGTGCACCAAGAGATCGTCAAAATCGACCGCATTCGCGGCGAGCATCATCTCTTGATAGACCGGCCAGAGGCGGCGGGCGATGTCGTCCACGGGCCTGCCCCATCGCGGCTCAAACACCTCGGGCGTGAGAAGATCATTCTTGGCCCGCGAGATGACGCCGGCCACGCGATCGATCGGGGTATGGGTGAGCGAGAGGCTGAGCTTCTTGGCGGCCCGCTTGAGCACCGACTTTGCGTCGTCGGGATCGAAGATGGAGTAGTCGCTCGTGAGGCCCACCTGCCTGGCATGCCGCCGCAGAAGCCGCGCCGAAAACCGGTGGAAGGTGCCCATCTCCACCGGCTGCGGACCGACCAGCTCGGTCACCCGCCGCCGCATCTCGTCGGCGGCCTTGTTGGTGAACGTGAGCGCCACGATCTCGCGGGCCTGCACCCCCTCACCGATGAGGTGGGCCACCCGGTGCGTCACCACCCGCGTCTTGCCGCTGCCCGGCCCTGCCAGCACGAGGAGCGGCCCCTCGACATGCGTCGCGGCCGCCCGCTGGGCGTCATTCAGCGAGGCAAGGAATGCTTCTGAACCGTGCATTTTCGGGACAAAAGAGGGGCTCGAGCGGAGTACGGCACCGCGAGGGGCTTGCCGGATTACCCTGCCGAGCATAGCCGTGCAAGTGAGAACTCGATTATATTCCTCCGCATACGCCTCTGTCGGCCCCTGATGGGCCATTCGCAGAGGCCACCAAACCATTAGCACGGGAGGGAACCCATGCCACGCGTCCCATATAAGGACTTGATGCAGTCCGACGAGATGACCGAGAAGCTCGAGATGAGCACGGCGGAGATAGGTTTATCCGTCCGCACGACCAACTGCCTGGAAGAGCGGGGGATCTTCACGGTCCACGACCTGCTCAACTGCACGCGGACCGATCTGCTCTCCATCTCGAACTTTGGCGAGAAGACGCTCGAAGAGGTCTACAAGTCGCTCGAGAAGATCGGCTTCTTTCGTGCCGCAGGTGGCGTGGAAGGCCGACCCGTCCGGGCGGTCTCAAAGGCCTCGTAGCAACCTGCTCACACCCAGGCCATACTGGCAGCTGAGCGGCTTGCCGCAATACGACAGCCTCGGTGGTCAGGGAGCGAGCGAGTGAGGTTCCCGCGGTTTTTTGCCAAGAAGCGAGGGCATCGCCGGACCGTCTCGGAGGTCTGGGGTTCTGTCGCGGAAGGGCTGTTCCACGCCGGGCTCGTCGTGGCCGGGCTCGTGTTCGGCGGGCTCTTGGCTACCGGCGTTGCCGTGCCGGAGTGGCGGATCAACCACCGCTTCGTCGAGGCCGAGGCGATCGTCGTTGGCAAGGGGCTCGCCCGTCGCACGACCGCCCGCGAACGAACATGGGAGCCCGCGTTTCGACTCCGCTACGAAACGCCTGCTGGCCCGACGGAGGCGTGGGCCTTCCGCGGCGGTCCGATCGCCACCCGCGCGAGGGCCGTCGCACTCCTGGCCGACGTCTCACTCGATGCGACCATGCCATGCTGGTACGACCCGGATGCCCCAGGCACCGTCGTTCTCGCCCGTGGCTACAACTGGTGGATGTGGCTGCTCACGCTCCTCTTGCCGAGCGCGCTTGTGGGCTTCGGCGGCGCGGGGCTTGTGCGCTCGATCGTGGGCTGGAGGAAGTCGGAAGAACGCCGGGCCGTCACGTTCCGACCGATCGCGGCTCATCCTCACCCAGCCATTCCATCCTGTGACGATCTCGTCAATTCGCCAGGCACGGTCCTGCGGTTCCGCCTCCCCACGTCGGGTACCGAAGGCTGGAACCTCCTCGGCTTCGGCCTCTTCGCTTTGCTCTGGAACACGGTGCTCACCGTGCTTGCCGTCACGGCCGGCCTCGACCTGATCGGGGGCCGCATCGACTGGCTGCTCCTGCCGATCCTCGTTCCGTTTGCGGTGGTCGGCATCACCGGGATCGTGATGTTTGTTCGGCAGCTCGTGCTCACGTCCGCCGTCGGCACCACCCAGCTCGAAATCTCCGATCATCCGCTTCGTCCCGGCGGGCACTACGACGTGCTCTTGGCCCAGTCGGGCTCAGGGGTGTTCCAAAACCTCACCGTCACGCTCGAGCTCGAGGAGCAGGCCACGTTTCGACAGGGCACGGATACGCGGACCGAGCGGCTCGTGGTGTGGCGATCCACGGTCGCGTCGTGGAAGGACGTGCAACTCGCCCCGGGCACTCGCTTCGAGGCCAAGGCACGGCTCACGCTCCCGGCAACGGCGATGCATTCCTTTGTGTCGGAACACAACGCCGTGTCATGGCGGGTGGTCGTGCATGGGCGGGCCGCCCGATGGCCGGCGTTCTCCCGAGGCTTTCCTGTGGTCGTGCATCCTGTTGCACCGAGCCCGCGACACGCGGAGCCCCAGGAGATGTCTCTGTGACCAGCGGCCTCGATACAGCCGGGCGTTTCCCTGCCGTGACCGCGAGCTTCTCGTCGGCCGATCGACGGTATGAGCCCCTCGAGGAAATCCTGGTGCGCTACACCGTCGAGTTGCCACCCACCGCCGTGGTGCGATCGGTGGAGCGATCGATCCTTTGGTACACCGAAGGCAAGGGCGAGGAAGACATCGGCGTCCACTTCTTCGAGCGGATTACCGAGCGGGCCGCCGTCACCGAAGCAACCGCCGGGAGCAGCTTCGGGGCTCGGCTGCCCTCGAGCCCGCTTTCTTACGAAGGCGTGATTGTCAAGATTCGATGGTGCGCGCGGGTGCGGCTGTTCTTTGAAGAGGGCCGCGATTTTGTGTCTGAGCATGTCTTTGAAGTCGGCCACGTGCCCGTGGCCACGATCGTGCCCTCCTGATGAGCGGCGAACCACGATCCAACCCCTTTGCCACGCGGTACACGAGGCCCGGCGCGATCCCGCCACTCGACGCCACGGGGCAGCCACTCGATGTGGCGCGGCTCGCCGAAGACATTCGTCGAATGCGCGGCCTCAGCATCGAAGGGCCACACGGCACCGGCAAATCAACGCTGCTCGTAGCGATCTCCGCCGCCTTTGAGACGGCAGGCCAGCTCGGGGCGACCGTCCGTCTCCGCCAGACCCGCGACGCCGTCACCGCGATTGCGGCCGTTGGCCGCGCTCCCAGCGGAAGCGTCGTCTGCCTCGATGGCTGGAACGTGCTCGGCTCCTCGGCATTGCTTGTGCGACTCCTGGCCCGCCTCCGTGGCGTGATGCTGGTGGTCACGAGCCACCGAGCCACGGGGCTGCCGCTGGTGGTCCGCACGAGCGCGACGCTGGCGCTGCTCGCCGCGATCGTCGCACGGCTCCCGGATCATGGTCGCTCGATCGAAGCTGCCGACCTCGCCGATGCCCTCGGCCACCATCCGAGCGATCTCCGCGAAGCTCTTTTGGAGCTGTATGACCGGTTTGAGGAGAGGACGCGCGGCGGCGCGAGGGGATAGCCGCGACAGGGATGAGGCGGCCCCGACAGGCTGGTCGTAACGCCTGTGCGGGGCGTGCCGATCGCACCGGCCCCCTCGCGAAGATTCATGAATCCACGTGGCGTTTTTTCCACGCGTGGGTGGCGACATGCAACCTAGGTTTACGTGTTGCCCATGGAGTCTGGCCGGACTCTGTGGTCCGCGGTCGGAATTGAGGAAAAAATGATGAACGTGCGTCGCATGGCCGGTGTCGTCCTGGTGGCAGGCTTGTGCCTGGCTGGAAAGGGTCGCGCAGAGGCCCAATGCTGCCTCTCCGATCTGTTCTCCGGCTGCTTCTCCTGCTGCCAAAAGCCGGTCGCATACGCCGTGGTGCCGGTGGCGCCGGTGGCCGCGCCGATCATGGCGCCGGTTGTTGTGCCCGTGCCGCCGCCGCCAGTCATGGTACCGGTCCAACAGACAAGCTACGTGCCCGAGACCACCTACCGCACCGAGTATCGCTGTGTGCCGGTCACCACTTACAAGCCGTCGTGTGAGATCGATCCCTGCACGGGCTGCCCGGTCGAATGCATGCAGCCGACCACGCAGTATGTCAATCAGCCGGTGAGCGTGCCCGTCACGCAGTACCGCGCGGTGACGACCACGAAGTATGTCCAGATGCAGCCTGGTGGCTACGCTCCGGCTCCTGCTGCCGGCTACCCGGCCATGGCCCCTGGCGCACCGGTAGTCGGCCCAGCGACGAGCCCCTTCAGCGGAGTGCAGACCGCGCCGCAGGCCTGGGGCGCCGCTGGCCCCGATGTGGCTCCGCAGTCTGCTCCGACGTTCGCCCCACCAGCGCTTCCCGCCGGCGCCCCAGCGCCCGGGACGATCACACCGGGCCCAAGCCTCCAGTACTACGCGCCTACGGCCCAGGCCGCGCAGGCGATCGCACCACAGTCGGGCACGTATGCCGGCCCGCAGGTGCAGTACCAGCAGCAGCCCTCGCAGCAGTACTACCAGCCACAGCCACAGGCCCAAGCTCAGCCGCAACTTCGCTCGGTTGAGCCACCGGCCCTGAACCCATCGCCTTCGCTGAGCCCTGCTCCTTCGCTCAAGCCGATTCCCGAACTGCCCCGCACCAGCCGGCCCGATGCTGCCGCAGACGCTGCCGCCACGAGTGGCAGTGGCCTGCGGACAATGCCCGAAACCTACAGCCCGCCCGCACCGTCTGCCCCAGCCCCACAGCAGGGCATGCCGGTGCTTCCCGGGAGTGGCCCTGGCCCGTCAACGGGTGCCTTCCCGCGGCTGCTCGAGCCGACAAGCCACACCACATCGTGGGGCCCTTCCGATGGCGGTGTGGCAAGGGTCCAATATCCCACCGCTGCCCTGCCCGCCTGGCGGAACAGTCAGCAGTAGTTGAAGGCTCACGCCGTCCTGGCGGTGGGCCGCTGCCCCCCAAAGGACGACGCCGTGACGAATGCCGACATCGCTGCCGCCTTCGAGCATGTCGCCGACCTGCTCGAATATCGCGGCGACAATGTTTTTCGGGTGCGGGCCTACCGGAACGCCGCCCGCACGATAGACGGCCTCCTCGAGCCGCTCGCCGCCGTGCGGGCCGATTCTCAGCGAGCCCTGACAGACCTCGACGGCATCGGCAGCGACCTCGCTCAGAAAATCGAGACGCTCCTCGACACCGGTCGGCTGCCGCTGCTTGAAGAGCTTGAGCGGGAGGTGCCTGCGGCCGTCTTCGATCTCATGCGGGTGCCGGGCCTTGGCCCCAAGAAGGTAAAAATCCTCGTCGATTCGCTCGGCATCGACTCGCTTGCCGCGCTCGAAGAAGCCTGCAAGCAAGGTCGCGTGCAATCGATCAAGGGCTTTGGGGCCAAGACCGAAGCCGCGATTCTCGAGAATA